>Ga0184610_1000054_pt1 | contig 28621 bp, 20 predicted proteins | sample PLM1_100_coex_FD_133011 | JGI IMG/M metagenome (GOLD analysis project Ga0184610, IMG submission 133011) | Groundwater sediment microbial communities from an aquifer in East River, Colorado, USA - PLM1_100_coex | ecosystem: Environmental > Terrestrial > Soil > Riparian zone | place: USA: East... | reverse complement strand
GGCCGCGAAGGGATGCAGACACTCAACCAGGCGCTGCGCGATCTTGTCGAGCAGAAGAAAGTTACCTACGAAGATGCCGCTACGAAAGCTACGAGTGACAAGGAGTTCTCCCAACTCCTCGGCCGTCAGAGTGTGACAGCAGTCTAACTTCCGCAGTTCCCTTTTCCATATTCATCGGTATAATCATTGGTGGTTGCGCGGGCCGGTAGCTCAACTGGCAGAGCAGCGGACTCTTAATCCGCTGGTTGAGGGTTCGAGTCCCTCCCGGCCCCCCACCCCGAAATAGCGTTGAAGGTTGGAGGTTGAATGTTGAAGGCGATCAAACCTTCAACCTTTAACATTCAACATTCAACTTGGGTTGTGCGGGCGTGGCGGAACTGGAAGACGCGCAGGGCTTAGGACCCTGTGGGGTCACCCCGTGGGGGTTCGACTCCCTCCGCCCGCACCATTCGACTCGCCACCTTCGGTGGGCTCGCTCATGGTCTTCGACCAGTTCCGGGCGAGTCGAAGGACACCACCTGCCACACGAATTGATGGTAGTATTTTCGGGGGCTGGGATCGTTATCCCATGCCCCGAATTTTACGTCTATAGGAGTAAAGATTCATGAAAGTTGAAGTGAAGAAGGAGCCTCCGAGCCGAGCTGTCCTCGAGGTCGAATTGCCTCCAGAAGACCTCCAAAAGGGTCTGGAGGAAGCGCTGACCCGGCTCAACCGGCGTGTCACCATCCCGGGGTTCCGGCGCGGGCGGGCACCAAAGGTGCTTCTCCAGCGGTTCGTAGGGAAAGATGCCGTCTACGAAGAGGCGGTCAACCTCCTCGTCCCCGACGCGTACGCGAGCGCGGTCGACCAGGCAGGCGTGCGGCCCATCACCCGACCGCAGATCCAGGTCGAGTCGGTTGAGGAAGGCAAGCCGCTGCGCTTCACGGCGACAGTTGACCTGGTGCCGGAGGTTTCGCTCGGGGACTACCGGGCCATCCGTGTCCCGCCCGAGCAGGCGGTGGTAACCGATGCCGACGTCGATTCGGCGATTGAGGACCTCCGGCGACGGAATGCGCACCTCGTGGCACTTGAAGGCCGGCCGGCGGCAGAAGGAGACTACGTGCTCGCCCGTGTTGTGGAGGCGTCAGGAGATCAAGCGCGCTTACAGCCTGGCAAAGAGTACTTGATCGAGATCGGCGGGGGTACTTACCCGGAAGAGATAGAGCGTGCGCTCGTCGGTGTATCCGTAGGAGAGCGAAAGACCGTGACGACGACCGACCCGGCATCCACAGTGACGCTCGAGGTCAGCAGCCTCAAGCGTAAGGAACTCCCGGAGCTGTCGGACGAGTTCGCGAAGACTGCAGCGAACGCCGGCACCGTACAGGAGCTCCGCGACCTGCTGCGCGCGCGTATGCAGCAAGAAGTGGAAGCGCGTGTCAGGCAGGCGTACGAGGAAAAAGTGATTGATGCGCTCCTTCAGGGGGCGACCATCGATGTGCCATCGAGCCTCATCGAGCACGAGCTCCAGCACCTGGTGGGTGACCTCACCGAATCCCTGTCTCGGCGAGGCCTGACACTGCAGCGGTACCTCCAGGCGACCGAGAAAACGGAACAGCAGATGCTGGATGAGCTGCGTCCGTCGGCAGAGCGCCGCATCCGCACAGAACTGGCGATCGACGAATTTTCCCGTCAGGAAGGCGTCAAACCCGTGCAGGAGGAGATCGATCGTGAGGTAGAGAACGTTGCCCGCAGGTTGCAACTCGACGACGCTCGCGTTCGGGAATGGTTGGGCGAGCAGGGTCGTTACGACTCATTAGTAACCGCACTCCGGCGCCGGCAAGCTTTGGCCCGCCTGGTCGCCATCGCTCGAGGTGACGCAGCATGACTCTTGTCCCCATGGTCGTCGAACAGACCGCGCGCGGCGAGCGCGCCTACGACATTTATTCTCGCCTGCTTAAAGACCGCATCGTGTTTGTCGGCGGCCCGATCGATGACGACATGGCGAATCTGGTGATCGCGCAGCTGCTGTTTCTGGAGGCGGACGATCCGGAGAAGGAGATCAACCTCTATATCAATAGCCCGGGCGGCAGCCTGACACCGGCGCTTGCGATCTACGACACGATGCAGTACGTGCGCCCGCAGGTGGTCACGATCTGTGTGGGCCTCGCCGCAAGCGGCGCCGCCGTGATCTTGGCCGGCGGAGCGAGGGGCAAGCGGTTTGCGCTGCCGTACTCGCAGATCCTCATCCACCAGCCGTGGGGTGGAGCGCAGGGTACGACCGCGGACATCGATATTCAGGCGAAGCAGTTTCTGAAGATGCGCCAGCTCACGAACGAGATCCTGGGCAAGCACACCGGCCAGCCGATCGAGCGCATCGAACGCGACACCGATCGTGACTACTGGATGGATCCGCAGACGGCGAGAGAGTACGGTCTGATCGACGAGGTGTTTCGGCCGCGTGAGAAGGTCATCGCGGCCGTGAGAGATCGATAAGACACAATGACCAAAGAGCGGATGTTCCGGTTCGGCGACGGCGACAAGCTGAAGTGTTCTTTCTGCGGCAAGACGCAGGAGCAGGTGCGCAAACTCGTCGCAGGCCCCGGCGTGTACATCTGCGATGAATGCATCGAGCTGTGCAACGAGATCATCGAGGAAGAGCTCTATGGGGACTCCGAACCCTCAGCGCCACTCCCCCGGCATACACCGAAGCCGCGCGAAATCTATGAGACGCTCTGTCAGTACGTCGTGGGCCAGGACCGCGCGAAGAAAGCCCTTGCCGTTGCGGTGTACAACCATTACAAACGCATCGGCTCGCGCCGGCCGAGCGACGTGGAGCTGGCAAAGTCCAACATCCTGCTGATCGGGCCGACCGGCTGCGGCAAGACGCTGCTGGCGCAGACCCTGGCGAAGATCCTCGACGTGCCGTTCGCGATCGCCGATGCGACGTCGCTCACCGAAGCCGGTTACGTCGGCGAAGACGTTGAGAACATCCTTCTCCGGCTGATCCAGGCGGCGGACTTCGACGTCAAGAAGGCCGAGCGCGGCATCATCTACATCGACGAGACCGACAAGATCGCGCGCAAATCGGAGAATCCGTCTATCACGCGCGACGTCTCCGGCGAGGGCGTGCAGCAGGCGCTGCTCAAGATCCTGGAGGGCACCGTCGCCAACGTGCCGCCTCAGGGCGGCCGCAAGCACCCTCACCAGGAGTTCATCCAGATCGATACGACCAATATTCTCTTTGTCTGCGGAGGCGCATTCGAGACCCTGGACCGCATCATCGAGTCGCGCATCCGGCAGACGACGATCGGGTTTGGCGCGCACATTATCCCGAAGAGCAAGGCCTCGCTCTCCGAGACCCTGTCACACGTGATGCCGCAGGACCTGCTGCGGTACGGCATGATCCCCGAGTTCGTCGGCCGGCTGCCCATCATCGTCCCGCTGGAGCCGCTCGACGAGGAAGACCTGGTGCGGATCCTCGTGGAGCCCAAGAATGCGCTCGTCCGCCAGTACCAGAAGATCCTGGAAATGGACGGCGTGGAGCTGACCTTCACCGATGAGTCGTTGCGCGCTATCTCGAAGGAAGCGATGACGCGGAACACGGGCGCCCGCGGGCTGCGCACGATCATCGAAGACATCATGCTCAATATCATGTACGATATCCCGAGCCGGCCGGATGTGAAGCGCTGCGTGGTGACCGAAGAGTCAGTGCTGCGGCGCCGGGAGCCGTTGCTGTTGACCTCGGCGGACGTGAAGAAGATGGCGAAGGAGAAACCGGCCTAGACGCCGCGTGGTAAAATAACGATAGAACGAAACGCTTGGGCCGCACAGGCGGCTATGATTTGGCGACGGTGAAGGGGGGACAGATCGTGCCCCCTTCTTCGTTAGAACGGCCGGGAACAGAACAACCAGGCCGGTCGTTTGTGAAGTAGGAGGTATTACATGACTGAACGCACTGACGTAACAGCCAAAGATATCAAAGACGTCCTGCCCCTGCTGCCGCTGAAGGGGACCGTGATTCTGCCGTACCAGGTGGCTCCACTGGGCGTGGGCCGGCAGAAGTCACTGAAGGCGCTTGAAGCCTCACTTGCAGGCGATCGGCTTCTGGTGCTCGTGGCGCAGAAGCAGGACGACATCGAAGATCCGACCGCCGAGGACCTGCGCAAGGTCGGCACGGTGTGCCGCGTCGTGCAGGTGGGCCGACAACCGGACGGCGTCTTGCAGGTCATCATCGAGGGCGTGATGCGCGCCGAGGTCGTCTCGGTGGAGCAGGTCTCTCCGCATTTCGAAGCGCGTATTTCAACCAGGCCGGATCCTGCGGAAAAGGACGTCGAGCTCGAGGCGCACATGCGTGGCGTGGTCTCGCAGTTCGAGCGGTTCGCGCGATTTAGCCGCGCGGTGGCGCCTGAACAGTATGCCCAGGTCATGCAGACCGAGGAGCCGGGCAAGCTCGCCGATCTCGTGGCGCAGCACCTTCCCGTCAAGCTCGACGAGCGCCAGCAACTCCTGGAGAAGACCCCCAAGGAGCGGCTCGACCTGTTGAGCCAGATCCTCTCGCGAGAGGTCGGCATCCTTGAGCTGGAGCGAAAGATCCAGAATCGCGTGCGCAAGCAGATGGAGAAGTCCCAGCGCGAGTACTTCCTCAAGGAGCAAATGAAGGCCATCCAGCAGGAGCTGGGAGAGGCCGACGAGCGCGCGAGCGAGGTCGAGGAATACAAGAAGAAGATCGAGGCGGCGAACCTGCCCGATCACGTCAAGGAGAAAGCGCTCGAGGAAGTCGCGCGGCTGGAGAAGATGCCGCCGATGGTCGCGGAAGCGGTTGTCGTCCGCACCTACCTTGACTGGATCCTGGCCACGCCGTGGACGCTGCGCACGGAAGACCGGCTGAACATTCAAGAGGCACGGACATTCCTCGATGAGGACCACTACAGCCTCGAGAAGCCCAAGGAGCGCGTGATCGAGTACCTTGCGGTGCGCAAGCTTGCGCCCGCCAGCAAGGGACCGATCCTGTGCTTCATCGGCCCGCCGGGCGTCGGCAAGACGTCCATGGGCAAGTCGATCGCGCGCGCCCTGGGTCGCAAGTTTGTGCGGATCAGCCTGGGTGGCATCCGCGACGAGGCGGAGATCCGCGGCCACCGGCGCACGTATGTCGGCGCGCTGCCGGGTCGCATCGTTCAGGGCCTCAAGACCGCGGGCACTAAGAACCCGGTGTTCATGCTCGACGAGATCGATAAGCTCGGCGTGGACTGGCGGGGCGACCCGTCGGCCGCACTACTGGAGGCGCTCGATCCGGAGCAGAACCATAGCTTCAGCGATCACTACCTAGAGCTGCCGCTTGACCTGTCCGAAGTGATGTTCATCTGCACGGGTAACATCCTGGACACGGTGCCGCCGGCGCTGCGCGACCGCCTGGAAGTCATTCGCTTCCCGGGCTACATCGAAGAAGAGAAGATCAAGATCGCCGAGCAGTTCCTCATTCCTAAGCAGCGTGGTCAGAACGGGTTGAAAGATGAGCACATCGTGTTTGCCGAGGGAGCGGTCCGGCGGATCAGCCGCGAATACACGCGGGAAGCCGGGGTGCGGAACCTCGAGCGCGAGATCGCGGCGATCTGCCGCAAGGTGGCGACAGAGGTCGCGATGGAGCGGGCAACGTCTGTGCGCGTCACGGTTCAGAATCTTCACAAGTTCCTGGGCCCGCCGAAGTTCCGATACGGGCTCGTCGAGAAGGACGATGAGGTCGGGATCGCGATGGGCCTCATCTATTCCGAGATGGGCGGCGACATCGTCTCGGTGGAAGCCACGCTCATGCGCGGAGACGGGAAGCTGCAGCTGACCGGACAGCTCGGGGACGTGCTGAAGGAATCCGGCCAGGCGGCGCTGTCATACGTCCGATCGCGTGCCAGGCGGCTGAACATCGACGAGGAGTTCTACCAGAAGTTCGACGTGCACATCCATATCCCAGCGGGCGCGGTGCCGAAAGACGGCCCGTCGGCCGGCATCACGCTGGCCACGGCGCTCGCGTCGGCGGTGAGCGGACGCGCGGTCCGTAAGGTGGTCGCGATGACGGGTGAGATCACGCTCCGCGGAAAAGTCTTGCCGATCGGGGGCGTGAAGGAAAAGGTCCTGGCTGCCCACCGCGCGGGAATCAAGACCGTCATCCTACCCAAGGACAATGAGAAGGATGTGCAGGAGATTCCGTCGCACGTGCGCCGCAAGCTCCGGTTCGTCTTCGTGGAGCACATGGACGAAGTGCTCGCGGAGGCATTGCAACCGGCAACGGTGGCGCGTGAGCGGATCGCTCCTCCGGCGCCAGCGACGGCCATTCCGTCCGTGGATCCGACAACGATCCGGCCCCAGCCTGGTCAGCAGCCGAGCCAGCAGATGCGGTCATAGGTTCGCAGTAGTTGACTACAGGAGACCCGGACAGCCTCCGGGTCTCCTGTCATTTTGATGGAAGATTGCGGCACCGATCTTGCTCCTAAATACCCGCGTCCCATGTCCACTGCGCGCGTGCGAATACAGCGCTCCACCAAACGCCTGGGTGAGCTGCTCATCGAGGCGGGGGTGATCACCAGCGAACAGCTCGAGAGCGCCCTGGAGGAGCAGAAGACCTCAGGCAAGCGCCTGGCTCAGATCTTTATCGAGCGCGGGCTGCTGGCCAAAGGCGAAGCCGGGCGCTGGCTGGCCCACCAGCAGGGCTACGAGTACGTGAACCTGACCTCCGAGCCAATCGATCTTCGCATTGCGCGTCTGTTGCCTGAACCGTTTGTCCGCCGTCTCATGGCGCTTCCTATCCGACAAGAAGACCAAGACTTGATGGTTGCGATGGCGGACCCCTCAGACATCCTGGCGCTTGATGAGATCTCGCGAGCCTCAGGGCTGCGCGTCGCGCCCATCTTCACCACCGAAGCAGACCTGGAGTGGGCGTTCAGTCAGCTCTTCACCGTCGGCATGAAGGTCACGAAAGCCGCGGGAGCGATGACGGACAAGATCGAGTTCGTCGAGCACGGCACCAACGGCGCCAGCAACGGCGACGTCGAGGGAAGCGACGTCGTGATCCTGGGCACCGACGAGTCTCCGCCGATCATCCAGATCGTGGATTCGATCCTCGAGGGCGCGATCAAGGACCGGGCGACGGACATCCACTTCGAACCGCACATGCAGGATGCGCGCGTCCGTTACCGGATCGACGGGATGCTGTACGACAAGGCCTTGATCCCGCGGCTGTTGTACTCCGCGGTCGTCATCCGGGTGAAGATCCTGGCATCGCTTGACATCGCCGAGCACAACAAGCCGCAGGACGGCCGCATCAGCATGCGCCTGAAGGATCGAGAGTACGATGTGCGCGTGGGTATCACCAGCACCGCCTTTGGCGAGCGCGTCGTGATGCGACTGCTGGACAAGACCAGCGTTCTCGTGGGGCTCGAGCGCCTGGGCCTGCCGCCGGACCAACAGAAGATCGTCGACGCGATGGTCCGCAAGCCGCACGGGATGATTCTCGTGACCGGTCCCACCGGCAGCGGGAAGACGACGACCCTGTACTCCTGCCTGCAACGCATCAACGAGACAACAAAGAACATTATCACCATTGAAGACCCAGTTGAGTACTACCTCGACGGGATCTCCCAGATTCCCGTGCGGCCTCGCGCAGGAGTTACGTTTGCGACCGGGCTGCGCAGCATTCTGCGTCAGGATCCCGATGTGGTCATGGTCGGCGAAATCCGTGATGTCGAGACGGCGAAAATCGCCGTCAACGCTGCCCTCACGGGGCACCTCGTCTTTTCGACCCTGCACACCAACGATGCGGCGGGGTCAGTGGTACGCCTCGTGGACATGGGTATTGAGCCCTACTTCATCAGTTCCTCACTGGTGGCAACGATCGGTCAGCGCCTGATGCGCACGCTTTGTCCGAAGTGTAAGGAAGCCTATCCGATTGAGCCGTCGCTCGTCGGCGAGTTGGGCCTCGAGAAAGATGTCAAGACCAAGCTCTATCGGCCCGTGGGCTGCAAGCATTGCGAGCGCACCGGGTACAGGGGCCGGTTTGCGGTAATGGAAATCCTTCGCATCAACGATCGCATCCGCGAACTTGTCCTCGAGCACAGACCCGCGACGGCAATCCACGAAGCCGCCATCGCCGGTGGCATGGTCTCGCTCGTCGATGCCGCCCGCGCCAAAGTGCTGAACGGGACGACGAGCATCGAAGAGTTCCGCCGCGTCATCTACCTCGAAGACAACTAACTCCAACATCGGCTGATTTGCTATAATTCTGCTAAGGCTATGAGGGGGAGGAGTACTCCCCGCGGACTCTAGAGAGAGGGAGACCCACCGGCTGAGAGGTTTCCCGAGGCACCGCGAGGAGGAAGGTCGCCTCTGAGCTCCCGTGAGGGCCGGTTGCGCCGGTGATCGCGCGCTCAAGAGCCGCAAACGCGAAGCGCGTGGCGCGAAGCGGAAGTCAGGTGGTACCACGGAGACCGCTCCGTCCTGAGAGGACGGGGCGTTTTTGTTTGAGGACGAGGATGGCGATGAAGACACTGCCAACAACATACGACCCGCATCAGATCGAACCGGCGCGGTATCAAATCTGGATGCAGCGGGGCTACTTCCGCGCGCTTCCCGACCCCAACAAGCGGCCGTGGGCGGTCATGATGCCCTTGCCGAACGTGACGGGGGAACTGCACATCGGTCACGCCCTCAACAACACCCTTCAGGATCTGCTCACGCGTTTCAGGCGCATGCAGGGATACGCAGCCCTCTATCAACCCGGGATCGACCATGCGGGCATCGCGACGCAGAATGTGGTGGAACGCGAGCTCGCCAGAGAAGGCATCAGCCTGCATGATCTGGGGCGCGAGCGTTTCGTGGAGCGCGTGTGGTCGTGGGTCGAGAAATACGGCAACATCATCTACTCGCAACTCAAGCGTCTGGGGATCTCGTGCGACTGGGATCGCAAAGTCTTCACGTTGGACCGTCACTACCACGACGCGGTGCTCGAAGCCTTCGTTCGCCTCTACAACAAGGGGCTCATCTACCGCGGTAAGTACATGGTGAACTGGTGTCCCAGGGACCAGAGCGTGATCTCCGATCTCGAGGTCGAGCACGAGGAGGTGGATTCACAGCTCTGGTACGTGCGCTATCGCGGTGTCGACGGATCACCAGGTGTCGTCATTGCCACCCAGCGACCTGAGACGATCCTGGCGGACGTCGCCGTGGCTGTCCATCCGGAGGACGAGCGCTACCGGAACCTCATCGGGACCCAGGTGATTGTGCCGATCGTGAACCGGCAGGTGCCGGTGATCTCCGACCCGCGCGTGGACCCGAAGTTTGGAACCGGTGCGCTCAAGGTCACGCCCGGACATGATCCACTGGACAACGAGATCGGTCGGGATCATCAGCTGCCGGTGTTGGTCATCCTCGACCCGCAGGCCAGGATGACCTCAGACACGGGTCCCTATGCCGGCATGGATCGATTCAAGGCACGGGAAGCCATCGCGAGGGACCTGCAGGCTGCCGGCCTTGTCGAGCGGATGGAGCCGTACCGGACCAGCGTTGGGAGGTGCGATCGCTGCCATACGGTGATCGAGCCGTACATCAGCGACCAATGGTTTTGCGAAATGAAAGCGCTTCCGGCGCGCGCCGCCGCCGCGATCCGGTCCGGGCGCGTGCGCTTCTATCACGAGCGGTGGGCGAAGGTTGCTCTCGACTGGCTCGATCACATCCGCCCATGGCCGATCAGCCGGCAATTATGGTGGGGTCATCGCATCCCCGTGTGGCAGTGCGATGCCTGCGGCGAGCGCATGGCGTCAAGAACCTCTCCTGCGCGCTGCGCGAAATGTGGCCGCGGCGCGCTGACGCAGGATCCCGACGTGCTGGACACGTGGTTCAGTTCGGCCATCTGGCCCATGGCGACATTAGGGTGGCCCAAAGAGACCGAGGATCTCCGTTACTGGTATCCCGGCAGCATCCTGATGACCGACCGCGGGATCATCTTCCTCTGGGTGTGCCGGATGATCATGTTTGGCTTGGAATTTATGGGCGACGTTCCGTTCCGCGATGTGTACATCAACCAGACGGTCATGGACATCAAGGGCCGGCGGATGAGCAAATCGCTCGGTACCGGAGTCGATCCCCTCGAGGTCATCGACAAGTACGGCGCCGATGCACTCCGGTTTGGGCTGGTAATGCGGGCCTCCCAGACACAGCAAGACGTGCGCTTCGAACAACGGATGGTGGAAGAGATTCGAAACTTCACCACAAAGATCTGGAACGCGGCGCGGTTTGTACTGATGAACCTGGAAGGGCTTGACACGCACGCACCCGCGCCGGAACGCGAGTCACTTGGCCCGGCCGACCGATGGATTCGCAGCCGGCTTGCACGGCTCGTGGATGAGGTGACCGCGAATCTCGAGGCCTACGAATTCGACAAGGCGGCCCGAGCCGTGTACGAGTTCCTGTGGGGCGAGTATTGCGACTGGTACCTTGAACTCGCGAAGGTGGATCTGCAGGCGGCGCGCAGCGCGCAGCGCGGGGCGCGGATCGCCGCGATACAACACACGCTCTCGTACGTCCTCGCAGACGCGATGAAGCTCCTCCATCCCATCATGCCGTTTATCACCGAAGAAGTGTGGCAGCAACTGCCGCACGACGGTGAGACGATCATGCGAAGTCCCTGGCCGCCAGCCGAGGCCTGGCGCGATTCGCAAGCCGAAGCCGAGATGGAGGCAGTGATGTCCGTGATCCGCACGATCCGGAGCATCCGAGCCGAACTGGCCCTGCTTCCAGCGCAGACCGTGCCGGTCCTGATCCGCACGGATGATTCCCGAGGAGCATGGTTCCGCCGATCGGAGCCGCACATCCTAGCGCTTGCTCGGGCAAGCAGGGTGGCGGTGGAAGGCAAGACCGCAGGCAGGCCCGCGCGCAGCGTGGGTGCGCTTTTGCCAGAGGCGGAGGTCTTCATCGAGCTGTCTGGGGTGGCGGATGGCGCTAAAGAGCGCGACCGCCTCCAGAAGACCTTGAGCGAGGTGGAGGCCGATCTGGGCCGACTCACCCGCAGGCTTGGAGACGCCGAGTTTACCGGCCGGGCACCCGCCGAGGTTGTGGAAAAGGAGCGCGAGCGCGCGGCAGACCTCCGCACCCGGCGTTCCAGGCTCCAGGAAATGCTGGCTGCTCTCGGGTAACCCCGCAGTTGGGCCCTCCGGGTCCTTTCTCACTTGCCCTTCTGTCCCATTCCAATCCGTCTCCCGATCGGGCATTATGCCGTTTTGGAGGGGCCTGCCCTCAAGGGGTCAGGCCCCCAGGGGCCAGGCCCCTGGATAGAGGCATGCAACGAGAACCCGACGCTTCCGATCAGCGGCGGCTAGAGGCGGCCCGGCAAACTGTCTGGGCCGTCGCGGCCGCATTTAAGTCAATCCGCCTGTATTCGCCGGGTCATACTCTGGTGCAAAAGGCGATCGACCATGCGGTCACCGTCCTGAAGTCCTACGGTGACCGCTTCGGGTCGCTGGTCTTCACTGTGGTACCTCGCGGCGTCGTCGTGGAATCCTCGCCACAACCCGTCGAAGACGAAGTCGTCAACGAGCTCGCCCGCGCGTTGCGGATGGGGTTCGTGCGGAGCGTGCGAATTCTCGGGGGAATGAGCGCGCGAGAGATCAACGCGTTCCTGAACATCCTCCAAATGCCGCAGCAGCAGATCCGGAACAGCGGTGGGGTGTCGAGGCTGCTGCGGGACCAAGGGATTGACTCGCTCGCCGTCGAGGATCTTGGCGAGGCGGAAGAGGAGGCCGTCGCCGCGGCAGGCATTCCGGCTCTTCTGCAGGCGATCCCGTCCGGTCCGCAGGCGGTGGGTATGCAATTGTTGGCCGTCGCGGATGGAGACCCCAACACCGCGCTTCAGCTGCTGCGAGAGCTTGACCGCAAACTGGGCCTGCGGCCGTGGCCCGATCAGGAGGCGGCGCACAGGATCGTGGCACAAGCACTGCTGGGAACGACGCGCTTCCATCACGCCCTGCAGGTTGAAGTGGTCCGAGCGCTCGACGAGCCGTTTGCGATTTCCATCGCCAGTCAGTGGCCGCCGCTCATGCTAGAAGAGCTTGCCCGCGCGGGGGGCCAGGACCGTTCCGGAGGCCTCGACGCTGTGGTGCAAGCGTTGGGTCAAACGACACAGGAGATCCGTCCGGGACGCATTCCTCTTGAGGCGGTGGCCCGCCCCGAGATCCTACAGACGCGAGCTGCGCTGGTGAGCAGCACGCGCGAGCTGCGCCCTCACGGGCTGCGGAGAATGATCGATTCGCTGCCGGCACTCGATGCGCGCAAGTTCGAGGCGTGCCTGGTTGCCATCGAACGGGAGTGCGCAGAGATGGAAAGTGTTGAGCATCTGGTTAGCATCCTGGCCGAACTCGGGGTGCTCACCCGTAGGTTGGACAACGGGAGGTCGGAGCTTGCGCGCGCCGCCCTGCACCGCATCCTGACAACTCAGGTCCGCGACCGTCTGGCGACTACACTTGGTCAGAACATCGAGGCGGGCCACCCATTGGAAGTGCTGGCGCGCGAGGCGCCGGATGAAGCCGTGCTGCTTTTGCTCGAACTCGTGGCAGAGGAGAGCCGTTTGCACGTGCGTCGCGAGATCGTGGCGCAGCTCCAAACGCTGGCCCGCGGGAGGATCCAGTTGCTCACGGCGCAGCTGGTTGATCCTCGTTGGTACATCGTGCGCAATGTGGTCACGGTGCTTGGAAGCACGGGGCAGCCCGAGGCCGTGCCATACTTGCGGGTCGCACTCTCGCATGCCGATGTGCGGGTGCGGAAAGAGGCGCTGCACGCCCTGGCGCAGATCCGTGCACCCGAGGCCGTCCGGTTGATGACAGAGGCGCTGGCGTACCCTGATGCCGAGACCCAACAAGCCGCCGCGCACTGGCTGGGGATGACTGATTCCCCTGAGGCCGCACAGGCGCTGATCGCCCTGCTGCACACATCATCCATGCACGAGGCAGTAGACCTGAAACGGGCCGCCATCCGCTCGCTCGGCCGGCTCGGTACCCCTGAAGCGGAAATGGAACTCGAACGGATTCAGTCACTGGGTGGCCTATTCGCCCGCAGGCAGATCAGCGATCTCAAGACAGAGGCGGCCAGAGCCCTCATGTCTCTCCGCGAGGCGCGGTCGTGAGCGTCGAGGGGGCCACGGATCTGGCCCGCGCTCTCGCGACTGCGATTCAACACTCGCGTCATTACGGGCCAAGCCACCGCAGCACAGTGGGATCCATCGAGGAGCTGTTCGTGAAGATCAGTGGACTCCTCGGCACCCTGAACACATTGAGAATAGAGGTCAACCCAGACTGGCTGTGGATCGCTACAGCCGCCATTCCCCGTGAGGACGTCCACGCAGGTCCATTGACTGCGCACCTGATGGCACGGCGCGTGCAGTCCCTGCTCATCCGTCCGGAGGTATCGGCGAGAGAGACAGCCGAGCTGGTTCGCCTGCTGGCGCTCGAGCCCGAGGCACTCATCGCCTCGGGCGGGCTCGCGGAGTCGCTGGCAGCGGCGGGTGTGCATGGGATCGATGTCGTGGAGGCCAGACCGGGCCCGCGTCAGCTGGTAAGTCTGCCGATCGGAGGCGCGGTTCCCGCCGCGGTCTCGACGCTGGGGCGCATCATGGATGAGGCCGCGCGGACGCAGCCGCTCGATCTCGCCAGGGCGCGACAGGCGATCGAAAACCTCGCGGACGCGTTGTCGCGGGATCCGCCTGTGGTCTGGCGGGCGGTGGCTGGCCGCACGCACGACGAACTCGATCCGATGCACGCAGTGGCGACGGCGGTCATGGTGCTGGGGGCGGCGGAGGCAATGGAGGTCCTGGACCAGCCTCGGATCGACCTGGGAATGGCGGCCCTCCTACACGACATTGGTCTCGCCGTGCTGTCGCCCGCCGCACGGGGGCGTGAACGGACCGTGGAAGGGGCACAGGACTCGTGGAGGCACCCGGCCGAGGGCGGCTATCTCCTTCGCGATGCGGAGGGTGGGGGGAGCCTGGCGATGATTGTGGCCATGGAGCATCATCTGCCGGCGTTGCATCGGTCCAACCTGCTGTCCCAGTCGCAGCTAGTGGGCTTGGCGGATTACGTTGACGCGATGACAAGCGCCCGCGTGCCGGGGCTGCGCCGTCTGACCATGGACGCGGTGATGGATCAGCTGATCCGCGGCAACGGACCTCAGTTTGACCCAGTGCACATTCGCGTGCTCGCGGCAGTGCTGCACGATGCGGCCATCGCGGGCGCGGACTTTTGGGGATAAACGTGACCAAACCGCAGCGCCGGCGTATCGGTGACATCCTTGTCGACAGTGGCGTCATCACGCCCGAGCAGCTCACGAAGGCGCTCGAGCGGCAGCGCCGCACGCGCGATAGACTCGGCCGCGTGCTGGTGGAACTCAACATGGCATCTGAGCGTCAGATCGCCGACGCGCTTGCTGAGCAGCTCGGACTGCCGATTGTCAATCTGCCCGGTGCCCGCATTGAGCCCGAAGCCGTGCGTCTCGTGCCGGAGGCCGTGGCCCGGAAGCGCCGCACCGTGCCGCTGTCGCTAGAAGCAGGTTTTCTCGTCGTCGCCATGGCCGATCCTCTGGACATATTCGCGCTGGATGACGTCGGTATCGCGGCGCGGCGCCCAGTGAAAGTTGTCGTCGCGGTGGAGTCAGAGATCCAGACCGCGATCGAGCGCGCTTATGGAATGGGATCGGCGGCGCAGGCCGTGATCGGCGAAATCGCGGACGAGGCGGACGAAGCCAACCGGGCGGGGCCCGCGACGGCGAAAGAAACAGAGGATGGGCCTGTCGTGCGTCTCGTCAACATGCTCATCTCGCAGGCGCTCAAAGATCGCGCCAGCGACATTCACGTCGAACCCGCTGAAGAGGAGGTACACGTCAGGTTTCGGATCGACGGCGTGATGCAGACGGTGATGAACGTCCCAAAGACCGTGCACCCGGGGCTGCTGACCCGCTTGAAGGTACTGTCTCGTCTCAACATCGCCGAGAAGCGGCTGCCACAGGATGGGGCGTTCGAAATGGCCGTGGACGGGCGCGCCATCGACTTCCGCGTTGCGACGATCCCGACCATTCATGGAGAGCGCGCCGCGCTGCGGTTGCTGGACAAGGGGAAGGGGATCCTCACCCTCGAGGACCTCGGAATGGATCCCCCCACACGGCAGCGGTACAGCAGCTTGGCCGGCCAGCCTTACGGCATCATCCTGGTGAGCGGTCCAACTGGGAGCGGAAAAACCACGACCCTCGTGAGCACACTCGCACAGCTCAATTCTGCCGAGAAGAACATCATGACGATCGAGGACCCGGTGGAGTATCAGTTGCCCGGCGTGAGCCATATTCAAGTCAACCCGCGCGCGGGCCTCACCTTCGCGACCGGCCTGAGGTCAATCGTGCGACAGGATCCCGACATTGTCATGGTCGGCGAAATCCGCGACGTGGAGACCGCGGAAATCGCGATCCATGCATCGCTCACCGGGCACTTGGTGCTGACCACGATTCACACCAACGATGCGCCCGCCGCCCTGACCCGCCTCCAGGACATGGGTATCGAACCGTACCTGATTGCATCCGCGGTCATCGGTGTGGTCTCGCAGCGTCTGGTCCGCAAGCTGTGCCGGCACTGCCGGCAGCCGGACGTGATACCGCCGGATGTGACGGAGTGGCTCGGGACGATCGTGAAGGAACTGCCGAAGGAGGTGAAACTCTTCAGGCCGGGCGGCTGCCCACGCTGCAAGGACAGCGGTTATCTCGGCCGTACCGGGATCTTCGAAGTGTTGACCATGACCGAGGCGATCCGCAAACTCGTGCTCTCACACACGTCGGCCGCTGAGCTGGCCGAGGCCGCGAGCCGCGAGGGCATGGCCACGATGCGAATGGATGGGATGTTGAAAGCTCTTCAGGGCTTGACCCCGGTCGAAGAAGTGCTGCGTGTCACCCGAGTTGAAGAACCCAACGCTTAGCTTCGCACACTTTTCCGAATGGCCGCGAGGATCTCTGTCGCTGGCTGATCCTTGATCAGCAGTCCCGCCAGGCCGTTCTTCGCGACATTCTCCGGATCGAGCGCCCCCGGGAACGCCGTGAGCATGAACACCTTGACGTGCGGGAACTCCTGGGTGATGGACCGCCCCGCGGTCAAGCCGTCGAGCCTCGCCATGCGAAAGTCAATCAGCACCACGTCGGGCTGGAGCTCGCGCACCCGCGCGAGTGCTTCATCGCCATCGACCGCCTCGCCGACCACCTTCAGGTCGTCGTGGAGCTGCAGAAAACGCGCCAAGCGTTGTCTGAAGCCTGCATTGTCGTCGACGAGCAGGATGCGTACCACCGGGGACGCTGTACCTTCAGGCATTTGTGAAAAGTCTATTGGTTATCGACTCTGTCCGTAAATGGTCCGATGGTACCAATGACAATCCTCCTAAACCCTATCGTCTGGGACCAGCCCGCTCCTGAGTGCGTATACGGCGGCCTGTGTTCTGCTGTTGACGTGCAGTTTCTCCATGATGTTGCTGAGGTGGTTCTTGACCGTGCGCTCGCTGATCCCGAGACGCAGCGCGATTTCCTTGTTGGCCAGTCCGGAGGCGACGTGCTGCAGAATCTCGACCTCGCGCTGAGTCAGCGGGTTCATTACCGCCGCAAGGTCCTGCGTACCGCGCACTTTGGCGAACTCATGCATGACTTTGGCGGCCATGGTCGGTGCCAGCAGCCCTTCGCCCTCGTACACGACCCGAACGGCTCGCAGCAGCTCCTCCGCGGTGCAATCTTTCAGGAGATACCCCATGGCGCCCGCTTTGATCGCTTCGAACAGAAATTCTTCCTCGCCATGCACGGTGAGCATGATCAGTCCGGTGCGCGGGCTCGTCGTCTTGATAATGCGCGCCGCGTCGATCCCGGAGAGGCCCGGCATTCCGATGTCCAGCAGGACAACATCGGGGGCGAATTCCTCGACCAGGCGCACGGCCTGCTCCCCGTTCGAGGCCTCACTCACCACGTCGATGTCTTCGGCGGCTTCGAGCAGCCGGCGGACACCTTGCCGGAAGAGATCATGGTCGTCCGCCAGCAGCACACGGATCGGCCCCGAGCTCGTGCCCGACAACGGCTTCGGATTATCCATGATGCCTCCCCAGCGGCACATGGACGGACACCGTCGTGCCCCTGGTCGGGGCGGTATCGATCTGTAGACGACCGCCTACCAGCGCCGCTCGCTCTTCCATCGATGTCAGACCGAGGTGGTGTGCCGCCGGCGGCCGGCTCCGGTACGCGGCCAGGTCGAACCCCACGCCGTCGTCGGCGATTGAGGCCACACACTCCTCCTCGGTGATTTTCACGCGAATGGTGACAGATCTCGCATGAGCATGGCTGCGAATGTTTGTGAGCGCCTGCCGGGCAATCGCCAGAATGGCGTGACGTACGGCGGAGGGGAGTTGCGCGTCGTCGCCGCTGAATACCAGCTGCACCGGAACAACGTCCCGCCGCTCGAACTCCTTACCCATATCCTCAATGGCAGCACGCAGGCTGCTACTGGCTTGCTCCCGTCGGCGCAGCTCCGTCATGAACTCCCGTAGCTCCCGCATGGCCCGCTCGAGGAGCATTCGCAGCTCCTTGAGCTCTCCCGCGGTCTCGGTGGGATGCGATTGCGCGGCCATCGCCGAGAGATCTGTTTGCAACAGCGCGTCCGCAATCGTCTGGGCCAGTCCGTCGTGCATTTCCCGCGCAATGCGCCGGCGCTCTTCGATGACGCCGATGTCGGCGATCCGGTAGGCCGTGCGTGCCGTATCCACTGCGGCCGCGACGTGGGCGGCCACGGCGGCGAGCCGCTCGGAAGACGTGGCGCCGTTTCCCGGCCATCCGCCTAGCGCGATGGCGCCGATTCTCCGATCCTGCAGGCGCAACGGCACGCACACAGCGCCGGGAACCAACGGCTGTCCGTTCACAGTGTGAAATTCGCCTTTTGTGCTGGCGGTGAGCAGGTCCGGCAGCAGCTTCTTGGCCGCCCGTCCATCGATGCCGCGCGCCGAGACAATATCGAGCGTCCCGGTATCGTCACGCTCGATGGCGAGGACGGCAAACTGGGCGGTTGTCAGCGTGCGGGTGACGTCCAGCAGCACTGGCCACAGCACCGCCGGATCCCGCGACAACGCGCGGCCAACTTCCTGCTGGCCGGCCGCTAGGTGTGTGAGCGCAGCGGCAAATGTGCGCTCGTACTGAGCGTCGAGCAACAGCGACTGCAAGTGGTGCGCGAGCGTCACCGCGCGGTTGAGATCGGCCGGCGTGAACCAGGGGCGGTCGGTGGCGCGATTCAGGTTGAGAACGCCGAGCGGCCGCGCCCCGATCAGGAGCGGAACGGACAGCGATGAGCCGATCTCTGTTCTCCCCAGCTGGAATGGGCCTGAGCGTTCGGGTGTGAGGAGTATGGGCTGCATCTGCTGCAACACCCATCCTGCAATACCCTCACCCAGGCGGGGCCGCTCATGTCGGTGTGCATCGGGCACCCCGCTGGCGGCCACGATCTCCAAACGTGACATGCTGGGATCAAACAGCATGATCGAACCGCTCTGCGCCCGCAGATCGCGCACGAGCGACTCGAGCGCGGCTTCGAAGCCCTGGGGGCTTCCCGCCGACGCTGCGGCGTCCATCTCGGCCACCGTGCGAGTGGACTCGGCGTTACTCTGGGCTCCCGCGGCAACACCTGCAGCAGCCCAGGACACGCTCAAGAGGGCGAGTGCGGCAATGCCCCATGAGAGGTAGCGGTCTGGAGCAAAGAGTGATGACGGCAGGTCAGGGATTTGCGCGGCGGCAAGGGCGGCGACCGCCAGCAGAGTGCCGCGCCGGCTGAGCACCAAACCGGTCATTACGCAGACGACGACTCCAAGAAAGAAAAATGCTCGCCCGTGCGGGGTGAACAGCATGCCGACCAGGACCGCGGCGAGATCGAACGGGATGGCCCATCGGGTTGCCGCGTCCGCCCGGTGAGGAACGGCCCAAGCGGTCAGCGTAAGACCGAGCGCGTACACTAAGATCCCGATATAGAGTGGAAGGGCGACACCGAGCGAAGTCCGCGGGGATTCTACGGCTTCAAGAGCGATGAGCGCGGCGAGGGCGAGCCAGCGCACGGCCAGGACAGACTGCGCGAACTCACCCAGCGGCCGCCGCGCGGCGGGGCCGTTGATCACTGAGTGCGTCCTCCCAACTGCCCCCAACTGTTCGTGGACGTCGCGCACGTCCCTGCACGCATTCCCACTGACCACTTGTAGGAGAAAAGGACCATTCCGATGCGCCTGCTCCCCGAGTACACTCTCGATGCCAGCCTGAAGGCTGGCGAGACCATTGTGTTTTGGCGCGACCGCGCCTCGCTGTGACAATTGGGATGTGCCACCATGGGGAGATTTACATACCGGGCCTACGATCGCGGCGGACGTCTTGCGGTCGGGGTCATGGAGGCCGATAGCGCACGCGTCGCCGCGGCGACCCTGCAGTCCCGCGGCTTCCTGGTGAGCGCAGTGAACGAGCACGGCCACCTCGCGGAACCGATCCGTCAGCTGCGCAGTTTCGTCCGCATTAACCGGCGCGATCTCGTCATCTTCACACGGCAGCTCGCCACCATGATCTCGGCCGGCCTGCCCATCGTAATGGCCCTGCGTGTGCTGGAGGAGCAGGCCACCAACCGCAGGTTGCGCGAGACGATCGGCAGCGTGCGGGCCGGTATCGAGCGCGGCGGCAGTCTATCGAGCGAGATCGCCAAGCATCCACAGGTCTTCTTCGAATTCTACGTGAACACCGTTCGGGCGGGTGAGATTTCCGGCGTATTAGACGTGTCCCTCGACTATCTTGCGGACTATCTGGAGCGGGAGCTGGATATCGTCCAGCGCGTGAGAACGGCGGCCACTTATCCGCTCGTCGTGCTGGTCTTCACGCTGGTAGTGGCCGTTGCGGCCATCGTGTTCATTGTGCCGATGTTCGTGCAGATCTTCCGATCCTTCAAAGTGGCGTTGCCGCTGATCACCATCCTCATGCTCCGGGTCAGTGAGGTGGTGCGGGCGCTGTGGTGGCTGGTCGTGCTGGCGATCATCGTGTCCGTCGTGGGGATGATCGCGCTGCGAGGGACCCGGGGCGGTCAGCGAGTCATCGACTCGTTCCTGCTGCGCCTCCCGATTCTCGGCTCGATCGTCAAGAAACTCGCCTTCGCCAGATTCGGGCGGTCGATGGCCGTCGTCATTCGCAGCGGTGTGCCGATGCTCGAGGGGCTGGCCGCGGTGGCGAATGCGCTGGGCAACCGGGTCATCGGCGATGCCATTACCGTTGCCCGGGAGCGGATGCGACAGGGCAGGACGATGGCCGATTCCTTAAGCCGGAGCCCGCTCATCCCACCGATGGTGGTGCAGATGGTCCGGGTCGGTGAGGAGACCGGCGCCATGGAAGACGTCCTGAACAAGGTCGCCGAATTCTATGAGCGCGAGGTCGACAACACCGTGAAACGCTTTGCGTCGGTCGTCGAGCCGCTCCTCATCGTTGCCGTGGGCGGGGTTGTGGGGCTGGTTGCCCTTGCAGTGTTGCTGCCGATCTGGACCTTAATCGCCCGCCTACCCCGCTAATCATTTCAACAGCGCGACAACCGAATTTCAGTCTACTAAAATCCGGAGACTGTCACCTCGTCGGGCCTGCGCCGGGGAGGTCGGAGCCTGAGGGGTCCCCGTATTAGTTGCAGTCGGGGAGAGGCTGCGACCTCCCCGAAAGCAGGCCCAACTGGGATGTTTGCCGGTAGTACTTTTGCCCTACGCGCTCCACCAAACTTCCCATTGTTCGGGCACCCGGCTTGCTAGAAGATTACACCGGTAGCACCAGCCCCTCGGCTGAATTGGGGGCCAGGGCGGGGCAATCGACAACTGGAGGCATAGCGTGAATACTATCCGGCACACAATGAAAGGGACCAGGGGCTTCACCCTGGTGGAGATCGCGATCGTTGTCGCGATCATCGGATTGCTCCTGCTCATCGCGCTCCCGCTGTTCAGTGGAGCACGGGTGCGAGCATACGTGGCTGAGTCCCGGTCACTGACGTCAGAGTGGAAGGCCTTGGCCTGGTCGTGTCTCGTGGAGAAGAACCTGCGTGAATCCCGCTGTGACACGTTGGCCGAGCATGGGTACACACCGCCGGCGGATAGCGATGTCTGGGACTGGACCGGTGGCACCTTCCTAGCCTGTGGCGCCGCGGACACACTCACCCCTGCATCGTTGGTAGCATGTGCGGGTGCGGCCGATTCAGCAGCATCGAACGCCTACATCGCACTGGTCGTGCCCCCGTTCGCTGGGTTCATTCCGGGCGACAACAGGTACGTGCTGGTGATCCGCACTAATACAGGCAAGGTCCAGGAAAGTCCGGCGGACGGCACGGTCGTGCCGACGCCGTAGGGCGATTTCTCCGAGGTCGATCGAGAGGCGGCACGGGTGCCGCCTCTCGGTGTTCTCGGGGTGGCCTAGATGATTCAGCAGGATTCGGGGACCGCTTCCTGGGGCACGGACGCCCTGTCACGCGCGTCGTTGCTCACCCTGTCCCTGGGCGTCCTGATCATTGTTGGCGTCGTCCCGCTGCTCCTCGATTTCTCTCGTCTCGACCACACCTACTACGCGCCAAAGGCGCGGGCGCTGTACATCTTAACTCCTGTGCTTGCGGTGGCCTTCGGGGCATGGATCGTCCGCGACCGGCTTTGGGACCGCTTCGCGCTCGCCGCGATCGGCATGTTTGTTGCTGCGGCAGCGACGGCGACGGTCCTTTCGGTGAACCCGCAATGGAGTCTCCGCGGCGCCCCCTGGCGGAACGAAGGGTTGGGAGCATACCTCGGCTATGCAGCGATCTTCCTCGCCTCATTGGTCGTCGGCCGTACAGGTCGGGCCCGGATGTGGGCCGCGGTAGCGCTGCTGGGCGGCACAGTAGCAGCCGCTTACGGTGTTGCACAGTATCTCGGCTACGAGTGGCTGGTGCGTGATAGCCAGAGGCTCGACTGGTATCAGGCGTTCTCCACGTCAGGGCATCCAAATTTCTTCGGCATGTACATGGTGCTGCTCATGCCGGTGACGGCTGCGGCGGCATTGACGGCTTACCGCACGCCGGCCCTGGTGTGTTGCTTATCTGCCGCAGGCGTGATCTACCTGGCTGCTCTTTGCACGTACAGCCGCGGGGCATGGGCCGCGCTGGCAGGCGCAGTCGCGCTCTTCGGTGTGTTGCTGGCGCCACAAATTCGACACGTGCGCACGGGACGGTTGCTGGCACTGGCGGGGATCCTGGCGGGAATCACGATCGCGTTTCTGATCCCCGGCGGCCCGCTCGCGCCGCGCGCGGACCACATCAGCCCGGTGGCGCGGGCACGATCGGCGCTGGAACTCGAGAGCAGCGGAGTGCGTGCGAGACCATACCTGTGGACACGCACGGTGAGCCTGCTGGCCAAGCGGCCCGTTCTGGGCTACGGACCCGAGACGCTGGCGTTGGTGTTTCCGCAGGATTGGAACGCGGAGAAGCGCAGGTTGTTTGGCGAGTTCCCGCTGACGATTGACAAAGCCCACAACGACACCCTGGATCTGGCTGTCTCCGTCGGCGTGCTCGGTGTCCTGGCCTTTTGGGGTGTCCTCGGTCTGAGCCTCCGCCGGGGATGGCGCGCCGCTCGCGCGGGGGGTCCGTACGCGTTGCTCGCCTCGGCGCTGACTGCGGGGGTCGCGGCCTACTGGTTCGATCTGCAGTTTCAGTTCAGCGTCGTCAGCGTGGCGCCGGTCTTCTGGAGTGCGTTGGGCATCCTGGCCGGACTCCCGGCCGGTCGTGATCATCATGGAGCATAGCCGCGGAATCGGCGTCATCGAGATTCTCGTCGTCATCATGGTACTTGGTGTGATGACGGTGGTGGCGCTTCCGCAATTGGAACGCTACATGGCAGGTCGCGACCTCGTGCACGCCGCGCGCCAGCTCAGTGGTGACCTTCGGCTAACCCAACAGTATGCCATCACCCAGGACGAGCGGTTCCGGCTCGTCTATACGACGGTGCCGATCTCAAAGTACACGATCCGGAAATCGAGTGACAGCACATTGATGAAGGACGCCGACCTGCCGGCTGGGATCACCATCACTGGATCCTTTGCCTCGACACCGGCTGAATACATGGCCACCGGCGCACCCTCGGCAACGGGGCAGTTCTGTTTGAGCGACGGCACCTTGATCTTGCGGGTGGACGTCCAGCCCGCCACCGGCCGCGTACATATCACGGAGGTCGTGTCATGTCCATAGATTTTGTGAAGCGGAAGGTGATTGTGGCGCTGAGGGATCGCCACGGGATGACGCTCATCGAGGTCGTCCTCGCCACGGCCATCTTTGCCGCGGTGGTCTTCGTGCTCACGGGTTTCTACCTTACAGCCTCGAGCCGGGGCGCGGAGGGCCGCGGCGAGACACAGGGAGCGTTTCTGGCTCAGCAGCGGGTGGAGGTACTCCGCGGCAAGTCATACGGGAGCCTCAGCGGATTCGCCGGCGCAGAAACCGTGGATGAGCTCGGCGCGCCGACGGCCGGTGGGAAGTTCACGCGCACCACAACCATCACGACCCCATATCTGGGGACGACGCGCCTCACGAAGATCGATGTCACCCTGAGCTGGGTCGAGTTCGACCAGCCGGGGACGATCACGCTGACGTCGATCGTAGCCGACTACTAATGAGATATATGAGAAACCAACGCGGGATGACGCTGCTCGAGATGGTGATTGCCATGGCGCTCATGGCCATCGTCATCGCCGTGTTCTATCAGCTGGTCTCCGTCGCAGTCCGCGGCTGGGCCGGAATGGAAGGGCAGGCGGACGTGCAGCAGGTCCCGCGCGTCGCCGTGCAGCGGGTCCTCGGTGAGGTGATGCAGTCCCGCGACTTCATGATCGGGGCCGGGGGCACGTCCTTGGGACTGGTCAAGATGACGATTCTGACCGCGGACGCGGCGGCGGGCGCGACCACGATCACTGTCGAGGATGCCTCGATGCTGGTCAGCGGCAGGCCGATTGTACTGCTCAACGTCAACCGGCTGGAGCGGGTGACGGTGACCGCAATTGCCGGCACGACCGTGACCGTCAGTCCTGCGCTCTCAGCCGCACACCGGCGAGGGGAGTCGGTACGGCGCACACAGTCCACCCTCACCGCTGCAGCCTCGGCCGGCGCGACAACACTCTCGGTGGCGAGCGGCGTTGAGTTCCAGGTCGGCGACGCGATCGCGGTCGAGGATGAGGTGCCGCTGACGATTACCGCCGTGGCCGGCAACACGCTGACGGTCACGCCGGCGCTGACGCAGGCTCACGCCGCCGCCGAGGTCGTGCAACCACTAAGCGTGATGTTTCGCCTCAGCGGATCACTGCTCGTGCGCTGCGTCCAAAACTGCAACAACCCGGCCAACGATATCGTCGTCGCCGACTTCGTCGCCGTGCCGCCCGGCAGGCAGCTGTTTTCCTCTGTGCGGTCACTGATCAACGTTGCCGCGGCGGTGGGAGCCACGCAGATTTGTGTGCAGAGCGTGGCCGGATTTGCGGTCAACGACCGGATCCAGATCGATCGGGATCTGTACGGAGCCAGGGTCGTCACGGTGGCCGACCACCGGCGGATCACGGCGGTCGATAGTGTTTCGAACTGTCTGACCATCGATCGCGGCATCACGTCGACGGGAGCACTCATCGATCAGGTCAGGGTGCCTGCGGTCGAGATGAATATGCTGGCGTCGCGGTTCAATGATGCTCTGCAGCAGACCCAGGAGGTGCCTGTATCCTCCCGGGCGTTTCTGAGGAACTGAGATGAAACAACTAACGGGAACGCGGGAACGCGGGAACGCGGGAACGCGAAACAACCGAGGCGAGCGGGGCTCCGCGCTGGTCACGGTGCTCATTCTGATCATCGTGCTGACGTTGATCGGAGCCGCCATGCTGACCGTGACGCTCACAGAGCTCACGATCGCGTTCAATCAGGCGGACGCGGCCATTGCCCGCGCGCTCGCCGACGCCGGCATGAACCGCGCCGCGATTGAACTTGCCACCAACCTTACCTGGGCGGGGACGGGCGGACCCATCTCCGAGGGCGATGGCACGTACGACGTGGTCGTCACCGCGAGTGGCAGCACGAGATACATCACCTCCACGGGGGTCAGGGGCGGCGGCCGGCAGATCCTGCGCGGGAGTTTCAAGGCCGTGCCGCGCGTGGCGGCCAGCACTGTGCTTGCCAACACGACAGCGACGATTGGGGCGGCGACCACAGGCCTTACCGTCAGTAACACGATGCCCTCGCCCGACGCGACGGCCGTTCATGCGAACAGGATTCTGGGCGGCGCGACGGCGATGACGATCAACACGACGGGCGCTACGGTGATCGGCGGCCTGACCAGCAACGGAGGATCGATCTCCGGTGTGTCATGCGCCACCTGGCCGTGGCGGTGCAACACGGCGTTCGGCACGATTCCCGTGAAGCAGATCAACGCTGATAGCGGAGGGTCGAGCCTGAAGTCACGCGCGCAGGCCACGTTCGATGGTGGCAAGAGCCTGTACTTCCGCGGCGGAGACACGAGTCCCGGCGGCTGCAAGGGTACGCCGGGGTACAACTTTGGTTTGGGTCAGACACAGCGCTGCTGGGACCAGTATGTGAACAATCGCGGAGGGATCATCGGCTCCACGATTCCGAACGCGGTGTTCTTCATCGAGTTCAATGCCGACGAGCGGATGCGGTACACGATGCCGACCCTAGCGATCGGGTTCATCGCCACCGTTCCCGCCGGTTGTTGCAATAACGCCGGCGGCGCGGCTTCACTGACAATACCACGACCGGGCGCAGCGGGGGTCGCCGACCAAGTGCTGATCGCGGCGATCTCGGTACGCGGTGGATCAGGCACCACCATCACTCCTCCCGCGGCGCCGTTTACCTGGACGCTTGTGAGAACGATCGATAGTGGCGCGACGCTGCGCATGGCGATCTACTACCGAGTCACGACTGCCGCTGAACCTGCCAACTATATCTGGAACTTCTCGTCGGTGCAAAAGGCGTCCGGTGGCATCATGAGGTTTAGTAACGTCGATCTTGCCGCTCCCATCGACGACGAGGTTGGGCAGGCCACGACGACCACGGGGGCGGGGATGGTGACTGCTCCGGGGATTACGACGACGATCCCCAACACGCGGCTAGTCGCGTCGTTTGCCGTGGCGACCGGTACCACGTTCACGCCCCCTGGCGGCATGGCCGAGCGATATGATTCAGCCTCCACCGGAGGCGGGGCGGGGAGCCGGACGACCTCAGAGGGCGCGGAGCTGGCCCAGCCCGCAGCCGGGCCGACCGGAACCCGGACGGCAGACACGCCCGCTGCAGGAGGGATTGCGGCGATCGGTCACTTGCTGGCGCTGCGACCCGGCGGGCCCACGGTGGACTGCATCGGATACTCCACCACCCTTACCGAATCGCTGTGCTTGCGCGCACGCCCCGCCACCGACAGCAACAACACCGTTGTGTATGCCAACAGCGACGTGGATCAGGTCACCGGTGCCATCGTCGCCTTCCGGCGCGGTGCCGGTACGGCGGTGACCGGCAACATCGTTTTGGAAGATCTGTCGCTGCACGGCGCCGCCGGCTATCTCCACACCAGTCTCGGCGGCGATCCCGCGCTGGTGGCCGGAGGCGCCGTAGGGGTGATCTCGTCTGGATCCGCGGCGAGCCCGCTCGCAGTGGACGTGATCGGCATGGTGTATGCATTTGCCGGCTTAGATAACCCCGACGTCAACGGCAACCTTCTCGGGTCCGCAGGCCCGGGGATCGTCGTGTTGCACGCCGCGGATCAGGTCACGCTGACGTTCCACGGATTCCTGATCAGTAACGGTACCATTACGCTGCAAGATACCGCGACCAACACCGGCACAGTGTCCGTGCTCTACGATGCGGCCGTCGCGGACGCGCTGCCGGCGGTGTTTACGGCGTCTTCGATCGACAATGTGATCTTTTCGATTTCCTGGTCGAGCGGCGACTGAGTCAATCCCCACGCGGGAGGCTCACGCGGGACGCCGTGGCGGAGGAGTTTCCCCGGGATGACCGAAACGTACGGAGCATTGACTTCGGCGCCATCGGACCCGGCATTCGACGGTCCTTTCTCTGGAGAAGCGAATGGCAGCGTGGCGCGACGTCTTTCAAATTGGCGCCGTGGCGGTCGGCCTCGACATCGGCAAAGAGACGATCAAGGCCGCCGAGATCCGCCGTTCCGTCCGCGGTATTGAGCTTCGCCACTTCGCGATTGGATCCACGCCCCCCGGTGCTATTGAGGGAGGCCTGATTCTCGACCGGGAGGCGCTGGCCGCGGCGCTATCTGCCGTGCTTCGCGACGCGAAGATCCGCAGCCGTCGCGTCATCATTTCCGTCACCGGCCAGAACGTGCTTGCCCGTATCCTCCGATTGCCCCCCATCCCCGAGGAGGAAATCAAACAGGCGATCCGCTGGGAAGCCGAACGGCATCTTCCTATTCCGGTGGATGATGCCGTCCTCGATGTGCAGCTGGTACGTGAGGTCGTCGAGGATGGCGAGCGGCAGCTCGAGGTGTTGCTGGCCGCCGCACCCGAAGGTGTCGTCCTCTCGTACATCGAGGCGCTCGATGCGGCGCGCCTCACCGTCGATGCAGTTGAAGTCGGCGGGCTCGCAATGGCGCGCGCGCTCAGTCAGATGGTGGAGACCGGCACGCGGGTGCTCGTGAACCTCGGCGCGTCGATGACGGAGCTCGCCATCGTGCGCGGCGGGGTGCCGCAGTTCACCCGCACGATCCTTAGCGGGCAGGAAGCCGTCTCGCGCGCCGTCGCCATTCCTGCTCCGAGACAGGATGCGGATGCGTTCGCACTTGCATCGGGTCTTGACGAACTGCTCACGCAGCTGCGACGTTCTTTAGATTTCTTCCGCGCACAGTTCGGTGGCACCACAATCGACGGAATGGTGTTGTGCGGGGGCGGGGCTAGGATTCCCCGGATTGACCGGCACTTCGCACTCGAGCTCGACCTTCCGGTATCAATCGGCACGCCGGCTGGTGTTGAGCCGCATGCGGGTCTCGACCCCGCATCGTTCAATGCCGTCGCACCACAGCTGGTCGTGGCCATCGGGCTGGCCATGAGGGCGGTGGCCTAGATGCGCATCCGGCTCAACCTCATGCCCGAGCGCGTGCTGCATGAGCGCGAGGTGCGCGTGCGCCGGCGCACCCTTGTTGGTATCCCGCTCGTTGGTGTGGCCCTGGTGGTGGTGCTCTATGGGTTGGTCTCCCTGCAGGAGAGCCAGGCCAACATGCGTGCGCGTGACGCCGAGCAGTTCTTGGCGCCGCTGCGGCCCGCCTCCGCGAAGTTGCTGGAGATGCAGCAAGAAGCCGAGACCCTGGAGCGCCAGCGTGAGGATCTGACCGTCGCCCTGCGACAGAGGAGGCAATGGACGCTTCTCCTGGTGGAAGTTGGCCGCGTCATCCCGCAGGACTCGTGGTTGACGACGATGACACTAGATGCCTCCACGATGACGCTGACCGGATTCACATTCAGGCTGCGATCGGTCGCGTCGTTTACGCAGAGCCTGGCGGGGGTTCCGGACGTGACCTCAGTGCACCTGCAGTCGCTGCAGGAAGTC
>Ga0184610_1000051_pt1 | contig 30611 bp, 29 predicted proteins | sample PLM1_100_coex_FD_133011 | JGI IMG/M metagenome (GOLD analysis project Ga0184610, IMG submission 133011) | Groundwater sediment microbial communities from an aquifer in East River, Colorado, USA - PLM1_100_coex | ecosystem: Environmental > Terrestrial > Soil > Riparian zone | place: USA: East... | reverse complement strand
TTCACCGCGGCGCCGACACCCAGCGTCTTGATAATGGCGATGATGTCCTGGGAGTAGGCAGCGGTAGTCGGTACGAGTAGCGTTAGTACAAGCACGAGCGCGATGAGGTGAGTCTTCTTCATGAGGGTCTCCCTTCGTGAGATTGTCTTACCTGCCAATACGAATGGAAGGGGATGGGAAGTTCACAGTGTTTGCGTCGGGTGCGCCAGCAGGAATGCCTGGACCGCTCTCGAGACTGCCCAGCCCACGCCTACTAAGACTGCCAACCAGAAGGCAAGCCTCATGGCCAAGACATACCCCTAACCCAGTGATGACCGGACATCAGGCATCGTCGACGCCGGTCTTCAAACGGTCAGTAATTTGTGGAGGGCAGAATGGTCCAGGTCGCCCTCGCCACGATCGACAAGTTTCTGGTAAAGATCAGTCACCGTCCGAAGATTTGGGGTACGGGCCGAGACCGACGAGGCGAGGTGCAGCGCCATCTTCAGATCCTTGAGATGAGTTTTGACCCTGCCGCCCGGAACATAGCTGCGTTCGAGCATCCGTGTGCCGTGGATCTGAAGAATCCTTGAATCTGCGTATCCTCCCCTGAGGGCTTGCTGGACCAACCGCGGATCGAGGCCGGCTTTTTCTGCCAGCATTAGCGCTTCTGCCACCGCCTCAATGGTCAGCCCGACGATAACTTGATTGATCAACTTGGCCGTATGTCCGGCACCCGCCTCGCCGACGCGAACCGGTGTGCCAAGGGCGTCCAGCATCGGCCGGACTTTCGTAAAATCACTCTCCGAACCGCCCACCATAATGGCGAGGCTGCCTTTCTCGGCGCCATCGGGGCCGCCTGACACGGGAGCGTCGACCCAGCCTATTCCCCTCGCATTGAGCCGAGCGGCATGCTGCCGCGAACTCTCGGGGTCGGACGTTCCCATGTCGACGACCACCTGTCCGGCGGACAAGCCTGGCTCGATGCGCGCGAGGACGTCGGCGACCGCGCGGGAGTCCGCGAGCATCAGCAGACAGAAATTCGCGCGAGCGGCCTCCTCGAGCCTGGGCACGACGGGTATTCCCGAAACAAGACTCTGGGAAAGTTCGGTTCTATTCCACCCCTTCACCGACAAGCCGGAGGCGATAAGCCGGCGCGCCATTGGTCTCCCCATGAGTCCTAGACCGAACACCGATATCGTAGGCTGCATTTGTCCCCCTCACCCTAAAAATTAGAAGGGCCCTTCCGGGCCCCGCTTTACTTGATGCGCCTGCGGACTTGCGTGAATCTACAATCGGCCGATGGTGTCAGCGGCATGGTAGAGGGCCATGTACGCCGCACGCCACAACATGCCGATCGCTCCACCTCCAGCGGCGATCCCGTGAAACGAGTCCCTGAGGACGACCCGACGAGTGGCCACGTCCAACACCCGGATCTCGAGGACTGCGTTCGCAGATCCAGGGCTGAAGAATGGCTCCAACTCGCGAGCATCGGCATCCAGATGCGTCCAGCGACCGGTGACGATCAGGTCGGCGCCCAGCGCCACCGCGATCACCGAGGCGCTCGTGGGGGACACGAGATCGCGCGGCGTAAGTCCTCGCGCCCGCATCTCGTCACGAAGCACTGTGACAGATGCAACGCGCAGGCGGCCACCCGCACGGTTATTGATGAGTGTCGCGAGGGGCTCGTTCAGGCGCGAGGCGGAGATGAACACGCCGCCGTGAGTTTCATCGACAAAGTCGGCGACAGCAATGACCCGGGTTGTCTGGGCCATTGCCGGCATGGCGACAATGATCGCAGCCAGAAGGCCGGCTACCAGGATCCGCATTTGCTCATTGTACCATCGCACGCCGCGCAAGCGCTTCAAGCGCGCGCCGGTTGTTGTCGAAGGCGATCTCCGTCGGAAGACTGTTCAGCGCGAACCAGCGCGCCTCGGTCGCGTCGCTGCCCGGCTGAACATCCCCGCCGGCAATGGACCCTTCGAAGTACAGATTCAGCGTCGATTCACCGCCGGGTCCGTACCGGTCCATGAAGATGTCGAAGAAGTCGCCGACATCGGCCTCGACACCGAGCTCCTCGTGGAGCTCACGACGGAGCGCGTCGACCGGATGCTCGCCGGGATCAATGAAGCCTCCGGGACAGTCCCAGGCGTCCTGGTAGGGAGGTCTGGCGCGGCGGACGAGCAGCACCTCGACGTTCCCATTGGATCCACGCCGCGTCAAGAGCGCGGAGACAGTCGGCTTCGGGTTCTGCCACTCGACGTGCCCGCACCTCGTACACACGGGCTGAGGGTGGCGTTCGTCTTCGAGTGTCAACCACTCTAGCCGGCCGCCGCACTGCGTGCAAAACTTGGGCCCGTTGCTCACTCCGTGGCAGCGCCCGCGCCGGCCCGAATGCCGTAGATGGTCCCAAACTTGGTATCCAGATAGCGCAGGTACGGTTCCGGCGTCAGGTCTGCGCCCGTCGCGCGCTGGATGAGGTCGCGCGGGAAGAACTTCCGCCCGTGGCGGTGCACGTGCTGCCTGAGCCAGGACAACAGCGTAGAGAACTTGCCCGCTTTGAACTCATCCGTAAGACCGGGGTGCGCTCGCTGGGCTGCCTCGAATAACTGCACTGAGACGACGTTGCCCAGCGTGTACGTGGGGAAGTAACCAATCGAGCCGCTCGACCAGTGGATGTCCTGCATCACGCCGTCGGCATCATTTCGCGGCTCGAGACCGAGGTATTCCTTGGACTTCGCATTCCACGCCTCTGGGAGGTCACGCGCCGCCAGTTTACCTTCCAGCAGCTGCTTTTCCAGCTCGAACCGCAGCATGATGTGCAGGTTGTAGGTCAACTCATCCGCTTCCACGCGGATTGGACTGAGCTCCACGACATTGACCGCTGTGAAGAATGCATCCGCGTCGATCCGCCCCAATTGTGCGGGAAATCGTTCGCGAAGCTTCGGATAGAAATGCTCCCAAAACGGCCGGCTTCGGCCCACGAGATTCTCCCACATTCGCGACTGCGACTCATGAATCCCGAGACTCGCACCGCGCGCCAGCGGCGTCCGCTCGAATGTCCTCGCGACGCCCTGTTCGTACATCGCGTGGCCGCTTTCGTGAAAGATGCCGAAGATCGCGGAGGGGAGGTGGCGTAGCACGTACCTGGTTGTGATGCGCACGTCTCCTGTGTTGAACCCCGACGCGAAGGGGTGCGGCGACTCGTCGAGGCGGCCCCGGGAGAAGTCGTAGCCAAACCCCTCCGCCACCATCACGCCGAACGCGCGCTGTCCTTCCTTGTCAAACTCAAGGGACAGGAACGAGGAATCCACGACTTGCCCGCGATCAACGATCGCGTTGACCAGGGGGAGGGTGCCTTCGCGCAATCGGGTAAACAGCACGTTGACGTCGCGGGTCTTCATGTTTGGCTCGTACAGGTCGAGCAGGGCGTCATACGGATGGTCCGCGTAGCCCAGGTATTCGGCCGCGCGTCGCGCGTAGTCCACCATCTGCTCCAGCCATGGCCGGAAGTGTGCGAAATCGTTTCTGGGTCGGGCCTCGCGCCACGCCTCCGTACTGAGCGACCTCGCCCTGGCACGCTCCGCGACAAAGTCGGCGGGAAGCTTCGAGGCGATCCCAAAGTCGCGCCTTGTGACCCTGACCAGCGCCGCCTCGTCGGAGTCAGGATCAAGGGTTCCGGCCACTGCCTCAGCCGCGGCAAGCAACCGCTCGGTGTCCGACGAGACGAACAATTGATGCGCCAGGCGAGACAGGGTCGCGAGCTGCTCGGCGCGCACTTTTGCCCCGCCCGGCGGCATCTTGGTTTCTTGATCCCACCGGAGCACCGCCGCCGCAGAGCTTACGTCGTGGATCGTCCCCAGGTGCGTTTTCAGATCATCGATCGGTCCCATCAAAGGCCCTCGATGATTTTGCTCATCTCAGCCGCGGTGTAACACCGCATCGTGAGAGTCTTCACATTGCCCTGGCTTCCGGCCCAGATCGCGAGACGGCTGACCGTCGTATCGTCAGGCGCCTCGAAGATGCCGAAAGCATCATAGGGGCCCATCGTCCATAGCGTTTCACGCATCCTGGCTCCGAACTTCTCCGCCTGCCTCTTGAAGGTATCGGCACGTTTGACGGTGTCTTTGGCCGCACGCATACCCTGATCGGTCCACGTGAGCAGCATCACATAGCTCGGCATCCTGATCACCCTTTCGCTTGGAATGAGAATGAACTTCGCAGCGGTGTGATTCACTCCTTCGCTATCTAGGTAGGGAGGTAGCGGGGGCCAGTACTTTGCGCTGCCGCACGTCCCACACGCCCCGGGAGGTCAGGCGGATCCACGGTAGTGAGTCAAATGTGAGGAACAGCAGGCTGAAGAGGGGATCGCTGAATGGATATCCGCGGCTCCTCATGAATTCCGCGAAGCGGCCATTCAGCTCAGCCACTTCGCTCCATGGTCGGCTTGAGTAAATACCGCCCAGATCAAGCGGGAATGAAAATATCTCCTCTCCCTCCTCGACCACGGCCATGCCACCCTGATGCTCACCGAGGTGCGTGAGGGCAGTCACCATGTCTCGGGGGTTCTGGCCGATCACCACGAAATCAAAGGCGCTCGTGACCGTAGAAGCCAGACCTCCCAACCGGCCGGCGAATCCAATGAGTCGTGCGTGCGTCACCCAGCGCCCGGCTCGGTCGAGGAGAGCGACGTGGAGCGCATCCTTGGGCACGTCTGCCGGATCGACGGGCTGAGTGATGACGTCGCTCACGAAGCGAATGCCGGCCGTGTTCTCTGCGTGCAAGTCGGCCAGTCGCACCGGCGGGATCTGCAATTTCGGCAGCATGTCCCCCCATGGGATGGTCGGGAAATCAGAGGTCAGGTTGCCATTGTGTGCGACGATCTGCCCGTTCGCAATGACCCATTCAGGCGTCGGCGCTTCAATGCTCTTTAACACGTTGATGTCGGCCCGCTTGCCTGGCGCAATCTCTCCAAGGGTCTCCCAGCCGTAATAAGTGGCAGGGTTGAGGGTCGCCATTCTCAACGCCATCATCGGAGGTACACCGCTCTGCACGGCGACATCGATGAGATGATCCATGTAGCCATTCTTGGCGATGAACGATGGATTGGGCCCGTCGGCGGTAAGCATCAGCCGTGAATCATGAACGTGTTCGGGCGTGATTGCCTTCGTCAGTTCCGGCAGGTCGGGACGGATCGAGCTATGACGCAGCATCGTAAAGAGTCCGGCGCGTAATCGGTTGGTGGCCTCTTCCGCGGTCACAGCCTCGTGGCATGACGTGAAGCCCGCCGCGGCCAGACCCACAAGCCGATCGTAGGACGCGCCGGGGGCGTGGCCTTCCACGCGCTTGCCGTCGGCCCTTGCGGCCTGAATTTTTTCGAGAAGGTCGGGATCACCCTGAAGGACGTCTACCCAGCGCGTCACTTCCCCAACGGCGGCCGCGAATGGGAGTCGCCACAGCCGGCGTAATTGCTCGACCGCAAACTTCGCCTCCTGGCCAAAGGACTGTGGGTGCAGACGGATCAACCACCGGATCTTCATCGGCAGTGCGGCCAGAAGTTCCAGAACGCTTTCTACACGATCGAGTGAAAGGAGCATCATCAGCGGCAATGCGTCGATCACCGCCGTGGTGGTACCGCGCGCGAGGACAGCCTTCGCGAACTCCGCCGGATTCACACCAAGGATGTGCCCGTGCGGCTCAATATACCCGGGAACGAGGATCTTCCCAGTTACGTCGATCGTGCGTGTGGTCTCAAGCCCGGCTGGGCGATCGGAGCTCACAGTTGCGATGGAATCTCCAGTAATCGCCACGTCGGCACGCCGGAGTTGCGCTGTGCGGACATCGGCGACGGTTCCGCCGCTCAACAGCAGATCAGCTGATTGCTTCAAGAGGTCGCTTTGAGGGCGTAGTCGATTGCTTGTTCCAGTTTCAGAGCTCGGCCTTCCAACCACGCTGCCGTGAATTCGGTGTCCCCTAACTCAGACTTTACTGCGGCAATGCTCCGCTCTCGGTCAGAACGCTCCGTTGGAGGCAGTGGGACGCCGATGTTTTCACGGGTGGAGTTCGCGGCACCAAATAACCGCGCTGCTCGCGTGTAGTCGCTCCGCTTGGCGGCGATCGCCGCTATGCGTTCCATGCATTCGGCGACTCCATGGTTGGTGCCGAATTCACTACGGAGAACCAAACTTTCCCTCTGCAACCGGGCGGCATCCTCGGGGATGCCTTCGCTCAGATGTAACTTTCCTAGGTCGCTTAGACATGAAGCCATACCCAGTTTGTCGTGTAGGTCCCGGAAATAGGTCAAACTCTCCTTGTGGAGTGCTCTCGCTTCTTCAAGCGCCCCTTCGACCTGGCGGACGACTCCCAGTCTGTTCAGGCATGCGGCAAGTCCAAGTTTGTCCCCTGCCGACTGGCGACAGATGTCTACCGCTTCCTTCAACAGTCGAGCAGCGGTCTCGCCGTGTCCCTCGTAGAGCTCGAGCACAGCAAGCTCTGCCTGCGGGTATGTGCTCAAGCTCTTATGTCCCAACCTCTCGAACAGCGCCAAACTCTGCGTGACCAGCTTCCGAGCGATGTCGTAGTCACCTCGCATCCGCATGACGAATCCCAGTTGCGCAAGTGCAGCAGCCACTCCCCGGTCGTCGCGCAACTGCTCCGACAGAACACGGCACTCGGTGAACAGAGCTGCAGCGCGAGCGTAGTCACCTTGCGCCCGAGCGGTCCTGCCGAGGCGAGTGAGCGCATTGACAGTGCCCCACGGATCCCCAACGATCCGAAAGAGTCGCAAACTCTCCTCAAGGAGGCTTACGGCCCGGCTGCGGTCATCGCGCTCGATCGTGGAGCCTAGCACGAGACGGGAGAACGCTCCGCCCCAGAGATCGCCTACTGCATGAAATAGCGCAATGCTCCGCTCAGCAAGTGCCACGACGAGGTCGTACTCTCCACGAGCCCGCTGGATCTCGGCCAGTGAGCCCAGGGCATGAGCAACACCTGGGTTGTCATTAAGCCCTTGGCAGAATGCTAAGGCTTCGTCGGCGAAGGCCTCGGCGCGTTCATAGTCACTTTGGTACTCTGCAAGCATGGCGGCTCCGTTGAGGATCTTCGCTCGAATTGCTGCCTGCCCGATCCCCCGCAGAATGCGATCAAGCCAATCCAGTCCCTCACTCCAATGTCCACGGACCAGCCAGAACCACCAGCCTGCCGCTCCAATTCGTGCGGCGCTTGCCACATCAGCGCGCTCGAAACTCCAACGGAGGGCCGCACGGAGATTGTCGTGCTCGACCTCAATTCGATCCAGCCATGCGGCGGCTTCAGCAGTCCGGAGATGCAGATCCGCGGTCTCGGCTAGGTTGAGGAAGAAATCCAAGTGCCGTGCTCGGACTTGCTGTGTTTCACCCGCTTTCTGCAGCCTGTTCCATGCGTATTGCCTAACTGTCTCTAGCAGATCGTAGCGGGCTTTTTCGTGTTGGTACTGTATCAACGACTTATCGACGAGGTTGGTCACCAGGTCGAGCATCTCGGCGCTGTCGAGTAGCTCGTCCCCACAAACTCGGTCCGCGGCATCGAGAGTAAAGCCCCCGTGGAACACCGCCACCCGGCGCATGGCAACCTGTTCATGAGGGGAGAGTAGATCATAGCTCCAGTCCATCGTCGCTTGGAGTGTCTGATGTTGGGGATCGTCTACTCTTGGTCCAATCAAGAGTGCGAACCGGTCATCCAGACGTTCAGCAATTTGCTCCAGCGATAGGGCTCGGATCCGCGAGGCTGCGAGCTCAATCGCCAACGGGATCCCGTCCAGCCGCCTGCAAATCGTGGCTACGGTTTCAGCTTTCTCTCCCTGCGGCGTGAAGGTGGGAAGCACGGCCACGGCGCGGTCGATGAACAGCCGTGTGGCTTCAAACTCTCCCAGTTGGTCGTCGGTAACCGCGGATGTGTCCGGTACGCGCAGTGAAGACACGAGGTATGTCGCTTCACCTTTCACATGAAGCGGTTCCCGGCTGGTGGCCAGGATGCGAAGGTTCGGAGAGGCGTGGAGCACCGTATGAGCGAGGCCTGCCGTTTCTCGGAGCAGGTGTTCACAGCTATCAAGGATGAGCAACAGCTTCCGAGGTTTTAGATAGTCGAGCAAGGTCTGAAGAATCGGGCGGCCAGGCTCCTCCCGGATCCCGAGGATTGAGGCTGCGGTGTGGCTGATCAGTGCGGCGTCGGTAAGAGTCGTGAGCTCGGCCAACCATACCCCATCAGGATACGTGTCGAGCAGATCAGCGGCGACCTGTAGGGCAAGCCTGGTTTTCCCACCTCCGCCGATGCCCACAAGCGTCACGAGGCGGTTGCGTTTCAACTTCTCTTTGATGTCTGCCATCTCACGGTCACGCCCTATAAAGGTTGTAAGCAGATTGGGAAGGTTATTCGGCAAGACGCTGAGCGTCTTGAGGGATGGAAAGTCAGATGGCAGATCGGGGACGCTGAGCTGGTAGAGATGCAGAGGACGTGCAAGATCCTTCAGCCGATGCTGGCCCAAGTCCCGCAGATGGGCGCCGAGAGGCAACTCGTCGGCGATCAGCTCCCGCGTCGTTTGCGATAGCAAGATCTGACCGCCGTGTCCTGCCGCACCGATTCGAGCCGCGCGATGCACATCGATCCCAACGTAGCCAGCCTCGACGCGGACCGGCTCACCAGTATGTAGACCCATCCTGACCCGGACTGGACCGCTTGTCGGCCACTGATAGGTGACAATGGACCGTTGGATCTCCACCGCGGCGGCCGCGGCATCTTTCGCTCGCGCGAAGGCTGCAAACACGTTATCTCCGACAGCGTCGACAACGACACCGACGTGTGACTGTACCCCTTCGATGACTTGACGGCGCTGTTCAGCGACTACATCCGCATATTGCTCCTCAAGGGCCTGGAGAAGGCGTGTGGATCCTTCAATATCCGTGTAGAGGAACGTTACAGTTCCAGTGGGCAGGGTAGGCATCGAAACCCCGACGCAGCGTAGGCGCTTGTTCGATAAGAACCGCGTATGGCTCCTGCGCTGGGAGGCCAAGCGATGCTGCTTCTGCAGGAACGATGCCTTGTCTAGGGAAACTGCTACTGAACTTCCGAACCCACGATTCCCCCTTTCCTCCTAGCATCGGCCACACGAACGATTCATGCTGCAGGTTCCTCTTCAAGGAGGTGAATGACCTGAATTGTATTGACCAGACGGGTTAGATGGAGGAGGAATCAGGATGCGGTGGTATGGACTGATTGGTGCGTTGTTCGTCGTCTTACTGGCTGCCTCGCCGGCTCTAGCAAAGATGCATGATACCTCGCCACCAACATTCTTGTCATTTCTGAAGATTGCCGCATGGATCGCCATTTTCTTTTGGTTCTTCAGGCGATACATGGGTGCAGACAGCGGGCCTGCGTTGCTCCTCTCAATCGCGGGGGTGAGTGTTGCCCTGGTAGCCGGTATCTATATCGAGGCTTTGGTCAAAACCGTGCTTGGAATTCCGCCGGAGAAAAACCTTTCGGTGGCTGGACAGGTGATCTGCCTTTCCTGCGTTAATCTGGCCTTTCTGACGGTAGTGACTGCGATGGGGGCGCCAAGGCTGTTCAACCAGTCCTTCGGCGGGCTATCGTTTGGGAAAAGAGTGGGCTTCTGGGTGATTGCGGTCTTGCCTGCACTCTATTCCGTCTTTTACCCGAGGGCTTGAAGGACCATTCCCGGGTCGACACAGTTGAACCAAGACGCAGGGGGTGCAATGGTATTGCGCCCTCTGCGTTTAAGTTTCTTTGTGGCCCATCATGATCTGGAACCCCGAGATAGAGACGATGCCTCGGCAGAAGTTGGCCGAGGTGCAACTCCGGCAGTTGCAGCATCAGGTGGGTCGGGTCTATGAGAAGGTGCCATTCTACAGACAGCGATTTGACGACTCCGGCCTCCGGCCGGATCATATCCACACCCTGGAGGACATTCGGAGGCTGCCCTTCACCCGGAAAAGCGCCTTCCACGAGAACTATCCATTTGGACTCTTGGCCGTGACGGTCGATCAAATGGTGCGGATTCATGCCTCCTCTGGAACGACCGGTAAGCCCACGGTAGTCGGGTACACCGCAAACGACATCCGGATCTGGGCGGAGGTGTGCGCGCGGTGTCTGGCGGCCAGCGGCGCACAGACGGGGGACGTTTTCCAGAACGCGTATGGCTACGGTCTGTTCACGGGCGGCCTTGGAATGCACTACGGCGCGGAACTGCTGGGCCTCGTGGTCGTTCCGGTGTCGGGTGGAAACACGGAACGCCAGATCATGCTCTTACAGGACTTTGGCGCGAAGATCATCGCGTGCACCCCATCCTATGCCCTCACGCTGGCCGATGCCATGGAGGCGCGTGGGATCCGTCGTGGCGCTTTGAAACTGCGGTACGGAGTGTTAGGTGCAGAACCATGGACCGAGACTATGCGGGACGAAATTGAGGAGAAACTCGGCATCACGGCAGTCAACATTTACGGATTGAGCGAGATCATTGGTCCCGGCGTCAGCAATGAGTGTGTGGAGGAGCAGAACGGCGCCCACGTTTTCGAAGACCACTTCTTGGTCGAGGTCGTTGATCCAAGCACTGGCGAGCCGCTGCATCCTGGGGAGATGGGCGAGCTCGTCTTTACGACATTGACGAAGGAAGCCCTCCCCGTGATCCGCTACCGCACCGGCGACCTCGCCGCGCTCGATGCGGCTCCCTGCCGCTGCGGGCGCACGTTCGTGCGCATGTCGCGCGTAATGGGTCGCACCGACGACATGCTCATCATCCGAGGTATCAACGTGTACCCATCGCAGGTCGAAGCAGCGCTCGTTGGACTTCCCGAACTATCGCCGCACTATCAACTGGTCGTGACGAGAGAGAAGACACTCGATGACCTCGAGGTGAAGATTGAAGTGAACGATGGATTCAAGGGGGACGCTACTGCCCACGAGGTGCTTGCAGCCCGCTGCCGGGAGAAGCTCCTCGGTGTACTCAGCCTGACGGCGAAGGTGACGCTGGCACCGCCCGGGTCGCTGCCGCGGAGTGAGGGGGGAAAGTTGAGAAGAGTAATCGACCAGCGGAAACTTTAGCCCCTCACCCGAACCCTCTCCCCGGCGGGGAGAGGGGAAGAAGTTGGGCCCCTCCGGGCCCTCACCTATCGAGCAGGGGCCCAGTTGTTGTTCCGAACCTCAATCATGACCGCCGCGCGTCGGTCCAGCCCCAGGTGGTCTTTGGCGGTGAAGGTAAAGATGCCCGTGATCCCCACCAGCTCTTTCGTGCCGCGCTCGATCTGATCACGCAGCACGGAGCGGAACCCACCGATGTTATCCGGCCGGATACCCTGTCGCAGCGTACGCTCGATGGCAGGCTGCAGGATCAGCATCGCATCCAGCGCATGTCCGCCGAATGTGTTGCGCGTTCCCTTCCCATACCGTCCCTCGTAGCGCTCCAGATAACTAAGCAACGCCCGCTTCTGCTTGTCCGCTTCCGGGAGGACTTCGGCGATCAACAGCTTCCCCGCGGGCAGCAGGGTGCCCTCGACGCTGGGGCCTCCGAGATCCAGGAACGTTTTGTTCGCCACACCGTGACTCTGGTAGACGGGCAGGTTGATGCCGAGGTCCCGAATGTTCCGCTGAGACACATTAGCCCCCGGAGGGATGGCCCAGATCAGAAATGCCTGCGGGTTGCGTCCCATCGCCCGCGTGATCTGCGTGCTCACGTCCGTCGTCGTGCGGGCGAACGATTCCTTTGCCACGATCTCGATGCCCTTCTGCGGTGCAAACTTCTCGAACTCCCCCAACCCCACCTGGCCAAACGCATCGTCGAAGCCGAGCCAGGCGACGCGTCGGATACCGCGCTGGCGCATGTGGTCCGTGAGCACGTCGATCATCAACCGGTCGGTTTGCGGAGTCTTGAAAATCCACCGCCGTTCCTCAACAGGCTCGATGATAGTGACCGCAGCCGCCAGAGAGAGGTTGACGGTCCTTGCGGCCTGCACCGTTTGAATAATGGCCAGGCTGGCCGGACTTGTCGTGCAGCAGACGACGGCGACGACCCGGTCCTCTTCGATCAATCGCTTCGCCGCAATGACGGCTTTGGTGGGATCACTCTCTCCATCCGTCACAAGGTACTGAATCCGGACTGGTCCGGCGGGGCTTTGTGTGGTGGCGAAATCGTCCTGATACATCAGCACGGTGTTGCGCTCGGGCACGCCGAGCGAAGACGCCGGGCCTGTGATGTCGACGACGAATCCGACCTTCACGGTCGGCTGCTGCGCTGCGGTCGGCATCACCAGCAACCCAATCACCGCGAGCACGGTCAACGCGCGCATAACGACACCTCCACGAAAATGGTTGAAGGTTGAAGGTTGAAGGTTGAATGTCGAAGGCGAGAAAATCTGCGTTTACCTTCAACCTTTAACCTTCAACCTTCAACGTCCTTTTGGGGTTCGACGTGGCCGCCCAGATACGCGGCTCTCACCTTAGGGTCTTCGGCAAGTTCAGCGGCCTTTCCGGCAAGGACGACCCGTCCGCTTTCCATAACGTAGGCGCGGTCCGCGATAGCCAGTGCCGCCTTCGCGTTCTGTTCCACGATCAGGATGCTCTGTTCGCGAGAACGCAGCTCCCGCAACGTCCGCATGATCTCCTTGATCACCAGCGGGGCCAGACCAAGCAGGGGTTCATCCATCAGCAGCAGCCGGGGCCTGGCCATCAAGCCCCGGCCGATTGCCAGCATTTGTTGCATCCCGCCCGACAGCGTCCCCGCGCGATGGCCGGCGCGGCCTTTCAGCACCCCGAAGAGTTCCAACACCGCGTGGACGTCATGCTCAATGGCATCTCCTGTCTCTGATCCGAACCGATGGTAGGCGCCCAACAGAAGGTTGTCGCGAACGCTCATCGATCCAAAGAGCTGCCGGCGTTCGGGTACCAGGCTCATTCCGAGACGCACCACGTTCTCTGGAGCGATTCCGTCGATGTGCCTGCCGGCAAACGTGATCGTGCCCGCTGCGGCCACCAGGCCCGCCAAGGCGGAGAGGAGCGTGGTTTTGCCGGCGCCGTTCGGTCCGATGATGGCGACCACCTCGTTGTCGGCGACGGTCAGCGAGACATCACGGACGGCCTGCACTGGGCCGTATGATGCCGCAAGGTGCTCGACCTGAAGCAGAACGGTCACGAGGCGACCTCGTCATCACCGAGATAGGCACCGATGACACGCGGATCCGCTCGAACCAGGGCCGGTGTGCCTTCCGCGATTTGTTCTCCATAGTTCAGGACCAACACGCGGTCGGCAAGGCCCATGACAAGCGAGACATCGTGTTCGACGAGCAACACGGTGACGCCGCTCTCTCTGATCTGCCGGATCAGGTGGACGAGTTCCCGCCGTTCGGTCGTCGACAATCCCGATGCCGGCTCGTCGAGCAGCAGCAATGTCGGCTGGGTCGCCAATGCGCGGCTGAGTTCTAATAGCCGCTGCGCGCCGAACGGCAAAGCGCCGGCCCTGTCCATAGCGCGATCCAACATCCCCACGCGCTCGAGATAACCCGCCGCCTCGGAGGCGGCACGTGCGTCTTCACGCCGCCCTAATCCAAACATCGCCCCCAGGAACCCGGTGTGAAGACTCCGATGAAGGCCCATCATAACGTTGTTCAGCACAGTAAAGTCGCTGAACACCTGCGGGGTCTGAAAGGTGCGCGCAACGCCGAGTCCGGCAATGTCATAGGGGTGCAGATGCGTAATGACCCGATTCCGCAGGACAATCTCGCCGCTTGTCGGGCGCAGCACGCCGGATATTAGATTGAAGGCTGTGGTCTTGCCGGCCCCATTCGGGCCGATGATCGCGTAGATTTCTCCCTGCTTAACCTCGAAGGACAAACCACGAACTGCGAGAATGCCGCCGAAGCGTTTCTGCAACTTTTCGACTCTGAGCAGGGTCGCGCCTGACCCACCTTCGCCCACCCCTTTCCGCTCCCGGGAGAGCGGTTTAGGGAGAGGGGCAGGGCTCTCTCCAGCATCCAGCCGGAGGACTGCCGCGAGCCAATGCCAAATGCCCCCGGGCGCCAGCACAACGACCAGCGCGAGGAGCAGACCAAAGACGACGATTTCGTACTCCGCCGACGCCCCGGTTCCGAGGAGTCGAGGCATGATGGTGCGCAGCACCTCACGCAACACCGTCAGGACCGCAGTCCCAAGCACGGCTCCCGGCAGGTATGCAATGCCACCGAGCACGCTCATCACGAGAAGGTCGATCGAGAAGTTGAACGCAAAAGGGGAGGGGCTGACGAAGCCGAGATAGTGGACGTAGAGAGCGCCTGCGAGCCCCGCGAACGCGGCGCTGAGCGCCAGCATGCGGGCTTTGTAGAACGCGGGGTTGATGCCGAGAGTTGCGGCTGCGACCTCGCTCGCCCGGATCGCGGCCAGCGCCCGCCCGATGCGCGAATGGATGAGATTCCGTCCAAGCCACAGCGCCACGAGGACCAGAGTCCAGATCAAGTAGTAATAGGCTCGATCGCCCGCGATGATGGTGCTGCCGACCGACAACGGCGGGATGCCGGTCAGACCTGTGGGCCCGCCGGTCAGGCCCTGCACGTTCCGGATCACCACATCGACGACGATGTTGAGGCCGAGTGTCCCGAGCACGAGGAAGTGGCCGCGCAGGAAGAAGATCGGGGCGCCGATCAGGTACGCGAGGAACGCCGCACCAGTAACGGCCAGCATCACCCCAAGCACCGGCGGAAGACCCAGCCGCAGCGTCGTGATCGCGGAGATGTACGCCCCGATTCCGTAAAATGCAGCCTGACCGAGAGAGACTTGTCCAGCGTGGCCTGCCAGCAGCGTGAGGCCAATCACGATCAGACTGAACAGACCGACAAAGATGAAGATGCCGAGACTGACGCGACCGGTCACGAGCGCCGGCGTGATGATGAGGACAACGATGAACCCAAGAAGCCATACTCGCTGTGTCATTCCTGCGCCACTTCCTCGCTGACGATCCAGCCGACCCGCAGTGTCGCGATGGCCCGCCACAAGAGCACAACAATCAACGCGCCGAACGCGATGGCATCGCGGTAGTTCGAGGAGATCAGGCCTGTGCCAAGCGACTCCACAATCCCGAAGAGGATGCAGGCGACCACCGTCCACGGATAGCTGGCCATCCCCACGACCACGGCGCCCACGAATCCCTTGAGGCCAAGGATGAGCCCCATGTCGTAGGTCGCCAGCGTCAGGGGGGTAATGAGCACCCCGGCTAAGCCCCCGAGGCCCCCGGCAATCGTCCACGCGAGTGTCCCCATCCACTCAACTCGGATTCCGACGAGCCTGGCCGCGGTCGGATTCACGGCGCACGCACGGAGCGACTTGCCGCGGATGGTCTTTGTAAAGAACAAATACAAGACGATCAGGGCGACGGCTGTTACACCGATCACCCACAGGCTCTGCCGCGTCAAGACTGCGGACAGGACGCGAATCGGGGGTCCCACCGTGAACGGCCGAAGCGTGTATGGATCGGTGCCCCAGAGAAGCAACAGCACGCCCTTGAGAGCCAGATGAACAGCGATCGTGATGATTAGCAGGATCAGCGGCGTCGCGTTCCGGACAGGACGGATCGCGGCGCGGTGGATGCCTCCTCCGAGCAGTGCGGCAGCCGCGACGGCCGCGACGAGCGACACGGGCAAGGGCAGGCCGGCCGCCATGAGACTGACGGCCACGAGCGCGCCGAAGGCGGCAAACTCGCCCTGAGCCACGTTCACGACCCGGGTCACGCTGTGGATGGCAACGAGTCCCAGCCCCAGCAGCGCATAGATTGTTCCATTGATGATTCCGCTGGCAATAAACTGAGCGATCTGCTGCGAGAGGGACATGGGAGGAGTGAAGAGGGATTCACCATGCCGCAAAAGCACTCCTCGCAGGACCACTTATCCGCCGATAGAACGCTGTACAATGTGAAACAAGGATTGCACCCGGGCGCGGAAGCGACCGTAACAGTCACCGTGACACCGGATATGATGGCCACGTTTGAGGAACTGGGGCCGGTGCACCCGCTGTACTCCACCTGGTCCATGGTCCGGCACATGGAGCTCGCGTGCCGGAAGATCATCCTGCCGTATCTCGAGCCCGGAGAAGACGCGGTCGGCCACAGCATCAACGTCACCCATCTGGCGCCCACCGGCATTGGAGAACGCGTCACCGCGCGGGCGCGGTTGATCGAGCTTGACGGGCGGCGCATCGTCTGCGCTGTGGAGGCGCACAATGAACACGAGCGGATCGGGGAGGGCACGCAGGTACAGATGGTCGTGAGAAAAGACAGGTTGGCCGCACTCATCGAGCAGCTTCAGCGCCGTGTAGGAGCACGATGAGTCACCAGCTGAAAGGCTCTCTCGTTCCCGTCGTCACCCCGTTCCACGGTGGCCAGTTCGACGAGCCCCGGTTTGTGCAGCTGCTGGAATGGCAGATCGAGAACGGCAGCCACGGTGTGGTTATTGCCGGTACGACCGGCGAACCCGGCTCGCTGAGCCTCGACGAGCGCGAGCACCTGATCGACGTGTCCGTGCGCACCGTGCGCCGCCGCGTGCCGCTGATCGCGGGCACGGGAACGGCGAACCACGCAGAGACGCTGCGTCTCACCAGGTTCGCGAAGAAGGCCGGCGCCGATGCGGGGCTGGTAGTCGTTCCCTACTATGTCCGCCCGACGCAGGACGGTCTGTACCGGCACTTCCGCAGCATTGCCGACCAGGTGGATATCCCTATCATCATCTACAACATCCCGGGGCGGACGGCCGTGAATATGGAGCCTCACACGATGGCCGCGCTGGCGCGGGACTGCCGGAACATCATCGGCGTCAAAGAAGCGAACAAGGATTTCGAGCACATCAACCGTGTGCTCCATGCCTGCGGCCGGTCGTTCCTGGTCTACTCGGGTATCGAGCTGCTGTGCTTCCCGGTGCTGGCCATTGGCGGCGCGGGATACGTGAGCGCAACCGGAAACGTGCTGCCGAAGGATGTCGCCCGGCTCTATGACCTCGCGGCAGCCGGAAAATGGGACGAAGCTCGCGAGCTGCACTATCGCCTGCTACCGATGAATGACGCATTGTTCCTCGAGACAAACCCCGTGCCGGCGAAAACGGCGCTCGGGCTGATGGGCAAGATTGATCCCGAGGTCAGATTGCCCCTCGCCCCCATGGCTCCCGAGAACGTGCAGAAACTGAAGCAGGTGATGACCTCGTACGGTTTGCTTGCCGAACCCGCCCTAAACCACTCACTCCGTTCGGGTTCAGGGCAAGCCCGCCTTGGTGGATCGAGCACGCCGTGAGCGATGCCGCCAAGCGAGCATCACAAGTCGTGGTCGGCCCGGCCCGGCATTTCATCGACGGAGAGTTTGTTGACAGCGTCGAAGGCCGCACATTCGCGACCCTGAATCCGGCCACCAATGAGCCGCTCACACAGGTCGCCGAGGGTGGCCAGGCAGACGTCGACCGGGCCGTTCGCGCTGCGCGCAAGGCATTCGACACAGGCCCGTGGCCACGGATGGCTCCCGCCGATCGGGCGAGAGCGCTGATGCGGGTCGCCGACGCCATCGATCGCCACGTCGATGCGATCGCCATCACGGAGACGCTCGATACGGGGATCCCCCTCGGCCAGGTGCGGAAGGGACAGATCCCTCGGGCGGCCGACAACTTCCGCTTCTTCGCGGAAATGGCGACGCGGGTGACAGGTGAGACCTATCCGGTGGGCGAGACGTTCGTGAACTACACGATCCGGCAGCCTGTCGGAGTCGCTGGTCTCATCACACCATGGAACACGCCGTTCATGCTCGAGACATGGAAGGTGGCGCCCTGCCTCGCGGCGGGAAACACCTGCGTGTTGAAACCCGCCGAGTGGGCTCCGGTCAGCGCGCAGGAACTGGCGGAAGTCATTCAACACGCGGACCTGCCGCCGGGAATTTTCAATGTGGTGCAGGGCTTCGGTGAGACCGCCGGAGCGTCGCTCGTGGCGCACCCGATGGCGCAGCTGATCTCGTTTACCGGTGAAACTACGACAGGGAAGGAGATCATGCGCAACGGTGCGGCGACGCTGAAGCGGTTCTCCATGGAACTTGGAGGGAAGTCCCCCGTGGTCGTGTTCGCGGATGCCGATCTCGACCGCGCGCTCGACGCCACGATCTTCGGATTGTTCTCGCTGAACGGCGAGCGATGCACGGCCGGCTCGCGGCTGTTCCTTGAAGAGTCCATCTACGACGCGTTTGTCGACAATGTGGTCCGGCGCGCTTCCAACATCCGGGTCGGCGATCCACAAGAGGAGACCACAGAACTGGGTCCGCTGATTCATCCCGAGCACTGGACGCGTGTCTCGGGCTACATCGAGGTAGGAATCAAAGAGGGCGCACGGGTCGCCACCGGCGGCAAACGGCCGGAGCGGTTTCCGCGCGGCAACTACCTCGAGCCGACTGTCCTGGTGGACGTCAACAACGGGATGCGGGTCGCGCAGGAAGAGATCTTCGGACCGGTACTCGTGGCGATCCCGTTTCGAGACGAGTCAGAGGTCGTCCGGATGGCCAATGACACGCGGTACGGTCTCGTCGGCTACGTATGGACGCGTGATGCGTCGCGTGCGCACCGGCTGGCCGCGGCAATTGACGCGGGAATGATCTGGATCAATTCACAGAACGTCCGGGACCTCCGCACGCCGTTCGGAGGAATGAAAGAGAGCGGGATCGGCCGAGAAGGCGGCCACTACAGTTTCGATTTCTATACAGAGCTGAAGACCGTGCACGTCGCGCTGGGTGCACATCACATTCCGAAAATGGGCACTGGGGGGCTGCCGTAATGCCCGCGCGTACGGGCGCGCAGTTCATCGAAGGGTTGCGTAGTCAGTCTCGAGAGGTGTGGGTCGGCGGCGAGCGCGTCAAAGACGTCGCCACACACCCCGCGTTTCGGAATGTCATTCGGAGCCTTGCTGCGCTGTACGACATGCAGCACGACCGTGCCGCCCGGGAGGACATGACGTATATCTCGCCCTCGAGCGGGGAACGGGTCGGGCTCTCGTTCCTCACGCCGCGCTCGCGCGACGACCTCAGCCGCGTCCGGCGCATGATGAAGCACTGGGCAGACTATTCAGGCGGCATGATGGGCCGGTCGCCCGACTACCTGAACCGGGCCGCGATGGCCTTCGCCGCCGCTGCCGAGTATTGCGGCCAGAACGACCCCCGGTTTGCCGACAACGTCAGACGGTATTATGAGCTGGTCCGGGAACGCGACCTCTGCCTGACCCATACGCTGATCAATCCCCAGGCCAACCGCGCCGCCGGCCCTGTCGGGCAGACCGATCCGTATCTCGCCGCGGGCGTCGTGAAGGAAACGGACGGCGGCGTGGTGATCCGCGGAGCACGGATGCTGGCCACGCTGCCGATCGCAGACGAGATCATGGTTTTTCCGTCGACACTGCTGCGCGGTGCCCAGGAGGACCGTCCGTATGCCTTTGCGTTTGCGATTCCCTGCGGCATCCCCGGACTGAAGTTCATCTGCCGCGAAACGTTCGATACCGGTGGGAACGCATTTGACTATCCGCTGACCTCACGCTTTGAGGAGATGGATGCGGTCGTCATCTTCGACGACGTGCTGGTCCCGTGGGAGCGGATTTTTCTGCTCGGCGATGTGGAGCGGGCGAACAAAGCGTTCTCGGCGACGGGGGCCGTGGCGCACATGGCGCACCAGGTTGTAACCAAGAACATCGCCAAGACCGAGTTCATCCTCGGCGTGGCGTCCCTGATCGTCGATGCGATTGCGATCGAGCAGTTCCAGCATGTCCAAGGCAAGATCGCCGAGATCATCTACTATCTCGAGAGCATGAAGGCGTACATCCGCGCGAGCGAGGCCGACGCCGCCGTGGATCGGTGGGGAGTCATGACGCCGGCCTGGCCGCCGCTGGATGCGGCACGGAATATGTTCACGTGGATGTACCCGAAGATGATTGAGATCATTCAACTGCTTGGGGCGAGCGGGATGATGGCCCGGCCGACGAAGGCAGACGTTGCGGGGCCCATGGGCGCGGCTATTGAAAAGTACTACCAGGCGGCGCGCGCCAGCGCGGTGGATCGGATCAAACTGTTCCGTCTGGCCTGGGATGTGGCCCTCAGCTCCTTCGGCTCACGGCAGGTGATCTACGAGCGTTTCTTTTTCGGGGACCCGGTGCGGATGCAAATGGCCACGTTCGGCTCCTACGACCGCCAGCCTTACATGAACAGGGTGCGCGAGTTCCTGGCGCGTGAGGACGGGGCCACGCAACCCGGGCTGGTGAAGGCGGAACCTGTGCGCGGCGGCTCCGACCCTTCCACCCAGTAATGTCCGATCCTCTGCCCTTGGTGACGCCGGCCGCCTTCCGGAAAATCATGGGGCTCTTTGCGACCGGAGTCACCGTGGTCGCTGCCAGCGAGGGCGATGAGATCCACGGGATGACGGCTAATGCGGTGACGTCGGTCTCCCTCGAGCCGCTGCTCGTGCTCATCTGCGTGGACATTCGCGCGCGCATGAACCGGTTTCTGGAAAGCGCCGGTGGATTTTCCATCAACGTCCTCTCCGAAGACCAGGAGGCACTCTCGCGCTACTTCGCGGGTTCCTGGAAATCGGAAGGGCCGCCTGAGTTTCGATTCCTTCCGTGGGCCGGCGGCCCGCGCCTTGTCGGCTGCCTTGCCGCGGTGGGTTGCGAAATCGACCGGACGATTGAAGCCGGAGACCACCGGATCGTGCTGGGGAGAGTGATGGCCATGCACGAGGGCGATGCGAGTTCGCGGCCGCTGCTGTTCTTCGGGGGTCGATATCGCCGCCTGGAGGAACTGGAAGCGCCCGTGCCTCCTGAGGAATGGAGTCACGAGGCCGTGCACATCTACTATGACGAGTGGTCCGGCTCGTCGCGGCAGACGAGCGAGGAGCCATGACTGGTACGGTCGCACAAATCCTGCGGCTGGGGCACGTGGAGTACCGCGTCACCGACCTTGAGCGCGCCCGAGCATTTTACGTAGACCTGCTTGGGTTCGTCGAAACATCGCACGATCGAGGACGCGTGTATCTCCGCGGCCTCGAGGAGCGAGAACACCACAGTTTTGTGCTGCGCAAGGCTCCGTCGGCAGGGGTATCGCATTTCGCATTCCGTGTGGCGAGAGAAGATGATCTTGACCATCTGCAGGGGCGGTGTGAGTCAGCGGGCATGCCCACCCGGTGGGTCGCAGGCGGCGAGGAAGAGGGGCAGGGGAGGGCGCTGCGCGTTCAGGACGCGAGCGGGCTGCCCGTAGAGTTCTACCACGAGATGGCGCCGGTCGACCGGCACCTGCAGCGATTCGACCTGTACCGTGGTCCCCACGTGATGCGCATCGACCACGTGAACTGTCAGGTTCCCGATGTGCAGGCCGCCTATGATTGGTACACCCAAGAATGGGGGTTCTCGTGCTCCGAGTACACCGAGACCGACGATCGCCCTCCGCGACTGTGGGCGGCGTGGCTGCACCGTAAGCAGAACGTCCACGACATTGCGCTGATGAACGGAATCGGGCCACGGGTGCACCATGCAGGGTTCTGGGTGCCGGACGCGCTCGCAGTCCTGCGCGCGTGCGATATTCTCGCCGCAGCGGGGGAAGCGGGCGCAATCGAGCGCGGCCCTGGTCGCCATGGATTATCAAACGCGCTCTTCGTCTACCTTCGCGATGGTGACCGGAACAGGATCGAGCTCTACGCGAGCGACTACCTCATTGCCGATCCTGACTGGAAGCCGATCCGATGGAGCATCAATGACCCGCGCCGCGCGACCTTCTGGGGTCACGTGCCACCAAAGTCGTGGTTCGAAGAGGCGTCCTTGGTGGAGTCAATCACCGATGGGACGATGATTGAACCGCAGCCACCGCAGCTTCAAGACCGCCCCAGTTTTGTCACCTGACCTGATCGAGTCATTTTGAGATAGCTCACGCAGTTACGAAGGGGCCAGGCCCCCGGGAGCCTGGCCCCTGGCTTTTCGAGCTGCCAGGTCGTGGCGAAGGAGCGCCGCGTAGATCGCGCGGCAGACCGGCGTGGGAACATCGTAGCGTCTGCCCAGTCTTACCACGTTTCCCGGTAACGCCTCCACTTCCATACGATTTCCGTGCGTCAGGTCGTGGTGGAGCGAGGAATACAGACCTGGTTCCAACGCCTGAGCGAACTTCAGCACGCGCTCGCGTTCTCCGGGAGGAATCGGGACGCCGTGCTCGCGCCCTACCGCGGCCACCTCAGAGGCGGCGTCCAGATACATCTCCCGTGTCTCCGGCGTCGCGAGGATCTGTCCGATGGGCAGGCGGGTCAACGCGGTCATGCCGCCCTGCGCGGTGATGAAAACGTACTTCTCCCACATGTCCACCAGGATCTGGCGGGACAGTTCTGTCGGAATCTCCGCTCCGCGGAAGACCTCGAGGATTGCCCCGGCACGGTCCGACATCTCTCCGTCTAGCTCTCCGAAAGTGACCGACCGCGGTCCTCCCGTCTGACGGATCACACCGGGGGAGGCAATCGTCGAGAAAATCCGGCACAGGCCTCCCATGACGTGGCGCGCTCCAGCGGTCTCGACGAGCACCTCGAGGTTATCCACACCGTTTTGCAAGGTCACAACAGCAGTATCTTTGCCGATCAAAGGCGGAACTAGTCTTGCCGCCGTCGCCGTATCGTACGATTTCACGGTGAAGAGTACGAGGTCGACGGGTCCGACCTCAGCGGGATTGTCTGTGGCGCGAACGCGAAGCACGAACGGGTCGGCAACTGCCGACTCGACGCGCAAACCTTCTGCGCGCATCGCGGCGAGATGCGCGCCACGTGCCACAAACGCGACGTCCTGTCCGCTGCGCTGTAGCTGAGCTCCAAAGTACCCTCCGGTACCGCCTGCGCCGATGGCTACAATCCGCATGAATTTATCTTAGCGCACAGTCCCGCGTCTTTCGTTTTCCATGGACGGGCACGAACCGGAGGAGGACAGGCCGCGCCCCGGCGACGGTTAAGCGCCGGGCGGCGGGGGCAGACTGTTGTTATCGCAAGGCCTACGGCGGGCCGCGTTTGCTGTGCTTGGCGTCACTTGTATGATCGCAGCCGCTGCGGTACCCGCCCAAACCAATCCGGTGCGCCATATCGCGGCGTACGGCTATTACTCGGACGACGACCCCGACTCCTGGGCGACGATCCAGGCGCAGGGGCATCGTCTCGCCGGCGTTATCACGACGAGCGTTACCGTCGCTGACACATCAGGACGCCTCGCGTGGACGCACAATGCCAAACTCATTGCACTGATCCATGCTCGGGGCAGCACCGTCCATGCTCGTGTCGCAAATCTCGTCAATGACGCGTGGAGCAGGGAAATTGCACATGCAGTCCTCACCGATTCCGGAGCGCGCGCCCGAGCCATGTTCGAGATCCTGCAGTTGCTGGATCTCTATAAGTATGACGGGATACACCTGGCTCTTGGGAACGTTCCGCCCCAGGACCGTCGCGCGTTTAGTGCGTTTGTCGCCGATTTGAGTACGAAGATTCACGCCCGCGGTCGTGCGCTCTCGATCGCGGCCCCCGCGAAAGTCAGTGATCAGCTTAACGACGAGTGGACCGGAGCATTCGATTATTCCGCCCTCGCACAGGCCAGTGACTGGATCGTGGTGATGGCGTACGGCGAGCATGGGGCGAACAGCCGTCCAGGTCCGGTGGCGTCACTGCCGTGGGTGGAGGCGGTACTGCGGTTCGCGACGCAAACGGTGCCTGCGCGAAAACTGGTCCTCGGAATTGCATTCTACGGATATGCTTGGTCGGAGGGGCCCGGCGAGCAGATCTCGATGCGAGAAGCGCTGGCGCGTGCGGCACGGTCGGCGCGCAAGTACAGTGGGACGAGCTCGCACAGGTCCCGTTCTTCAGAACGCCGCGCACCACCGTCTACTTTGAGAGCGGCCGAAGCGTGGAGCTCAGAATGATAATGGCCACCCGCTTTGGGGTGGCCGGCATGGCATTCTGGCGCCTTGGCTACGAGAGTCCTGACGTGTGGGACAGTCTCGGTATGTTTCTTAGAAGCTCCGTGCGCTCAGCCGCCCGTTAAGCTAACGTCCGACTTCGACTGAGACCTGCGACGGCTCCGGAGATCGCGTTCCTTGGTGATCCTCAACCTGCGTGTCGCGAAGTCGCGTTGTCGTGATCACCCAGGAGGTTCCATTGACTTGTTCTGAAGACCGATGATCTGCGGATGTCTCGTACCCAAGCTTCTGGGCAGCCTTTACCACAACGGCCGCGTCCTCTTTGGACTCCACGATGACGAGGTCGTGCTCCATCAAATCCATGAGCGCGCACTTTAAGTGCAGCCGATCCATGTGGGATCCCCCAGGTGTAGTTGTAGTGGTTGGTGTGGTGGGGCTACGCCGATTGCTTGATCAACAGGCGTGGTCGCAGATCTCGCGGGGTGCCGGGCGCTTTGCGAGCAACCGGGTGGATCTGCGGGTCTAGCACGATGCCCACCAACTCCATTAGGGTTGATGGAGCATCCGGCGATGCAGTGGCGCTCGCCCTGGTGCTCCTCAGATGATTGACTAGATGATTGACTAGATGATTGACTCGCTCAGGCTTCCAGCTGTTTCCCGTAATCATCCACGCCTCCCGATTTCTGTGGGTCGAGGCTGATTTACCCAGCCACAAACGACCTAAACATCAGCCACATGGTGCGGGGAGGCTGCCAGGCTTGCAGCTACTTGGTTGGTCCTACTGGAGGGCTAAGGCTGTTGCTGGCGCTCGGGGGTGGTGTCGACTACCTCACGCGTCTCGCTTTTGAGCTGAAGTTCGCCATTGACCAACTCGTATGTTTTGCGCAATCGAACGACCTGACCACCTTCGACCTTCGTTGTCACCTCGATGCGCCGCACGACTTGCCCATCGCGGAGCGTGTCCTCGACGTTCTGGATGATGTGTCCACTCGGTCCATCAGCCGCCATCGATCTGTGCACCACGGTTTCAACGCTGACCCGTGCCGGACTCGCAACAGCTGGTGCCGGCTTCGCGTTCGCTGTTTCCTGCGCGGGAAATTGCAGTGGGTCGGCGAGCGAGACTGAAAGCGGATCCATCGCCCGTCCATTGACGCGGATCTCGAAATGTAGGTGGGGACCAGTGCACCGTCCGGTGCAACCGACTCGGGCGATGAGCTGGCCCGCGGAGACGTTCTGGCCGCTGCGAACCGCTAGTGAGGACGCGTGGCCATACAGAGTCGTCCACCCATTGCCGTGATCGATGATGACCGTGCGTCCGTAGGCATGGTACCAGCCTGCAAACACGACAACCCCGTTTCGCGCTGCCATGATCGGAGCACCCCGGTCGGCTCCGATGTCGATGCCGCTATGATGCCGGACCCGTCTCCAACCGTACCGCGACGTCAGCATCCCGCGGGCCGGCCATACGAACTGGTGACGGGTTGCAACACTCGGGATACGTGGTCTCGCGCCTGGGGTTTGGGTATTCGGGACCGGAATCTTCAGCCGCTGCCCCACGCGGATCGCATCAGGGCTGCGTAGTCCGTTCACCTGCGTGATGAGTTCGACGGAGGTGCCATAGGCGCGCGCGAGAGACCAGAGGGTCTGACCTTCGCGGATGACGATATAGGTATACGAAGGCCGGGCGCTCTGAGCCGGTGCTTCTGTGGTGAGGACAAAAAGGATGAGGAGAGCAGTAAGAATTCCTGCGCCCCGAAACCCCGCCGCCTCTCGCATCGTCTGTGTCCCTGCCGGAGCGTCCCAACATAGACCGGCAGCCTGGAAGATCGAGCCCCCCGACTCGTCGCCGACATCAAGAGCCTGCCCTCAATCTCCAATGCCCAGACACGAGATCTCCGCAGCCGGCCACGGTTGCCTGGCTCCTCGAGGGTCGCGTATAATACCTCTGTTCGTGGGGACGTGGCTCAGTTGGGAGAGCGCCTCGTTCGCAACGAGGAGGTCGGGGGTTCGACTCCCCTCGTCTCCACCAGTTAGATCACTGGGGGGCCCAAGCGGGCCCTTCCTGTTTATCCGGAAGGTATATTATTGAGGAAGGTTAGAGATTAAGACGTGAAACAGATCAGACGAGTATTCCAGCTTCCCCCTGGGCGGCAGTGGTGGCGCCTACCTCTTATTATCGGTGCCGGCGTCCTCGGCGCCGCCCTCATCGCCTTTGGCATCTTTGCGGGGATGACGATCTCCTTTGCGCGGTCTCTTCCGGACGTCAGCGCCCTCTACAACCCGCCCAGTGAGTCCACCCGAATTTACGCCAGTAACGGAGAGCTTATTGCGAGCCTCTACCGCGAGAACCGCGACATCGTCAAGCTCAGCGAAATACCGAAGTCATTGCAGCAAGCTGTCATCGCCGTCGAAGATGATCGCTTTTATCAGCACCGCGGCGTGGATATGCGCGGCACGCTCCGCGCGGTCTGGCGCAACTTGCAGGCCAGGGAATTGATCGAGGGCGGGAGCACGATCACGCAGCAGCTTGCCCGCAGCATCTTCCTCACGCAGAAACGTCAGGTCAGCCGGAAGCTTGCGGAGATGATCCTGGCGGTCGAGATCGAGCGTCGCCTGACCAAGACCGAGATCCTTGAACGGTACCTCAATCAGGTGTACTTCGGGCACGGCGCCTATGGGGTCGAGCTGGCGGCCCGTGTGTACTTCGGAAAGCACGCCAAGGATCTGAATCTCGGCGAAACTGCGCTGCTTGCGGGGTTGATCCGCGGGCCGTCCATCTACTCGCCGTACCAGAACATGAAACTGGCCAAAGAGCGGCAGTTGGTGGTGCTGCGCCGGATGGTTGAGCTGGGCTATATCACAGGGGAGAAGGCGCGCGCGGTCGCAGGCCGGCCGATCAAACTGGTGGCAGAGAGCAACGCGGGTTTGGTGGGCATCCGCGCACCGTATTTCGTCTCGTACATTCTGCCGTACCTGCTCGAGCGCTACGGCGAAGACCTCGTCTACGACGGAGGCCTCCGCGTGTACACCACGCTCGATCTGAAGATGCAGATCGCCGCCGAGCAGGTGGTTCGCGACGGCATCGATGCGGTCCGCAAGAACCTGAAGGTGTCGCAAGCGGCCCTCGTGGCGATCGATCCGACCACAGGGTATGTGCGGGCGATGATCGGTGGGTACGATTTCGCCCAAAGCCAGTTCAACCGCGCGTGGCAGGCGCGGCGGCAGCCGGGGTCGGCGTTCAAGCCCTTCATTTACGTGACGGCGCTCGCCAACGGGATGTCGCCGGCCAGGATCATCGAGGACACCCCGGTCACCTACAACATCCCGGGGTTCAAAGTCTGGAAGCCCAAGAACTATGATGGAAGGTTTTCCGGCAGAGTGACGATGCGCCAGGCGATCGAGCGATCGATCAACATTCCTGCGGTCAAGACGCTGGACGAGCTCGGTCCGGAACAGGTCATCACGTACGCAAAGCGGATGGGCATCAAGAGCCCGCTGCAACCGAATCTTTCACTCGCGCTCGGATCAAATGAGGTCCCTCCGCTGGAGATGGCCTCGGCGTTCGGAACCCTGGCCACCCTCGGCCTTCGGACTGAGCCAGTTGCCGTTCGCAAGGTGGTCTCCCAGGACGGCCAGGTATTAGAGGACAACCTCCCCCGCCAGGAACTCGTCATGAGCGAAGATGTCGCGTATGTGATGACTGATCTGCTGAAAGGTGTCATCGCGCGAGGGACGGGACGTGCGGCGGCCATAGGCCGCCCGGCGGCAGGGAAGACGGGCACAACCGATGACTACCGGAATGCGTGGTTCATCGGTTACACGCCGAAGTTGAGCACCGCCGTCTGGGTCGGCAATGACGACAACAGCCCGATGCGCCGTGTCGTCGGCGGCACGGTGCCGGCCCGCATGTGGGCGGCGTTCATGAAGGAGGCCACTGCGGAGATGCCGCCAGACGACTGGCGCCGTCCAGAAGGCGTCGTTGCCGTCACCGTGTGTGGGAGTACCGGTCTCCTCGCGACAAGCGGGTGTCCGAACCCGCGCCAGGAGTCGTTTATCCGCGGAACCGAGCCCACCGAGTATGCCTCGGGACAAACGCTCGGAAACGGCGCAACCATCGGGGATCTTCCGCTGACGATCACCTCGCCCGGTAACGGGCAGCACGTCACGTCCCCATTCCAAGTCGAGGGAACAACGGTGCCGGGTGCGACCGTCAGCCTCTCCATTCTCGCCCAGGGGGGATTCCTGCGCATCTCGGTCGCGGAGACCTATCTGCCCGTGACCTCGGAGGGCAACTTCAGCTACTTCTTCCGGCCCTCGCTGCAGATCCCCGGGGTGCAGTACGTCATTACCCTCATCGCCACGACGTCGGACGGTTCGCGTAGCTCGACTACCATTACGGTTTCTGAGCAGTAACTGAGCCAGAGGAGAGATCATGTCCGGGCATTCCAAGTGGCACAACATCCGCCTCAAGAAAGAGCGCGTTGACCAGGTGCGGGGGAAACTGTTTAGCAAGCTCGCCCGCGAGATCAGCGTGGCGGCGAAAGAGGGCGGGGGAGATCCTGATGGCAACGCACGACTCCGGACGGCGATAGAGCGGGGGCGTGAAGCTGGGATGCCGTCGGATAACATCGAGCGCGCGATCCAGCGCGGCACCGGCCAGGTCGAAGGTGCATCGTATGAGACGATTACGTATGAAGGATATGCGCAGGGTGGCGTCGCGCTCATGGTGGAGACATTAACGGACAATCGAAACCGGACGGCTAGCGAAATCCGCAACGTGTTCACCAAAAACGGCGGCGCGATGAGCGAGGCTGGATCGGTGGCATGGATGTTCGACCGGAAAGGGCTCATCTCCGTGGACCGATCCAAGGCGACTGAGGACGATGTCCTGGTCGCGGCGCTCGAAGCCGGAGCCGAGGATGTTCGCAGCGTGGGAGATGTCTACGAGGTCGTGACCACGCCCGAGCAATTTTACAAGGTGCGCCAGGCCCTCGAGGCAGCCAAGATTCCGGTGGCGTCTTCCGACTTGACCATGGTGCCGAAGTCGACGGTGCGAGTCGAGGGCAAGGAAGCGCAGCAGGTCCTCCGGCTGATGGAGGCGCTCGAGGAACACGACGACGTGCAGCAGGCGTACGCGAATTTCGACATTCCCGACGAAATCTTGCAACAAGTAGGGTAGCGCCGGGTCGCCAGCGAAGCCCTTCGTCAGACGATCGCAACGCCGCTTTCAACGCACCACATACGGAGCGCGCTCATGACTATGCTCATCCTCGGCGTCGATCCAGGACTGCGGGTGACAGGGTATGGCCTGGTTGAAGGATCCCCGCAGGGAGTTCGTCTGATTGATTGTGGTCTGATCCGCACCAGCGACGACACCCCTTTCGCCAGCCGGCTGCATGCGATCCACAGGGAGATCTCGCTCATTCTTGCTCAGCACACAGTGTCGGCTATTGCGGTCGAGGATCTGTACGCGGCCCCTCGATTCCCCCGCACGGCGATCTTGATGGGACACGTGCGAGGCGTCGTCTGCCAGGCGGCGGCCGCCTGTGAGGTCACCGTCCTGTCGCTGCCACCGGCGTCGGTGAAGCGAGCAATCGCGGGGTTCGGCGCCGCCAGCAAAGGCCAATTGCAGCTAGTCGTTCAACGGTTGTTCGGCCTGCCCTCACCACCCGATGCGCACAGTGCCGACGCGATCGGCATCGCGCTCGTCGCGTTATCGAGAGAAGGCGTGCCGCAGCAGAGGGTGGCATTCGCTTGATCGCGTACCTTAAGGGGCCCATTCTCCGGCGCGCCGATGAGTGGGTCATCGTTGAAGCAGGTGGTGTCGGCTACGAAGTGCACCTGCCGGCCGTCATTGCCCGCGCGATTCCCCAGGACCGGGACGGCGTTCCATCGATCATTGAACTGCACATCTCCTATCACGCGACGCAGAACCAGCCCAAGCCCCTTCTGATCGGATTTCTGTACGAAGTTGAGCAAGAGTTCTTCGAGCGGTTCATTACCGTGGACGGCATGGGACCGACCAAGGCGATGAAGGCGATTGTCCACCCGATTCATGCGATCGCCGATGCCATTGAGAGGAAGGATGTTCAGTTCCTCAAGCGGCTGCCGGGGATCGGCGAGCGGACAGCCGAGAAGATCGTCGCGACACTCCATGGGAAAATGGGAAAGTACGCGCTGCTACGAGCGCCTGAGGCGCCCACACCGGTGAGTGAAGATTTCAAAGAAGAAGTCATGGAAGTTCTCACCAAGCAGCTGGGCCACCGGGCAGCCGAGGCCCGGCGCATGGTCGAAGAGGCATTGCGGCGTCGACCCGGCATGGCGACGGCAGAAGAACTGTTCCAGGAAGTGTACCGTCTCGAGCAGGCAGACGCGGTGGCGCGATGACCGATCACGTGGCTGAAGAGCACTTCATCCGGAGCTTGCGGCCGAAATCGCTGGAAGAGTGCATCGGCCAGAGCAAAGTGATTGAAGGGCTGCGGATCAGCATTCAGGCTGCGAGAGAACGGGAAGAAGCGCTCGACCACGTCCTGCTTCATGGGCCGCCAGGTCTTGGCAAGACCACCCTAGCGAATGTTGTCGCCTATGAGATGGGTGCGAACATCGTCACCACCTCCGGTCCCGCATTGGAGCGCGGGGGCGACTTGATGGGTATTCTCACCAACTTGCAGCCGAAGGA
>Ga0184610_1000050_pt1 | contig 30691 bp, 29 predicted proteins | sample PLM1_100_coex_FD_133011 | JGI IMG/M metagenome (GOLD analysis project Ga0184610, IMG submission 133011) | Groundwater sediment microbial communities from an aquifer in East River, Colorado, USA - PLM1_100_coex | ecosystem: Environmental > Terrestrial > Soil > Riparian zone | place: USA: East... | reverse complement strand
GCCTTCGGCCGTTTCGTCCAAGCCATCATCAGCGAGCCCGCGCGCCCGGACTATCGCTTTGTCGCGTGGCTCCGGCCCATCCACAATCCCGGACTGAACATCAGAAACGCTGGAGCGCGCGGCGTGGTCAGGTGGCAACTCGAGGATCGCGCGACCAAAAAACCCGTCAGTGACTTGGGCGCGATCAAATCGGTCCAGTATGTACGGATTGATTGCCGTTCTGGCCGGGTGTCTCCCAACGCAGCGCCTACCAACGCGAAGGGCAAACTCAGGTTCGTCGCCAGGGAGTATCGCTACCGGAATCATGACGATGACGACGACGATGATGACGACGATAAGAATGAACACAAGCTGGGCCGTGACCGTGGCAGGGGACCGGCAGGCCGCGGCTACTATCGATTCGCCTGGCAGACTGATAGAAAGTGGGATAAGCCTTCGCAGTGCATGCGGTTTATCGTGACGCTAGGCGATGGGGACGTGCAGACGGTCGACTTCCGCTTCAGATAGCGCGTAGAGAGATCCGTAGGTGAAACGGGACCGGGCCGTCGAGCCGGTCCCGTTTCGTTTGTGTCGACACCGCCCTGAACCACTCACTCCGTTCGGGTTCAGGGCATGCACCATTCGCAGAAAGCGCTGCGCGGCAGAAAGGTATGGCGCCGCCATGCACCGGAGCGGAGCGACTGGTGCATGGCAGGGGCCGCTCCGCATGAACCTAATACAGCAGAAGGACCTCACGATGGATGTACGCGCATTCCTGGACGAGCTCAAGCGGAAGCCCGGATACGAGGGACAGCTCGTCCATGAACGGTTCATCCCGCCGCGGACAGGCCGCTTTGCGGAGTTGCGCCCGCCGCTCCTACCCGCCGTAAGAGAAGCGCTCGCTGCGCAGGGCATCACGCGTCTGTACCGCCATCAGGTGGAGGCGATCAGTGCTGTCCGCAAGGGTCAGCACACTGTTGTCGTTACCACGACGGCGAGTGGCAAGACACTCTGCTACAATCTGCCGGTTCTGGAAGCGCTTCTGGAGGATCCGAAATCTCGCGCGCTCTACGTCTTTCCGACAAAAGCGCTGGCGCAGGACCAGGCAGATGCCCTGGGCGAGTTTGGATTCCCTCACCTCACCTTCGGTACGTACGATGGGGACACGCCGCAAGAGCAGCGCCGGCGCCTCAGAGAACGGGCGCACATTCTGCTCACGAATCCGGATATGCTGCACATCGGTATTCTGCCTCAACACTACAAATGGGCGACGTTGTTCCGGAATTTGCGATACGTCGTGATCGATGACGTGCACGTCTACCGGGGCGTCTTTGGCAGCAACGTCGCCAACATCATCCGGCGGCTGCGGCGCATCTGCCGGCTGCACGGCGCCAATCCTATCTTCATCTGTACGTCGGCGACAATCGCCAATCCCAAAGAGTTCGCCGGCACCCTCTTGGGACTGCCGGTGATCGTAGTGGATGTGGACGGATCCCCGAGCGGCCCGAAGTGGTTCGCGTTGTGGAACCCACCGATCATCGACGAGGCCCGAGCGCGCCGTCGCAGCACGTATTCCGAGGCGACAGGACTCTTCACGGACCTGGTCCGGCGCGGCGTGCGCACGATCACCTTCACGCAGGCGAGGAAGATCACGGAGCTGGTCTTCCGCTATGCCCGCCTCGATCTCGAGACACACCAACCCGAGCTCGCGGCTCGGATCAGCCCGTACCGAGCCGGCTATCTGCCCGAGGAGCGGCGGGCCATCGAGCGGCGATTGTTTCACGGAGATTTGATCGGCGTCGTCAGCACGAGCGCGCTCGAGCTCGGCATTGACGTCGGCAGCCTCGATGCCGCGGTGCTGGTCGGCTTTCCGGGTACCATTGCAAGCACCTGGCAGCGCGCAGGCCGAGCGGGACGCGGCACCGATGAAGCGCTGGTCGTACTCATTGCGCTCGAAGACGCGCTCGACCAATACCTGATGCGCAATCCCGACTACCTGTTCGAGCGGCCGGTGGAGCACGCGGTGATCGATCCCGAGAATCCCTATATCCTCGCGGGCCATCTGAAGTGCGCGGCGGCGGAAGTGCCCCTCGTCGAGCTAGACAGCGAACTCTTCGGGGCGCGCCTGCCGGAAATCACGAAGATCCTTCACGAGAATGGCGACCTGGTGACCCGGCTCGGCCGGTGGTACTGGGGCAAGCGGAGCTATCCGGCCAACGAGGTGGAGGTCCGGTCCGCCTCAGGCGACTCGTTCCGCATCATCGACGAGATGAGCGGGCGTTTGGTCGGCACTGTCGACAGTTCGCGCGCGTTCGAGCAGGTGCATCCAGGAGCGATCTACCTCCACCAGGGTGAACCGTATCTGGTTCACCGGCTCGACTTCGAGCAGCGCGCGGCCACCGTGAGGCCTACGGAAACCGACTACTACACGCAGCCGCGGACGACGACCGACCTCGAGATTCTCGAAACAATCAAACAGCGTCCGTGGGGGCCCACCACGGCGTACTTCGGCCAGGTCGAGGTCACCACACAAGTCATCGCGTATGCGCGCAAGCGGCTCTTCAGCGACGAAGTCCTGAGCGAAGAACCACTCGACCTACCAGAGGAGCGGCTGCAGACGACTGCGCTGTGGTTTCCGATTCCACCGTCACTCGATGACGACGTCCGTCGCCGCGGATTGGATCTGGCAGGAGGGATCCACGCAGCAGAGCACGCGGCCATCGGCATCCTTCCGCTGTTTGCGATGTGCGACCGTTGGGATCTCGGCGGCGTGTCCTACGCGATGTATCCCGGGATGGGCACCGCGGCAATCTTCATCTATGAGGGGCATCCGGGAGGCGTCGGCATCACCGAGAAAGGGTTCGGTCTGCTGGATGAGCTCATGGCGGCCACCCGCGGCGCGATCGAGGCCTGCCCCTGCGAGGCAGGGTGCCCCTCGTGCATCCAGTCGCCGAAATGCGGCAACATGAACGAGCCGCTCGATAAAACGGCTGCCATCCTGCTCCTCCGTGGCCTGCTCCAGGATGACCGTCGGCAGCCGACGGGCGGCAGAAGGCAGACCCGATCCAGGAAGCATTCCCCGATCCACAACGCAAGGTCGTGACCACGCGCGTCATCGGGGTCATCGGCGAGAGCGAGTTCTCGGATCCGTCGCATCAATCACTGGCCGAAGAAGTGGGGAGGCTGATCGCGCGCGAGGGGTACCTTCTGATCTGCGGCGGCCTGTCGGGTGTGATGGAGGCGGCCTGCCGCGGCGCAAAATCCGCGGGCGGTCAAACCGTCGGGATCCTTCCGGGTACTGAGGCGAGAGAAGCAAACTCCTTCGTCGACATCGCCATCGCGACCGGGCTGGGCCAGGCACGGAACATCATCATTGCTCTCACCAGCGACGCACTCATTGCCATTGGCGGCGGGTTTGGTACACTGGCCGAGCTCGGCCATGCGCTGCGACTCGGGAGACCAGTGATCGGGTTGCGAACATGGGACGTCTCGCGCGCAGGCCGGCGCGCGCCGGTAGCCGTCGTGGACACGCCGCAGGCAGCGCTCGAGGAAGTGGCACGGGCGCTGGCGGGACGCCACGCCCGCTGAGCAACGCGTGGTCGGGACTCTGTACGTCGTCAGCACCCCGATCGGGAATCTCGAAGATCTGACCCTTCGCGCGCTGCGGATCCTCAAAGAGGTCGATATCGTCGCCTGCGAGGACACGCGGCATACGCGGATCCTCCTCGCCCACTACGGCATCGTCAAGCCGCTGCTCAGTTACCATGAGCAAAACGAACGGCAGCGGACGGCGGAATTGCTTGAGCGGCTCAGAGCGGATGCGTCGGTCGCACTGGTGACGGATGCGGGCACGCCGGCGCTGTCCGATCCTGGATATGCGATCGTGCACGCTGCCTCAGCACAGGGAATTCCGGTCATCGCCGTACCTGGCGCCAGTGCGGTCACCGCGGCGCTGGCAGTGTCCGGGTTGCCTACCGACCGGTTTGCTTTCCTTGGATTTCTGCCCCGCAAGTCCGCCGAGCGAAAGCGGACGCTCGAGACGCTGGCCTCGATCCCGTGGACGCTCGTGTTTTTTGAGGCGCCACATCGCCTTCGCGACATGCTACAAGATGTAGAAGAGGTATTGGGTGACCGTCAGGTGGCTGTGGGGCGGGAACTGACCAAGCGATTTGAAGAGGTGATCCGGGGGCCGGTGAGTGAGGTGCAAGACCATTTCCGCACCATCGAGCCGCGTGGAGAGTTCACCGTCGTGGTGGCCGGCGCTGGTGAGAACGCCAAGACGGCGCTGAGTGCGGAGGCCGACTTGAGAGAGTTACTGGAGGGCGGCATGCCGCCGAAGAGCGCAGTTCAGATCGTTGCCCGGCGGCACCGCATCAACCGTCGCGACGTCTATCAGATGATGCTGGGAATCACCGGCAAACGGTAGCGATGCAACACTGGTTGCCTCCTCCCGCCGACTACGCCCGCGTGCATCAGGCGGAAAGCGAATCCGAAGCGCTCCTCGTGCAACGCATTCTCCAGGACGCCGGCATCCCCGTCCTGGTCCGCAGCCGGCAGGTCCCCGGCTACGCGGAGGTGATCCGCGGCGCAATTGGAGTCTGGGGTGATATCCTGGTTCCCAAATCGTATGAACCCGATGCGCTGCAGTACGTGCAAAATTATCTGCGCGTCATGAAGGAGCCCGCCCCGGTGTCCCGGCTTGCCGGCATCGTGCCGCCGCTTGTCACGCTGTTCGACGACCGCGGCCGCATTGACGCCGCAGCCAATGAACAGCACGTCGAGTTCCTGATCACGCGCGGCGTGCACGGTGTCTTTGCATTGGGCAGCACCGGTGAAGCGATGCATCTTTCCGCGGACGAACGGCGCGAGTTCGCTGGTGTTGTCATCCGGCAGGTCAGGGGGCGCGTGCCCGTCTTGGTCGGATGCCTGTCCACGTCAACCGATGAAGCCGTGCTGCTTGGGCGCCACGCGCAAGAGATCGGCGCCGACGGTGTCGTGGTCATCCCTCCATACTATTGGACGCCCAGCGACACCGCGATCGAGATGCATATTGGAGCCGTGGCGCGAGCGGTGGATTTGCCCGTTGTGATCTACAACTTCCCGGCTGTGGTCGGACGGATCGTCCCTGTGGCGCTCGTGGCGCGGCTCTCGCAGGCGTTCCCGAATGTGCTCGGGATCAAGGAGACGATCGACAACGTCGGTCATATCCACGAGGTGATCGCGAGAGTGAAGGCCGGTAAGCCAGAGTTCAGCGTGCTGTGTGGATATGAGTTTCACCTCCTGAACACGTTGCTCTCCGGCGGCGACGGGGCGATCCCGGCCATTGCGAACTTCGCGCCACAATTACCTGTCTCGCTGTATGAGGCGTTTAGAACAGGGCGTATCGACGATGCCGCAGCCCAGATGCGGAGCCGGCTTGAACTCGCGGCCCTCTATCAGCTGGATGCTCCGTTCTTTGTGGTCGTCAAGGAGGCGATGACGATGCTCGGGCTTATTGCAAGCCCGACCGTTCGTGCGCCGGCCCCTCCTCTGACCGACGACGGCAGGACACGCCTGCGAGGTCTGCTGACTTCCGCAGGACTGCTCTAGAGGTGCATGATGATCCGAAGCATGATCCGACTCTCAGTCGTGCCCGGTCGTGAGCGGGAGTTTGAGTCAATGTTCTCGCGGCTCCGGGTTCTGGAGAAAGCGAAATCTGCCGCGGGCCTAGTGAGCGGCCAGGTCTTGAAACCGGTTCAGGGCGGCGCCTATGCCGTCACAGCCACCTGGCACAGCGTCAGGGACTATCAGCGCTGGATCGACAGCCCGATTCGTGCTGAGCTCATCAAGGCGCTGGACGGTGTGGCCGTTCCCAATAGCCCGCCGGAACTGTTCGAGATCGTTGAGACCTACGAGCCCGTGCATTGACAGCATGCAGTGCGCACCCTAGAATTGTCGCCAAGCGTTGACGGAGCGGAGTAGCCGCTGCCTGATCTTGAGAGCGAGCCGGGTCTGGTGGGAGCCGGCGGGAGGTCGGCGGTGAACATGGCTCCGGAGCTGCGAGCCCGAACGCGTAACGCGTGGCGCGATTCGCGTAGCGCGGGCAGGGTTTGTCGGTAGGCCACCGATAGCAGGCCAGGATATCGGCCGAATTCCAAGTCGACCAAAAGACCGGCCTGGAAGGCCTGTATCTGCAACGAGTGCAAAACTGGGTGGTACCACGAGAGATGCCTCTCGTCCCATAGGGATGAGGGGTTTTGTGTTTCTGTGAGGTGAGTGCAGTGACCGACAACAGATACTACATCACGACCGCGATCGACTACGTCAACGCGAGTCCGCACATTGGGCATGCGTATGAGAAGATCATCGCCGACGTGTTGGCTAGGTTTCACCGGCTGCGCGGCTACGAAGTCTATTTCCTCACTGGGACCGACGAGCACGGTCAGAAGAACGCCACCACGGCGGCCACGGCGGGTAAGCCGGTCCGGCAATTCGTCGATGACAACGCCGCACTCTTCAGAGCCCTGGCGCCGCTCCTCCATCTGTCCATCGACGATTTCATCCGGACGACCGAACCGCGCCATGCGAAAGGAGTCAAGACCATCTGGGAGCGCGTGGCCGCGGCGGGCGACTTCTATAAGAAGAACTACAAAGCGCTCTATTGCGTCGGGCACGAGGCGTTCGTCACAAAAAGCGATCTTGTCGACGGCAAGTGTCCCGTGCACGATAGTGAGCCGATCGTCATCGAGGAAGAGAACTACTTTTTCCGCCTCTCCAAGTACCGCCAGCACCTGCGGCGTTTGTTCGAGGGGCGTCCTGACTTCGTCGTGCCGGCCAGCCGCTATGGCGAGATGCTGAATCTGATTGATTCCTTGGAAGACATTTCCGTCTCGCGTCCAGTAGAGAAGCTGTCGTGGGGGATTCCGGTTCCCGGGGACCCCTCGCACGTGATCTACGTCTGGTTCGACGCGCTGACGAACTATATTTCCGCGATTGGCTTTGGGGATCAGGAAGAGAGCTTTGGCAGATGGTGGCGCGTCAGCCACCACCTGATTGGCAAAGACATCAACCGGTTCCACTCACTGCTGTGGCCGGCCATGCTGATCTCGGCCGGCGTGGAGCCGCCACGCCAGGTCTTTGTCCACGGGTTCATCACCGTCGAGGGGCAGAAGATCAGCAAGACGCTCGGGAACGTCATCGACCCGGCCCAGGTCGCCAAGGAACTGGCGGCAGCGTCGGGGGCGGATCTGGATGTCTGCGTGGACGCGATCCGGTATTTCTTACTGCGGGAGATCCCGTTCGGTGAGGATGGGGACTTCAGTCGATCCTCGCTCATCCATCGCTTCAACGCCGACCTGGCAAACGACTACGGGAACCTCTTGAACCGTACACTCCCGCAGGTCGAGCGTCACTTTGATGGCGAGATTCCGGCGCGGCACGAAGAGCGCGGAAGCGATGCCACGCTGCGAGAGACTGCACTGAACGTCGCCGCCTCCATCGCGTCCTATGTCGACCGGTTGGATTTCAAGGGTGCGACCGAGGAGATCTGGCGGCTGCTCAGCGCGGCGAACAAGTACATCGACACGGAGGCTCCCTGGAGCGTCGTTCGAGCAGATCCCAAGCGAGCGGGGACGGTGCTCTACAACACGCTTGAAGCGGTCCGGATCGCAACGATCCTGCTCTCGTCGTGGCTGCCCGTGGCGACGCAGAAGGTGTGGGAGCAGCTCGGGATCGCGGCGTCGTTGAGTGAGCAACGGCTGGAGGACGCGACGCAGTGGGGACGGCTCACGCCGCTCACCCGGGTGAGACTAGGCGCGCCGATCTTTCCGCGCATCGAGTCCAAACCAGCAGCCGCGTCGGCTGCTGCCGCGCCGGCCACGTCACATTCGGGAGGGCAAAGAGTGGATACGATCAACATCGATGAGTTCAAGAAGCTCGATATCCGCGTGGGGGAAATCACGTCCGCCACCCGCGTACCGGGGACGGACAAACTCATTGAAGTCCAAGTGGATATCGGCGGGGAGGTCCGAACGCTGGCGACGGGCCTGGTGCCATTCTATGGGCCGCAAGATCTCGTAGGAAAGCGGATCATCGTGCTCACCAACCTCGAGCCTCGCCGCGTCCGCGGAGTGCAATCACAGGGGATGTTGCTTGCGGCCGAATGGGATGGGAACGTGGCCCTGTTGACGGTCGAGAAAGATGCGCCAAAGGGAGCGAAGATTTCCTGACCGGATGGATGGTAGACTGCTGATGGGTGGAACTCTTCGACTCCCATCTGCACCTCGACGATCAGGCGTTTGACGCGGATCGCGAGGTCGTCGTATCTCGCGCGCGGGCGGCGGGGATCGTGGGGATGGTCACGATCGGCACGAATCTGGGCTCGTGCCGCGCAGCGGTGGCGTTGGCCGAGCAATATCATGACGTATTCGCCGCCGTGGCGATCCACCCGCACGAGGCTCAGCAGGCGACCGACGACGCGATAGCGGAACTCCATACGCTCGCAGCCCATCCCAGAGTTGTCGCTATCGGCGAGACGGGACTGGATTTTGTCAGAGCGAAAGCGCCACGTGAGGCGCAGTATGAGGCCTTTCGCCGTCACATCAGGCTGAGCCGAGACCTGAATCTTCCCCTGATCGTCCATTGCCGGGAGGCTTATGCTGAGGTGTTGGAGACGCTCGCCGAGGAGAAAACAGTCGAGGTCATCATGCATGCCTTCTCGGGATCGGCGGGGGTCGCCCGGACATGCGCCGCGCACGGATATATGATCGCGCTGGGAGGCCCGGTCACGTACAAGAATGCTCGAAACGCCGCCGAGGTGGCGCGGACCATTCCAGAGGATGCGCTTCTCGTAGAAACTGATGCGCCCGTGCTTCCGCCCGAACCGTACCGGGGCAGGCGGAACGAACCCGCACACCTGCGCTACGTCGTCGAGCGGATCGCCGAACTGCGCGGGACGGCCAGTGACGTCATCGCGGCGGCAACGACCAAGAACGCCGCGCGTGTGTACCACGTTGGTGAAAAGTAGATGAGATCGTACCTGGTATGGGTTCTGATCGTCGCTGCGCTCTTGACGGCGCCCCTTCCGGCCGCCGCGGCCCAGGGTGACGAGCAAGAGATCCAGCTCGGGCGGATGTACTCGCGCCAGCTGGAGGCGCGGTACAAGCTCGTCACGGACAAAGCCGTCACCGAGCGTGTTGCCCGCATCGGCGCTGACGTCGCCACCGCTTCTGATCGTCCGGATCTCCCATACACGTTCAAGGTCATCGACATCGATTTTGCCAACGCGCTTTCGCTGCCCGGAGGGTTCATTTACATCACCAAGGGGATGCTGGCGTTTATTCGCTCGGATCACGAGCTCGCGGCGATCCTGGCGCACGAGGTGGTCCACGCCGCGCACCGGCATCAGTTGGAGATGATCAGGCGCAGCAACCAGGCAACGTTTTGGACACTCATCATCGCGCTGGTGACGAGGGACGCGAACGCGGCCCTGGGCGCGCAGATGATCGGCACAGGTCTCCTCAGCGGGTATACGCGCGAACTCGAACGTGATGCGGACCTGACCTCAATCGGGTATCTCGTCAAGACGAACTACACGCCGGTGGCCGCCCTGACCCTGATGGAGCGGTTGTTGCGTGACGAGCGATGGCGACCCAAGGTGAACCTCGGCATCTATCAGGACCACCCTCACGTCGAGGAGCGCGTCGCCTATATAGGGGAAGACCTGCGTCGACGCGGCATCCCCATCAACCGGCGGATCGCGGCGAACTACCTGCGGGTCGGTACCCGTGCGGTTGCCGAACAGGGCCGGCAGATCGGCGAACTACTCGTGAACGACACGGTGGTGCTGCGCTATGCAGATCTTGAGCGTGTGCAGGCTGTCGCGGCGCGGCTGGACCGGTTCTTCAATGTCGATCCGCAACCATTTGAGGTGACGGGGCGTCCTATTGACGGAGGCTTCGGCATCTTCGGCAGCGGCCTGCTGCTGGCGACAATTACGCCCGGCGACGCAGCTCTCCTGAATTCCACGGTGATCGAAGCTGGCGTCACGGTTCAGGCGAAGCTGCGTTGGGTGATCGAGCAGGACATCCGTTCGCGCCGGTTCAACGGATAACCGCTCCGTGCGCCTCCATGTGGCATTTCTGCCCCATCTGGTCTGGCCTGGCAGGCAGGTGAGCATCGTGATCGACGTGATCCGAGCGAGCACGTCGCTGATTACCCTCGTCGATCGCGGCGCCTCGCGTATTCTCATCGCGTCTGATGTCCCGACCGCGCGCGCTCTGGCGGCGAAGTACGATGGTGCGGTCCTGGCCGGAGAAGAGGAGGGAGTGGCTCCACCGGGCTTCGAGTATGGCAACTCCCCCGTCGAGCTGTCGCGAGCCACCGTTACAGACCGACCCGTGCTATTCGTGACCACCAACGGCACGGCCGCCATCAGAGCGGCGGAAGAGAATGGCCCGGTGCTCGTCGGAGCATTGCGGAACAGCGCGGCGGTGACGAGCGAAGCCAGGGAGATGGTGGCAGAAGAACAGTCCGATCTCACCATCGTGTGCGCCGGGCGCGAAGGTGCGTTTGGGATTGACGACGCGTACACGGCCGGCTGCCTCGCGTCACGCCTCATGGACGATCATCGGTGGACACTCACCGACAGCACCGAAGCCGCACTTCGATTGTTTCGGAGCGAGCCGGATCCGCTGGCCCTGTTCAGAGTATCTGCTGCGGGACAGAACGTCATGAGGCTCGGCCTGGCTCCTGACGTGGAGTATTGCGCAGAGATTGATCGAAGCCGGTCGGTGCCGAGGCTGGGGCGCGAACTGGCCATCGTAGAGTAAGAGATAGGGAGGTGCGCCATGCGCGCAGTCTTCACCATTCCCATGATCGTGCTGGGTCTCGCGGGAGTGGTCCACGCGCAGGGATTCACGATAAAGATGAACGGCGACGTGATGATCCCTGCGGACACGGTGCATGAAGGCGTCGCGATGACCATGAACGGGCGCATCCAGGTGGATGGCACCTTGCGCGGCGACGCCATCACGATGAATGGCGACATCGTCGTCAACGGGACAGTCACCGGATCCGTGCGCACCTTCAACGGGAACGTGACGCTGCTCCCGACCGCCCGGGTCGAGGGTGACGTGACGGCCGTGAATGGTCGAGTCGATCAGCAACCCGGCTCCGTCGTCACAGGGCAAGTCTCACAGGGTTCGATCCTGAGCACTCCACCGCAGCCACAGCAACCACAACTCTCACCCCAGCCCCAGCCGCCTCCGCCGCCCTCGCGGCCACGGTGGTGGGAGCGGCGCGAGGAATGGCGCTGGGAGCGCAGGTGGCCCGACTCGTGGATTCGGGCCTTCTTTGGATGGGCAACGATCGGCTTCATCGCCCTGACAGCATTGATCGCACTGCTGTTTCCGAGCCATCTGCAGCGAATCGCGAACGGGCTTTCCTCAACACCCGGCCAGGCGTTTCTCGCCGGACTCGCCGTCTGGGTCGCCCTACCCATCCTTGCCGTGGCCCTGGCCATTAGCATCATCGGCATTCCCGCGCTCGTATTGCTGCCGCTCGCCGTCGGCGTGCTCGCAATCTTCGGCTTCGCGGCCACGTCGCAGCTCCTCGGCGACCGCCTGGGGGACGCGATCCGCCGCGAGACCAATCCCGTCGTGGATACGATCATCGGCGCGGTCATCCTCGGCGTGCTTGGCCTGGTCCCCGGTATCGGGTGGCTTGCGCTCTTTCTGGCCGTCACCTGGGGGATCGGGGGATTCATATTACTCCTGGTCCAGAGGTTTCGAAGGACCTCGCCCCCGGCGCCCGCCACTTAGCCGTGTGATGCGCCTACCATGACACTGATGTTGCAGAAGGGAATCTGATGAGGACGAGGATGGTCGTCTTAGTCTTTCTTGCCGTGATTGTCGTGGGAGGCGTGCTCGCGTCACGGCGCCGCCCCGCCACACCGGCGCCATCGCCACCGCCAACCGCGCAGCCACCGGTGGAAGCGGTGGTGGTCGAAGTGACGCCGGTACGACGCGGCACGATTGCGCGCACGCTCGATCTTACCGGCTCGATCATCTCTGCGCAGGACGTCAATGTCACACCAAAAATCCCCGGCAAGATCGCCGCAATTCTGGTGACTGAAGGTTCGCGCGTCGCCCGCGGCCAGGCCATCGCTCGCTTGGAAGCGGCCGAATTGTTGGCGCAGGTGGCGCAGGCAGAGCAATCTGTCAGGCAGGCCCGGGCCGGTCAGGAGCTCGCGCGGGCGCGACTTGCGGCGACCATGAGCGGAGCACGATCTCAGGAGCGCGCCCTGGCCGAGAACGCGGTGCGACAGGCGGAAGCGAATTTGAGGAATGCCGAAGCCGAGGCGGCACGGATGCAGCAGCTCTTCGAAGCGGGCGCTGTGAGCCGGCAACAGTTGGATGCCGCATTGCTGCAACGCGACGTCGCCAGCACACAGCTGGAGTCTGCTCGACAGCAGTTGAGTTTGGTGCGGACCGGCGCCCGCCCGGAAGACGTACGGATGGCGCGGGCTCAGGTCGAGCAGGCGGACGCTGCCTACGCCGCCGCCGTGGCGTCACTCAATCTGGCCCGTGCGCAGTTGAGCAGTGCAACGGTACGCGCCCCGTTTGCCGGCCGTATCGCAGAGATTCCGGTCAGTCTCGGCGAGTTCGTATCGCCGGGGGACAATATCGCGATGCTGTATGACGACCGGCGGCTCGAGGTCGAAGTCGCGGTCGGAGAGCGCGACCTCCAGCTCGTGCGCCCCGGCGCCGACGTCACGCTGACGCCCGAGGCGCTGCCGGGCCGGATGCTGCGAGGCGCCGTCCGGCTCGTGCTGCCGGAAGCCGATCCGGCGAGCCGCTCAGCGAAGGTACGCATCGGGCTGATCGATCCACCTTCCGGCCTGCTCCCCGGGACCTTTGTGCGTGCCTCGATCGTGGTGGAGCAGCACGTCGCTGCCCTGGTCATCCCACGGCAGGCGCTGCGCGGTAGCACCGGGGTGGCAGTCGTGCAGGGTGGTGTCGTACGGCTGCGCACAGTGACGATTGGATTGCAGCACGGAGCGCTCGTCGAGGTCACGTCGGGGCTCCGTGAGGGTGAGCAGGTGATTGTGCTCGGTCCAGAAACGCTGAGCGACGGACAGCCGGTCAGGACGGTGGCGCGCTGATGTCGCTCTCGGCGCTCTCGATTCGCCGGCCGGTCCTCGTGTTGATGCTCATCACCTTCCTGGCGGTGATGGGACTCATTTCCTACTTCCGTCTGCCGGTGGAACTGTTCCCGAGCGTGCAGTTCCCGTTTGTGACAATCCTCACGTCGTATCCCGGTGCCGGGCCGGAAGAGGTTGAGACGCTCATCAGCAGACCGCTCGAAGAGCAGGTCAGTTCCCTCACGAATGTGCGGCGGGTGGTGTCGACGTCGGCCGAGGGATCATCGATCGTCGGCATCGAGTTCAATCTGGGGACGGACCTTGCGGCGGTGACCGCCGACGTCCGACAGCGGGTGGATCTCGTCAAAGCGTCGTTCCCCCGTGACGCCGACGACCCCACCGTTCAGAAATTTGATTTCAGCACGCAGCCGATCATGTTGCTGGGGATGGGGGGCGAACTCGGCGGGGTTGAGTTGCGCCGGCTCGCTGAGAATGTCGTCAAGCCGCGGTTCGAGCGCGTGCCCGGCGTGGCGGCCGTCAACATCACCGGCGGGCGCATCCGCGAAATCCGGATCGAAGTCAGTCAGGACCGGCTACGGGCCCACGGCCTCTCCGCCCTGGACATTGTCAACGCCCTCCAGCGCGAGAACCTCAACGTGCCCAGCGGCATCATCCGTCAGGGCCAGCAGGAGTTTCTCGTCCGCGTCGTCGGCGAGCTCAAGACCCTTGAAGAAATTGCCGACATGGGTATCGCGCGCCCTGGCGCGTCGCCTGTGCGTCTGGGCGACCTCGCCGCAATCCGCGACACATTCAAGGACCCCGACCGGCTCACGCGTCTCAATGGTCATGAGAGCGTGGGCATCGGCGTCCAGAAGCAGGCCGGCGCCAACACGGTCAGTGTGGCCGACGGCGTGACCGCGGCGATCGCGCAGCTCAAACCGGCGCTGCCGCCGGGGGTCGACATCGCGGTGGCGCGGGATGACTCGCTCCTCATCCGCGACTCCGTCAACGACGTTCAGGGCAACCTGATCCTCGGCTCGATCCTGGCCACGGTCGTGGTGTTCCTGTTCCTCCACAACATCCGCAGCACGGCGATCATTGCGCTCGCGCTCCCGGCGGCGATTGTCGCCACCTACATCCTCATGTACTTTGCCGGCTTCTCGCTCAACATCATCTCGCTGCTCGGGTTGGCCATCGCGATTGGATTGATGGTCGATAACGCCATCGTGGTCAACGAAAACATCAACCGGCATCTTGAGGAGGAGCGTGATCCGAAGACTGCCGCCCGGCGGGGCGCGGCGGAGATCGAGCTGGCCGTGCTGGCCAGCAACCTGGCGAACGTCGCGGTGTTCATCCCCATCGCATTCATGCGCGGCCTGGTCGGACAGTTCTTCCGCCAGTTCGGGTTGACGGTCGTGTTCGCCAACCTGTTCAGCATCTTGATTGGATTTACGCTGACCCCCATGCTGTCCAGCCGCTGGCTCCGTCCACAATCCGACGGCGTCGGGGAAACAGGCATTCGCGGGCGGGTCAACCGGTTCTTTGCGCGCTGGGACCGGGCGTACGATCGCTTCGCCGCGCGCTACCGCGGCGCGTTGAGCTGGGCGCTGTTGCACCGCGGACGGGTGCTCCTGATCGCAGGGATCCTCTTTATCGGCAGCATAGCGCTGGTCGCCTCCCCGCTGATCGGGAAAGAGTTCTTCCCCCAGGGCGACTTCGGGCAATTCCAGGTCGACATCTCACTTCCACCTGGCGTGTCCCTCGCGCAAACCGACCGCGCCACCTCCGCGGTCGAGCAGCAGATCGCGAAATTGAAAGAGGTCGACGCATCCTTCACCATTGTCGGCGGCTCCGATACCGGCTTCGGATTCACCGAAGTCGGCACCCATCGTGCGCAGATCTTCGTCAACCTTGTGCCTCGTGAACAGCGTGCGCGCTCGCATGAGGAAGTGATGGCCGACCTGCGGACGAAGGCCCGTCACGTCGCCGCCGGGACGATCAAGATTGGTGCACAGGGCGTTGCCGGTGGTGCGGCGCCGGTGATGATTGAGGTCACCGGACCCGATCCGGCCGTACTCGAGCGCCTGGCGATGCAGGTGAGAGACATCGTGGCGGCCACGCCCGGTACGACAAACGTGGATACCAGCCTGCGGACCGGCAAGACGGAGGTCCAGGTCCGGCTGGACCGCGCGCGGCTTGCGTTGTTCGGGCTGTCGACGGCGGACATCGGAAGTCAGCTTCGGACCAACATTGAGGGCACGCCGATGACACACTACCGCGTCGCCGGCGACGAATTTGACATCACGGTCCGCGCGCAAACTGCCGACCGGGACGCCCTCGAGAAGTTGGGCGAGATGCGCGTCGGCGCGGTGAACGGTGCGGCCATCCAGCTGAGTGACGTGGCGACACTGCAGCTTCGGCGCGGTCCGGTCACCATCGACCGGCTCAATCGCCAGCGCCTGGTCAACGTCTATGCCTCCCTGGCGGGTCGCCCGCTGGGGGCGGTCGTCTCCGAGATCCAAGCGAAGATGAGATCGGTGACCGTCCCGCCGGCGTATAGCGTGCGGTTCGGCGGCGAGGCGGAGTTCCAGCAGGAAGCATTTGGGGACATGTTCTTTGCGCTAGGGCTGGGTATGCTGCTCGTCTACATGACGATTGCCGCTCAGTTCGAGTCATTGCGCAACCCGCTGGCGATTATGTTCAGCGTGCCGCTGGCCGGGATCGGCGTGTTCCTCATCCTGCTGATCAGCCGCACGACCGTGAACCTGATGTCGCTGCTCGGGATCATCATGCTGGCCGGTATCGTAGTGAACAACGCGATCCTGCTCATCGAGTTTACGACCCAGTTACGCGAGCGCGGGCTGCCGCGACGCGAAGCGCTATTGCAGGCGGGGCAAACACGCCTGCGGCCCATCCTCATGACCGCGCTCGTGTCGATCATGGGAGGACTGCCCGTGGCTCTCGGGTTGGGCGCCAGCGGCGCCGAGATCCGGCGGCCGCTCGGCATCGCCGTTCTCGGGGGCATGTTCACGTCCACCTTCCTGACGCTGTTTGTCATTCCGGTGATGTACACCCTGCTCGAGGATCTTCAGCTGCGCGTGTGGCGCCGCAGGACCGTGCCCACCGGCGCCGTTCAGCCCGTTGCCGGAGCGGCGGACGGGGACGACACGCAACCACGGTAGCCAGGTAAGCCTGGTAGCCGGTAGCAAAAGCATGATTTTGGGCTACCCGGATCGCTGGCTACCCGGCCACCGATCTTGTGTCGCCCACCAGAGGGCCACGCCGACGGCCGCCCCGCCGAGGTGCGCCAACGCTGAGACGTTGCTCGCGCCGCTGACCTGTTGGTACGCACCCAGCAACTGTAACGCCACCCAGAGCAATCCCCAGGCATACGCCGGCATCTGGATCCACCGAAAATAGAGGAAGAACCGGAAGAGGATGCCGAGGCGTGCCTTCGGGAACCGCAGGATGTAGAACGCGAGGATCCCCGAGATTCCCCCGCTCGCCCCGATGACCGGAATGGTGGACCGTGGATCGAGCGCGATGTGAGCCAGATCGCCAACAAGCGCCGCCCCGATGATCAGCAACAAGTACCGACCCTTCCCGAGGTAGTCTTCCACGTTGTCCCCGAACATGATCAGGAAATACATGTTCCCAATGAGATGAGCGAGGTCACCGTGCAGTAGGAAGGACGTGATGAAGGTCAGGCCGCCGGCGCGTCCGGCCTGCGCGGGGATCAATCCGTACTCCCGCACAGCGATCTCGAGGTTGAAGAATGCACGGATGCTGAACGCGACGATGAAACCCACGAGCGCCCACGTGGCCAGCGGGACGCGCGAGAGTAACGACTGCTCGTACTCGACCGGCATCCCCATGAGCGCCGGAAGGTACTTCCAAGCTCCCTCAGGAGGCTCGGGGCGGCCCCACGTCCGGTGGACGCGTTCTCTGATGGCTTCGCTTTCCGCGATGGCAAGGATTTCTCGCGCCTTCTCCGGGATCGGTGACTCGGGGACGGGCGCCGGTGCTCCAGTGGGATGCAAGACCTCGAACTCCTGCGGATCGAACCACACGAAGTGGCACGTGCGGCACACGTCGACCGCAGGGCCGGTGCCGGTGCCGTCGCCGTTGAGGGAGACCAACCCCATCGTCTGTGCGCAAACAGGACATGGACGGCCGGTCGTCGCGCTCCCGTCCCGCGCGCGCGTCCACAAGTCGGTGACCAGTGTTGACTCGACGCTCTTTCGCAGCACACCGAGGCCGGCCGCGCGACCGCCGCAGGATGGGCACACCCAGACGACACCGCGACGCACCGACGTGCGGATCAGCGTTTGCTGGTCATTGGGGCAGGTAAACACAGTGGTGTCCTGCCCGAGCGCAGGTTGCCAGAGTCAGAGATTGAGCGGTGGGGGGACCTTAGTCGTGCTCGTGGGGTGGATGGTCACGCATCCGGCGGACTACGACTTCCAGCATCTTGACCGCCAGCTCGGGATTTTCCTTGAGCAAGGCGCGGAAGTCCCAGCGGACCAGCTGCAGGCATTTTGTGCGAGTCTTTGCGGTGACCGTCGCGGTGCGAGTGCGATCTTCCATCAGGGCCATCTCGCCGAAAAACTCCCCGGGGCCCATCTCCCGGAGCTTGTGACCATTGTGGGTGACCTCGACGTTCCCCTCGGCGATGAGGAAGAAGCCCACGCCGGGATCGCCTTGTTTGACGATCACGGCGCCCGGCTCGTACACTCGCTCTTTCAGCGACCGGGAGATCCATTCGAGCTCCTTCCGGGGGAGGTCGCTGAAAATAGGGACCTTCTTCAAATGATCAAGATGGGATGAGACGTCGGCCATAGGTATGCTCCCTTTCTCGCTGGTTGATGGCTTCCCTGCCAGCTCAATCACGGAGGGAGAGAGCGCGTCTGGCCCTCCTTTCTGGAGGGTCTTCGCTTTTCTCTAGAACCTGCGGGCGAGAAGGAAGCTGGCGCGCCCGGGGGGATTTGAACCCACGGCCTTTGGCTCCGGAGGCCAACGCTCTATCCGCTGAGCTACGGGCGCGTAGCCCGATTATATCAACCGTGCGCCGAGCGAAACAAGGAACACACCGCGCAGGCTACCGTCAGGTCACGCTGCTTGACCGGCGCGGGCGTGTCCTCGCCTATGCCGACAGCCTCGCGCTTTCCTATCGCACCGTCGGACTGACGCGCGCGAGTTTTTCGCCGACGGGCATCGTCAGGCTATCCGCGGGACGCGAGCGGGTCACGGTGATCTCCGGCGGACGCGTGGTCCGCGTGTTGACCGATCTCCGCCTCACCATCCAGACCGGCGGGATGCGATCGCGCGATGGCACATGGACGTGCGAGGCGGTCATCGGTACGATCAGCAGCGAGCGGAGACGCGGTGTCTAGGGCATTGCGAGCCGTGGCATATCCCGAGGGCGAGAAAGTGCGCTCATGTCGGGAATCGGCGGTGCCCTGCATTGGAAGAAGTCACCGAGATTGAACGCTCGTTACTGAGTGGATTCATCCGCGATCGTTTTCTGATCGGGCGGGCGATGGAGGTCGGTTTCCGCCCGGACCTCATGCCCCACAACCTCGGGCGCACCCTCGCGCGCGTCCTCGTCGATATGTACGGTGATAAGGACATGCCCCTCGAACCGGTTGCCGTCGCTGCGACCCTGCGCGAGCGCGGCCTCGCATCCCCGGAGATGCGGCGCTTCGTCGAATCCGTCACCGAAGCCACAGAACCTGACGCCGCGAAAGTGCTCGCGTACGTCGATCTCCTGAAAGCCAGACTCAGCCGGCTCCGCCTCGTTGAGGTCGGCAAAAGCATCACAGATTACCTGGAGAGCGAACGTGAGGATGGCGGCGACATCGTCGATTTCGTCGGGTCGCTGATCCCCTCACTGCTGGAGATCCAGCAGCACCGTCTGAGCCACAGCTCGCCACCGACGAGCGAGGTCGGCGCGAAAATCGTGGGTGAGATCACAAGCGGCCGCTCCAGCGCGATGTTGGGCTATTCCATATCACCATTTGACCGCCTCACGGAAGTGATCTCGGGATTGCGGCGGGGATTCTATTACGGTCTGGCCGGAGCCCCGCGGCGGGGCAAGACGAACATGGCACTGGAGCTGGCCTCATCGGTGGCAAGCCGCCACAAGATCCCCGTGCTGTACTACTCCTGGGAGCAGACGCGCCGCGTGCTGTTCGCGCGCCTGCTGGGCCGCGAAGCGCTGATCAACCCGGCGTCGCTGCTGTCGGCCGAGGCGAATGCGCCGACGATCCAGGGTCGGGTGAAAGATGCGTGGGGGAAGATGGAGCAGGGGCTGCAAACGCTGTTCATCTTCGAAGCCGGCCGGAATGACACCGCGGAGCGCATCAAGGCCCGCGCCCACAACATCATGCATGCCCACCAGACCGATGAGTGCGTGATCTTTATTGATTACCTCCAGCGTGTGCCGCTCGAAGAGAACGTGCATGATGCGAAGGCCCGCACGGATCTGATCTCCGCGAAGCTCGCCGACATGAGTCTCGAGCTCAACTGTCCTGTCTTCGCCATCTCACCACTCGACAAAGAGGGATGCCGGCTCGACGAGAAACCCAACGAGGAGGTCTCGGAATTTCTGCGGCCCACGATGCATCACTGTGTGGGCAGCGGCGATCTCGAGTACGACCTCGACGTGGCGATGGTGATGGCTAAGGATTGGATTTCGACGAAGAACCTGGAAGAACTGATCAAGACCGAGGCGAAGTCCGGCCGGACGGAGAGCGACTACCTGCCGCGGATCGACATCATTGACGTTCACATGGATAAAAACCGCGACGCGCCGGAGTCGCTGGCCTCCACGATCCAGTACGCGTTCTTTGTGACGCTGAACAAATACGTGGAGCTCGGCTACAAAACCTCAGATCAGTTCACCGGCGGTTTTCGTGATTTTGCGAAGATGCGGCAAATCCTCGACCAGCTGCGCGACGTCGGCCTGCTTTCACCTGTCTAGGGCAACGGCTCCGTTCCCAGATACGCGCCCTGCTGCAGCAAGATCCCCTGAACTTTTCTGATCAACGTGGCTGATGCCGCCAGGCGAGCGGGCGTGCAGCCGTCCTTCGCGCAGACCGCGGCCGCAACGCCGGCGGCGTGTCCCATCCCCATCGTCGTAGGGATGACCCGAGCCGACCCCGCGGCTTCTGACGTGGCGGAGAACGACCGCGAGGCGACGAGCAATCCGTCCACATCCTTCGGGATCAACGTTCGCAGCGGGATTGTGTACACGTGCCGGACCGGTGCATACGGGCTCGTCCAGGTCGGGCGATACGGATGGATGTCGATAGGATATGAGGCGACGGCGATCCGGTCCCGAAAGACCCGGCGCAGGAAGATATCGTCGGCGGTCAGCGTCATCAGCCCTGAGACGTGACGGGTCTCGCGGACATAGAGCGCGGGCGCGGAATCGGCCAGCGACACCTGCGCCATTCCGGGAATGTGCGTGCGCATGTACTGCACCAGGTGCGGGAGCTCGCGCTTCGCTTTCGCCATGCCGTCTTCGAGTGATCCCGGCGACGTGCCGTCGACGCGGAAGATTTGCAACGTGTTGACGAGCACGCTGCCGTCGCGCTGGAGGGCAAGGTTCAAGCCAAGCACGCCCGCGTCCGGCTGCGACGGCTTGTATCCCCGCATCAGCTCCCAGAAGCCCCATGCGGCCTTGCCGTTCACGCCCCACGCTGCGGCGTTGCCGGTGCGCCGCGCCATGATCGCGGCGGTCAATTCGTCCCAGTTGATCCCGGCAAGACGGAAGATCAGGGTCGCCGGCTGCATCCAGCGCTCCCCATCCGGGCCCTCGCGACCCATCGCGTGTGGAACGCCGACCGCGGCGGCGAAATCGGCATCGTCGGTGGCATCGATCGTGATCTTGGCGCGCACCGTCAGCGGCCGGTCGAAGCCACGGTCATCGAACTCTGCGCCGACGATGCGATTGCCCTCCAGCAGCGGCCGCACGAGCGGCGCATTTTCCGTGACGTTGACCAGCCGCTCCCGATAGACCGCCCACGTCAATTTGTGCACGGCTTCATCGATGTCGAAACTCAACCCCAGCAGCCGGTAGTAGTCGGCGAAGACGCCGCGGGTCAGGTGAATACCCTCGGGCGAGAGGTTCATATCGAACGTCGTCAGCCACGCCCACGTAATGTCGCCCCCGAGTTTTGGTCGACGTTCGACGATGTGCACGCGGGCCCCCGCGCGCGCGGCGCCGGCCGCGGCTGCGATGCCCGCGGGCGTCCCACCGACGACGAGCACGTCGACCGTGACCGTCCGGGGAGGGGCAGCAGCAAACCCACCCCCGGCGAGGATGGCGAGGGAAAACGTGACGACGATAATCGTGATCATGCGACGAGTCATCCTGATCCTCCGGCGATGTGCCCCGTCTTTATACATCCCCCAACCACCGGCTTCATTCACGCGACGTGCCGCAGCCAAAGGGCCGTCTCCTCACGCTGTGGAAGAACCCTGCGTGTCCCTGAGGGCCCTGCATGGCCTTCCGCTGCTCTTGGTCGCCGTCGTTGGTGCGAATCTTGTACTTGCGTGCTGGGCATTTGTCGCGAACATCCGAAAGCAACACGTCCTTCCCCGCACGTTCTGGGCCGTGCTCCTCCTTGCGCTCGTGGTCCTCGTCGTGCAGGTCGCCGCAGGGATCACCCTGACCGTCGGCGGATCACGACCGAAAGCCTCGCTGCACATTCTCTACGGTCTCCTGGTCGGCGCCACGGCAGTCGTGCAGTTTGGACTCCGCCCCGGTGGATTCCTGCGCGCCATTATCGTTCGAGAACCGGCGACGTTTCGCGAGGCGAGACTGCTGGCCCTGATCTGTCTGACCCAGGCGGCGCTGATTGTGCGGGCGTATACGACCGGTGCATTTGGACGTTAAGGAGTGTGATCACAGATGAAAGCAACTCGGATGGACCGCCGTATGACGCCGGGATCGCGGCGGCACGGGATCGTTATCCCGGTTCCGCACACCAGATCAGGTCAGAAGCACGTGCAGGCGTATATCCAGACGCTGCGCCCGATGGTCCTCGACGTCGCGGCGACTCTCGAGATTGACCGGGGAAAGCTGGCCGATCTCCGGGATACCGATGAAATTGGGGCGGCATACCTGGGAGCCTTCCTGGACGATCTCGCCCATCGCCTCGGCGCGGCAACCTAGGGACGTGCCGCAGCACTGGCCCAAACAACATCGGCTCGTCAACGATCTCCGGGACGTTCTCCGCGGCGCGTTTGGATGCCAGGATGCGTGGGTCGTGGCAAGCGACGGTCGGTACCGGCTCGACGTCAGGGTGGGGGGCCGGCAGATTACCCTGCTCGACGACCATGAGGAAGCGTTCTGGACCCGCTTTTACACGCCTGTGCAGCGCAATCGCCTGCACCTCGACGAAGAGGTGACGCAGACGATCCTGTGGCGCAAGTCGCGAGACGAGCTCGCAGATGTGCTCAGCGGTCCGTGGACGGAGCGTGTTGGCCCGCCCCCGTCGCGACGTGTCGCGCTTCCTTCCGCGCGGAGGCGGCCGCGCGCATGACCCAGGCCCCGCTCAGCATCAGCAACGTCGAGATGACGAAAATCCCCCGCGGCCCAATGCTGGGGACCAGGACCAGCACCGAGGCTAGCAGAGGCGCGGCAAGTCCTCGAATCCCCACCAGCGTGTTGAAGATCGCAACGTAGTGACGCACCTGTCCTTCCGGCGCATAGACCAGGATCGCGGTCAACCATCCGAGATCAACCCCCGCCGACGTCGACCCGTCGGTGATACCTGCCGGCAGCGCCATCCAGGCATTCCCGGCGAGCAGGAAGATCACCGGCGTGCACGCGCCCAGCAGAAAAATGGTGCTCAATGCCTGCGCCGGGCCTCGGCGGTCGATCGCCCGTCCCCAGCCGTAATACGCCACGAGCCACATGCTGGAGGTCACGGCGCCGAGCAGGCCGACTTGGAATGTGCTGGCCTGAAGTACGTCGACGAGCAGGATGGGCACGGCGGCGCTCATCATCCACCCGCCGAAACCGAAGATGAAGAATCCACTGAGCAGCCGGGCGAAGCTGCGATTCTCCCGCAGCACGGACATGGTCCCACGCAGCGTGATCCGATCCTCCTCATCCTCGACGTCCGGCGCACGGATCGCGCTGAAGACCAGCGCGCTCGCCGCGCCGATGAGCCCGGCCGCGGCGAAGACCCACCGAAAGGACACCGCGTCCATCAACCGTCCTCCGATCAGTGACCCGACGATCCATGCAAGGGCCATGCCCACACGGACGAGGCCCATGATCCTTCCCCGCGCGTCGGCGGGATAGACGGCGCGCATCACCTGCGCGTACCCCAGCTGTCCGATCGATGCAATGGCGTGGTAACCGAGCACCATCGCCACATAGGCAGCCGGATGATGGACCCACGGCGTAAACAGAAAGAGGCACCGGCCGATGGCGGCGCCCCACACCACGAGACGGACCGGATGGCTGCGTCTCACGACGTTTGCCCACCACAGCGAGAGCAAGAGGACGAGTGCCGGCGCAGCCACGAGGAGCGACACCTCGAGCGTACTGGCACCCATGCGCCGGCCGATCACCGGAATGAAGGGCGTGGTCAATCCGCCGAACAGGCCGTAGAGGACCGCGGCGATGAGGTCAATCTGCGCGGTGGCACGGGCGCTCTTGGGGACGAGAACCGCAAACCGGTCAGTGAACCTGGAGAAAAGGTGCCGCATTTTCTGTCCTCGAACATTATATCCCCGATGCTTCAGACTCACCGCCTCTTACTCGTGGTGTGTCTGGTCGTCGTGGTGCTGGCACCGTCGGCGCAGGAGCGGGTGACCGCGCAGGGCACGCTTGAAGATCGTGTGTACGCCATCGCCCGCGGATTGATGTGTCCGACCTGCGCCGGGCAGACCGTCGCAGAGTCGAACTCACCGCTGGCCCAGCAGATGCGTGATGAAATCCGCATCCGGCTGCGGCGCGGCGAGGGTCCGGAACAGATCCAGGCCTTCTTCGTCTCTCAATTCGGCCAGTCGGTGCTCGCCACGCCGCCCCGGCACGGGATCGCGTGGGTGCTATGGATGACGCCCGTGGCTGCTCTTGCGCTTGGGGCGCTCGTCGTGGCTGCGTTTGTTCGGAAGGCAGGCCGTTCTCGCGCACCGAGCTCAGCGCGGTAGGGATCATGCACTACGCCATCATTTCGGATGTTCATGCGAATTTGGAGGCGCTCGAGGTCGTCCTCGGCGACATCGACCGCCGCCGTCCGAACGCGCTGATCTGCCTCGGCGATTTCGTGGGGTATGGACCGGATCCCGTAGGCTGCGTCGAGCGGCTTCGTCCGGGATTAGCCGGCGCCGTCGTCGGCAATCACGATCGGGCCGCCGCCGGTACGCTCGACATCACCGACTTCAATCCGCTCGCGCAGGCGGCGATCCTGTGGACCCGCGAGCAGCTCACCGCGCCCGTGCGGGCATATCTGCGCGACCTTCCTTCACAGATCACCCCCGGTGGATTTCTGGCCGTCCACGGTAGCGTGCGGGATCCCGTCGAGGAATACATCATTGATCCTCACACGGCGCGGGCAAGCTTCGCAGCCGGCTCGTTCCGGTTGTGCATGGCCGGCCACACACACGTGCCCGCGATTTTCACCCTCGATGGGGACGCGGTCTCGGTCGCGCCTTTCGAGGCGGGGGAACCGCTCCGGCTCGGCCCGGAGCGGCGTTACATCGTCAACGTCGGCAGCGTCGGACAGCCGAGAGACGGCGACCCACGGGCCGCCTACGCCTGGTTCGACGAGGACCAGCAGGTGATCACGCTGATCCGTCTCCCGTATCCTGTGGAGCGAACGCAACGGAAGATGGCTGAGGCCGGTCTTCCGCCAATGCTGGCCGAAAGGTTGGCGCACGGAAGATAAAGAAGGGAACGAGCATCATGGCCAAACGTAAAATCACGATCGATGATCTCCTCTCCGTGAAGTGGGTGTCTGACCCGCAGATCTCACCTGACGGCACAAAGGTTGCCTACGTGCTCACGACCGTGAACAAAGAGACCAACACGTACGGGGCAGATCTATGGATCGCATCGCTCCACGGCGAGCCGAGACAGTTTACAAACGGTACGCACAAAGACACCAGCCCGCGGTGGTCGCCGGACGGCCGGTATATCGCCTTCCTTTCAGATCGAGCCGTCACCGGAGGCGATGACAAGAAAAAACCCAAGCACATCTACTTGATCCCCGCAGATGGTGGAGAAGCCGTCCAGTTGACGTCGGGGAATCTTCGGCCGGCCCAGCTGGCCTGGTCCCCGGACGGCAACGGAATCGCGTTCATCGGCAAGCCGGAGCGTGAGCAGAAGGACAGCAGCGACGTCAAAGTCATCACACGCGTCCGTTACAAGTTCGACGGTGAAGGCCCTTGGGACGGTCGCTACAAACACCTCTTTGTCCTTTCGCTCGACATCAGCCCGACCGGCATCAAGGCGCTCCCGCCGCGCCAGCTCACCAATGGCGATTTCGATCATGCGAATCCCGCGTGGTCGCCCGATGGCCGGGGGATCGCCTTCTCGTCGAACCGCACACCGGAAGGGGACTTCACCAACATCACCGACATTCACGTGATCGCTGCGGCGGGCGGTGAGCCCCGCGTCCTTACGAAGTCCATCGGTCCGGCGGCGCAGCCGGCCTGGTCACCGGACGGCCGGCGCGTTGCCTACTACGGTCACGATAATGCCAGCATGGGTGCGACCAACACCAGCCTGTGGATCGTTTCGGCGGAAGGCGGAGTACCTCACAATCTCACCAAAAGTTTCGACCGCCACCTCGGTCACCACGTCATCAGCGACATGCGCGCCCACCCGGAGGTCGGGGGCCCGGTGTGGTCGCCCGACGGCGGCGCCATCTTCACGCTCATTGCCGACGGGGCGACAAACCAGCTCGGCGTGGTCGCCGTTTCTGACGGCGCCGTGAAGGAGGTCACCAGCGCGCGACGTGAGGTCTTCGGGTATTCGCTCGACAGGGCGTGCCGTATTGCCGTGCTGGCCGCGTCAGATCCCCTGAATCCCGGCGATCTTTTGGCGCTCGAACTCGACGCGATGACGGTGCGTCGGGAGCGACGCATTACGGCGGTGAATCAGCCGCTCCTGGACGAATTAACGCTGAGCGCACCCGAACGGTTCACGTATGAGGGCGCAGACGGCTGGGCGGTGGACGGTTGGATGATGCGTCCGGTTGAGTTCGCTGAAGGTGAGAAGTATCCCACCGTGCTGCAGATTCACGGCGGCCCGCACAGCGCCTACGGCGAGGCGTTCTTCCATGAATTTCAGCTCCTTGCCGCGCAGGGCTACGCGCTCGTGTACACCAACCCGCGGGGCAGCCAGGGGTACGGCCAGCGGTTCACAGCGGCCACACACCACGACTGGGGCGGCAAGGATTACGAGGACATCATGCGCGGGCTTGATGCCGCCGTCGCGCGCTACCCGTTTATCGACACCGAGCGTCTCGGCGTGGCGGGTGGCAGCTACGGCGGATTTATGACCAACTGGATCATCGGTCACACCGACCGCTTCAAAGCCGCGGTGACGATGCGCTCGATTTGCAATCACCTCAGCCAGTGGGGGACATCCGACCTGGCATTCATGAAAGGTTTCTGGGAGTTCCCGGGCGATCCGTGGGAAACGCCGACGTGGTACTGGGAGCATTCACCCCTCGCCTATGTGGAAAAGGTGAAGACACCCCTCTTGATCCTCCACAGCGAGCAGGATCTACGGTGTCCGATCGGCGAAGCGGAACAGCTCTTTGCCGCGCTGAAGAAGCTCCGCCGCGAAGTCGTGTTCGTCCGCTTCCCTGATGAGAGCCACGATCTCTCCCGCAACGGCAAACCCGCGCACCGCGTGGAGCGGCTGCGCTGGATCGTGCGCTGGTTTGGCGAGCACCTGTTGACGCCTGCCGCGACACCCGTGCGGGAAGCCGCGGTAGCCGGCGGATCGGAAGCGTGATCGAACCGCGCCGATCAGCGTCAGCGCCCAAACACGGCACAGCCCCGAGGATCTATACCCGGTCAGGTGACCGCGGCGATACCGGCCTCATTGGCGGTCGCCGTGTGCGCAAAGACCACGCCCGGGTCGAAGCGTACGGCGCGGTCGACGAGGTGAACAGCCAGCTCGGTCTCGTGCGCACGCTTCTTTCCGATCCATCAGTTGCGGCATTGCTGGACGATATTCAGCACCGGCTGTTTGATCTCGGCGCAGAGCTGGCGACACCATCCGGTGCGCGGTCCAGGACCACCACATCGATTACCGCCGCGAATGTGCAGGCGCTCGAGGATGCGATCGACCGGTATCAGGCGATGCTCCCCGCGCTGCGGGAGTTCATTCTTCCCGGTGGTACACCGCTTGCGGCTGCGTTGCACGTGGCCCGCACCGTCTCACGTCGCGCGGAGCGGCGGACAGTCACGCTCTCCCGCCGCGAACGGCTGAATGGAGAGATTGTCAAATACTTGAACCGGCTCTCGGATCTTCTCTTTGTGCTGGCGCGCTGGGCCAACCACCTGGCGGGGCAGCGGGATGTGACCTGGCAGCCAAGCAACCGCAATGCCTGACCGGCCACTCAACGACGATGCGCCTGCAGAACGAGAAATTCTGACCGTCGAGCAGGCCGCTGAGTACCTGCAGATTCACAAGGTGACCGTGTACAAATACATCCGCGCCGGACTGCTGCCTGCGGTGAAGCTGGGAAAGGTCTACCGCATTTATCGCAAAGACGTCGAGGCACTGCTGGCCACACCGCGCACTGGCCGCTGAGGAGCTCGATGATCGGGTATCTCACCCGACTCTCCACATTCTCGGCGCTGCGGCACCGCGATTACCGGCTGTTCTGGACTGGGTCGCTCGTGTCACTGGTCGGCACGTGGATGCAGAGCACGGCGCAAAGTTACCTGGTCTGGGAACTGACGCGCTCGGCCCTGGCCACCAGCTTGACGTTCCTGTTCTTCTCGCTGCCGTCGACGGTGCTGTCCGTCGTGGGAGGCGTGGTGGCGGATCGCATGGAGCGCCGCGCTCTGGTGCTCGCGACCCAGACCGTCTTCATGCTCCAGGCCCTCACGATGACCGTATTGACCTTTAGCCGCTCCATCGAGGTCTGGCACGTGTATCTCCTCGCACTGGTGAACGGGACCGTGATGGCCTTCGACTCGCCCGCCAGACAGTCGATGCTGCCGTCACTGGTGGAACGGGAGGATCTCGGCAACGCCATCGCGCTCAACTCTACGGTCTTCAACGCCGGCCGTGTCATCGGCCCCCCGATCGCCGGAATCGTGTATGCCGCCGCGGGACCGGCCTGGTGTTTCGCCGTCAACACCGTGAGCTACGCTGCGATCCTGTACGCGCTCTGGATCATCCGGCCGAGGTCGGCCGGGTCAATGGTCAGGCAGAGAACGATGTGGTGGAACATCGTGGAGGGCATGCAGTATGTGCGTTCACACTCCGTGGAGCGTACGCTGCTGTTACTTGTGGCGCTCGTCGGCACGTTCGCCTTCACGTACGTCGTCCTCATGCCGGTGGTCGCGACGCGCGTGCTCGGCGGCGGACCGGCGGAGAACGGTTACCTGCTGGGATCGGCGGGCGTGGGCGCGACGCTCGGCGGACTGATGGTGGCCACGCTGCGCCCGCGCCGTCCGGGGAAGGTCATCCTGTCCTTCGGGTACGCGGCCGTGCTGTGCCTGGTCGCATTTTCCTTCTCCCGACACCTGGCGCTGTCCATGGCGCTGTCGGTGGGCATCGGCGGATCCATCATGGCGTTTCTCGCCACGTGCAACGCGACGATCCAATTTCACCTGCCCGACACGCTGCGCGGCCGGATCATGAGTCTCTATACGCTCGCGCTGATCGGCAGCGGGCCGCTCAACAGCCTGATCGCCGGCCTGCTGGGAAGCGCGCTGGGCGCGCCGCTGGCCATCGCGTTGTCTGGAGCGGTATTGGGACTTGGGTTGGTCCTCGTCGCGCTGCGAAACCGGGAGGTCTTCGATCTGGAGATGCCGCCTGCGCTGGCGACGGCCCCGGCATCACACTGAGCGACCGCAGGAATTCAGAGGCTGATCAGGACGAAGGCCGCCAGCACCGTTCCCACGACCGCCGCCCCATAGCACGCGATCGCGATCGTACTTCGCGCCCCCTTCAACCCGAGATCGACCAGGGTGAAACGAAACCGGTGTGCCCAGTGGAAGAGCGGTAGCGAAATGACCACGAACAGGAGCAAACGGCTGAGCGGGTGCGAGACCACCGCCGCGACCCGATCGTAGGTGAAGGCCTCTCTGGCCCAGCCCGCTGGCGCCGCGATACCCGTAAGAAGAATCAGCATCGGGACCATCAAGGCCGCGACGACACCGCCGGCCGCGAAGAGAGACCACCAGATGGGTTCGTTCGATTGTTTCACAGGATGATCCAGGCGAGGAGCACAGACACAACGATCCATGCCGCGAAGTTGCTGCCGATGATGACCGCGTCCGGTATCCGCCGCTCGCCCAGCCGGACCGCGAGTCCTTTTGGCGCCAGGGTGAACCACGTGATGGAATGGAACAGGGCGGCAGCCAGCGCCACGATATGAAATGCCCGCATACCGGGCGTCGCCAGAAACGCGAGATAGGCGCGATACGCGTCAGGTCCGGCTGCGATCCGGTTGATCAGGACGAGCAACAGTACCAGATAGATGGCGATGAAGACGCTGGTCAGTTCGCGGATCATGAAGATGAAATAGGCGCGATTGATGAGCCACCAGTTTCCCGGCATGGGACGGTGGTACGGCCGGCTCAACGCTTCCCCCACGGCAGCAGCACGTCTTTGTAGTAATCCACGGTGGCACTGACCTTGGCCCGCTGAATGGCGCCCGCCGGGTCCACGTGCGCCGGGCACACCACGGTACACTCCCCGACCAGCGTGCACTCCCAGATGCCCTCCTCGCTCGTGAGGACGGCCTGTCGCTCACTCCGTCCCCGATCACGCGAATCCAGGTTGTAGCGCTGCGCCAGCGCGATCGCGGCGGGGCCGAGGAAGCGCGGCTCCAGTCCGTAGACGGGACAGGCCGCATAGCAGAGCATGCAGTTAATGCACATGCTGTACTGTTTGAAGGCATCGAGTTGGGCGGGGGTCTGGCGTCGCTCGCCCTGTGAGAGCGGCGGCGCATCGTCATGGATGAGCCAGGGCTTCACGGAACCAAGTTTCTCCATGAAATCGTCCATGACGATGACGAGATCACGCTCTACGGGGAAGTTGGCCAGCGGCTCGACGCGGATGGGATCCGGATAGTATTCCTTCAGGAACGCCGCGCAGCTCAGGCGGGGCACCCCGTTCACCATCATGCCGCAGCTGCCGCACACGCCCATGCGGCACGACCAGCGGTAGGACAGCGTCCCGTCCAGACGGTCTTTGATATAGTTGACGGCGTCCAGCACAACCCAGTCATCTCGGTAGGGCACGTCGTAGCGTTGGTACGAAGGCTCCGTCTCCTGCTCCGCGCGATACCGGAAGATCTCCAGCGTGATCGTCGGGTCAGCCATGCTGGGGTTCATCTCCCATAGACGCGTTCTCCGGCGGGCCACCGTGTGATG
>Ga0184610_1000043_pt1 | contig 31966 bp, 29 predicted proteins | sample PLM1_100_coex_FD_133011 | JGI IMG/M metagenome (GOLD analysis project Ga0184610, IMG submission 133011) | Groundwater sediment microbial communities from an aquifer in East River, Colorado, USA - PLM1_100_coex | ecosystem: Environmental > Terrestrial > Soil > Riparian zone | place: USA: East... | reverse complement strand
TTCGGGTTTGAATGTCACCGTGCGTTCATCCGTCGACCACTGGCCGACCCCAAATGAGATTTGGGGCTGGGCCGTGATCGCGACCGAACGTGTATTCATCGGTTCACTGAACGTCACGATGATCGACGCATCGGCCGGCACGCTCGCATCCGATGCAGGCGCGGTGGAGACGGGTGCCGGTGGGGTCGTGTCACCCGCGGGCGTGAGTCCAGAGAGGCCGCTGACCGCACCGCAACCCGCGAGAAAGGCGGTGGCAAGGCAGAGCGATACAATGGCTCGGATGTCCATCTCGTGGGCTGCCTTCGATTCATTCTTATGGATTCCTGCGGTCGGACCGCGATGGAATCGTTACACAATTTCGCAAGCGAGAGCAGGAGTCCGATTCTGTCCACACGAACCATGCGAAAACTGCCTTGGAACTCCAGATCAGCCATAGCTTTTTGCCACTTCGTAGGCCGTTCTGCCACTTTGCGCGTGGGGGGTGATAGGTGTGCACACCCGGCTTAGTCGGGGCATAACTGCTCTCGTAGCTCTCAGCCTCGTCGTCGCGGGATGCGGTGTCACGGGGCTGTCTAATGTTGCAGTGCTCTGTGCCGCTTCAGCGTTCAATGTGAAGGTCATCTTAGGGAGTAACGCGGGAGTCTTCAACGGGCAACCGGCGGCAGGCGTCAACGTCATCCTGCAACCATCGGGCGGCGCAGCAGCGACAGGGACTACTGACGCCCAAGGATGCGCCTCCTTCAGTTCGGCGCCCGGCGGGATGTATGAGGTTAGTGCTGTTCCGCCCTCGCAGTTGCCCGCAGCAGCCCAGACCATCCGCGACCTGAACGTCAGTGCGACTGGACGCGAAATCGTGCTGATCCTACCACACCGCCTGCCTTCCAACGCGGTGCCTCCCCGCGTGCCTGCAGGTGGGGCCACATTCAGCGTCACGATGACCGGCACGCTCAATAATTCCAGCGGCGCGCCGCAGGCCGGAGACAACGTGGGCACGCACGCGCCCGGTGAATTGGGAATTGTCACCTTTGGCGGTACCGGACTGTGCGCAACGTGCACGGACATTACCGATGCCGCCGGCAACTGGAGCCTCGCCCGCACCGCCTTGTCCACGGATCGGCCTGCGGTTACCCAGACGCTCTTTGGAGGAAACTGGGACGGGACGACGGCGGGCGGAATCCTTGGCGTCACGACGGAGCACTTTACGCAGTACGCTTACCAGTCGGCGGTAAATCTGTTCGCGCCTGGACCGACGGCCTTCGGGACCTTGACCATGCAGATGGTTACCGGGTCACAAGCCACCAGCCTGGATGCACAGGGCGCCGCGTTCGTCGCCAGTTTCGCCGACGGTTTCTCGATTACAGAGGTGTTCCTTTATAGCGCGATTCACAGTGCCGACTTGTGGTTGGCCACTGTCTACCATGACAGTACTGTTACATCCGTGACCACGCCATTCCCTCAGGTTGCTCTTGACCAGAGCATCTACCGGTACGGCGTGGGCATGGCGGGGTCGGTCTCAGGGGGGTTCTTCGGCTTCACGACCACCTTCCTCGTGACGGGAGCACCAACTCTCAACATCAGCTATCTACCGCGCCCGGGTGATCCTGTCGTCGGGGCCGGCTCACAACCGACCATTACCTGGACGGCCAGTTCTGGGGCCACAGCCTACGAGATCGATATTTTCAACTCGTTGGGGCAACTCGTCTGGTTCGGCGCGACATCTACGAGCCTCTCAATCACCCTGCCGATGGCGCTGGCTGCTGGCTCCTATTCGGTCCTGGTCGGCGCGTTTGACTCGCTCACGTCCAGAGACTTCATTGGGGCAGGGTCACGCATGGAGAGTGTGAGAGCGGCGGCCCGGCCGATAGGCTCGGTGTTGCGAGCAAAGGACTTCAAAGTTCAAGGCCTGCGGAGCAATCGAAGAGAAGCCACCAGGCAAGTCCAGGCCCTAATGAGCAACTTCCGGCCGGGCGGTCCGTTGCGACGCCCGCAGTTAGACCAGACTCCGTTGAGCAACAACGACGACCGGCTATCAATCTCGAACGAAATTGCATTTACTCGATGAGGGAGGAGACGATGATGAACTATACGCGGCTTAGTCTGCTTATCGCGGCGATCTTCCTGACCGCGGCCTGCGGAGGCGGAGTCACCGGGCTCCCCCAACCCTCACCCTCTCCGACCGCAGGCCCAACGCCGACCACGTCGGCGCCCACAGGTCAGTACGAGCCGGGGCAGATCATTGTGAAGTACCGGGTCGGCGGCTCGCCCCGGGATCTGAATGGCGCGAGGATGAGGCAGAGTGTGTCTGCCCAGGGTGTCGCCGGCGGCTTTACCTTCGTGCTTGTGCAGGTGCCCGAGGGACGAGAAGCTGAGTTCATCGCAGAGTACGCGAGGCAACCTGGCGTCGAGTATGCCGAGCTGAATCTCAAACGCTTCCGCGTTGACGGGGAGCGGGTCAACGTTTCAGGAGCAGGCGCTCCAAGTACGGCGCCCGGCAGATCGCCGAACCCTGCGATCAGCCCAACGGATCCCAAGCTGAGTGAGTTTCACGCTGCGTTCGCCGTCACACGCTTGGACGGCGTCGTCGTTCCGATGTCCCAGGCCACTTGGCAATGGGATATGCATCGTATGAATACGCCCGGCGCCTGGGCTTCGGTCAATGGAGCCGGCGTGAAGGTTGCGATCACAGACGAGGGAGTCGACTGCACCCATCCCCAGCTCGCCGGCAAATGTCTGGCCGGATGGAACGCTGTAGAAAATGTAGCACTCCCGGCCGGGGCTAACTCCGACACGGGCGGCCACGGCACACACGTGTCAGGAACGGTCGCAGCCAATGCCGATGGCGTCGACATGGTTGGCGTGGCGCCGGGCGTTCAAATCATCCCGATCCGACTCCTCGGCGCTCAGGGCGGTACTACGATGATGGTCGTCACCGGCATGATTAAGGCGGCCGAACTTGGGTGCGACGTGTTCAACGCGTCTTGGGGTGGAAGTGTTGGATCGGCGGCCGAGATCGATGCCATTCAGTTCGCGATCGGCATGAACTGCACGCCGGTTTTCTCGGCCGGCAACTCCTTCGCTCCTTCAAACCAACCAACCTACCCGGCGTCCTTCGCCGCAACGAACCCCGGGATCATTTCCGTCGCTGCAACCGGCACCACGGATCGTGTTGCCACGTTCTCGTCGGCCGGCCGTCACGTGACGGTCGCGGCACCAGGACAGCCGATCTACTCGCTCTTCCCGCCGAGCCAGGGCTCAAATGGATTCATCCAGGGCACTTCGATGTCAGCGCCGCATGTGACGGGCGTCGTGGCATTGATGCTCGAGAAGAATCCGAATCTGACGCCGGCCCAGGTCAAGACCATTCTGCAGAACACCGCGCGCTCGCCGTGTGCGACCTACGCGAAGCCTGATTACAGCGGCAGCACGTGCGGCACGTACAATCCGGGCGCCGGATCGTACGGGTGGGGCATCGTGGACGCCGCGGCAGCAGTAGCGGCGACGCCATAGCATTATTGCTGGTGCAATCCCAAAAGGCCCGGGCGATGAGCTCGGGCCTTTTGCCTTTTGGAACTTTCGGAGCCACACGCACGTACTGATCAGGCAGGTGAGATCATGAAGCGAATGGCCGCTTTCGCGGTGATGTGCGCAATAGTGTTCTCGCTCAGCTCGGCGGCCCGCAGCCAGCAACCATCGGTCGACCGACCGTCGCCCCCACCTGCCTCCCGGAAGGTCTTCATTCCCAGACAGCTTCGGATCCAGTTCGTCGAAGGTGTGAACGATGAAATGGCGCGAGCGTTTCTTCGCACCCTGCGCCTGCAGATCGTGCGCGTGACGCAGCCGGAGCGGCTTTACGTGGTACGCCTGCCGAGCAACACGGACATCTGGGCGATGACCAGAGAAGCGAATGCGTCTCCCCTTGTGCTGTACGCTATACCCGACTACGTTCTAGTCCGGGCCGCACAACCTCAGGGCCCGGTCCCACCCAAACGGCCTCAGCCCGTAGGCCCAATACCACCGAAGCAGCCTTAGGCATTCGACCATTATGACCAGACGTAGTTTCAAATGGGGGTGAGAGCATTGCACGCCAAAAGGTCTTTGATCGTTCTATTGCTGGCTTTGCTGACCACTGCCTGTGGAACCCTGGGGCTCCCGGGATTTTCTGGCCTTAACACCATTACAAGCAGATACTCCGACCCCACGGGAGATGCAACCGCCTCAGGGGGCATCGCCTACGATGTGACGGAGGTCGTCACCAATCGGATCGACAACCCGGCCGGCGGCGCGTACGACACACTCCAAGTGGTCATTACGTTCAACCAGACCGTGGTGCTGCCGGCGCCCGGAAGCGCTCCCAATACGGCGGGAACTCAACTAGGGAACCTCATTCATATCGACGCCGATCGGAACCCGGCGACGGGCTTCGGCAGTAGCTTCTGCGGCCTTGACGGACTTGATTTCCTTGTCGATGGAAGTAGCACGCGGCTGGCGAACGGCAACTACCCCGTCTTTACGGGTACCTTCTTTTCCACACTGAGTGGAGAGGCAACTCCCTCTGTCTCCGGAAACGTGTTGACCGTGAACATTCCATTGTCGGCGCTCGGGGGTGACGACGGCGAAACCAACCTGGTGGAACTGGCCGCGCAACGATTTGGCGGCTTCGATAATCTCACTGACTGCGCACCTGGGGATCCTACCGCCGGCACGGGTGGTGCAGTGATCACCCGGCAGCCGGCAGGCTCCAAGGGGTTGAAAGGCAGATAGATCTAGTATCGTGAGCGGAGAGCCAGCCAGATATCGTCTGGCTGGCTCTTGTTGTTGCTGGGACGCGAGATGCTAGGGACGTTCTTGCGTCGCAAGTTGACCACGCACCTCGCCGCCGGGGTTTGTTGTCGTGTGCACGTTCACATACAGCATGCCGTTACGCGCATTTGTGACGAAGGTGTCCCAGGTCATACCGCTTACGTCTGCCGGGGTGAACGTCCCGCTGAGGCTGATCGACGTGCTTGTCTGCGGCCCCGACAGAGTCACGAGTATCCCGGCGTTTTGGCCCACCGCCGCGGGGCCATGGATGTGGGCAGCAATCACGTTGCTTGTCAGGTTCGCCGCGCCGAGCGTCCAGCGCCCCGTCTGACCTTCGATCATGAGGGTCGCGCTCCCCGTCCCGCTTGTCGTGACCAGAGGCACTTCTGAACCTCCTGACAAGGCCGCGACGAATGTTTCGATCACCCCAGTGCATCCGCCAAGCATAAGAAGAGAGAGCACCAGCAATCCAAAAAGCACTGATCGATTCATCCGAATCCCCCTTCCTCCTAAGCCTCCTACCTCTGATTATCAAAGCATTTTCCCGTTATCGTCACAACTCCGTCACAGCACTGGGAAGTGGTAGCAACTCGGACGCGTGATACACTCAGGGATGACGCTATGGGCCCTCCCGATCTGGAAATCTATCTCGACAACGCTGCGACCACCCGGCCCCACCCCGAAGTGATCAGGGCTGTCACGGCCGCCCTCTCGGAGGAATTCGGCAATCCCTCTTCCCTGCATGGGAAGGGAGTCGCGGCTGAACGGATGATCACGGCGGCGAGAGAAGCTGTCGCCCGATCACTCGGTGTTGCCCCAAACGAAATTGTGTTCACGTCGGGTGGCACGGAAGCCAACAACCTGGCCATCTCCGGAGTGGCTCTGCACGCAAGGGGCCGTCACATCCTCACCGGCGCGGTCGAGCACTCATCGGTGCTGGCCCCGATCCGGCGTCTGTCCGAGCACGGGTTCGAGGTAACGGAAATCCCTGTTGATTCGGAAGGACGAGTCAACCCGCAGAGCATCAGCGCCGCGCTTCGGCTCGACACGGCGCTCGTCTCCATCATGGCGGTGAACAACGAGCTTGGCACCATCCAACCCATCGAGGACATCGGCCACGTCATCCGGTCGCACAAGGCGCGCGGCGGCAAAGCGATCTTTCACGTCGACGCGGTACAGGCCTGGGGGAAAGTGCGCCTCCGACCTGCCGCAGCCGGCATAGATCTCCTGGCAGTGTCCGGTCACAAAGTACACGGGCCAAAGGGAATCGGCGCGCTCTACGTGCGCAAGGGAATTCGACTCGCTTCAATGCAGGCCGGCGGCGACCAGGAGCGAGGCATCAGGCCCGGAACGGAGAACGTCCCCGGCATTGCCGGGATCGGCGCCGCCGCGGCATTGGTGCAGGCAGATCTGGGGGCCCTGGCAGCACGAGTCAGCTCGCTGCGCGACCGTCTGCGCGAGCACCTCGGTGCGATCAGCGACATCCGCGTTAACACGCCGATGAACGGTATCGCGCCGCATATCCTCAACGTGTCTTTCGCCGGCGTGCGCGGCGAGACGCTGCTGCACCGGCTCGAGCAGGAAGGCATCTACGTGTCCACCGGGTCGGCCTGCCATTCCCACGACCCCACCCCGAGTCACGTCCTGCTCGCGATAGGTCTGTCGCCTGACGTTGCCGTGACAAGCCTGCGGTTCAGCCTGTCGCGGGACACCACAATCGAAGACATCGATGCGGCTGCTACCGCGGTGCGCGCCGCCGTTGCCGAGCTCCGGACACTCGTCAGGTGACTGCTCACTTTCTCATCCGCTACGGTGAGATTGCGCTCAAAGGCGCCAACCAGCGTTTCTTTCAAGAGGCACTGATCCGGAATCTCCGCCGCTCGGTTGAGGACCTCGGCTCCGTTGAGGTCCGGCTGTCGTTTGGCCGGATCATCGTTGACGTGAACGCGGAGCCCGCAGACGCCGCCGACCGTCTCCGCCGCGTGTTTGGTGTGGTTTCGATGAGCCCGGTGCGCATCGTCGAGCCTTCGCTCGACGCCATCATCGACGCGGCCGTCGCGATGGTCCAGGACACGCTCGTCCTGCGTCCGAACATTCAGACCTTCAAGGTGGATACCCGCCGCGCCGACAAGCGGTTTCCCACCCCGTCGATGGCTGCCAGCAGCGAGATCGGCGCGGCCATCCAGCAGCGGTTTCCCGACCTGCGCGCCCGGATGAAGGATCCAGACCTCCTCGTGGAGGTCGAGATTCGCGATGCGGCTTATCTCGCCACGGAAACGATCCCCGGGCCTGGAGGCCTGCCGACCGGCACCGGCGGGACAGCGCTCGCGCTTCTCTCTGGGGGCATCGACAGTCCAGTGGCGGCTTGGCTGGTCGCCAGAAGAGGGATGACCATCGTTCCCGTGTACTTTCACAGCTTTCCGTTCACCAGCGACCGCGCGAAGGAGAAGGTCATCGATCTATGCAGGGTCCTGGCCTCGTATGCGGGTCCGCTGTCTGCGTGGGTCGTCTTTTTCACAGAAATTCAACGTGCCATCCAGCTGCAAGTGTCCGAGGCCCTGCGCGTCCTTGCCATGCGTCGGATGATGATGCGGATCAGCGACGTGCTCGCCACTCGGGAGAGAGCGCAGGCGTTGATCACCGGCGAGAGCGTGGGACAGGTCGCCAGTCAGACCGTTGAGTCGATCGCGGTCATCAACGCCGCGACGCGCCTGCCGATACTCCGGCCGCTGATCGGTTCGGACAAGACCGAAATCGTGGCCCGCGCAGAAGCCATCGGAACCTACGAGATTTCAATACGGCCGTTCCCCGACTGCTGCAGCCTTTTCGTACCGGCGCACCCGCGGACGCACCCGACCGTCGAGGAACTGGAAGCGGCAGAATCGACTTTCGACATCGGTTCGCTGGTCCACGAAGCCGTAGAGCGAGGAGAGCGAGTCACAATCAGCGCACAAGGCGAACAGGTGAGCGCCGTTGCCGGCAGGCCGGCCGGACCGTGATGGTGAACTATGTGAGCCTACGAGGACGGATGTGAAGATCTGCGTCTATCTCGAGCACAGCTACTCCTCTGTGTGGAGCGGCGGCATCCGCCGCGCCCACGAGAATCAGGTTCGCGCGTTGAAGGCCGCCGGAGTGGCTCTCACGACCGACCCCAGCGAGTCCTTTGACATCCTACACATCCATTCGATCGGCCCTCGATCACTCTATCTGGCCGAGCGGTACAACGGCCGGCGGCCCGTCGTGATGAACAGCCACATCACAGCGGAAGACTTCGCGAACTCCTACCGCATGAGCGACTCGCTGGCGCCTTACCTCGCCCGTTACTTGAAGTACCTTTACGGGAAGGCGGACCTCCTCGTGGCGCCCTCACCTTACACAAGTGCGATCCTCAAGGACCGCTACGACGTCGAAGGACCGATCAGGGTTGTGAGCAACGGCGTCGATGTGAAACGCTTTGGGCCCAACAAGAAGAAACGGCTCCTGGGGCGGGCGCGCTACAGCCTGGAAGGCGTGGTGCCATTTTCCGTGGGACTCGTGCTGCTCCGGAAGGGCGTCGACTTGTTCTGCGAGGTCGGACGGCGACTCCCCCGTCACGTCTTTGCCTGGTTCGGACGGATTCGAAAAGGCGTCAAGCCGGAAACGCTGCGGCTAGTCGCATCGGCGCCCGAGAACGTGCACTTTACGGGACACGTCGAAGACGTCGCCGAGGCCTACGCGTCCGGCGATATCTTCTTCTTCCCGAGCTTCGTTGAGAATGAGGGCATCGCGATTCTCGAGGCCGCAGCCTCAGGGAAACCGCTCCTGCTGCGGGATGCGGAGTGTTTTGAGGGACGGTTTACGCATGGGGTCAACTGCCTGAAAGGCGAGACGGCGGATGAGTTTGCCGACATGATCAACGAACTGGCGACCGATGACACACTGTCCGAGCGGCTGTCGGCAGGCGCGCTCGCGGTCGCCCAGGCGCACTCACTGGAAGTCGTCGGTTCCCGCCTGCGCGAGATCTATTCCGAGCTCGTTAACTAACGTCTTCGTGCCCTGACCACGCCTTCGCGCGCGCCGAAGCGCCGTGCGCGGTTTTCTCCCACGACACCTCGCCCGTGATCGCACCGCGGATGTACCGGTGGATGGCGATGGGAACAACCAGCAGCCGGTGCACGGAGAACAGCACAGAACGGGCGATGAACAGTGCGGCCTCGAATACGCGGCCGCGACTTTGCACCAGCATCGTACCGGCGAATGCAGCGGAGAAGACGACCGAGCCCCAGGTCGTCTGCCAGCGTGGAAGCTGAATGTACAGCATAACGGCGCCGAGGACGTCCATCAACGCGTACAGATAGCTCGTGATTAATCCCACGGTCACCACCAGCGCGCCGCCCAGGAAGAACAGCATATCGATTCGCTTGAACACGGGGGCGCGGCCAAACAGGATTGTCGGCACCCAGTCACCCAGACACCGCAAGGCACCTTCGAACCAGCGCACCCGCTGGCGCAGAAGCTCCGCCGCCCGGGAAATGGCTTCCTCCCAGACGACCGCATCCTCGACGTAGCGAATGTTCCAGCCGGCCAGATGAAAGCGCACCGTGAGGTCGACGTCCTCAGTCAGCGCGTCCTCGTTCCAGCCTCCGACATCATCCAGCACTTCTCGTCTGAGTACCAGCCCGTTCCCCGCGAAGCACACCATTCCGCCGAGGACCATGCGCGCCCGCTGGAGGAGATGCTGGAACAACGAATACTCATCGTCCTGTATCCGCGTGAGCCAGTTTTGTCGGGCATTGTAGAGCCGGCGCTGTCCCTGCACGCCGCCGATCCGCTCACCCTCCAGACCCGCCACCATGCGCTCGAGAAAGTCCGGCCCTATGCGCGCGTCCGCATCGAAGACGGCGATGAGGTCCCCTTGCGCCCGCGCAATGCCTAAGTTGAGCGCGGCGGCCTTTCCCCGGCTGCCCTCAGGGGTGCGGACAACTTTGATACCCACTTCGCGCGAGAGGCGCTCCAGAATGCCCGGCGTCCCGTCGGTTGAACGATCGTCCACGACGACGAGCTCGAAACACTGCCGGCCATCCTCGTGATACCGCTGGGCAAAGAGGTTCCGAAGTGTGGCTTCAATGACCGCTTCCTCATTCTTCGCAGGGACCACGATGCTCACAAAGGGTCGGGCCCGGAGGACCGGGGGACGCGGGATCCGAGCGAGGGCTCCGATCAGGACCATCAGGGCGCCGTATCCACCGACGATCAGAAGTACCGCCTGAAGCCAGGTCACGTCGACGAAGAACACGCGCACCCAGGAGAGATCCCGGTAACGCACGCTGTTCACGACCGCCGCCAGCCACAGAAAGGCGAGGGTCGCCAGCACAAGGTGAGTAGCGGTCCGCTGTTTCATCTGGTTTCCTGGGCCAAAACCTACAGTCTATCTGCTGCTTCGCCGGTCCCTACTCCGCTCACCGGCGATCCGGCAAGACCAGCCAGTGAACGGCTATATGGCGGATATGCGATGCCAGCATCGGTGACGATTGCTGAGACGAGATGGTGCGGGGTGATGTCGAATGCGGGATTGAGCGCCGGCATCCCCTCCGGCGCCACGCGGACGCCAGCCAGGTGCGTGACTTCCTCGGGACGACGCTCCTCGATCGGAATCGCCGCCCCATCAGGTGTCCGAAAATCCACGGTTGAAAGCGGCGCCGCGACGACGAATGGAATTTCGTGCGCGCGCGCCAGCACCGCCAGCCCGTACGTGCCGATCTTGTTGGCCACGTCACCGTTAGCGGCGATCCGATCGGCCCCAACGATGACGCGGTCCACGAGGCCGCGGCTCATGAGGTGCGCCGCGGCGTTGTCCGCAATAAGTGTGCCTGCGATTCCGTAACGCAACACTTCCCAGGTCGTCAGGCGCGCGCCCTGGAGGAATGGCCGCGTCTCGCTCACATAGACAAACGGTCGCAATCCGCGTTCATGTGCGGCGCGGATAATGCCGAGCGCCGTCCCGTAGTCGACCGTGGCGAGGCTTCCAGTGTTGCAGTACGTGAGAATGCGCTCTCCCGGCGCGATCAACGCAGCGCCGCGCTCGCCGATAGCACGGTTGGTCTCGACGTCTTCGCGGGCAATCGCGTGCGCTTCGTCGAGAAGACGGTCCCTGAGATCCTCAACCGAGGTCGATTGGCGGCGATCGAGCACCGTCAGCATGCGCTCCAGCGCCCATCGGAGATTCACGGCCGTCGGTCTGGTCCCAAGGAGGACGTCGGCCGCCTCACGCAGGTGGCGGGTCAACACCTCCGGGTCACGCGCAGGTCGGCCGAGTGCGGCGAGGGCCAGGCCGTATGCGCCCGCAGCCCCGATCGCCGGCGCCCCACGGACCTTCATCGTGCGGATGGCCTCGGCGACATCTTCGTGGGAACGACACTCGATGTAGCGCTCCTGGCCGGGAAGCGCAGTCTGATCGAGCAACACCAAGGACCCGTTCTCCCATCGGAGCGTGGCGAAACTTACAGATGGTCTGGTCATCACGACGACTATTCCAGAGGGAAGAGCCTTTGGTTGTCCTCTGAGCCGACGTCGGCGGTGATGACGACGTGCTGCGGTGTGAAGAGGAAGATGTCCTCACCCACTCGCAGCATGTGCCCGTCGACGGCGTATGTGACACCGCTCGCGAAGTCGACAATGCGCCGAGCCAGGTCCGCGTGTGTCCCTTGCAGATTCACCAAGACCGGCCGCCGCAGTTTCAGATAGTCCGCTGCCGCCCGCGCATCATCAAACGTCTTGGGCTGAAGCACCACAATCTCAGACTGTCGCTGGGCGTGAAGGCTGTACAGCTGACCCCGACGGCGAGACGTCTCCCCGCCGTCGCCATCAGGAACGGGACTGCCGTCGTCCTCGTACGTCTCCGCAAATCCCAGATACGACATGAACCGCTGCAGTGCGCCCATCGAACTACCCCTTTCGTCCGCTGATTCCTCCCCTTCCCTGGAACGCCTCTCTCCCTAGTTCGACACTCATCGCGCGCCAACCCACACTATAAACCAAAAATGGCTCTTCCGATACGGACCATCGTGGCGCCCTCTTCGATCGCGACTTCGAAATCGTCCGTCATCCCCATCGAGAGATGGATGAACTCATCACCAACAATGCCTGAGGCGCGGACTGAATCACGCAATTCGCGAAGACTTTGGAACACAGGCCGCACGGCTTCGGGATCGGCCACCTGCGGGGCGATCGTCATCAGGCCGATCACGCGCAGACCCGGCATCCCGGCGACCTCGCGGAGAATCGCGGGCACCTCACGCAGGGCAACGCCAAATTTCTCCGATTCCCCGGCGACATTGACCTGCAGCAGGATATCGATTGCGCGTTGCCCATCCGCGCGAGCACTGAGCTCCACAGCAAGACGCTCGCTGTCCACAGACTGGATGACTGAGAAGATGCGAACCGCCTGCCGCACCTTGTTGCGTTGCAGGTGACCGACCATATGCCAGCGCAGGTGAGGGAATGCCACGACCTTTGTCTCAGCCTCCTGAATGCGGCTCTCACCGAAATCAGTGATCCCGGTAGCCAAGGCCTCGCCGACCGCGCGAGGATCCACGCCCTTCGTCACCGCAATGAGCCTAACGTCGTCCGTGCGCCTCCCGCTCCGTTCAGCGGCTTCAGCGATCTGTGCTCGAAGATGAGCGATGCGGCTGGCGATGTCGGACAAGGAGTTGCTAAGATACCGCGATGATTCCGGCCATGCGCCCGGTCTTTCGTTCTCGCCGGTGAGAGAAAAACTGGTTCGGCCGGTCGAAGGTGCACAGCTCGATCGTCTCGATCTGCGCGGGCGGCACGCCGGCATCCAGCAACTGCTGGCGGTTGGCGGCCTGCAAATCGAGCTGCCAGCGTCCGCGCTGGTTCGGCGTGAACACTGCATCACGCCAGGACCAGGATTGATAGTGCGTAAACACAGGCTCATCGACTTCGTAGTGGCAGGCTCTGATGGAGGGGCCGATCGCGACCAGGATGTCCCGAGGGCGTGTTCCGAATCGGTCAGCAAGCACTCTTACGGCTTCAACCGCGATGCCGGCGCCCGTCCCCTTCCACCCTGCGTGAACCGCAGCAACAGCGCGGTGGCGCGGATCGGCCAGGAGCACCGGAACACAATCGGCGGCATGGACGGCGAGCGTCAGGTGTCTATCACTGGTCGCCATGCCATCGGCCCCTTCGATGACGCGGCCGGCGTCTGCGGCGATCACGACCTCGATCGTCGTCCCATGCACCTGGGTGGCTTCCACGTCACGCGCCGGACCGAGCCCAAGCGCATTGAGGACCGCCGACCGATTGTGGGCGACGTTCTGGGGGTCATCATCAACCCCTCGACCAAGATTCAGTGAGTCGTATGGGGGCGGGCTGATCCCGCCCTGGCGTGTCGTGAAGGCGTGAGGAATGCCGGCCTTACGGAGGTTCTCGGCAAACAGCAGAACTGGGTTCGTCAGACGACCTTCTCGCGGATCCAGGCGCTGAAGTAGTCCATGGCGGCCACGACGATCGTGATGGCCCACACCGCTGTCGCGGCCTGCCGGTACTGAAGCAGATTGATGTACTGTTGCAGGATGAAACCGATCCCGCCGCCCCCCACGAACCCGATCACGGTGGACATACGGACGTTGATGTCCCACCGGTAGATCGTGAAGGCGATGAACGGCGGTACGATCTGAGGGACAACCGCGTAGCGTACGACCTGCAGCGGGCTGGCGCCGGTGGCCGTGATCGCCTCAATGGGTCCCGGGTCGATGGACTCGATCTGCTCTGAGTACAGCTTGCCCAGCGACGCGATAGAGTGGAGCGCGAGCGCCATTACGCCGGCGAACGGGCCCAGCCCGACCCACACCGTGAAGACGATGGCCAGGATCAGCGGTTCAATGGACCGCATAATGTTGAAGAACGTCCGGGTGATGAAATAGATCGTGGTCCCTAGCGGGTTCTTCGCCATGAGATTCTTGGCCCCCAGGAACGACAGCGGTACCGCGAGGATGATGGCGAACGTCGTCCCCATCAGCGCGAGAAAGACGGTCTCGACAACCTTCTCCAGAACGATCAGCAGGGTTTTGCTGGGACGCAGCGGCCCCTCGGCCCACGTGACCTGCGCCCGCACGCGCTGCTGCGCAGCTTGCCCGGCACTGGCCGGTCCGCGAAACGTCTCGGGCACCGTAATGACTGTTTGAAATTCGCCCTGCGCATCCGTCTGGAATCTCGCCACCTGCTGAGGATTACCGATCCTGTTCACCCAAAATAGCGTGCCGGTCGAGTTGGAACGGAACCCTCGGCCGGTGATGGTCACCTGCGATCCGACAGCCACGACCCGTGTCGAGGCCGAAAGCGTGGGACCACTCGATGCCGGCAACTGCTCGGGAGGGAAGCGGGGATCAATGGTCATCCCGAGTTGAACGTCCTGAGTCTTGGTCTCACGTGCCAGCACATCCGGTCGGAAGAGATCGACCACAAACGGCTTCACAAAGCGCGTCCCCCTGCTGAGCTCGCCAAGGTTGATCTTCGTGACGCGCCAGCCGTATGCGTACACGAGGGTGAGCGCGGCGAGCAGCAGTAGAAATCGGCCCGACTGGAACCAGGGTCGAGGCGCCGCGATGGGACGCGGGGCAGGCAGGACTTCGTTCTTCATGCGATCTCGACCTCGATCGCCTCTTCGCCGTAGATATTCCTAAACCACTGCTCGTCGATGTCCTTGGGCAGCCCGTCGAACACAACCTGCCCGGCCTTCAGGGCGACGATGCGGGTGCCGTATCGCCGCGCCAGACTCAGGAAGTGAAGGCTGCACAGCACCGTGATGCCATCTTTCTTGTTAAGTTCCTCAATGTACTTCAGCACCGAGTGCGAGGTGGCAGGGTCAAGGCTCGCCACCGGCTCATCGGCCAGTATCATCTTTGGCTCCTGCATCAATGCGCGCGCGATCCCAACCCGCTGCTGCTGCCCCCCAGAAAGCTGGTCGGCGCGCGTCCGGGCTTTCTCTGGGATGCCAACGCGCGCGAGGTTGGCCATGCCCTGCGCCACCTGATCTTTTGGAAAGTAGTTGAGGAGCGCCCACGACGGCGGGACATAACCCAACCGGCCCGAGAGAACGTTCGTGAGCACGGACGAACGCTTGACCAGGTTGAACTGCTGAAAGATCATCCCGATACGTCGGCGCAGTTCGCGCATCTCCTTTTGAGACAGCGACGTGATATCCACGTCATCAATGTAAATCTTGCCTGACGTCGGCTCGATCAGCCGGTTGATGCAGCGCATCAGCGTGGACTTGCCGGAACCCGAGAGCCCAATGATGACGAGAAACTCGCCTGGTGTGACATCGAAGCTGATGTCGTTGAGCGCGCGGGTGCCGTCGGGATAGACTTTGACGAGATGCTCGATACGCAAAGATGCGCCTTTCATTCGCTTCCCTTCCTTCAAGAAAGGAGAGAGGGCGCGTGCCCTCTCTCCCTTATCAGCGCGTCGTCTGGCTGAACGTCAGCGGGCGAGCCGCTGCAAATCGATTCCGAGGTATCTCGCGGCGTCGCGGATCGGCTGGAAGTACCAGTCACCGACCGGAATAAGCAGGCGGTTGCCGCGACGGACCACGCGCTCCTGCGTTTCCGCATCCAAGCGGATCCCCATCTGCCGCACCTGGTCCTGAGTAAGTTCCACGGTATCGGTGAGCCCTTCGATACTGTACAGGTTTCGCAGGGCCTCCTGCCCGTCAGGGGTTTTTGCGATCCGCAGCAGGCGGTCTTTGATACGGGCCTTGAGCTGCGGGCTGAGCTTCGGGTTGAGGCTCCAGGTATCGTTGGGAATCGGGTCGGTGTATGCGATCACCTTGATCTTCTGCATGACGTCCGGGAACTGCGCCTGCACGGTCGTGCGGGCGTCTTCGAACGACGCGCCGCCGTCCACCTGGCCGCGATAAATCGCCAGGATGACGTTGGGGTGTGATCCCGCATATACGGACTGCGAAAAGAATCGCTCGGGATCGAAGCCCATCTTCTTCAACATTGCGGCCGGGAACAGATACCCCGAGGTCGAGGCCGGATCGACGAATGCAAACCGCTTGCCCCGGAGGTCCTCGATCTTGTTTATGTTGGCGTCCGCGCGGGCGTTGATTTGAGCCCGATAGTATGGAAGGCCGGTCCGCAGCGAGACCGCGGCGACCTGCACGCCGCACTTCTCGTGCGCCAGCACGTACCCGAACGGGTTGAGCGCGCCGATGTCGGCCCGCCCGGCGCACATCGCTTCCACGGTCGCGGTGTAACTGGTCGCCACGACCGTTTCCACGGGAATACCCAGCGCGACGCTGAGCATCCGGCCCAATGTCTGGCCGCTGGTGAGGATCACGTCCGTCTCCCGCGACGGCACGAATGCCATCACCAGCTTCGTCTGACCGGTCACGAGCGCGGGTTGAAGAGCCAGGGTTGTGACCCCGACCGCGAGCACCGCGACCAGCAGCATAATGCGACTCAATTGCTTCATAGTTCCCTCCTTAAGATGGAACACTCCCTGGGAATCCGAATGGCCATTTCGGGATACGGAAAACGCCCTCCTCAGGTTCTTGCGTTCGCCGCGATATCTTACGCGCGGTTGGCAAGCGGAACAAAATTTCGGGGCGGCGGACCAGTGTAGTGGGCCCTAGGGCGGATCAACTTGTCGTGGTACTGCTCCATGGCATGTGCGCACCACCCGCTGATGCGCGCCGCGGCGAAGATCGACGTGCAGAGGTCGATGGGGATGCCGAGTGCATGGTACACGACCGCGGAGAAGAAGTCGACGTTCACCGGCAGGTCCGTCTCCTGGTGCATGGTCGCGTACACCTTCACCGCCGTGTCGAACAGCTTCGTGGTACCGGCCTCCGCGCTCAGCTGCCGGGCCATCTCGCGCAGAACGCCCGCGCGGGGATCGTCCACTTTGTAGACAGGATGCCCGAACCCTGGGATCCGATTTTCAGGCTGCGCCCGCTCCTCTTTGGTCATCTGGGCTCGTTCAGCCAGCTTGCGCCGGATGAAGGTCTCCGCCTTCATCGGATCGCCGATCTTCAACAACATGTCGAGCACGTCCTCATTAGCCCCGCCGTGCCGAGGGCCTTTGAGAGTGCCGATCGCCGCCGTAATGGCCGAGTGGAGATCGGTGAAGGTCGCGACCGCGACGCGAGTGGCGAACGTGCTGGCGTTGATCTCGTGATCGGCGTGCAGGATTAGAATCATGTCCATCGTTCGAGAGGCGACTAGCGATGGCGGCTTGCCGGTGAGGACGAAGAGGAAATTTTCGGCAGTCGATCCCGTCGTCTTCGGCGGGACGACTGTGCGTCCCTGACGGAGGTTGTGCCAGTTCGCCACCATCACCGGGATCTGCGCGGTGAGGCGGATCGCCTTGCGCATGTTTGCCGCTTCCGCGTTCGAATGTGCGTCCGGATCGTGCATGCCCGCGATGGACACAGCGGTCCGGAGCCCTTCAAGCGGATGGGCGTTCTTGGGAAATGTCTGCATCGCGCTCTGCACCGCGCCGGACAGCGCCCGCGCGGCGGCGAGCTGGCTCGAGAACGAGCTGAGCTGTGACTGCGTGGGGAGTTCGCCCTTCCAGATCAGGTAAACGACTTCCTCGTACGTTGACTGCGTGGCCAGATCTCTGATGTCGTATCCGCGGTAGGTGAGAACTCCGGCTTCCCCGTCGACCGTCGAGATGGCGGAGTTGACCGCGATGACGTCTTTCAGCCCTGCTTTGAACTCGACCGCCATGCCAAGAATTATTGTAGCAGACTCGCCTGAGGATCTCCGTCAACGGTCAGCGCGACGGTGATATCGTCGGGGTCACGCGCGTAGACGGCCAAGACGGGACCGTGGTCGTACGCGTCGACCTCCACTCCTGCCTCGCGAATGCGCTTCGCGACGGCATCGAGCGCTTCCCGGTCGGGTAGCCGGATGCTGAAGTAGCGCAGGCCACGGATTTCCGGGGACGCTGGGGCGAGGTCGGTTCCGGCCCAGATATTGACGCCCAGATGGTGATGGTAACCGCCGACCGCGAAGAACAATGCTCCGGTATACGCTCGCACCGTGACCTCGAACCCGATCACGTTGCTGTAAAACGCCTCGGCCCGCGCGAGATCGCTGACCTGCAGGTGAACGTGCCCGATCTTCGTGCCGGACGGAAGGCCATCCCAGCGGCCCTCGCCCTCAGCCAGAACAGCATCCACCTCCATCGGTTTCGTGGGCATGATGAGCCCGTCGCGGACGAACGTCCAGCGTTCCCGCGGCCGGTCGGCGTAGACCTCGATCCCGTTTCCCTCAGGGTCCGCGAAGTACACCGCTTCACTGACACCGTGGTCCGATGCGCCTTGAATCGGCCATTCTACCTTGAGGAGGTGGCGGAGCAGGCGTCCGAGGTTGGCTCTGGTCGGGAGGAGGATCGCGCTGTGATACAAACCCGCGGTTCGCCGTTGACGCGGGCGGGCTTTGGGATCGCCTGTCAGAGCAACGTGAAAGGGATACGAACCGGTGGCAGAGAGGAACACCGTGCGATCATCCGGACGGTGCGCCTCCCTGAACCCTAGGACGTCCTTGTAGAACGCTGCGACGCGGTCGAGGTCACCGACCGTGAGATGAACCAAGCCGATAGAGGCAGTTGGTGGAAGCATCCTGTCGAAGGGCTGTGGTTAGTCTAGCACCTTGAATAGCCGCACGACCGACACGAGGCGCACCCGTTTTCGTGCACCAGCGACTCACCACAGTCCGGACAGACCCCAGCGAACTCGAGCCGTATCAACCGCTCGGCCGGATGGCTGTCACCATTGGCCTTCACGATCGGCTCTCCGTTGCCCGCGGGCTCACCATTGCCCGCGGCCACAGCCTTGGTGGGATCAAACTTCAGGGGCTCCTGCCGCACACGTGCCGCGGGCTCCGGGAGCACATCGGCGCGCGGAAACTCTTTGTCGGGCCGGAAGTCGTCGCCGTAGAGCGCCCGCCCGAGCGCCAGTGCGATGGCCTGCGCGATCGTCGTCACCCGCACCATGGTGCCGTTCGACGACCGGTCAAGCGCGACTTCCTTGCTCTGCACCCGCCACAACTGCTCAATCACTTCGCGTGGATCCACACCCGCGCGCATGGCGAGCGAGGCCAGCCGGCCGCACGCCTCGGCTTCGACGTCGAACGAATGCACAAACACCTCGCACACGCCCGATTCGTCCTCGTTCACGACGACGTAGATCCGTCCGCGCGGCGTTTCCACTCGCTCCGTGCGTCCTGTCGTCACTTTGGGTCGCGGTCGCGGCGAGGTCGTCCGCGCAGCCTTTGGCTCGGCCACCGGTACCGAAGCCGCTGCGGTTTTCGCCTGCTCCTCGGTGATCAGGATGCCTTCGCGGCTGGACTCACGGTAGACCGTGATCCCCTTGGTCCCCAGTTTCCATGCCAGGAAATAGATGCGCTCGACTTCCTCTGGCGTCGTCTCTTTGGGGAGATTGACGGTGCTGCTAATAGAGTGGTCGACATGTTTCTGAATGGCTGCCTGCATCTTTACTCGCATGTCAGCTTTGATCTGATGTGAGGTGACGAAATATGCCGGCAGCTCCTCCTCGCCCGGCATGTTAAAGCGCTTGATGTACTCGCTGACGAGCGGATGGTATACCTTGAACGTTTCCTGCGACAGCGATTCTGACCGGCGGACATAACTCAGGTCGAAGATCGGCTCGATGCCGCTGGTAACTCCTGCCAGCGCTGCGCCGCTGCCGACCGGAGGCACTGTCAGCAATGCCACGTTGCGCAACCCATGCGCGCGAATTCGCTCGACCACCTCCCGCTGAAGCGTCGAGAGGAACAGTCCCTTCAAATGCTGATCACGGACGTAGGCAGGAAATGTACCCTTCTCGGTGGCCAAGTTCACACTTTCGTCGTAGACGATGTTCTTGATCCGGTCGAACATGGCATCGACGAACGCCACGGCTTCATCCGTGTCGTACTTCAGCCCGAGCTTGATCAGCATGTCCCCGAGACCGGTAAACCCGACCCCGATTCGGCGCGAGCGCAGGCTGGCCTCTCGCTGCGCCGGCAGGGGGTGCTTGTCGGCATTGTAATCGAGCACGTTGTCCAAAAACCGCGTTGCATACCTGAGGGCGGGGTCCAAGCTGTCCCAGTTGACGGTCGCCTCTGCGGCGAATGGCGCGGAAACGAACTCCGCGAGGTTCACGTTTCCCAGGCAGCAATTGCCATAGGGCTCCAGCGGGATCTCGCTGCATGGGTTGGTGGTAATGACATCCATCCCGTTGTACTCGGACGTCGACCACCGTTTGATGTTGTCCCAAAAAATGAGGCCCGGCTCGGCGTAGTCGCGGGCACCTCGGATCAACTCGTTCCAGAGATCGCGCGCGCGAACCGTCTTTGTGACCTGGGCGCGCTCGTTCGAAAACGCGAGCGTGAACTCCCCATCCGCTTCCACGGCGCGCATAAACGCGTCGGAAACACGCACGCTGATATTCGCAAACCGCACCTTGTTGAGATTGCGTTTGACCTTGACGAAGTCCAGCACGTCGGGGTGGCTGTCCGCAATCGTGATCATCAGCGCGCCGCGGCGGCCTGATTGCCCGATCGTGCCTGTCGTCAGCGAGAACAATTCCATGAACGAAACCGACCCCGTACTGCTGCGCGCCGCGTTGTTCACGCGCGCCCCGCGCGGCCGCAGAACGCTGATGTCGGTGCCCACACCGCCGCCCAGTGAGTACGTCCGCGCCGCTTCCTTCATCCAGTCGAAGATCGATTCAATCGAGTCGTCTCGCACGGGCAGGACATAGCAGTTCAGCAGCGTGACCCGCTTGGGGTTGCCGGCGCCGTGCATGATGCGACCGCCAGGAATGAAGCGAAAGTCTTCGAGCAGCCAGTAGAACTTCTGCTCCCACTCCGCGCGCTTGGCCGGGGTGACCTCCACCGAGGCCAGCTCGCGGGCGATGCGGGACCACATCTCCAACGGCGTCGTCTCGACCACGCCGCCGTTGAGATCTCGTAGCGCGTACTTGTCGTAGAATACGCGAGCCCGTAGATCGTCGCCTGCGAAGAAGCTAAGCGTCTGTGGGGGCACATCAGCGGTCGTTGGTGTGGTGGCTACGGCGTCGGCATCCACGGGCTCACCCCTTGTAGGCAATGTCGCCCCGGCGAGAACACCACCGGGGCGCGAGACATCCTCGTTACTTGGTTTGCTTTTTGTTCTTGTTCGTGTTCGCGTCGACCGTGAGCAGCGGCACCTGCGCGCGCAGCGCCTCTTCCTGCCGCCTGCGTTCCTTGACGATCTCGGCTTCCTCGACCAGCGTGTCGAGGTCGCGGAACCGACGGTGCTCGGAAGCAAACCGGACGAAGGCCACGTCGTCCAGACGTCGCAGGTGATTCATCACGAGGGCTCCGATCTGCTGGGTATTGATCTCGTGCTCGCCTCGGGTGAGGACTTCGCGCCCAACCTCGGTGACGATCCGTTCAAGCTCGTCCATTGAGACGGGGCGCTTCCCGGCCGCGCGCACGAGACCCTGTAGGATCTTGTCGCGCAGGAACGGCTCACGCCGTCCATCACGCTTGACGACCATCACGGGAGCGTGATCCATCCGCTCGTAGGTCGTGAACCGGCGGCTGCACTTCTCGCACTCCCGCCGCCTCCGGATGGAAGCGCCGTCGTCAACAGGACGAGAATCCAAGACTTTTGTCTCTTCGTGCGAGCAATAGGGGCACTTCATACGCTTGGGGCTGCCCTCAGCAGTCCTACCACATTTAGGGCAAAACCGATTCTAGTCCTCAATATCTTGTGTGTCAATCACCAAATTTGCCTCGTTTCAGACGCGAAAAGGCCTCACAGGGAGCAGGTCGCATTCGTGGGCGGCCCTCTGTCGGGACCCGCTTCAGGACTGACGGGAACCGGAGGCCACGGGCTCGCGGGCGAGAATCCAGGCACACATCCAGAGGAAGGGTAGAGTGTACAACGCCGTTGAGATGACCGCCAGAGCCAGGTGCTCGGGTCGCCATTCGCCCAGCAGCAGTCCTCGTAGAGCGAAAACGGCGTTGAGGCCAGGGATGAGGTACGTCCACCACGAGCGGGCCCATCCCTCGAGGAACTGAGCAGCCATGGCAGGCAGAGTGAAGAGGAGATACACGGGAGTGAAGTACTGCTGTGCCTCCCGGACCCCCCTGGCAGCGAGGCTCAGCGCCAGCTCGAGGGCGCTCAGGAAGCCTACCAGCGCCAGGGCCACGAGCAGGAGCAGTCCGGCAGTGCCGGGGGAGATCGTGATGGAGGCTTTTTCCAGCTCGGCAAGCCGCATGGCGGCCCCCAGGCGGAGGGTGAGCAAGGTCACCACGATCACTACGAGCACCGCCATGAGGCTAGCCATCGAGATGGCAAGAAACTTGCCGGCCGCCAACGCCCATCGAGGAGGCGGTGTCACTAGCAGCGCCTCAAGGGTCCGGCGTTCCCTTTCGCCGGCGCCAATATCCAGGGCGGCGTACTGACCCCCAAGCACGGCCCAGACCGCGATAAAGAACGGTAGGAGCCCCGCCATCAGCAGTCCGCCGAGGCGGGTCCTGCTCGCCACATCGCGTTCGATGAGGTCGATCGGGGCGAGATCCCGTCGTGTCAACCCGCGCCGTTCCAGCCGTCGTTCGGTGACCTCGATGCTGTAGGTTGCGATTAGCCGCGCCAGGCGCTCTCGCGCGACACGGGAGGCCAGATCACTCTCGTCATACATCACGGTCACAGACGCCTTGCCCCCCGCGAGCGTCTCCAGGAAACCCCGGGGGATGATCAACACGGCCTCCACCTCCCGGTTCTGGACCGCCCGCGCCGGATCGTTGACGTCGACCACGCGAATCCACTCCCGGCGAAGCCCAAGCGCGATCAAACCCCGCGCGTTCTCTGCACCGATTACGGCGATCACTGCTGGGCGGTCTTCAAGTTCCGCTGCCTGCCGGTCGGCGAGATAGGGAATGCCGAGGGTGGCGACCGGCATCATCAGCACCGGCAGGATCAGCGCGACGACGATCGTCCGCCGATCACGCAGCGCCTCAATGAGCTCCTTACGGAAGACCGCCAACCAGGTCCCCACGATTTACGGGCGCACCAGCGTGACCTCGATGGGGATGGCGCTCACGATAAATATCACAAGCAGCACGATGGCAAGCGCTACTCGCGACGGATGGATGGGCGAGACGTCATCCATCGGTCCCGGGTGTTCGCGGCGCAGCACAAGCATGACCGCCGCCAGCAGTGCCGCCATCACCCAGTACCGGAGTACAAGCGCGGCGGCCACGCCTGTCCAGGACACGATCCGATGTACTCGTCCGCCGGCCAGCGCGCGAATCGCATGGCCTCCGTCAAGCATGCTCACCGGCAGCAGGTTGATGCTGGTCACGAGCAAACCGACCCATCCGGCGGAAAGAATCGGGTGCGAGAATAGTAGCGCGTCCTCCGGGATGTCCAGCAGCAGAGCGGCGAGCCATCGAATGAGCAGCGGGTCGGGAAGACCAAGGAATGCTTCTCCTCTGATCGCTTCTGGAGACAATGCGAACGATTTCGTGAGACCGACAATCACAACGATCACGGCCACCACAAAGCCGGCGATCGGGCCCGAGGCGCCGAGGTCCATCAATGAATTCCGGTTAGGGGCAGGCGTGCGAGTGATGATGACGGCTCCCATGGTGCCAAACGGGAACGGCGGAGGCATTGGGATAAAGTATGGAAGGCTCGCGTCGATGCCCCGCACGACCGAGACCACTTTGTGCGCGGCTTCGTGCGTTCCTAAGATCAACATCAGGGACAGAGAGAACGCGAGCGCGCCGCCCCATGCGCTCGATAGGTAGCCCCGCTCGGCGAGCCAGGCGGCTTGAGAGTACCCTGCCACGCTGGTCGTGACGAGCGTCAGCGCGAACATTGCCGCGTTGATTTCCCAGCGCCACCCTCGGGCCGCGGGGCGCGGGACGAACCTGATCAGCTCTTTGCCGTCCCGCCGGCGCAGCAGTGGGAGATACCCGAGGGGTTCCAGCCGCTGCCGCAGCTGCAAGAATCGTTGCTGCGAGTCTGGTGCGACCTGCACGACGAACGCCGGCCGTCCGTCGTCAAACCACAGATCGACTACCGGAAAGTACTCGTTGACGATCTCACGAAATTCTTCCAAACGCCACGTCAGCTCAAGACCCACAGTACTCCTTAGGGTAGAGGCAAAGCGTGAAAAGGAAAAGGGGCGTCACAACGCCCCCTTTCCATAATCATTACTCGTTCCCGTCCTTTAGCGTTTGCGCAGAAACGCGGGGATGTCGAGATCGTTGATGAGCGCCTTCACCCCATCCTCGATCGAGTCCCCGGTCTCGAGTGGCTGATCGTCGCGTTTCTTTGCCGCATCGAATCCTGTGGCAATGACGGTGATCCGCACTTCTCCGTCGATCTTGTCGTCGATCACCGCGCCAAAGATGATGTTTGCTTCGGGATCGGCGGCCTCCTTGACGATCTGCGCTGCTTCGCTGACCTCCACCAGCCCCAGGTCCAGGCCGCCGGTGATATTGATGAGCACACCGCGCGCACCCTCCATCGATGTCTCGAGCAAGGGGCTGCTAATGGCGGCCTGCGCCGCTCGTGTTGCGCGGTCTTCGCCCGTTGCGACACCGATGCCGATGAGCGCTGACCCTGCCTCATGCATCACCGTTCGCACGTCGGCAAAGTCCAGGTTGATGAGCCCCGGCACGGTAATGAGATCCGCGATGCCCTGCACGCCCTGTCGCAACACATCGTCCGCGACGCGAAACGATTCGATCACCGTGGACGCCCGATCAATGATCTCCAGCAACCGGTCGTTCGGAATGGTGATCAGCGTGTTGACCTTCTGTTTGAGGTTGCGCACGCCTTCGTCCGCCGACGTCGCCCGCCTCTTACCCTCAAACGAGAAGGGCTTGGTGACCACGCCGATGGTGAGCGAACCAAGCTCCCGGCCGATCTGCGCGATGATGGGCGCGCCGCCGGTGCCTGTGCCGCCGCCCATGCCGGCTGTGACGAAAACCATGTCCGCGCCTTCGAGCGCTTCGAACAGATCGTCCTTACTCTCTTCCGCGGCCTGCCGGCCCACTTCCGGATCGCCGCCGGCCCCCAGGCCTTTGGTGATCTTGCCCCCGATGTGTAGCTTCTTATCGGCGTTGCTCATCGCCAACGCCTGCGCGTCGGTGTTGATGGAGATAAATTCAACCCCGCGCAACCCGGCACTGATCATGCGGTTGACGGCATTGCTGCCGCCGCCTCCGACTCCCACGACTTTGATCGCCGCGTATCTTCGTAGATCGCGATCAATATGCGCCATCCTTCTCCCCCTCGTCCGCTCCGTCGTCGCTACGTTTCAGCTCTAGGAATGATGTATGAGTGTTCGCGTTGCCGCTATGTGCCTACCATTTCGCGTATCCATCCGCGCATCCGGCCGAAGATGCCGTGGCCATTCGTTGTGCGAACGGCCTTCGCGCCCCCGTGCCGCACGCCGTATAGGACGAGTCCCACGCCTGTCGAGAAGATCGGGCTGCGCACCGCATCCACAAGGCCACCGAGGTGATCGGGCATCCCCACGCGCGCGGGCAGCTCGAGCTTCTCACTCACGAACTTGGCGATCCCCCGCAGCAACGCCGTCCCACCGGTCAACACGATGCCCGCGGGCACGACGTGCGCGAATCCGCTGCGCCGGATTTGCAAACGCATCAAGCTGCAGATCTCTTGAAGGCGTGGCTCGATGATCTCGCAGAGCAGACGCCGCGGCAGGACGCGCGGCTCGCGGTCGCCGACGTTAAAGACCTCGATCATCTCGCCTTCACTCGCGTCCTGCACCGAGGCGGCACCATAACGAATCTTCAGCTTCTCCGCCTCGGCCACCGGCGTGCGCAATCCCACGGCTACATCAGCGGTCAGGTGGTGCCCTCCCACCGGTAAGATCGCCGTGTGACACAAGCCACCGCCAACAAACACGCCGAGACTTGTCGTGCCGCCGCCGATGTCCGCCAGCACAACGCCCAGTTCTCGCTCCGCCGAGGTCAGCACCGCTTCCGCGGACGCGAGCGGCTCGAGCGCGATCTCCTCGACTTCGAGTCCGGCGCGCTGCACGCACTTGAGAAGGTTGGCGAGGACGGTCGACGTCCCGGTCACGATTTGCGCCTCAACCTCGAGGCGCGCGCCGTACATCCCCACCGGATTCCGCACGCCGTCGTGGCCGTCGACGACGAACCCACGCGGCAATAGGTGTACGATCTCCCTGTCGCTTGCCGGCAACGCCGCCATCCGGGCCGCATCGATCACGCGCTCCACGTCCGAGGGACTGATCTCGTGATCGCCGCGGCTGATCGCGATGATCCCGCGAGAGTTGGTTGAGCTGATGTGCTCTCCCGAAATTCCCACATAGAGGCCGCGGATCTCCTCACCAGACATGCGCTCCGCGCGCTCGACCGCGTCTTCAATCGCATTCGTCGTCGCTTCAATGTCGATGACAACGCCTTTACGAATGCCTGAGGACGGGACACTGCCGACGCCCGCGATGTGCACTTCTCCATCGTCCACCTCGCCGACGACGGCGCAGACCTTGGTGGTCCCGATATCCAGCCCGGTGATGTGCTCCTTACGCGGCATCCCGCTACTCCGGTAGCCGGGTAGCCGGGTAGCCTGATGACCACGTTCCTTTGGCCGCCTGGCTACCTGGATGGCTGGCTACCAACATGTTGTACCTTTGCATAAGAAAAGCCCCATATCTTGGGCCAGGATTCCACAGTTAGGGTTCGTCTCCTTCTGGACTGGTCGGGGCGGCCGGCCTCAACACGACGTTGTCGAGGAAGCGCAAGTCCACATACTGGACCGAGATTCTCTGCTTACGCAATGCAGAGATCACCTGGGGGAACATCGCCGCACGCTCACCAAGTCCTCGCATCGGGCCCAGGAGCACCAGCAGCCCACCTGCAGCGACGAACGAGAACTCATCCGCCGAGTCCATCCTGATTTCTACCGAGCCGCGTGTGGCTTCTACAGGCAGCAGCTCAAGCACACGCAGTATCTGGCCGATCTCCGGCGCCGGGACGTCGTCCCCTACTCTCACCCAGGGGAGTGCCAGATCTTCGACCCGGAGCAGCGGCAGGTTGCCCCGGTCACCGCGTTTCTCCAGCAGTACTCCTGACGCATCTATGAGCAGGAACACGTTGCGATAAGGGATGGCCGCCGTGGCGCGGCGTTCCGTCACGTCAATCTCGACGCGCCCGGAGGGGTGCGCGACGACAAGCGCCTTCGCGATCTTTGGGTGACGCGCGACACGTGTGGCGACTTCGGCGGCCTGGACAGTAAATCGTGGAGCACCGATACGTACGCCGGATCTAGCGACGATTTCATGTGCGGAGACCTGCCGGACACCATCCACGACGATTTCAGTGACGGCAAAGAATGACGAGAGAGGTAACCCCGCAGCGGCTAACAGCACGGCCATGATCGTAACAAACCGGAGCAACGACTCGACGCGGGAAGCTAGGGACGCAGCCTCAGGTGGGGATGGCGAGGCCGGGAGCGAACTGGCGGCGGTGGATGCGTGCATAAGAGTGCGACGAAAGGGCGACGGCTAGCGCGTAGTTTGTGCGAACTCTCCCAGGAGCTTGATTTCTGGTTCCAGCCTCACTCCGAACTTCTCCGCGACCAGTCCTGATACCTTGTGCATCAGGCCGACCACGTCGGCCGCCTTCGCCTCTCCTACGTTGACAATGTAGTTGGCGTGAATCTCAGAGACCCGAGCATCGCCGACCACCAGTCCTTTGGCTCCAACCACGTCGATGAGACGGCCGGCGTGATCCCCAGGTGGATTGCGGAACACACAGCCGGAACTCGGCGGGCCGATTGGCTGCGTGTCACTGCGGTGCTTGAGCCACTCGTCGGTGCGCGCGCGAACGGTCACAGGATCACTTTGGGTGAGTTCCATTGTGGCCTCGAGCAACACGGCTCGGCGCTGCTGCAGCACAGTCGTGCGATAAGCGAAATCGAGCTCCGAGGGGCCGAGCACCTGCTCTCCTTCGGGGACCAGCACCCGGACCTCGCGGAGGACTTCCGACATCGCATGCCCGTGCGCTCCTGCATTCATCACGACCGCGCCGCCAAGCGACGCGGGGATCCCCGCGGCAAACTCCAGACCGGAGAGACCTTTGGTGGCTGCGGTGCGCGCGAGATGTGGAAGCCCGGTGCCGGCCTCGGCAACCAGACGCGTGTCCTTGAACGTGAACCGGTCGAGCCCCTTACCGATCTTGACGACGACACCACGAATGCCGCCGTCGGCGATGAGGACGTTGCTACCCTGCCCGATGATCTCGAATGGAATGCGGTGCTTGAACAGCCAGTCGGCGATCTTCCGCAGCTCATCCGCGGATCGCGGAAGGACGAGGACGTCTGCGGGGCCGCCGATGCGGAATGAGACATGCCGCCTGAGTGGTTCATTCTCTCTGACTTCGCGGCATAGAGTCTTCAGCTCGGCGGCAACCGCCGCGACGTCATTCACGCGGGACAGCAGCAGTGCGCTCGCGCAGGGCGGCAACCAGGTCGTCCGCGATTCGCCAGATGTCCCCCGCACCCAGCGTGATCACCAGATCTCCGCTGCGCAGGTTCGGCAGCAGCGTCTGCACCAGCTCATTCTTTTCTCTTAAGTACTGAACCTGACGGTTGGGGCGTACGACATCGACGATGAGGTCCGCGGTCACTCCGGGAATCGGCTGCTCGTCGGCCGGATAGATATCCGTGATGATGAGGTCGGTGGCATCTTTGAATGCCTGTGAGTACTGCCGGAATGTCGTCTTCGTGCGCGAGAACCGGTGAGGCTGAAAGATCGCAATCACGCGTCGCTTGGGCCAGGACTCCCGCGCAGCGCGCAGCACGGAAGACACTTTTACGGGGTTATGTGCGTAGTCATCGACGACCATAATGCCGTCCACCTCGCCGCGCACCGAGAACCGCCGGCTGACTCCTCCGAATGTCTCGAGCGCGCTGGCGATGGCCGTAAACGCCAGTCCCACCTCGATTCCCACCGCCGTGGCCGCCAGGGCGTTGCGCACGTTATACCGACCCGGGACATTGAGCTGCACTTTGCCGAGGGCGCGGCCCTGCCGGCGGAACGTGCAGACCGTGCGGCGACCTTCCATCGTATGAATGGTAGCCGTATAGTCGGTCCCATTGCTCAGTCCGTAAGAGATCACGCGGGCCCGCACCGCCGGCACGAGCTCCCGCACATGCCGGGCGTCGGTACACATGACCACGAAGCCTTCTGGGGAGATCAGCGCGAGGAAGCCGGCAAAGGTGGTCATGAGTTGCGGTAACGTCTTGTAGTAGTCACGGTGGTCGGTGATGTCCAGACTGGTGACCACGGCAGCGGCCGGTCGGACGTACACGTGCGAGCCGTCCGATTCGTCGACTTCCGCCACGACGTATTTGCCGCTACCGACACGCACGTTTCCCGCGAGCGTCTCGACATCGGCTCCGATGAGCGCAGTGGGGTCAAGACCTCCAACAGTCAGTACGTGTGCCGTCATCGCGGACGTCGTGGTCTTTCCATGCGTCCCGACGACCGCGATCCCGAACCCCTCCGCGAGAATCTGGCCTAGCACCTGCGCTCGGTGCAGGACGGGGATGTCCTTCGCGTGTGCGGCCACAATTTCGACATTGAGATCGGGAACGGCGCGCGACGCCACCACTACGTCGGCCTCGGCGACATGTCGGGTGTCATGACCGATGACGATGGTTGCGCCCTTCGCCTGGAGGCGTTCGGTGATCGGAGTGCGCCGGAGATCCGAGCCACTGACGCGATATCCCCTCGCCAGCAACACGTGCGCGACGGCGCTCATTCCTGCGCCGCCGATGCCCACAAAATGAACCCGCGCATCTTTCCCGATCACGGTGTACCCTCAAGCCCTCGCTACTCGCAGCACGATCTCGGCTACGTCATGAGCCGCACGAGGCCGGCCGAGCCGCCTACTCGCGTCTGCCATCGCAGTGCGGCGCGACGGATCGCGAAGTTCCATCAGTGTATCGCGAAGCCGGCTTCCATTTACATTCCGGTGCAACATCACCACAGCCGCCCCTGCGGCCTCCAGGATTCTGGCATTGGCCTCCTGCTCGCCGGCAACCGCAAACGGGTACGGGATGGCAATCACCGGCAACCCGTGCGCTGTGATCTCAGCGAGCGTGCCGGCACCCGCGCGACTGATGACAACGTCCGCGCAGGCGTAAGCATCGCCGATATCTTCAATATATGGCATCACGACGTAGGTGGGCATAGGGCCGGCCGTACGGATTCGTTCGCGCACCCACTCGTCATGATCCGGTCCTGTTTGATGCAGTAGTTGTACCCTCGATTCTCTCGGGAGCAGACCTGCCATCTCAACCACGGCCTCGTTCAGCGCGCGCGCACCAAGGCTTCCCCCCAGGACGAGCACCGTGAGGACCCCATCACTGAGACCGAAGCGCCGGAGCCCGCCGCTCTTATCCCCACGAAGCGCCTGTTCTCGCACAGGAACACCGGTCACAATCGCTTTGCCTGGAAAGAACCGGACGACGCCCTCGTGCGGAATCGAGACGGCGCGTGCCCATCGTCCGAGCAGCCGGTTTGTTGCTCCCGGAATCGCGTTTTGTTCCTGTACGACAAGCGGAATGCGCAGCAGTCCAGCGGCAACGCCCGCGGCTGTAGACACGTAGCCGCCGGTCGCGAGGATCCCATGAGGCCGGAAGCGCAGCAGCAGTCCGACGGCCTGCGCGACTCCGGCGCCGAGCAGCGCGATTGCCGGCAGCCAGCGAAGTGTCGGCCGGCGTGGCCATGAACGCGAGAGCACCGACGCGAATCGGATCCCCGTCTGAGAAACGATCCGTTGCTCCAGGCCGCGCCCACCGATAAAGAGGAAGTCTACGTCCGGCCGAAGGCGGCGCAACGCCTCAGCGACCGCGAGTCCCGGATAGACGTGGCCGCCCGTTCCACCCCCGGTGATCACAACCCGCATGAGAGTGCTCCGGCAGAAACTACGGTCCCGCCTTGGTGTACTCCGAAATATTGAGAAGAATGCCAACTGCGATCATCGTGAAGATGAGCGAAGATCCACCAAAGCTCAGAAACGGCAGTGGCACTCCGGTGATCGGAAGCATGCCGATTGCCACACCGATGTTGATGACGGCCTGCGACACGATCATGGCGGTGAGACCTGCCGCCATCAGCCCCGCATACCGAGTGGGCGCCGAGCGGGCGATACGAAACCCACGGTATGCTACCAGACCGAAGAGCAGCAGCACGCTCACCGTTCCGATCAAGCCGAGCTCCTCGCCGAGAATCGAGAAGATAAAATCGGTATGGCGCTCCGGCAAATAGAAGTATTTCTGGCGGCTCCCACCCAGCCCCACACCAAAGAGTCCGCCGGAGCCAAGCGCTAGCAGTGATTGAATAATGTGAAATCCCGCGCCCTGCGGGTCGGCCCATGGATCTAGGAACGCCAGGATACGTCGCCGCCGATATTCTTCTCCCAGTATGGCGCCGGCGAGAAACGGGGCGCTCGCTACTCCCAGACCGAAGAGGTGAGTGAGCCTCGCGCCGCCGACGAACAGCATAGTGATCATCACGAGGCCAACGAGAATGGCGGAACCCATGTCCGGCTGAAGCAAGATGAGCGTAAACATGATGCCGGCGAGCAAGACTGGGGGGAGCACGGCACGCCGGAACGCCTGCGTGCCGGCGGCTCGGACGGTTAGAAACCGCGCCATATACATCACCATCGCGAGTTTGGCCGCCTCGGCCGGCTGGAACGACGCCGGTCCGATGCTGAGCCACCGGCGAGCGCCTCCTGCGACGCGTCCGATCCCGGGCAGAAGCACGAGCATGAGCAAGATGAGGGCCCCGAGGACGATGAGCGGAGTGAGGGAACTGAGCCGCTCATAGTGGATGCGCTGTGCGATCATCGCGGCGGCCGCGCCCAGCAGCACCCAGAGGACCTGCCGTTTGAAAAAGAATGCGCTGTCCCCGAAGCGATCGTGCGCCACGATCGAGCTTGCGCTGTACACCATCACCACACCCAGTCCAGTCAGGGCGATGGTCGGCAGCAACAACCAGAAGTCCGGCGCACGTTTCTTGACCAGGTCCATAGTTTGCTGCGGTGAAAGTCCGTCGAATTGCCCTACTAGATGTTGCCTGCCG
>Ga0184610_1000035_pt1 | contig 34448 bp, 33 predicted proteins | sample PLM1_100_coex_FD_133011 | JGI IMG/M metagenome (GOLD analysis project Ga0184610, IMG submission 133011) | Groundwater sediment microbial communities from an aquifer in East River, Colorado, USA - PLM1_100_coex | ecosystem: Environmental > Terrestrial > Soil > Riparian zone | place: USA: East... | reverse complement strand
TCCGCGTCGCCCCGAGGGGTCCCGGTAATCGCGGAGGCTCGCCCCCTGGCGTGCGATTCCCAGCTCGAGGGTCTCTCGGATCGCCTTGCGCAGCACCTTGAGCTCTTGCTGCCCGAGCTCGCCCGCGGGCCGAAGCGGATGCAGGCGCGCCCGCCAGAGCGCCTCGTCGACGTAGATGTTCCCCAGCCCGGCCGCGGCGCGCTGGTCGAGGAGCGCGGCTTTGAGCGGCGCCCTGCGACCGGCGAAAGCGCCTGCGAGCACGCGGCTGGTGAAGCTCCGCTCCAGAGGCTCGCTCCCGAGGCGCCGGGCAGCGAAATACTCGTCTAGCTCTCCCGGCTCGAGGAGCGTCCAGGTTCCAAAGCGGCGGACGTCGCGGTAGGCGACGTCCGACCCGTCGTCTAGCCTGACAACTGCTCGCCGGTGTGGATCGGCGGCGAGCCCGCCGCTCACCGGATGCTGGAGCGAGCCCGTCATGCGCAAATGAACGAGGAGGTGCCGCCCGCTCTCGAAAGCGACAACCAAATACTTGCCACGGCGGCCCAACTCGCGCACCTGCTCGCCCTCGAGGGCGGCGGCGACAAGCTCGGGCGGTTCAGGCCTCGTCAGCCTTGGGTCGCCGATCGTGACGCGTTCGAACCTGCGCCCGGTCAGGGCCGGCGCGAGCCGTTGCCGAATCGTCTCGACCTCGGGTAGCTCGGGCATGCCTCGCCTTCCCTGTCAGGCGAGGACTTCGAGGACGATCGGGCGTGGCTCAGGCTCATCCGGGCCGAGCCGGTAAGCGGCCGCGACCTCGGCGACCGCGCTGTCGGCCGCGTCCTCGTCGGAGGCGTGCACCTCCGCGAGAGGCTCGCCTGCCGCGACGCGATCGCCGTGCTTGGCGAGGCAGACGATGCCGACGGCATGGTCGATCGTGTCGTCCTTGCGGATGCGTCCTGCTCCGAGACGGAGGGCGGCCTCGCCGACTGCGACGGCTCCGATCCGCTGGACGTAGCCAGGCTCCTGTGCGGAGACCGGGCGGATGACGTGTGCGCTTGGAAGCGCGTCGAGCGCCGGGTCTCCGCCCTGCGCTCGGATCCACCGCTCGTAGCGCTCGAGCGCGGCTCCGCTCGCGACCGCCTCCTCGGCGCGACGGCGGCCCTCCTCCTCACCGACCCCGAGGTCGGAGAGCGCGAGAAGCTGCGCGGCCGAGCCGAGCACGAGCTCCGTGAAGTCCGGCGGGCCCTCCCTTCGCAGTGTGGCGACAGCCTCGCGAATCTCGAGCGCGTTCCCAACCGCGCGCCCGAGCGGCTGGTCCATGTTCGTCAGCTCGCAGACGACCTGCCGCCCTGCCCGCCGGCCGAGCTCGAGCATCGCCTCTGCGAGCTCGCGGGCCGATTCGAGCGTTTTCATGAAGGCTCCGTCGCCGACCTTGACGTCGAGGACGATCGCATCCGCGCCTCCGGCGATCTTCTTGGACATGATGCTCGAGGCGATGAGAGGGATGATGTCCACCGTCGCCGTGACGTCCCGCAGGGCATAGAGCCGCTTGTCCGCGGGCACGAGCTCCGCCGTCTGGCCGATGATCGCGATGCCCACGTCTCGCACGGTCTCCAGGAACTCGTCGCGACCGAGCTCGATCCGAAAGCCCGGGATCGACTCGAGCTTGTCCAGCGTGCCGCCGGTGTGCCCGAGCCCTCGGCCACTCATCTTGGCGAACGGAACATCGCAGGCCGCGACGATCGGCCCGAGCGCGATCGAGGTCTTGTCGCCGACGCCTCCCGTCGAGTGCTTGTCGACGACCCGGCGGCCCAGCGGAGACAGGTCGACCGTCTCGCCGCTCTTGATGAATGCGTCCGTGAGGGCGTGGGTCTCGGCTGCGGTCAAACCGCTGAAGTACACGGCCATGCAAAACGCAGCCATCTGGTAGTCGGGCACCTCGTCGCGGCCGTAGGCCAGGACGAGCTCGGCGATCTCCTCCTCCGCGAGCTCGCCGCCGTCCCGCTTGCGCTGGATCAGCTCGGCGGGACGGATCACGATGCTTTCTCCGCGACGAAGGCGCTGGCCCGGCTGCGTGCGTGATAGGGCCCCTCGAACTCGGGGATGGAATCCGCTAGGTGTGCGCCGCGGATGGTGGCGGCGACGTATTTGCGCACTGCTTCGCGGTCCGGGAAGGCGACGACTCCGTCCGCGTCCCGCCGCTCCACCCGCGCGAATTGACGGCTGAGCGGCCCCGCGCCGTTCTGCCGGTTGAACTCGACCGCGGACGTCTTCTCGTCGCCGAGCAAGGTCCAGAGCTCGCGCAGGTGGTCCTCGCCGAAGGTCGCGGCGACGAGGCGGCCCCCCGGTCGGAGAACGCGCGCGAGCTCCGCAATCCCGCGGTCGAGATCCGGCACGTGGTAGAGCATCCAGTTCGCCACCGCGCAGTCGAACTCCGCCTCCCCGAACGGCAGCTCTTGCACGTCGCCGAGGCACGCGTCCACCCCGCGCTCCCGAGCCAGCTCGACCATGCGGGGAGAGACGTCGAGCGCGACAACGCCGGCGCCCAGCTCGCGCAGCAAACGCTCGGCGAAGTAGCCCGGCCCGCAGCCGACCTCGAGCACGCGATTCGGAGCGACTTCCCGCACCGCCTCGAAGGCCAGGTCCTCGGCGTTCGGGCCTTCGATGAAGTCCTTGAAGACCACGCGCCGCGCCAGCAGTCGCTCCTCGCTCGCGTACTCCCTGCGGACGAGCTCGGCGTCGTTGAATCTCAAGGCTCGACCAACGGAGCGCCGGGAATCGCGCGCGAAGGAGCCTTTCCCCCGAGCCAGGCGTTCACGGTCGACCCGACATCGGCGAACTCGCCCTCGTGCGTTCCCCCGTTCGCGTTTCTCCCCTCGACATAGGCGAGCAGAAGCGCGTGCTCGCGCGAATGATCGGTGGATGGAGTCGTCGGGTCGCACCCGTGGTCGGAGGTCAGGATGAAGAGGTCGTTCGGCCGCAGCGCCTCGAGCAGGTCGGGCAGCCGCCGGTCGAAATCCTGCAGGCAGCGGTGAAAGTTGACCGGGTCGTTCCGGTGGCCCCAGAGCATGTCGGTCTCGACGAGATTGACGAAGACGAAGCCATTTTCGAGCTCCCGCAGGAGAGACTCCGTCTGCTGGATCCCCTCGATGTTCGACTTCGTCGGATGCGAGTGGTCGATGTCGACCCCGGCGAAGATGTCGTGGATCTTCCCGACGCCGTGCACTTCGTGGCCGGCCTCGCGCACGAGCGTCAGGTAGTTGGGCTGCCGCGGCCGGAGCGACCAGTCGTGTCGATTCGGCGTCCGGGTGTAGTTCCCGGGCTCACCGATGAACGGGCGTGCGATCACGCGTCCGACCGCGTGCTTCCCGGTGAGGATCTCGCGCGCGATCTCGCAGGCGGCGTAGAGCTCGTCGAGCGGGATCGTCTCCTCGTGGGCGGCAATTTGAAAGACCGAGTCCGCCGACGTATAGACGATCCACTTGCCCGTCCGTTGGTGCTCCTCGCCGAGCTCCTCGATGATCTCCGTTCCGGATGCAGGCTTGTTCCCGAGAACGCCGCGGCCGGTCCGGTGCGCGAATCCCTCGATCACCTCGAAGGGGAAGCCATGCGAATAGGTGGGCAGCGCCACGGGCGTGACGATGCCCATGAGCTCCCAATGGCCGGTCGTCGTGTCCTTGCCCTTCGACCGCTCGAACAGACGTCCCGCCAGCGCGGGCGCATGCGGCTGCCGCGGGCAGCCCTCCAGCTCGTCGACGTTCCCGAGGCCGAGATGCTCGAGGTTGGGTAGGTCGAGGCCCCCGACCGCGCGGGCGACGTTCGCGAGTGTGTGCGAGCCTTCGTCGCCGTACTCCGCCGCGTCGGGAAGCTCGCCTGCCCCAACCGCGTCCAGCACGATCACGCAGGCGCGCGGCACGAAGCTATTCTAAGCCGCGATGGACGTCATCCTCGGACTCTTCGGAATGGCGGTCTGGATCGTCGGCGTCATCGCGCTGGCGGCAGCCGTGACCTGGGTCGTCATCAAGCTCACCCCGGGCGACAAGGACGAAAAGCCGAAGCCGGCCGAAGCGGGCTAGACGGGCTCGAGCAGCGCTTCCTCGAGCTTCGCGTATTCGAGCCCGTGGGCCTCGGCTACGGCCTCGTACGTGAGCCTGCCCTCCCAGATGTTCACCCCGCGCGCCAGCGCGGGGTCACGGGCGATCGCGTCGCGAATCCCATAGTCCGCGATCGCCTCCACGAAGGGCAGGGTCACGTTCGTGAGCCCGAGCGTCGATGTGATCGGCACGGCGCCCGGCATGTTGGCGACGCAGTAGTGCACGATCCCGTCTACCTCGTAGATCGGGTCGGAATGCGTCGTCGGGTGGGAGGTCTCGAAGCAGCCGCCCTGGTCGATGGCGACGTCGACGAGCACGGAGCCCGGCTTCATGCCACCGAGCATCTCCCGCGTGATCAGCTTCGGAGCACGGGCGCCGTGGATGAGGACGGCGCCGATGACGAGGTCCGCATCGCTGACCGTGCTCTCGATCTGGAGCTGGTTCGACATGGCAAGCGTGATGCGGCCGTCGAGCATCATCTCGAGGTCGCGCATCCGCTCGACCGACTTGTCGAGAACCCAGACGTCCGCCTGCATGCCGACCGCGATCAACGCGGCGTTGTAGCCGACGATCCCGCCCCCCAGAACGACGACCTTCGCCGGTGGAACACCTGGCACACCACCGAGAAGAATCCCGCGCCCGCCCTGGGCCCGTTCGAGCGCCCACGCCCCCATCTGCGTCGCAAGGCGGCCGGCAACCTCGCTCATGGGCGCTAGAAGTGGCAGGCGGCGGTCGTCGGTCTCCACCGTTTCGTAGGCCACGCAGATGGCGCCGCTTTCGAGCAACGCCCGCGTGAGGCGCTCATCCGCCGCCAGGTGCAGGTAGGTGAAGAGGACGAGGCCCTCGCGCAGCCGCGAGTACTCCTCCGGCAGAGGCTCCTTCACCTTGAGCAGGAGGTCGGCTGCGGCCCAGGTCTCGGCAACCGAGGCGATGCGCGCGCCGACGGCTTCGTACGCGGCATCGGTGAACGCGCTGCCCGCCCCCGAGCCCTGCTCGACGATCACCTCGTGGCCGCGCCTCTGGAGCTCGCCCGCGCCGGCAGGCGTAAGGGCGACGCGGTACTCGTCCGCCTTGATCTCCTTGACGACGCCGATCCGCAAAGCGCGCCAAAGATACCCGACGGTCCGCCGCCGGGCTCAAGGAATCAGGCTTGCAGCCAGCCTTCCGGCCGCAAAAGCGGCGGCGAAGAAGTCGGGATCGTCGTCGGGCCCCCGGCCCATGTGCGAGAGCGGCAGTCCGGCACAGGCCTCGGGCCAGCCGCTCACGTCCACCTCTTCGACGGCACCCAGCTCGGCCGGCGCGCCCAGCCCCGCGGGCCAGGCTACTCTCACAGGGCCGAGACAGAGCTCGAGGACCGCCAGCGTGTGGTGCGAGAGCCCGTGGTGCCGCTCGCGCGGGTCCGCGCCCGACACTCGTGGCGCGATGATCGGCGTGCCTCCGAGCGCATTCGCCGCGTTCGCCGCCGCCGCCACCACGACGCCGCCGTGGCCGAGGGACGTGCCGGTGCCGACGATGCCGGGGCCGATGCCGCAGACAACCGCTTCCGCCCCCCACCCCCGTGCGACCGCGAGTGCCGAGTACACGTTGGCGCAATCGTCGTCGCCGCCGAAGCACGCTCCCGCACCGATCGCCAGGTACAAGAGCCCGCGCTCCTTCAGCGTCCGCACCGCATCCGACAGCGAAACCGGAAGCGCTCCGCCTGCGATCTGGATGTACGCGACGCGGGTACCGCCCAGCCCCGCGCACACGGGCGCAAGCTGACTGTGCAGCGACGTCGCGACGACCGGCATGCCGTCAAGCCGCTCCCGCAGCTCGGTTCCCTCCTCCGCATGCCGGGCCGCGTGCTGCAGCGGCGTGTACGGAAGCTTCATCACGTGCGCGCCGGGCTCAGGCTCGAGGTCGAGGCCGCGGGTCAGGTTGGCGTAGAGGATGTCGAAGCCGCCCGAACCGAGCTCGAGCTCGAGCGCCTGAACGTTCACGAGCACCTCGTCCCCGAGGGCAACCGGCCCCGTCAGGCGCGGGTAGGCGATGCAGGGCCGACCGTCGACCTCCAGGCGCACCAGCCCGTCGTGCCGTTCGTGGATCGCGTCGACGCGACCGCGCCTAAGCGTCAGCGCCACGAGCGAGATCGACGAGCTCGCGGGTCACCGCGAGCATCGCCTCGAGGTCGGCGACCGCGATGTGCTCCTGGGGCGTGTGCACGTCTGTCATCCCGGTGCCGAGGTTCACACAAAGCATGCCGCGCTCCTTGAAGACGTTCGCGTCTGCGCCGCCGCCCACCGCGACCGGGCGAGGCTCGAACCCGGCGCGCTCGAGAGCCGAGCAGGCGAGCGCGTAGGCCGGATCGTCGGGAGGAAGCTTGTAGCCGCGGTACTTCTCCTCGACGCGGGTCTCGACCTCGCACTCCGCCACCGACGCTGCGAACGAGAAGGCGTCGAGCATCTCCTGGACAAGGTCGGCGAGCTTGCGCTCGTCTCGCGAGCGGGCCTCGGCGCGCACCTCGCAGCGGTCCGGCACGACGTTTCGAGCCGACCCTCCCGAGATCGTCCCGACGTTCGCCGTCGTCTCCTCGTCGATCCGTCCGAGCCGCAGGTCGGAGATGGCCCGCGCCGCCGCGTAGACGGCGGAGCGTCCGTCTTCCGGGTTGATCCCGGCGTGCGCCGACCGCCCCTTGAAGAGCACGTCGAACGTCCGGCCGGACGGCGCCGCGGTCACGACGTCGCCGACCTGGCCGGAATAGTCGTAGACGAACCCCATCTGCGCCTCGAGGCGACCAGCGTCAAAGGCCTTGGCGCCTTCGAGCCCGGTCTCCTCGCGAACGGTGAAGAGGAGCTCGACGCCCGCGTGCGGCCTCGGCTCGGAGACGAGCTCGCGGGCGGCCTCGAGCATGACGGCCACGGAAGCCTTGTTGTCGGCGCCGAGGATCGTCCCGCCCGCGTTCCGCACGATGCCCTCCTCGACGACCGGCTCGATCGGGCCAAGAGGCGGCACGGTGTCCATGTGCGCGCAGAGAAAGATGGGCGCGCCACCGTTTCCATCCGCCCGCGCGACGCGAGCGAGGAGGTTGCCCGCCTCGTCTTCCTCGACCGGGATCCCGAGCGGAGCGAGGTAGCGCCGAATGTGCTCGGCCACTGCCTCCTCGGAGCCGGACGGGCTCGGCAGTTCCGCGAGCTCGAGGAAGAGATGGAGGACCGCCGGACCCAGCGCCTGCTGCATCCGCGCGATTCTAGGCTGAGTTAGTTCGCGGCAGCCCGGACTGGGGCGCCGCGGGCGAGCGACCGTTCGCGCGCAGCCCCGACGAAGTCACGGAAGAGCGGCGCAGGTCGGGTCGGGCGGGACTTGAACTCCGGGTGGAACTGGCTTGCGACGAACCAGGGATGGTCGGGCAGCTCGATGACCTCCACCAGACGTCCCTCCTGGAAGGTCCCGGACACGATCAGCCCCGCCTGCTCGAGCGCCGAGCGGAAGTGGTTGTTCACCTCGTAGCGGTGCCGGTGGCGCTCGTGGATGACGGTCTCGCCGTAGGCCGCGTGGGCCCGAGTCTCCTCCACAAGGTCGACGGCGTCAGCGCCGAGACGCATCGTGCCGCCGAGGTCCTCGATCTCCTTCTGCTCGGGCAGGAGGTCGATGACTGGGTACGGCGTTTCCGGGTCCATCTCGGTCGAGTTCGCGCCTTCGAGCCCGACGACGTGGCGCGCGAACTCCGAGATCGCGACCTGCATCCCGAGACAGATGCCCAGATACGGGACACCGCGCTCGCGGGCAATCCGGCAGGCGGTGATCTTCCCCTCCCAGCCGCGCGAGCCGAAGCCGCCCGGGACGAGGACGCCGTCGTAGCGCTCGAGCTCCTCGGCGGCCTCCTCGAGGCTCATGCCCTCGGCATCGAACCAGCCGACCCGCACGCCGACGCCGTGGTGGATACCTGAGTGCTTGAGGGCTTCGTGAACCGAGAGGTAGGCATCCCGGAGCTTGACGTACTTGCCCACGAGGGCGATCTGCACCTCGCCCTCGAGCGCGGCAATCCGCTCGGCGAGCTCGTCCCACTCCCCGAGATCGACCTCCGTTTCGGGGAGGCCGAGCCGGCGGCAGACGAGCGTGTCGAGGCCCTCTCCGCGCAGGGCCCCGGGGACGAGGTAGACGTCGCGCACGTCCTCGTTCGCGATCACGGCCTCGGAGGGCACGTCGGCGAAGAGGGCAATCTTCTCGCGGATCTCGCGCGAGAGCGGCTCGTGCGAGCGGCAGACGACGATGTCCGGGTGGATACCGATGCGGCGCAGCTCGTTGACGGAGTGCTGCGTCGGCTTCGTCTTCAGCTCCCCCGCCGTCTCGATGAAGGGCACCAACGTGACGTGGAGGTAGAGAACGTTCTCCGGGCCGACCTCGCGCCGAAACTGCCGGATCGCCTCGAGGAACGGCAGCGACTCGATGTCGCCCACGGTGCCGCCGATCTCCGAGATGACCACGTCGGTGTCGCTCGCCTCGGAGACCCTGCGGATACGGTCCTTGATCTCGTTCGTGATGTGCGGGATGACCTGAACGGTCGACCCGAGGTACTCGCCCTTCCGTTCCTTGCGGATGACGGAGAACCAGATCGAGCCCGAGGTGTGGTTCGCGTTCCGCGACAGGTTCTCGTCGACGAAGCGCTCGTAGTGGCCGATGTCCAGGTCGGTCTCGGCGCCGTCCTCTGTGACGAAGACCTCGCCGTGCTGGAACGGGCTCATGGTCCCCGGGTCGACGTTGATGTACGGGTCGAACTTCTGCACCTGCACGCGGAGACCACGCGCCTTGAGCAAGCGGCCCAGTGAGGCGGCCGTGATGCCCTTGCCGAGCGACGAGACCACGCCCCCGGTCACGAAGACGTACTTCGTCGGGCGCTCCCTCATCTCAGCCTGCCGAGTCGGTCGAGGTCGCGCAGACCGGGCGTGCGTTCGATGAGTCCTCCGAGGGAGCGTCGTTCTCCGAGGAGGTTGAGGCCGGCAAGCGCTCCGAGCGCCGTCCAACGACCCCAACCGTGGAACCGCTCCACGGACCTTAAGCCTAGCATCGCACCCAGCGCATTCGAGCCCCCGTCGCCCAACATCGCTCGCTCGCGCAGATCGTAGGGCAACACCAGGACGGCGAAGCCGACCGGCGCCCGGAGTGCGAGCGCCGCGAGCAGGTAGGCCTTCAGCGCGCGGCCCGGCTTCGTGTCCAGCTGGTTGACAAGGTTGGCCCAGGCCGCAACGAGCAGACCTCCCGAGAGCGAGCGGGTGGCGGCGAGACCGACGAGCGGGATGCCGACGAGCTTGGCGACTCCGGTCGTGCGGCCTGCGGCGACGTGGGCGCGCACACCCCGCTCCTCCCCGCTCCAGAGATCGTCGGCGAGGCCAAGGGCGGCGACAGCCGCCACCGCAGGCGGGCGGCCGACGGCGGCGGCCCACCCGACGAGAGGGAGTCGGAGGCCGCGGGAGTTGAGCGCAAGCGGCCCTGAGGCGAGCAAGGCGTCGAGGAGCTGGCGCCCGCGGTGAAGAAAGCCGGCGACGTCGCGGCCGGTAGGCCGGTGCTCGAGGTCGAGCTCGACCTCGTGGAAGGCAAGGCCCGCAAGGATCGCGTCGATCGTCATCCGCAGCTCGCAGCCGAACCCGGGCGCGAGCGGGAAACAGGCCGCCCGCGCCCGCTCGCTGACCAGGCGCTGGCCGGACAGCGGCTCGTCCGGAGCGAAGCCGGTGCGAAACGCGATCAGCGAGCGGGCTATCCGCTTCGCGATTCCGAAGCCGCCCGCGTGACGACGGGCGAAGGCCGCGACGGCGAGGTCGGCGTCGTGGTCCGCGAGCGGCCGGAGCGAGCCGCGCAGGTCGGCGTCGCAGAGGAGGAGCGGGCCTGGCGGAGCGGCGCGCTCGCCGGCCGACAGCGCCTCTCCCTTGCCCCGGCGCGCGACCGGGATGACCACCGCGCCCGCCCGCTCGGCCTCCGCCGCCGTCCCGTCCTCGGAGCCACCGTCTACGACGAACACCCCGACGCCGGGAAACTCTTCGCGCAGACGCCGAACCGTTTCCCCCACCCTTCCTTCCTCGTCACGCGCCGCGACGAGGACCGCGACCGGCTCAGGCACCGGTTTCGGGCGGGGGAACCGGCTCGATCGGAGGCACGACGCCGTCGCTCGCCGAGTCCTTGACGCCGTAGTGGCCCGGCTGACCGCCGGCGAGGAGGAGAGCGAGCGCGAGGCGGCCGGCGAGGGTGTCGACGTTGTCGACGCTCGAGATCCCGAGGCGACGATAGTCGTCGATCGTAGATTCGTCGCTCGTCGCGGCTTCGACGCCTACGACCGGGAAGCCGGTGCCCTCGATTCCCCGTAGGAGCCCGTCGAGCAGGCTGCGAGTCGCGCGGACCCGGTCCGCCTCCTCGACGTCCTCGGTCGGCGGCGCCGACCAGGACTGGACGACGATGGCCCCGTCGACCTCGAGCGCCGAGGTACCGGCGCGCTCCTCCACGAGCAGAGAGGAAAGCGCCGACCAGAGCGGCGTCTCGCCACCGGCGACGAGCTCCCCGCCAAGGTCCTCGCCGAGGCTGGAGAAGTCGTCGCCTGCCTCCGCGTAGGCCGCGAGCTCATCGTCGCCGAGCAGTGCCTCGTCGAGCTCCTCCACGTCCAGGGGCACGTCGAGCGCGACCATCCGGACGGGGTCGCCCGACCCCGCGTCCGACAGCGTGCGCTCGACCGCGGAGCGGGCGCGGCCGCTGACCGGCCCGAGGAAGAGGAGCGCGAAGCGTCGTTCCGCGAGCCGCTCCTCCATCAGCACCGGATACGCACGCTCGAGCAGCTCCTCGGCTGCCTCGCCACGCCGCGAGGCGGCGACGGCGCGCTCTTGCTCTTCCCGCAGCCGGTCGTTGAGCCTGGACACTTCATCAGCCCGAAACGAATCCTCGGCGTCGCCTACCTTTCCGGAGATGGCGACGCCGAGCAGGATGCCGACGGCGAGCGCGAGGAAGACGGCCGCGAGCGACGCGACGTGGTAACGGAGGTCGAACACGCGTAACCCCTAGTTTGAGCCAGCGGCTACAGCGCTGCCGCAGTCTGGCAGAGGTCGTACAGGCGGCCGGCCGCGTTCTCGGGCAGGCCGCGCGCCCCCTCGACCCAGATCCGCCAGCTGGGCCCCTCCACATAGAGCTTCGCCCGCGTGCGTCCAGTCCCCGCGTTCTCGAGCCGAACGCCGCACTCGAGCCGCTGGCCCAAGTCCTGCCAGCGGAACCCGTTGCCATGCTCGACCTGCGTGATCACGATCAAGCCGCCGCCGCGGGGCCGGCGGAGGAGGCCCGGGGCCGGGTTGCGAACGATCTCCCAGCGTGCGCCCTGCGAGAGGCCGCGTCGGTCCGGCTGGACGCCCGTGTACGCCGGCCACCAGTCGGGGAGGTGATAAGGCTCGGAGACGAGCGCCCACACGTCCTCCCGCGGGGAGAGAAGAACCTTCTCCGCCTCGATCACTCGAGGCCGAGCGCCGAGCCGATCCGGCTCCCGAGCAAGGAGACGAAATTCTGCAGGTCCTCCGAAGCCACGAGCACCGCCGCGATGGCGCCCAGGCCCGCGACGGCGAACGCGACGAACGGCCAGAGACCGACCCGGCTACGGAAGAGTCGAGAGACCCCGCGCGCGTCCACGAGGATCTCGCCGACCTTGAGCCGAGTGAGAAACGTGGAGGACATTCCGGCCCGGTTCCGCTCGAGGAACTCGATCAGGTTGAAATGCGTCCCGACGGCGACGATCAGCTCGGCCCCCTTCTCGTAAGCGAGCAGGATCGCGACGTCCTCGCTGATCCCGGGTCCCGGCAGGACTGCCGACGGCAGCCCGAGCGCGTCGAGACGCTCCCGACCCGGCGCGAACCCGTCCGGGTAGGCGTGGACGACCAGCTCCGCGCCGGAGCGCAGCGCTTCGTCCGAGACCGAGTCCATGTCGCCGACGATGAGCTCGGGCTTGTAGCCCCCGGCGCGGAGGACGTCCGCGCCCCCGTCGACGCCGACGAGCACCGGCTTGAAGTCGCGGATGTAGGAGCGGAGGATGCGGAGGTCCCGCTCGTCTCCGGGACCGCGGGCGACGACGAGCGCGTGCCGGTCGCGGAAGCGCGTGCGGATCTGGGGGAGCTGCATGCCCTCCGCGAGCAACTTTGCCTCGTCGCGGAGATGGCGAAGCGTGTTGTCGGCGAAGCTCTCGAGCGCGTCCGTGAGGCGGCCGCTCTGCTCGGCGAGCGAGCGCTCGAGCTCCTGCTCGGTCAGAGCACGGCCCGCCGCGAGTCGCGTGCCGTTGCGGAAGAGGCTCGTGCCCCGCACGACCAGCGACTCGCCGTCCCGCACGTTCTCGAAGAGCGGGGACCCGGTCACCTCGATCAACTGGACGCCGCCGCGAACGAGCTCGAGCGGCCCGACGTTCGGGTAGCGGCCGGTCAGCGACGGGGAGACGTTGAAGACGATACGCACGCCGCTCTCGAGGAGCTCCTCCGCCGAGACCCGGTCGAGATCGGCGTGGTCGATGATGGCGATGTCGTCCGGGCCGAGCCGCTTGACCAGCCGTTTCGTGCGCCGGTCCAGGCGCGCGGTGCCGACGAACTCGACGAAGACCATCGCGGCCTACCTGCGCACCGTCTGCAAGAACTCCGAGCCGCCCAACATCCGCTCCACCTCTTCCCTCCGCTCCAATTCTGAAAGACGCTCGATCCGCGTGTGAGTTGGGTCCCCCGGGACCTTCTCCACGCGGAAATGGGTCTCCGCCGTGCTCGCGATCTGCGGTAGATGCGTGATCGTGACGACCTGCGCGCGCGCCGCGAGGCGCCCGAGCGCATCGGCGACCGCGTGCGCGGTGCCACCACCGATGCCCGCGTCGATCTCGTCGAACACGACGGTGGGCTCCCCCGCCCCAGCGTGCGCGACGGCGCGGAGCGCGAGTGCGATGCGGGAGAGCTCGCCCCCCGAGGCCGTGTCGGCGACCGGCGCAAAGGGGAGGCCGGGGTTCGGGCGGATGAGGAACGAGACGTCGTCGCTCCCGCTTGCACCTAGCTCTCGCGGCGAGAGCTCGGCGCGGAACTCGCCGTCCCCCATCCCGAGGTCCTTCAGCTCGGCCGCGACGGCTTCGGAGAAGGGCTGGGCGGCTTCGGAGCGCGCGCTCGCCAGCGCCATCACGAGCTCGTCGGCTCGCCGGGTCGCCGCGGCGAGCTCCCGCTCGGCGGCCTCCAGAGGGTCGCCGCCGCGGTCGAGCGTCTCGATCTCCGTCTGTGCGGCTCGGGCTCGCCTCACCAGCTCTTCGCATGTGGCCGCGCCGAAGCGGCGTCGGGCCTCCGCAATTCGGTCGAGCTCGGCCTCGACCTCCTCGAGCCGCCCCGGCTCCGCCTCGAGGGAGGCAAGGAACGTGCGCAGACCCGAGGCCGCCTCGCGCAGACGTATCTCTCCATCGCGCAGATCTTCGGCCAGCGAGGCGAGCTCGGGCGCGTGGGCAAGCACGCCGTCGACGTCGCGCGAGGCCTTGCCCACGAGGGCGAGCGCGCCCTCCGCGTCCGCGAGCTCCGGCGCAAGCGACTCGGCGGCCGCCGCCGCGGCCTCGGCGAGCTCCGTGACATGCCGCAGCCTCTCCCGCTCGGCGCGCAGGCGCTCCTCGCTGCCGGGCTCGAGCCCTTCGGTGCGGGCAACGAGCTCGCGCAGCTCCTCCAGCTGTTCCGCCCTACCGGAAGCGGCCTGCTCGAGCTCGGCCCTCCGCCTGCGCGCGGTGACGAGCTCCCGCCACGCGCGGGTGAGCTCGGCCCGTCGGCGTAGCTGCTCCTCCCCGACGTAGGCGTCGAGCACCTCGAGCTGGAAGGACGGGCGTGCAAGCCGGCGCTGCTCGAACTGGCCCGACATCGCGACGAGCCGCTCGACCGCGAGCGCGAGGTCCTCCCGTGCGACCGCCCGACCCCATGCGTAGGCGCGCGTACGGCCGTCTGCGAAGACGCGCCGGGCAGCAACGAGCCCCTCTTCGCCCTCAGGACGCAGCTCCGCGAGCGCTTCGAGGCCTTCCTCTTCCAAGAGGCCCGGCGGCAGGTCGAGCTCCGCCTCGACGTACGCCTCGTCGGCGGCCGGGCCGAGGTAACCGGTCTCGCCGGGCGCGCCGAGCAGGAGCCCAACCGCCTGAGCGAGGATGGTCTTGCCGGCCCCAGTTTCCCCGGTGACAGCGTTCAGGCCCGGCCCGAGGGCAAGGTCGGCCTCGCGGATAAGGACGAGGTTGTCGATGTGCAGGCGCCGGAGCAACGGCCTAGGGGAAAACGCTGCGATAGCGGGAGAAGAAGTTCACCTCGGGGAGCAGGGCGAGGCGGCACGTCTGCTCGCCGACACCGACTTCGAGCCCCGCCTCCCCGTCGAGCTCCCCGACTACTTGGCCGTCCACGAGGACGGTGACCGGCCGCTCGGAGGTCCGGTTGGCCACGCGCAGGTCGTGGCCGGGCGGCACGACGAGGGGCCGCGCGTGCAGCGAGTGCGCGGCGACGAACGTCACCGCCATTGCCTTCAAGCCCCACATCATCACGGGGCCGCCGTTGGAGAGGTTGTACGCGGTCGAGCCGGTCGGGGTGCAGCAGATGAGCCCATCGCATGGCTGCTCGCCGAGGTTCGCCCCGGCGATCTCCCAGGCGAGCTCGACCATGCGGCCGGGCTCCGCGCTTGTGACGACAACGTCGTTCACGACCGCGTGCCGCGCGCCGGCGAGACCCGCCTCGAGCGTGCAGAGCTCGACGACTCGGTACTCACCGCGGAAGAGGCGCTGGAGCGCGGGCTCGAGCTCCTCCCGCTCGGCGCTCGTCAGAAACCCGACGCGGCCGAACCGGATGCCGAAGACCGGCGTCGAGCTTCCGAGAGTCGCCCGGAGCGCGCGCAGCATCGTGCCGTCGCCCCCCAAGGCGACGACGACGTCCGCCTGCTCGGACTCGCCCTCGACGAGCTCGACGCCGGCGGCCTGAGCGATTGCCGCAACCCGCTCGAGCGCATCTCCGAGCGTCTCGGGCCGCCCGTGCGTGGCGACGGCGGCACGCCTCAACGGCTCAGGCTGGGCTCTTGGGCGCTGCACGGAGGTAGAGGAAGAACTCACGGTTGCCCTTGGAGCCGGGTAGCCCGGATTCGGCGATGCCGAGCACTTCCGCCCCCCACGACGCGGCCTGGGCGGCGACCTGCTCGAGCACGCGCTCGTGGACGGCCGGGTCGCGGACGACGCCGCCCTTGCCGACCTCGGCCGGGCCCGCCTCAAACTGCGGCTTGACGAGGACGAGCGCCCGCCAGCCGGGCCGCGCGCAGGCCAGGGCCGGCGGCAGCGCCTTCTCGAGGCCGATGAAGGACACGTCGCAGGTGACGAAGCTCGGCGCGAAGGGCAGGTCGCCGCAGTCTAGGTTCCGGACGTTGACGCGCTCGAGGACTGCCACGCGGGGATCCTCGCGCAGGCGCGGGTAGAGCTGACCGTAACCGACGTCGAGAGCACACACGCGCGCCGCGCCGGCCTGCAGGAGGCAGTCCGTGAACCCGCCGGTCGAGGCGCCGACGTCCAGGCAGTCCTCGCCTGTCACGTCCACGCCGAAGACCTCGAGCGCGTGGGCCAGCTTCTCGCCCCCGCGCGAGACGAAGCGCGGTCCTTCCTCGACGACGAGGTCCGCCGTGTCGTCGACCTGCTCACCCGCCTTCCCGTGTCCAGGCACGCGCCCGGCGAGGACGAGCGCCTGTGCCTGCGACCGCGACTCGGCCAGCCCGCGCTCGACAAGCAGCACGTCCAGCCGCTTCTTTGCCACCGCCAGAGCCTATCGCCTAGCTCTCGGCCGAACTGTGCCGATTCAGGGCGCGGTACAGCGCCACCGGTTCCCGGACGCCCTTGAGCGCGATCGCCCCGATCTCCTCGAAGTCGAGCGGCTCGTCGTCGAGCTCGTCGACCGCGGCCTTGCTCACCAGTACCTCCCTCGGCCGGGCGTAGTCGGTGATTCGCGACGCGACGTTGACCGTCTGCCCGAAGTAGTCCCCGTCCCGGTAGACGACCGGTCCGGCGTTTACGCCAACTCGCGCCGGCGGGAGACCTTCGCGCTCCGCCGCTTCGATCAGCTCCAGGCCGCACGCGATCGCCCGAGCGGCCTGCGGGAAGTGGAACATGACACCGTCCCCGAGCAGCTTGACGGGCTGTCCTCCATGCGCGTGGGAGGCTTGCCGAACGAGGCCGGTCAGCGTCGCTGCCAGCTCGGCAGCCGCCTCATCCCCGGCCTTGTGCGTCAACAGCGTGAAACCGCCCATGTCGAGGAAGGCGATCGCTGGCGGATGAGCAGGCCGCAGCCGGCCGTAACCCGCTTCCTCCATCGCTTCCTCGAAGACCTCGACCGCCTGCTGGAAGACGTAGTCCTCGAAGTGTCGCTCGTACAGGAGCGCCCTCAGCTCGTCCGCGCCTCCACGCATCCTCCCGGCGATGGGCCCGATGGCGTCGAAGACGTCCGGCCACGACATCCCAGCCTGCCGTAGCTTCTCGACAACGCGCTCGCGGAAGTACCGCACCTGAGCCTCGGCCATGCGCCGCAGGTTCTCGCCGAAGAAGCGACTCGCGGCGACGACGGCTTCGTAGTCGAGCCCGAACTCGGTGACGAGCCGACCCCGCCCGCGCAGCATGTCGGCGTCGTCGCCGCGGACTCGGTGGTCCGCAGCCGGTCGCGGCAACGACCAGTTCGTGTAGAGCTGGTCGACGACCTCCATAGAAAGACCGATCTCGGCGACGAACTCCGCGTACGTCTGCTCCAGCAATGGTGGCGCCGCCTGGGGAAAGACGTCCTCGACGTAGCCGAAGGAATACTTGCCCTCCTCCACGAGCCGCGCCATGTCGTCGAGCGCTATGCCTGCGTCGAGCATGGCCTGCACGAGCCGAACGAGGTGAAGGTCGGCCGGTCGGAATGCGCCGTCCGGCCCCGCTTTCAGGATCCCGAGCCCTGCCAGGCGGTCGATCTGATCGGGCGTCGTCCCAGCCTGCCAGGCGAGCTCCTGGGCCGAGAGGCTGCTCACGCGCGCTCCCGTGCCCGATAGAGGGGGATGGGCTCCAGCACGCCCTTGAGCGCGATGTCTCCGATCGACTCGAACTCGACCCCGTCGGGGGGCGCCTCGCGGACGACGTCCTCGCTCACGAGAACCTCCTTGGGTCGCGCGTAGTCAACGATGCGTGAGGCGAGGTTGACCGTACGGCCGAAGTAGTCTCCGTCGCGGAAGACGACCGGGCCGGCGTTGATCCCGACCCGCGCCGTCGGAAGCGACTCTTCCTCGAGGCGCTGGATGATGTCGAGCGCGGACAGAACGGCCTCCCGGGGCTGGTCGAAGTGGAACATGACGCCGTCGCCGAGGAACTTCACCGGGCGCCCGCCGCGAGCATGCGAGGCGCTCCAGACGATGCGGGTGAGCCCTGCCGCGAGCTCCGCGGCCTCGTCGTCGGCGACGTCCTCCTCCGGAAGACGCGTGTATCCGCCGACGTCGAGGAAGGCGATCGCTGGAGGATGGGCCGGCCGGGAGGGCGCGAAGCCCGCCTGTTCCATGAGGGACTCGAGGAGCTGCACCGCTTGGTGCACGACCGCTGCCTCGAAATGCCGCCAGTGGAGCCAGCCGACGAGCTCTTCGCCGGCCGGCTGGATCGCGCCGCTCATCGGCGCGATCTTCTCGAGCACCTCCAGGATCGGCGTTCCGGCAGCCAGCTGCGGCTCGACCATCTCCGTGATGAACGAGCGCACCTGCGATTCCGCGAGCCGGCGCATGTTCTCGCCGAGGAAGCGCGCCTTGCCCAGGAACGAGGGAACGTCGATGCCCTGCTCTGAGAGCAAGCGGAGTGCCTCGAGCATCTGCAGGTCGTCGCGACGCACCCGCTGAGCCGGCGACGGCGCCGGCAGTTCCCAGATGGCGAAGAGTTGCTCGAGGTCGTCGAACGAGATCCCGAGTCCCTTGACGAACTCGCCGTAGGTCTGGTGCTCGAGCGGAACCGGGTTCGCGAAGAGCGCGTCCACGAAGCGGAAATGCAACGAGTCCGCTTCGATGGCGCGGGCGAGGTCGTCGAGCGGAATGTTCTGCTTGAGGGCGTGGGCGAGGCGGACGCGGTTGAGCGCCGTCGTCGGCACAGTCTGATCCGGCGTGGGCTCGAGAACCCCGGCGTCGATGAAGGCGTGCACCTCGTCCAGGGTCATGCCGGCGCGGTCGGCGAGCTCCGAAAGCGTGTACCGCGTCATCAGGCGCGCCGCTCCCTGATGGCGGCGACGAGCTCGGCGAGGACGGTCGTGTCGGCCTGCAGCCCTTCCAGCCGCTCGGTCACACGCAGCCGCGCCTCGTCCGCCAGCCCGCGCGCCCCGTCCAGCCCGTAGAGCGAGACGTAGGTGACCTTGCCGGCCGCTTCGTCCTTGCCGGGCGTCTTGCCGAGCTCCTGCGCCGTGCCGGTCGCATCGAGGATGTCGTCCACGATCTGGAAGAGCAAGCCGAGCTCTTTTCCGAACGCTCGCCATGGCTCGCGCTCAGCCGGCGGAAGGGCCGCGATAACGACGGCGGACTCGATGCTCGCGGACAGCAGGCGGCCCGTCTTCAGCCGGTGCAGCGCGGCGAGGCCGTCGCCGTCGAGATCGCCGTCGGTCGTGATGTCGATGTACTGGCCGCCGATCATGCCGGCCGTCGCGTCTGCGAGAACGCGAGCGGGCTCGGGGGTCGGGTAGCTCAGCGCCAGCCGGAAGGCCTCCGTGAGAAGCGCGTCGCCGGCGAGAATGGCAATGCCTTCTCCGAAGCGAACGTGGGCACTCGGCTGGCCGCGGCGGAGCTCGTCGTCGTCGAGCGCGGGAAGGTCGTCGTGGACGAGGCTGAACGTATGTACGAGCTCAAGTGCGCAGGCCGCGGGCAAGAGCTCGCTCGCATCGTGTCCGAGCGCCTCGCCGGTCGCGAGACACAACACCGGCCGAATCCGCTTGCCTCCGCCCAGGAGCGAGTAACGGAGGGCCTTTCCCAGCTCGCCGAGGTCCGGCCCGAGGGGCAGGCCCTCCAGGTAGGCCTCGACGGCCTCGCGGAGCTCTTCAGGAGACCGCACCGCCGCCCTCCTCCAGGCGGGCACGCTCGATCTCGGCCTGGACTTCCTTCGCGAGATCGGCGAGGTCGGTGAGAACCTGGACGGCACGCTCAGGATCGTCGGTCGCCTCGAGCTCGCCTCGGGCCTGCTCGACCCGCGCGAGGAGATCCTGCAGGCGGGCGACGGGCTCAGGCTCGCTCACTGCGTTGCTCCTCGCGGACGACGCGCCCGAGGATGCCGTTCACGAGCCGGGCCGCATCGGCCGAGGCATAGCGCTTCGCCAGCCGCACCGCCTCGTCGATCGCGACCTCGAGCGGAATCTCGTCGCGCCGGAGCTCGGTCAAGGCGATCCTGAGGATGTTCCGTTCCAGCGCACCGAGGCGATCGGGGCTCCAATCCTCGGAAGCTTCGCCGATGCGCGCGTCGAGCTCCACCACATGCGCGCTCACCTCTTCCGCCAGCTCGCGGGCGTACGTGTCGACCTCGCCCTCGTAGAGCGAGGTCAGCGGCTGCCCGGTCACGTCCCACTGGTACAGCAGGAAGAGCGCCGTGCGCCGCGCCGTGCGGCGGCCGGTCATCCCGCCCCGAGCGCCGCCAGGCTTCCGGCGGCCTCCTCGAGGAAGCGCGTGGTGTACCGCCCTGTCGTGAATTCCTCACTCCCCACTATCTCCTTTGCGAGGTCGCGTGTCGTCGGCACGCCCTCCAGCTCGAATTCTGACAGCGCGCGACGGGCGCGAGCGAGGGCAGCGGGCCGATCCTCCGCCCAGACGATCACCTTCGCCACCAGCGAGTCGTAAAAGGGCGGAATCGTGTAGCCCTCGTAGACGTGTGAGTCGACGCGGACGCCCGGGCCGAGCGGGGGGCGAAACCGGGTGACCGTTCCCGGTGCGGGCTGGAAGTCGCGTGCCGGATCCTCAGCGTTGATGCGGAACTCGATCGCGTGCCCACGGAGCTCGGCGCGCCCGGTCGCAGGCAGCCCCTCGCCGGCGGCGATCGTGAGCTGCGCGCGCGCGAGATCGATTCCCGTCAGTTGCTCGGTTACAGGGTGTTCGACCTGCAGGCGCGTGTTCATCTCGATGAAGTAGAAGCTCCCTTCGTCGTCGAGGAGAAACTCGAGCGTTCCGGCACCCGCGTAGCGGAGTGTCTCGCAGGCGCGGCGCGCCGCGTCTTCCATCTCCGTGCGGAGCTCCGGGGAGACGGCCGGCGAGGGAGCCTCCTCGACGAGCTTCTGGTGCCGGCGCTGAATGGAGCAATCGCGCTCGCCGAGCGTGAGGACGCCGCCCTCCCCGTCCCCGAGCACCTGGATCTCGACATGCCGGGCGCCCACGAGCGCTTTCTCGACGTAGAGGGAGCCGTCGGAGAATGCCGCCTGGGCTTCGGCGGCGGCTGCTTGAAAGGCCCCATCGAGATCGTCCTCGGCCGACAGGAGCCGCATGCCGCGCCCGCCGCCGCCCGCAGCCGCCTTGAGGAAGAGGGGGAAGCCGAGCTCAGTCGCGAGCCGGCGCGCCTCGGTGAGGTCGGCCGGGCCGTCCGAGCCTGGCAAGAGCGGCAGACCGGCCGCGGCCATCGCCTCCTTGGCGCGGACCTTGTCGCCCATGGTCTCCATCGATTCAGGGCGCGGGCCGACGAACGTCAGGTTGCTGTCCTCGCAGGCTGCCGCGAACGCGGCGTTCTCGGCGAGAAAGCCCCAGCCGGGGTGCACGGCCTGGCAGCCGGTCGTCACGGCGGCCGCGACGAGCGAGGGGATGTTGAGGTAGCTCTCGGCGGCCGGCGGGGGGCCGATCTGCACGGCGTGGTCGGCGAGCCGAACGTGGAGGGAGTCTCGGTCGGCGGTCGAGTAGACGGCGACCGCCTCGACGTCGAGCTCGCGGCAGGCGCGGATGATTCGTACCGCGACTTCCCCGCGGTTGGCGATCAGGATTCGGTCGAACACGGTGTCCCTCTTGTGGCGCTCCGCGCGCCACGGGCGCGTTTTTCCGCGGTACGCTCGACGCGGAGGGAGGCGAGCGGTCGGCCCCAGGCTGACCTGGCCACTTCGGCCATGGTTAGAGGGCGTCCAGCGGGCGGCCGTTGAGTGGATCGAGCTCGAAGAGAAGCTGGCCGTATTCGACCGGCTGGGCGTTCTCCACGCAGATGCGGCGAACGATCCCCTCCGTCTCGGCCTTCACCTCGTTCATGAGCTTCATCGCCTCGAGAATGCAGAGCGTCTGTCCCAGCTCGATCGCGTCGCCCTCCTGGACGAACGGCGCGGCACCCGGCTGCGGCGCCCGGTAGAACGTGCCAACCATCGGCGCCTCGATGCGGATGACGCTGTCGGTCGACGGTTCGGAGACCTCGCCGGGCGGCGCCTCCGCGACCCCGGCGTCGCTCCCGGCGACGGCCTGCGGCGCCCCCTCCTCGGTGCGCCGGATAGTCACCCGAGTCTCGCCCTCTTCGATCGTCACCTCGCCGATGCCTGACTCCTGCACCACGCGGATGAGGTCGCGAATGCGCTCGGCCTCGCTCCGCTCGAGACCGGTTCCGGAGAGCGTCTCGTCGGCGTGGCCACGGGCACGGATTGCCTGCAGAAGGGGCTCCGTTTGCTCTCCGAAGAGCGCGATGAGGAGAAGATCCTCCTCGCTGGTCGCAAGTCCTTCGGCGGCCGAGCGAATGTCCTCGATCCCCTGGGGCCGATCGTCACCTTGCGGCCTGCCGTCGCCGATGAGGTCGACCGCGCGCCGCACGAGCGGATCGATGTCGCCCGGCGGAGACCCGTAGCGCCCGTCCACGAGGTCGCGTAGCTCGTCGACGACGATGCGCCAGCGTTGCGCCGACAGGACGTGCAGGAGCGCCTGGGAGCCGAGCACCTGGCCGATCGGCGACGCGAGCGGCGGCCAGCCCGTCTCGGCGCGGATTGTGTTCAGTTCGGCGAGAACCTCGTCGAGCCGGTCGGCCGAGCCGTGGGCGCGCAGGCTCAGCTCGAGCTCGGCGACGAGCCCGGCCGGGAGACTGTGCTCGGCCGCCCGCACTGCCACACGCGGCGAGAGCGGGGGAACGGGCTCGTCCCCGAGCACCTCGTCGACGAGCTCGGAGCCCTCCCAGAGCTTCTCGAGATCGACCCCCGAGTCGATCCCCAGCCCGGCGAGCGACTGGGAGAGCGTCTCCGCCGAGACCCGATGGAGCGAGAGTGCGACCGGGTAGAGCGCACACGCGACCCAGGAGGCCCCGGCCCGCACCGCCTCGATGGACGCTGCGAGAGCGGCTCCGCCGGCGCCTTGGCAGTGAAGCCCGACCGGAAGGCTGCTCGCCTCCGCGACCTGTTCGACGAGCTGCCGGGCGCCCGCCGGATGGAGGGAGCCGGCCGGATCGTGCACGAGGACCCGCGTGGCGCCGAGGTCCTCGAGCTGATGGGCCTTGTCGAGCAGCATGGCCGGTTCTGAGGTCGGGCCGGGGCTGTGCAGAAGGCCGACGGCGAGCTCCTTGCCTGCGTCCCGAATGGCCGCGGCCGCCTCGCGGAGGTTCCCGAGGTCGTTGAGCGGGTCGTGAAGGCGGAAGACATCGATGCCGCTCTCGGCGGCGCTCGCGACGAAACGGCGGACGAGATCCTCGGAAAGTGGTCGCGACCCGACGAGGAAGCGGCCCCGCAGCGCGATCCCGAGGGGCGTCTCACAGCGGGCTCGGATGGCGCGGATACGCTCCCAGGGACTCTCGAAGCCGCGGCGGACCGCCGAGTCGAAGCAGCCCCCGCCCGAGACCTCGAGATAGGCGAACCCCGCGCGGTCGAGAATCTCGGCCAGCTCGAGCACCCGTGCGGTCTGAACGCGCGCGGCCAGCGGCTCTTGCGAGAGCAGGCGGACTGTCGTGTCGACCAGGGCGGGCACGGTCAGGCGCGGGAGATGTAGCGACGCTCGCGCGTGTCGACCTTGATCCGGTCGCCGACGTTGACGAAGAGCGGCACCTGGACGACTGCGCCGGTCTCGAGCTTCGCGGGCTTGGTCACATTCGAGACCGTGTCGCCCTTGACACCGGGCTCCGTCTCCACGATTCCGAGCTCGACCGAGGCCGGCAGGTCGACGCCGGCCGGCCGGCCGTCGACCATCAGGAGCATCACGGAGCTCGCCGGCTGCATGAACGGAAGCTCCCCTTCGAGCTCGGCGTGCGGCAGCGAGATCTGCTCGTAGGTATCCGTGTCCATGAAGACGACCTCGTCTCCCGCGTCGTAGAGGAACTGGACGCTCTTCGTCTCCGTGTGGACGCGGGGCATCTTCTCGCCCGCGCGGAACGTGCGATCGACGACCGCGCCGGAGTCGAGGTTCTTCAGCCTCGTGCGTACGAAAGCGCCGCCCTTGCCGGGCTTCACGTGCTGGAACTCGACGATGCGCCAGACCTGCCCATCGATCTCGATGTGCATTCCGTTGCGGAACTGGTTGGTCGAAACGGTCTCGGCCAAGGAGCGTCAAGTTTATTCCAGCGTCAGAAGCTCCTTCGTAAACGAGGTGAGCACTTCCGGGCCGTCGTCCGTGACGATCACGAGGTCCTCGATCCGCACGCCCCCGAGACCGGGGAGGTAGGTGCCCGGCTCGATGGTCACGACGTTTCCGGCTGCGAGGCTGCCCTCGGCCTCGGGGCGCAGGACCGGGAGCTCGTGCACCTCCAGGCCGACCCCGTGACCGAGCCCGTGCCTGACCTCAAATCCGCCCGCCGAGACTTCGCGCGCGGCGATTGCGTCCAGGTCCTTCGCGTCGGCGTCCACGGCGACCGCAGCAAGGGCGGCCTCCTGCGCGGCCCGACAGGTCGCGTAGGCACGCCGCAGCTCCTCGGGAAGCGGGCCGGTGGCGAAGGTGCGCGTACAGTCGGAGCAGTAGCCGTCGAACTGGGCGCCGGCGTCCACCAGGACGACGTCGCCGGCCTCGATCTTCCGATCGCCCGCGTGATGGTGCGGCAGGGCGGCGTTCGGTCCGCTCGCCACGATCGCCGGAAACGCGAGCTCGTGCGCGCCCTCCTCCCGGACCGCCTGCTCGAACCACCAGGCGAGCTCCCGTTCCGTCCTCCCAACGACGTCTTCATGCGCCAGGCGCTCGTAGACGTCGCTGAGAATCCGCGCCGCGCGCCGGATCGTCTCCAGCTCGGCCGGCTCCTTCACGGCCCGCAGGCCGAGGACAACGCCGGTCGTGGGAAGCAGCTCGAGGCCGCTCCGGCGCAAGTGCTCCTGGATCACAAGCGTGACGTGCTCCGCCTCGACGGCGATGGGGGCTTCGGCGAGGTCGCCCAGGCGCGGGGCGAGAGCCCGCGCCAGATCGCGGTCGAGCTCGACGACCTCCACGCCTGGGACGGCGCCGGCCGCTTCGATGTAGCGCCCGTCCGTGAGCAACACGACCTGCTTGTGATCCACCAGCACAAACGCGTTCGAGCTCGCGAAACCGGTGAGGTACTCGACGTTGACCGGGTTTGTGACGAGGAAGGAGGCCGCCCCGAGCCCATCCAGCTCGGAGCGCAGGCGCTCAACGCGTGCGTTCACGAGCGCTTGGCCAGGTACTCGAGCGCCTCGCGGTAGCCGTCCGGCCCTTTGCCGACGACACGATGGTCGACGACGTCCTCGATGACCGACACGCGCCGCCACTTCTCTCGCTTCGTGATGTCAGAGAGATGCACCTCGACGACCGGCTCCGTGATCAGCTCGAGGGCGTCCCGGATCGCGTAGCTGTAGTGCGTCCAGGCCCCGGGATTGACGACGAGCCCCTTGGCCCAGCGGCGCACGTCATGGCACCAGTCGATGTATTCGCCCTCGCTGTTCGTCTGGCGGCAGCGCACCCTGAGGTCGAGCTCGCGCGCCCAGGAGTAGATGCGCGTCTCGAGCTCCGAGTAGCCCAGCCCGCCGTAGAGCTCGGGGTCGCGGTCGCCGATCGTGTTCAGATTCACTCCGTTCAGGACGGCGATCTGCACGCGGGCGAGTCTACTTCGCTATCAGTGACTCCAAGGCGCGGCGGGCATCCGCGTCGGACAGGGTCGTTACGTGCGGGCGTCCCGGCTCCTCGAGCAGGACGAACACCCCCTCTCCCTTCTTGTCGCGTTTCAGCGCTCTCCATGCGGCATCCGGATCGACGCGCACCGGCCGCGGCTGGAGAATCTCCTCGACGACGCCGGTCTCGAGGTCGGATAGCCGCAGCGCCGCGAGGAGCCCCAGGGCAACCGCCTCTCCGTGCGGCAGCTCGTAGCCGGAGGCGGCCTCGAGCGCGTGCGCGAACGTGTGGCCCAGGTTGAGGACGGTGCGGCGCCCTTCCGTCTCATACGGATCCGAAAGAACCACCGCCGCCTTGTACGCCGCACAGGCGCGAACAGTCTCCTCCTCGGGCAGCTCCCACACCGACCGGCCGGCCAGCAGGCCGGTCTTCACGACCTCGGCCATGCCGGCGCGGCGCTCACGCGGGGGCAGGGTGGCCAGCACCTCGGGGTCGAGCACGACGGCGTACGGGAAATGGAAGGCGCCGACGAGGTTCTTGCCGCCCGGGAGGTCGATGCCCGTCTTGCCTCCGATCGCGGCATCCACCTGGCCGGTGAGCGTCGTCGGCAGGGCGACCCACGGGACGCCGCGCACGTAACTCGACGCGACGAACCCCGCGAGGTCGGTGGTGGAGCCGCCGCCGACCGCGGCGATCGTCGTCTCCCGGCCTCCGCGCAGCTCGGTCCACAGCCGTTGGGCTACCTCAAGGGTCTTCGCGGCCTCGCCGGCAGGCACGGAATGGGCCTCGATCCCAGGGAGGTGGAGCGCGAGCACGTTCTCGTCGCCGACAACGGTCAGACTGGGGTTCTCGTGCAGGAAGGCGGTCAGCCCGCCGGGCCAGAGCTCGAGCTCCAGCCCGGCCAGAAGGACGCCGTCCGCGTCCTCGGCCGGCCCCTCCGCGACGGCCTCATAGAGAGGTTGTCGCTCTTCGTGGAGCCGCCGGAAGTCTCCCTCGCCGCGGGCGAGAGGACGGTCGCTGCCTCCCGCGCGGGCCCACGCTTCGTCGGGCGAGACCTGAAGCCAGACGGTGAAGGCGCGCAGGTCGAGGAAGCCCCGGATCTCCTCGGTCGTGACCGCCCCGCCGCCGAGAGCGACCACCGCCGGCTCGTCCGCACCGAGGACCTCGGCGGCCAGCTGCGCCTCGAGGACGCGGAACTCAGGCTCCCCGCGCTCCTCGAAGATCCGTGCGATCGGCCCGTGCCGGCGCTCGAGCTCCTCGTCGAGGTCGACGAAGGGCCGTCTCGTCAGGCGCGCGACCTCACGTCCGACCGTCGTCTTCCCTGCGCCCATGAAGCCGACGAGGGCGAGGTGACGGTTTAGCGCGCCGACCAGGGAATGCGCTCCACGTAGGCGCGGTAGGCCCCGACAAAGTCGCCGAGCGAGTCTCCGCCGAACTTTTCCCGCGCCGCGCGGGCGAGCTCGAAGGCGACGCAGGCTTCGGCGACGACGGCCAGCGCCTCGACCGCGGCAACGTCGGAGCGCTCGACGAGCGCCTCCGCCGGCTCACCGGTGTCGAGGTCGGCCGACCGGAGCGGCCGCATGAGCGTCGGCAGTGGCTTCATCGCTGCCCGCACGACGATCTCCTCGCCGTTGGAGACGCCCGCCTCGATTCCCCCCGCGCGGTTCGTCTCCCGGTAGTAGCCCCGCTCGTCGCGCAGGATCTCGTCGTGGGCCTCGGAGCCCCGCAGGCCGGCGAGCGCGAACCCTTCGCCGATCTCGACCCCCTTCACCGCCTGCGTCCCCACGAGGGCTGCCGCCAGGCGGGCGTCCAAGCGCTCGTCCTTGGTCGCATACGAGCCGAGGCCCGGGGGTACTCCTCGCGCCCGCACCTCGACAAGGCCGCCGACGGTGTCGCGCTCGGCGCGGGCCTCATCGATCCGCCGCTCGAGATCGTCGCCGAGCACGAGACCCTCGACCGCGATCCCGATCTCCCGCAGGAGTGCCTTCGCCACCCCACCGGCCGCGACGACGACCGCGGTGTGCCGCGCACTGGCGCGCTCGAGGGCGTCCCGGACGTCCGCGAGGCCGTACTTGAGCGCGCCCGCGAGGTCCGCATGCCCCGGGCGGGGCAGCGTCACCGCCTCCTTGCCCTTGCCCGTCGCCTCGCCCTCGGGCGGCCACGGCCTCATCCCCCAGGCCCAGTTCTCATGGTCGCGGTTCCAGACGACGAGGGCGAGCGGCGTGCCGAGCGTGCGGCCGTGGCGGAGCCCTGCCAGCACCTCGACCTCGTCGGTCTCGATCCGCTGGCGCGGGCTGCGACCGTATCCCTGCTGGCGGCGGCGCAGGTCGTCGTCGATCGACTCTTTCTCGAGCACGAGGCCCGCGGGGAGCCCGACGACGATCGCGACGAGCGCCGGCCCGTGCGATTCCCCCGCGGTCGTGAGCGTCAGCGTCACGCCGCGAAGACTAAGCGCGCAGCGAGCGCCGCATCACGTCCGCAGGAGCCTCGATTCCGGTCCAGCGCTCGAACGAGGCCGCCCCCTGGCCCACGAGGACGTCCAGGCCGTCGATGACGGTGGCGCACCCCGCGCCGCGCGCAGCTTCCACGAACGCCGTCGCCGCTCCGTCTTCTCGATAGGCGAGATCGACCGCGGTCTGCTCCCGGGCCAGTGAGACGAGCGGCTCGTCGACGACGGGGGTCGCGTTCAGGACGATGCCCGCGTCTTCCGCGTCAGGCGGCCAGCGGTCGGCCGCGCTGATCTCTCGGTCCGGAAAGACGCTGCGCAGGCGCGCAGCCAGGGCGTGGGCGCGCTCGCCGTCGCGGGCGGCAACGACGAGGCGCGCCGCGCCGGCCTCCGCGAGTGCTGTCGCGACCGCCTGCGCCGCCCCGCCGGCTCCCAGGACGAGCACGTGCATCCCCTCCGCGTCCACCGCCTGCACGACCGCGAGCCCGTCCGTGGTCGAGCCGTGCACGCGCCCGTCACGCACGACGAGCGTGTTCACCGACCCGGCCCGCTCGGCGCTTTCGTCCAGCTCGTCGCAGAAGGCGAGAACCGCGGTCTTGTGGGGAGTCGTCACGTTTCCGCCGGCGAACGAGAGCGCGACGAGGCCCGCGACGGCAGCCTCGAGCCGCTCCGGCTCGACGCGAAGAGGGACATAGGCCCAGTCGAGCCCGCGGGCCGCGAACGCGGCGTTCTGCATGAGCGGCGACAGCGAGTGCGAGACGGGATCGCCGAGCAGGCCGACGAGCGTAGTCCCGCCGGTCAGCACTGGAGCCCGGCGCGCGGGTAGTCGAGGAACTCCTGCTCGCTCGCCGTGAAGAAATGGCTCTTGCAGTCGGCCTTGCGGACGAAGAAGAGGAAGTCGACCTTCGCAGGGTGGGCCGCCGCCTGGATCGAAGCGAGGCCAGGGTTTGAGATCGGCGTCGGCGGGAGCCCGGCAAACTTGCGTGAGTTGTAGGGGGAGTCGGACTCGAGCTGGCTCTGGCGGATCGGCTCGGTCGGCGGGATGTTGAGCCCGTACCGGATCGTTGCGTCGATCCCGAGCGGGAATCCCGCCTTGAGGCGGTTGTAGATCACGGCGGCGACGAGAGGCCGCTCCTTCGGGACGAGCACCTCCTCCTCGACCATCGAGGCGATGATGAGCACGTCGTACGGGGTCAGGTTCTTCGACCTGGCGTACCCGAGGTCGACCTGCCCCCAGGCGCGGTCGAAGGCCTCGAGCTGGTTCTCCATCAACTCGCGCGTCGTCGTGTCTTCCGTGAACTCGTAGGTTGCCGGGAAGAGGAAGCCCTCGAGGTGCGGCACCTTTTGCTTGCTCTTCGGGAACCCGCTCGGCGGAGGAAGGCGCTTCGCCAGGCGGCCGTACTCGCGTGGCCGGAGCTTTGGCGTGATGTTGCGCTTCTCCTCGGCGATCTCGTTCACCGCGCCCACGCGCTGGGCCATCTCGGCGATCGTGAATCCCTCCGGGAAGACGATCTTCAGGGCCGGCTTCTGCGGTGGGCCGGTCGGCGTCGCCTCCGTGGTCGCGGCCTCGCCGCTCGTCTGCCCGCCACGGCCGACGACCGCCCAGGCAATCGCCGCGAGCATGCCCAGGCCGAGGACGACGCCGCCCAGCGCGGCGAGGCCGCGCGCCGGCCCGGAGGCCCGGGCGCGGTGGCGCCTTATCTCGGGGCGCCGCTCTTCCACGTCAGATAGGTCGTCAGCAGGTGGGCCGCGGCGACCGCGTCCTCCTCGGCGTCGGTGCGCGCGGCTGCAGCGAGCTTGGTGGTGAAGCGCTCGTCGAAGGTCTCTACCGGGAGGTCGGTCGCGGCGCGGAGCAGCTCGAGGAACCGCTCAGTCTCCTCCACCTGCTCGCCGCGCTCGCCCCTGAGGGTGAGCGGCAGGCCGACCACGATGAGACTGACCTCCTCCTTCCGAGCGAGCGCGAGGACGCGGGCGATTCCGTCTTCCGTCGCGGCGCGCTCGACGACGCCGAGCGGGCGCGCGATCGACCCCGTCGGGTCGGACACTGCTACCCCCGTCCGCGCCCGGCCGTAGTCCAGGGCGAGCACCTTCACGGGGGCGTCAGTCTAACGACGTCCCCGCCGGCCCCGGCCGTCCTGAATCGTCCCCACCCCGCGCGGGAGTTGGGTGCTTGTGTTTCACCCGCACATGAGCTCCCACCCCATCCTCTTCGCATGGCCTTCTATCCGCCGGTCCATCCGGAATACGCCCGCGCGCTGCGGGTCCTGGACGCCTTCGACATGCCGTACGCGGAAGCCTGGCGCATGCTGCGACCGGTCGCCGTTCGCCTCGGGATCCCGAGGCCGAGCTACTCGACGGTGCGGCGCCTCGCCATCGCAGAGCGGGAGCGGAAACGCCGGCACGCCGATGAGCTCGACCTGCTTCTGACCGATCTTTTCAGAGGGCGGTTTCCACTTGTGTGGGTGGAACACAAGCTCGTTGGGGTGCGGACGCTGCCGGGACGTCCAGGGGGGTCGGCTCGCCCGCCGCCGGGAGGGGGCGGGCGCTACATCAGAGCCTGAACGATCGCCTGTTCGGCATGGGCGAGGGCATCGGGGAGCTTCTCCGGGTCGCGGCCGCCGGCGCGCGCCATCGTCGACCGGCCTCCGCCGCCCCCTCCGACGAGCGCGGCGGCCGCCGTGACGATCTCCACGGCGCTCAGGCCGCGATCCGCGACCGCCTTGTCGAAGTTCGCCACGAGGTGCACGCGGCCGTCCTCACGGGAGCCCAGGACGACGGCGGCGGGGCTGCGCTTCTGCTTCTCCCGGTCCGACACCTCCAGGAGTTCCTCCGCATCGGCGTTTGCGAGCTCGGCCACGTAGACCCGCACGCCGTTGACCTCCTGCTCTCGCTCGGCGCTCACCACCGTCTCGGCCTCGTGCTCCGGCGCTTTCTGCTCCTTGCGCGCCCGCGCCAGCTCCCGCTCCAGCTCGTGGCGCTCCGCCGCCTGGGCCCGGAGATATGCGTAGGCCTCGCCCGAGGTGACCGCCTCGATGCGCCGCACACCGGAGCCGACTGAACCCTCCGAGAGAATGACGAAGGGCCCGATCTCCGCGGTCGAGCGAACGTGCGTCCCGCCGCAGAGCTCCCGCGAGAAATCCGGGATCTCGACGACCCGCACGACGTCTCCGTACTTCTCCCCGAAGAGCATCATCGCGCCGAGCCGCCGAGCCTCGTCGATCGGCGTCAGGAAGGCGCGCACGGGCAGGCCCTCGAAGATCCGCTCGTTTACGATCTCCTCGACCCGCTCCCGCTCGTCGGGCGTCGGCGCCTGGGGATGCGTGAAGTCGAACCTCAGCTTGTCCGGGCGGACTGCCGAGCCGGCCTGGCGCACGTGGTCGCCGAGCACCTCCTGGAGCGCCTTGTGCAGCAAGTGGGTGGCGGTGTGGTTCGCCATCGTCGGGAAGCGGACTCTCCAGGGGACGACCGCCTTCACCCGGTCGCCGGCCTTGAACCCCTCGCCGCGGAAGGTCAGCACCTGGTCGTCGCCGACCCGCGTTGCCTTGACGAGCTCCGCGTGCACGGAACCGTCAACTTTCTCGATCCAACCCACGTCCGAGACCTGGCCGCCGCCCTCCGGGTAGAACGGCGACTCATAGAGCTTCGCCTGGAAGAGGCCGTCTTCGAACTCCTCCAGGGCCATGAGCGCCGTGAGCACCTCCGTCTTCTCATAGCCCACGAACTCGGTGGGTTGCCCGCCGGCGACCTTGATGTCGACGTCGAAGGCCGCCGCCGCCCGCGAACGCTCACGCTGCTCCGCCATGAGGCGCTCGAACCCCTTCTCGTCGACCGCCAGGCCGCGCTCCCCCGCCCGCTCGCGCGTGAGCTCGATCGGGTAGCCGTAGGTGTCGTGGAGCTTGAAGGCCTCCTCGCCGGAGATCGCGCCGTCGGCTGCGGCCTCCTCGAAGTAGCGCTCGCCCAGAGCCAGCGTCCGGGAGAAGCGTTCCTCCTCCGCGGCGAGCAGCTCCCCGATGATCGCCTTCTTCTCGCGGAGCTCGGGGTAGACCGAACCCATCTGGCCCACCACTACTCCTGAGAGCCGTGGCAGAAACGACTCGAGCCCGAGGTCGCGCCCGTGCAGAACCGCTCTGCGGATGATGCGCCGCAGCACGTAACCGCGCCCCTCGTTCGAAGGCGTGACGCCGTCGGCGACGAGAAAGGTCATCGCCCGCCCGTGATCGGCGAGGACCCGGTGGCACTTGGTCGCGAGCTCCGACTCGCCGTAGCGGGTCCCCGTCTCGCCCGCAACCCACTCCATGATCTCCTGGAAGCCGTCCGTCTCGTAGACCGAGTGGACGCCCTGCAGGACCGCCGCGCCGCGCTCGACCCCCAAGCCGGTGTCGATGGTCTGGCTCGGGAGCGGCGTCAGCGTGCCGTCGGCTCGCAGGTCGAACTCCATGAAGACGAGGTTCCAGATCTCGAGGAACCGGTCGCAGTCGCACCCGGGGGCGCAGTCGGGCCGGTCGCAACCATGCTCCGGCCCCCGGTCGACGTAAAGCTCCGAGCAGGGGCCGCACGGTCCCGTCGGTCCGGCCTGCCAGAAGTTCTCCGACCGCGGGAGGCCGACGATCCTTTCCGCCGGAATCCCGACGCGCTCCCAGGCCGCGACGGCCACCTCGTCGCGGTCGAGCCGAAGCTCGGGATCGCCGACGAAAACCGACGCCCAGAGGACCTCGGTCGCGAGGCCCATGTGCTCGGTGACGAACTCCCAGGCGAGGTCGACCGCGCCGTCCTTGAAGTAGTCGCCGAGCGAGAAGTTGCCGAGCATCTCGAAGAAGGTCAGGTGCCGCGCGGTCAGACCGACCTCGTCGATGTCCGTGGCCCGGAAGCATTTCTGGACGGTCGCGAGCCGCTTCGAGGGCGGCTCCACGAGGCCGAGGATGAACGGCTTCAGCGGCTGCATACCGGCCGTCGTGAGCAGAACCGAGGGGTCGTACGTCTCCGGCACGAGCGACGCCGAGGGCAGCCGCAAATGGCCTTTCGACTCGAAGAACGCGAGGAAACCCTCGCGGAGCTCGGCGGAGGTCCGCACGGGACGAAGTGTACGCCGAGGTTCCGGCGTCCTAGGACGCGCGCCGCTCGACCGGTTGCTCGGTCGCGATCTCCGCGCGGATCTTCTCGAGCGACCGGCGGATGAGGCGGGAGACGTGCATCTGCGAGATGCCGACCTGCTGGGCGATCTGCGACTGCGTCAGGCCCTCGAAGAATCGCAAATGCAGGATCTTTCGCTCGCGATCGTCGAGCGCCTTGATCCCGGGAGCGAGCACCGCGCGGTTCTCGCTCACCTCGTACTCGTGCTCGAGCACCCCGAGCGACTCCAGCGGATCGAGGTCGGAGTTGTCGTCTCCGGAAGACGGCGCCGAGAGGGAGAGCGTCGCGTATGCCTGCCCGCTCTCCAGCGCTTCGAGCACGTCCTCCTCCTCGACCCCGGCGGCTTTCGCGAGCTCGGGAATCGTCGGAGAGCGCTCGAGCTGGACCGTGAGGTCCTCGATCACGTGCGAGAGGCGGACGTTCAGCTCCTGGAGGCCGCGGGGCACGCGCACCGACCAGCCCTTGTCGCGGAAGTGCCGCTTGATCTCGCCGATGATGTTCGGCGTCGCGTAGGTCGTAAGCTCGACGCCCCGATCGATGTCGAACCGGTCGATCGCCTTGATGAGCCCGATGCAGCCGACCTGGACGAGATCCTCGAGCTGCTCGCCGCGGTAGGAATAGCGGCGGGCCAGCGAGCGGACGAGCGGCAGGTACTGCTCGATCAGGCGCTGGCGCGCCTCGATGTCGCCGGCCTCGTGGTAGCGGCGCAAGAGGTCGCGGTCGGCCTTGGGCTGTTCGGAGGGGACGCTCATCGGGCGTTCTCTGTCTTAACGGACTTGACCCGCTTTTCGAGACGCAGCCACTGGCCGTCCGCCCGCTCTTCGAGCTCGACTTTCTCGACGACGGTGCGCAGGAGGCGTCCGAGCGCGATCTCCGTCTCGCTTTCTCGCTCGAGATCGGCTCGGAGCGCGTCGCCGCTCAGCGGCCCGATCCGCAGGTCGAGCGAGCCCTCGTCCACCACGAGCTCGACGTTCACTTCCGGCCCGACCGTGTAGCCCTCGTTCTCGAGCACGCTGGCGAGCGCCAGCTGGAGGTCCTCGAGGTGCTCGTACGAGAGTTCGAGGCGGGCGGCGAGGCCGCCGACGACGAGGCGGGCAACGCCGTGGTACCGCGGGTCGTCGGGAATGGTGAGCCTGATCGGGGCGGTCACACGGCTTCCCCGCCGCGCTCGAGCTCCTCCTCGATCTCGTGCTCGCGGCGGGCGGCGGCCTCTCGCCCCGTCTCGAAGGCCTTGCGCACGTCGCGCCGGGTGCGCAGGGCCGCCGTCCCGTGTGCGATCCCCTGGACGAGGCCCGAGATCTTCTGCACCGGCTTCGTGATTGCGAGCGTCACCGCGCGGACCGCCGTGTCCAGGCTGTCGGCGGCGTCCACCGCGCTGTCGGTCACCCGATCGACCTTGTCGAGTTGTATGTTGACGCGATCCACCGTCCCCCCTGCCTTGTTCACGAGCGGCAGGACCTCGCTCTCCAACCCCTGGATGAACGACGTCAGACGTCTGACGGTTCCGCCCAAGCGGAAGAGGACGTAGGCAAGCGCGAGGCCGACGAGGACGAGGAACACGCTGAGCGCGATCCAGAGGACGTCGAGGGAGTCGAACTCGGCAGCGAGAGCCACTGCGAGATCGTAGCCGGGCTATCGGGCTGCGGAGATCAGCCCTGCGCCGACGACCGCGTCGTCTTCGTACAACACTGCCGCCTGCCCCGTCGCCACCCCGTAGGCCGGAGCGTCGAGCGCGAGGCGAAAGCCGCGCTCCTCTGTCTGCACGGTTGCGAAAGCCGCAGGCGACCGGTAACGGAGCTTGGCCTCCACCCGGTCGACGGGGACGAAGAGACGCCCGT
>Ga0184610_1000021_pt1 | contig 39333 bp, 29 predicted proteins | sample PLM1_100_coex_FD_133011 | JGI IMG/M metagenome (GOLD analysis project Ga0184610, IMG submission 133011) | Groundwater sediment microbial communities from an aquifer in East River, Colorado, USA - PLM1_100_coex | ecosystem: Environmental > Terrestrial > Soil > Riparian zone | place: USA: East... | reverse complement strand
TGGCTGGGGCGCACCCGCACCCCAGGCAGTACCCGCAGCGCGTCGTACATGCGCTGGCGTTCGCGGACCACCAGCGCCACCGTCGCGGCCACCTCATCCAGGTAGTCAAGAGCCAGCAGCCCGGCGGCCTGGGCGAACCCCGAGGGCTGCCACGGCACCCGCACCCTGGGGAAGACCTCCACCACCCTCGGGTGGGCGAGCAGGTAGCCCAGGCGCAGGTCGGCCAAGGCCAGCGCCTTGGAGAAGGTCCGCAGCACCGCCAGGTTCGGAAACTGGTCGAGCAGCCCGGCCGCGCTCGGCTCCTGGCTGAACTCGGCGTAGGCCTCGTCGACCACGATCAGGCTGGCTGGGTGCTGCTCGCACCACCGCGCGATGGTCTCGGCCGGGATGGTGTGGCCAGTGGGGTTGCTCGGCGTGCAGACCACGATGACGTCGGCGGTGGTCGCGTCGGCCACCTCGGTGCCGGTGGCGGCGGCCACGTGCCGGTAGCCACCCCAGGCCGGTTCGAGCACGCCCAGGGTGCGACCCGGCCCACCGAACGCCAGCAGCAGCTGGGTCAGCAACTCGAAGGTGCCCGCCGCGACCCATACCCCCTCCAGGGTGCGGTCGTGGAGGGCGGCGAGCCGCTGGCGCAGCGCGACCGCGTCGAGGTCGCCGTAGCGGTGCCAGTCGTGGGTGCCGGCCAGCTCGGCGAGGTCCGCGCGCAGCCCATCCGGGGGCGGGAAGGGGCTCTCATTGGTATCCAGGCGCACCGGCACCACCGGCCGGGACGAGCTGTACGGCAGATGGTCGGCCAGATCGGGCCGGAGCCGAGGATAGTCAGCGGACGACATCGGCCCCGAACCACCTGCGCCGGCAGGCACCCCGGCTGCCGGACGCGCCGTGCCGATGACCGCCCTGCCAAGGTACGGCCGCCCTCGCTGGCGATCCCGGCTGGTCATCCCGGCCTGCCCAGCCACGCCCGCCTCAGGCAGACGCTTGCTCTCAATCATCAATCACGCGCCCTCCCTGCCCTGCTGTTACCGTTCTTGCCACGCGCGGCCAGAAGAACTTGACGGGCTCGGCGTAGTCGAGGGAGAACACCCGTTACCACACCAAACTGTTCCCTGACGGCACAGGAGCGGCATGAGCGGGCCGACCGAACCTGCTGACCCGGGACGGCCAGCCCTTGACGAACTGATCCGCGAGATGCGCCGGCTGCGTAACCGGGCCGGCCTGTCGCAGCGAGCACTCGCAGCCAAGATGGGCTACGTCCGTGAGTACGTGACCCTGGGCGAGCGCGGCGTGCGGCTGCCGTCGCGGGAGTTCCTGGTCCGCTACGCCCACGCCCTCAACGCGACCAGGACGCTGCTCCCGCTGTACCAGGTGGCTCGAGACGAACACCAGGCCAGCACCGACGCCGCCCACGCGACCCGGCGCCAACACGCCCTTGGGCTCACCGACTGGGAAGCGGCCCAGATGCAAGCCCTCATGGAGTCCCAAGCCCCGACCGAGCAGGCAGGGACCGGCGGAGGGCCGCCCGAGAAGCGCGCAACAGCCGAAGGCGGCCAGGTTGTGGATGGTGCGGCCGTGGATACGGCGCCCACCGCAACGTCGCCGCAGATGGTGTCAGCGCAACGGCGTGCCGGGTCGACGTCATGGATCATCTCGCTTGAGGACGGGCGCCCGAGGATCGTGCCGATCAACGGTGCGGCAGCTTCTGTCGCGGCCACGTTGCCGCCCAGCAGCCTGGTCGATCCCGACGAGCGCGAACGGGTCGTGAGGATCATCGATGACCCACGGCGAGCGGACCTTCCTCTTGCCCGGGATCTTGGCGAGCTTCTCGCGCAGTATCGGGTTCTCGAAGACGCCATCGGGCCACGGCGCGTTATGCGCCCGATCCTGCCACTGTGCGGTCTCGTCGATGACATCATCCGAGGCGCACGCGCGGATGCCCAGCAACCGTTGTTGAGGCTGGCTGCGCAATTCGAGCAATTTACCGGCTGGCTATGGGTTGACTAGGGAAACCACCGGAAGGCCCGCCGTTCGTATGACGCCGCAATAGCGCGTGCTACAGAAGGAGGCGACCAGGCTCTCGCCCGCTACCTTCTTGCGTGCAAGAGCGAGCACGCTCTCACCGATGGACGACTTGCGACGGCCCTTACGCTCGCCCAGGAGGCACAAGACGAGCGCTGGATCCTCACTCCTGCCGTCCGCGCCTGGGCGGCCGACCTGGAGGCGCGCGCATGGGCAACACTTGGGAAGTCCGACGAGTGCGAACGCAAACTCGGCGATGCAGCTCGGCTTCTCGCCGAGAGCAAGGAACGCGGTCGAGAGAATGAGCCACCGTGGGTCTACCACTTCGTCGACGAGGCGTTGTCCGTCCACCGAGGAATGTGCTACGCCGAACTCGGCAACGTCGACGCAGCAACTGCCGCATTTGACCAGGCGCTCGGCGCCATCTCCAGCGGGCGCGTCCGGGACCGAGCCTACTACCTGTCCTACCTCGTCACCGCCCACATGCGAGCGGACGATCCCAACGCCGCCGCAGCGGTCGCTCGGGAAGCGGCTCAGCTCGCGATTGTCACGGGCTCCCAACGGGTGCTCTCCCGGCTTCAGCGCCTCCACAAGGACCTATCCAGCGAATGGCCCGCGGTGCCGTCGATTCAGCAACTCGGTGAGCTGCTATCCGATCTGCCCGAAGCCAAGGAAGACTCCGACGACGAAGGCGGAGACTGACGCAGGCCGAGAAGATCGCCGAGCGCGGCCACCGTGGCGTCCGGGTCGGTGTGATGAACCGTCGTCAGGCCCAAAACCTGGGCCGCTTCCAAGTTGTGCACCATGTCATCGATGAACACGCATTGGTCCGCTGCGACACCGAGTCGTTCAAGCGAGAGCAGGAATATCTCCGGCTCCGGCTTTCGTAAGCCCACCTCGCCGGACAGCACCACGGCATCGAACCGGTCCGCGATCCCCCACAACGTATATGGGTCGAACGGGCGCACGCCCAGCGAGTTCGACACGACTCCTGCGCGAACGCCACGGCCGCGAACGTCGTCAATGAATTCGAGGAGCTTCGTCTCTGGGCGGAGGTAGCTCCACACCCGCTGCACGAGCGACGAGCCGTCGATGCCGAGGCCACGACCAACCCCGCGCTCAAACTCTTCTTGACCGATCACCCCTTGCTCGACATTGACAAGCAGTCGATGTCCTTCGTCGTCTTGCGTGAGGAAGTCGAAGAGGGCGTTCTCTGGAAGACCCTGATCGCGGCACAACGAACGATAGCCAACGAAAAGATCAGTAGTCAGCACGCCACTGAAGTCGAAAAGCAAGCCATGATAGGGACTTGCCGACCCTTCCGGACCACCACCCACGTCTTCGCCACTCCCGGGACCATGAACCGCTCAATCAAGCCGACGAGCCTATCGGGTCAACACGACGACTACCCCGCCCAGCATCCCAGCCATGGTAGCCGCCCAGGCAACACCCGCTTGCCCGAGGCTTTGGCAATCCGTTGGCGGGTGGGCCTTTGCCGCGTGTCACGGAGGCGCAGCCGCCGGTCACGGCTGTTGGCGAACCTACTCGTCGCTTCTGTCCAGAAGCCTCATGCCCATCGATCCTCGCGGATGCAGAACGACGGGGCAGCAGTGTAGGTGGACACGATCCGCTGTCAGGCCCGGCCACGGCGAGCCAACGCACTTATGCTCGCTGGCGAAATCAGTCGAAGCGCATGGTCGGCCCGCCCGTCACAGCCCCACCTTGGCCGCGGCGACCTCGCGCCACAGCTCGCCCCGGCGGATGTAGGTGCGCGCGGCCGCGGGCGACTTCCAGCGCCCCTGCTCCATGATCAGCTCCTCGGCCACGCCGGCGTGGGCCGCGGCCACGGCCAGCCCGGCCCGCAGGCTGTGGCCGGAGAAGGCGGCCGTGTCCAGGCCGGCCCGCTCGGCGGCACGCTTGACCGCGCGGGCGACCGTCTTGTCCGACAGGCGGGTGGTGGCCACGTTGCCGTGCCGGTCGACCCCGCGGAACGCCGGGCCGCCGGTGATGCCCGCAGCCGTAGCCCACGCCCGCCAGGCCCGCACCGGGCAGGTCGCCTCGTGGGCGCCGTAGGGGATCGGCAGCACCGCGCCCTCGCCCTCCTGGTCGGTCTTGGAGCGGTGCAGGAGGATCTCGAGCCCCTCGGGGACCTCGAGGACGTCGCTGGCGTCGAGGGCGACCAGCTCCGAGCGGCGCAGGAAGCCGGCGAAGCCGACCAGCAGCAGGGCCCGGTCGCGCCGGCCGAGCAGGCCGTCGTCCAGGGTGGCGACCATCGCCCGCAGCGTGTCGGTGACCGCCGGCTCCGCCTGCCTGGCCGGGCGGCGGCCGTGGGTGCGCACCACGCCCTGCCAGACCAGGCGGACCTCCGGGGTCGCGGTCGGGCTGCGGTGCCCGGCCGCCTGGTGGATCTGGGAGATCGACGACAGCCGCCGCCGCAGCGTGGTCACGGCGAGCCGGCCCCCGTGGGCGGCCAGGTAGGCCGCCACCGTCTTGACCTCGGCGGGAAGCGCGGCCAGGCCGCGGGCCGAGCACCAGTCCGAGAAGTGACGCCAGTCGGTGGCGTACGCCTTGAGGGTCGCCGGCGCCCTGGACCGCAGCGCGTACGCGTCGGCCAGCTCGAGCAGGCCGGCGAGCGGCCCGTCCTCGCCCGGCCGGGCCGGTTCCAGCTCCCGCACGGCGGCACCCCCAGGCGGCTCGGGTCCGAGAACGACTGGCCGGGGACGCTACCACCCCATCCTGACAACCGATCTCCGGACCCGGTGCGAGTTCGGCGCGGTCACGTCCGGGTCGCCGAGCTACCACCCGCCCCGACAACCGATCTCCGGACCCGGGACGCGCCCGGGGTCACCGCCGCCAGGGGCCGAGCGGGGCCGCGCTCAGGGGAGCGACTCGGAGACGGCGTCGGCGTCGCCCTCGTCGCCGAAGGCGATCCCGAGGCCGCGGGCGGTGCGGATGATCTCGTGGTCGGTGGGGACCGTGCGCACCCGCCCGGCCACCTCGAGCATCGGCACGGTGGAGATCTGGCCCTCGTGCATCACCACCACCTCGCCGTAGCGGCCCTCGGCGAGCCTGTGCACGGCGGCCGCGCCGAAGCGGGTGGCCAGGATGCGGTCGTAGGGGGTGGGCATGCCGCCGCGCTGGAGGTGGCCGAGGACGACCACCCGGGCGTCCTTGCCGGTCAGCTTGGCGACCTGGGTGGCGACGTAGGCCCCGACGCCGCCGAGCGTGCCGGTGACCTCCTGGTAGATCGGGCCGCTGCCCTCCTCGCCGGCGCCTTCGGCGCAGACCACGATCGAGAAGCTCGACCCCTGGTACTCGCGGGTCATCACCTTGCTCGCGATGCCCTCGACGGTGAACGGGATCTCCGGGATGAGGATGATGTCGGCGCCGCCGCCGAGCCCGGAGTGGAGCGCGATCCAGCCGGTGTCGCGCCCCATCACCTCGAGCACCATGACCCGGTCGTGGCTGGCGGCGGTGGTGTGCAGCCGGTCGATCGCCTCGGTCGCCACCGTCAGCGCGGTGTCGAACCCGAAGGTCTGCTCGCAGCCCCAGAGGTCGTTGTCGATCGTCTTGGGCACGCCCATGGCCCGCACCCCGTGCCTGGCCAGCTCGCTCGCGATGCCCTGGCTGCCCTCGCCGCCGATCACCACGAGCGCGTCGATGCCGAGCCGGCGGGCGTTGCTGGCCAGCTCCTTGTAGGGGGCCGGGTCGCGCTGGAGCTCGCCGCCGACCTCCATGAGCGCGAAGTGGCCCTTGTTGGTCGAGCCGAGGATCGTCCCGCCCCGGGGGAGCAGGCCGCTGACCGCCCCGACGTCGAGGTTGCGGACCCTGGGCTTGCCGATCAGGCCTTCGAAGCCGTGCTCGATGCCGACCACCGTCCAGCCGTACTCGAGCTGGGCGGTCCTGACCACGGCCCGGATCACGGCGTTCAGGCCGGGTGCGTCGCCCCCGCTGGTGAGGATGCCAATGCGTCGAATCGGAGGTGCCATCGCCAGGCCCCTTGTGCGTTCGTGCTGTGCGCTCGACGGATAGAGGGTAACCCCTCGGTCCGGCCCGGTCGAGGAGTGCATCTGCCCAGCTGGCCCCTTGCCAGCATGGATGCGGCGTCCCGGTTTTCCGTGGGCCACGGGCGGCGCATACCGCGCCGGAGGAGGCGCAGCCACGGAGCACGAGACCGACCGTCCGGCCCGTCCGGCCCGTCCGGCGAGGCCGGCGATGGTGCGAAGGCCCGGCGCGAGGGCCGGCCGGCGGCGGGGTCGGGCTGATCCGGCCCGCCCCGCCGGCCCGGCGGGCGGCGCCGCCCGGCGACCCAGGCCAGGGCGGCCAGCGTGACCACGCAGCACCCGGCCGGCAGCTGGTCGCCCCAGCGGTCGTAGGGCGTGCGCTCGCGGGAGAGGGGCACGGCGATCACGTCCGCGCCCCGCCAGGTGGTCGGGTGCCAGGCGAGCCGTTGCCCGCGGGCGTCGAACGCGGCCGACACCCCGCTGATGGCGGCCTGCAGGACCGGGCGCCCGGACTCCACCGCGCGCACGGCGGCCAGGCTGGCGTGCTGGTCGGGGCCCCAGCTCTGCTGGAAGGTGGTGGTCGCGCTCTGCACCACGACCAGGTCGGCGCCCTGGCCGGCCAGTGACCGGGTCAGGTCGGGGAAGGCCGACTCGAAGCAGACGAGCGGCCCGACCGCCACCGGGCCAGCGTCGAGCACCGCCAGCCGGGTGCCGCGCCGCCGGTCCAGGGCGGCGGCGTCGGTGAAGCGGGTGACCCAGCCGAGCAGCCGCCGCAGCGGGACGTACTCGCCGAACGGCACCAGCCGCATCTTGTCGTAGCGGCCCTCGGGGCCGTCCGGCCCGACCAGCAGCGAGGTCTTGTAGATCCCGGCCGCACCCCGGCCGCCCTGGCCCGCCCCGGACGGGGCGGACATCCCGCTGCGGGGGGCCGAGGTGCCCGGGGCGGCCGTGACCCGCTCGGCGTCGACGTTGACCAGCACGCGGGCGCCGGTCGCCCGGGCGGCGGCCGCGAGCCGGGCCAGGTCCCCCGGGTGGGTGGCCGGGTCCCGGCCCACGCTGCTCTCGCCCCAGACGACCAGGTCGGGGCGGGCCGGCGCGAGGGCCAGGGTGGCGGCCTCGCTGGCGCGGAAGCGGGGCTCCACCTGGTGGACGACCCCGGGCTGGACCACGGCCACGCGCACGGCGCCGGCCGGCGCAGCCGCCGGGCGCAGGGCCGCGTACCCCAAGGTGCCGGCCACCAGTCCGACCAGGGCAACGGCCGCGACCACCCGCGCCGGCCAGCGCCCACCCGGCCCCGGCCGCGGCCCTGCCGCACCCACCAGCCCTTGCCAGCGCCCACCCGGCCCCGCCGCACCCATCCGCGCGGGTTGACGCCCGCCCAGCCCCGCCGTTACCGCCGGCTCGGGCGCGTGCCCACCCGATCCGGCCCGGGCCGGGGCCGCCGGCTGGACCCCGAGCCCGCCCGATCCAGCCTGGGCCGGGACCGCCGGCACGAGCCCGGGCCGGCCGGCGCCGGGCGCCAGCGCCACGGCGACGGCGACGTTCACGGCGGCGAGCAGGAAGCTCACCGCCCACACGCCGCCGACCGAGGCGAGCGCGAGCACCGGGAGGTCGTTCCACTGGCTGGCGCCGAGCAGCCCCCACGGGCCGCCAAGGCCCGGCCAGGCGCGCACGTACTCGCCGGCCACGAACGCGCCCGGCACCACGGCGAGCGCAGCCAGCACCCGTCCGGGGGAGGGGTCACGGTGCAGCAGGGCCCAGGCGAGGAGCCCCCACGGGACCCAGCAGGTCCCGAGCAGGAGCGCGGCCGGGACCGCGAACGGGCCCACCTTGGGCAGCAGGAAGGCGTCGACCGCGACGAAGAAGCCGGCACCCCCGAGCCAGGCGAGCACGGCCGCCTCGCGCCCGGTCGGGGCGACCCGGATCAGCGTGAGGAGCGGGACCAGGCCGACGAACGCCAGCCACCACAGCGACGGTCGCGGGAAGGCGAGCGCGAGCGGGGCGCCCAGCAGCACCGCCCCGGCCCGCGCGGGCCAGCGCCGCCCGGGCCGCGCACTCCAGCGCCGCCCGGCCGGCGCGCCCCGGCGCCGCCCGGGCCGCGCGCTCCGGCGGTGTCCGGCCGGCGCGCCCCGGCGCCGCCCGGGCCGCGCGCCCCGGCGCCGTCCCGAGCGCCCACCCGCCGCCCCGGACACCGCCCGCCGCCTCCGGCTCGCCCACCCGCCTACAGGTTCATCGCGACGTACTTGATCTCCAGGTACTCGTTGATGCCTTCCTTGCCGCCCTCACGGCCGATGCCGGAGCGCTTCACCCCGCCGAACGGGGCGGCCGGGTTGCTGACCAGGCCCTGGTTGAGGCCCACCATCCCGGTCTCGAGCCCCTCGACGACCCGGAACGCCCGCTTGAGGTCGCTGGTGTAGACGTAGGCGACCAGGCCGAACTCGGTGTCGTTGGCGGCCGCGACGGCCGCCTCCTCGGAGTCGAACGCGGCCACCGGCGCGACCGGCCCGAAGATCTCCTCCTTGAGCACGCGCGCGTCGCCTGGCACCCCCGACAGCACGGTGGGCTCGTAGAAGTAGCCGCGGCCGTCGCGGGCGCGGCCCCCGACCAGGACCCTGGCCCCCTTGTCGAGCGCGTCACCGACCAGCTCGCTCACCTTCTGGACCGCCTTGCCGTCGATCAGCGGGCCGACCTGCACGCCCTCCTCGGTGCCGCGGCCGAGCTTCAGCCCAGCCATCCGCTCGGCCAGCTTGGCCGAGAACGCCTCCGCGACCGGCTCGGCCACGTGGAAGCGGTTGGCCGCGGTGCACGCCTCGCCGATGTTGCGCATCTTGGCGATCATCGCGCCCTCGACCGCGGCGTCCAGGTCGGCGTCCTCGAAGATCAGGAAGGGCGCGTTGCCGCCCAGCTCCATCGACGCCCGCAGCACGTTGTCGGCCGCCTGGGCCATGAGCCTCCGCCCGACCTCGGTCGACCCGGTGAACGACAGCTTGCGCGCCCGCGGGTCCTTGATGAGCGGCTCCATGACCGTGCCCGAGGAGGTGGTGGTGACGACGTTGAGCACCCCGGCGGGCAGGCCCGCCTGCTCGAGGATGTCGGTCAGGGCGAGCATCGACAGGGGGGTCAGCTGGGCCGGCTTCATGACCATCGTGCAGCCGGCGGCGACCGCCGGGCCGATCTTGCGGGTGCCCATCGCCATCGGGAAGTTCCACGGCGTGATCAGCAGGCTGGGGCCGACCGGCTGCTTCATGGTCAGCAGCCGGCCCTTGCCGTTGGGGGCGACCGCGTAGCGGCCGTCGATGCGCACCGCCTCCTCGGCGAACCAGCGGAAGAACTCGGCCGCGTAGGCGACCTCTGCCTTGGACTCGGCCACCGGCTTGCCCATCTCGAGGGTCATCAGCAGGGCGAGGTCGTCGCTCTCGGCGCTGATCCGCTCGAACGCCCGGCGCAGGATCTCCCCCCGCTCCCGGGGCGGGTGGGCGGCCCACTCGGCCTGGGCCGCGGCGGCGGCGTCCAGCGCGGCCATGCCGTCCTCGGGGCCGGCGTCGGCGACCTCGCACAGCGGCTCGCCGGTCGACGGGTCCTCGACCTTGAACGTCCCGCCCTTGGCGGCGTCCCGCCACTCCCCGTTGATGTACAGCTTCGGGGTGACCGCGTCGACGACCTTCCGTTCGTTGGCTTCGATGCTCATGGCGCTGGTCTCCTTCCGCGAGCCTTCCGCGAGCCGGTCGCTGCGGATCGCCGGTCCGGCAGCCTCCGCAAGGCGGCATCTGCCCTCGAAGCACAATAGCGCCACGCCGGCCCGGTGCGCCGGGCCGGCGTGGTTGCCAACCGGCGCCCGAGGCGATGTGATGGCGCCCGACCGCGCCGCGCCGAGGAGGTCCCGCCATCACCTACGCACCGGGGAGGGGCGCCCCGCCCGCGTGCCGCTCCTCCGCGTGGGTGGCGCGCCGCTCGCGTGCACGGGCCGGGCGGGTCCGGCCGGTGGTCCTCGCCGTCGCGGTGGTGGTGCTGCTGGCCGGGGCCTGCACCGGGGACCGGTCCGGCCGGCAGGGCCCGTCCCCGCCGTCGGCGCCCGGCGAGGCGGCCTGGCGCCGCCTGGCGCCGGCCCCGTCGGAGCGGACCGAGGTGGCCGCCACCGCGGTCGGGAAGGTCGTCTACGTGGCCGGCGGCTTCCGGGCCGACGGCGCGACCGTGCCCACCGTGGAGGTGTACGACACCGGACGCGACCGCTGGGCGCCCGGCCCGGACCTGCCGGTCGCGGTCAACCACGCCATGGCCGCCACCCTGGACGGCGCCGCCCACGTGGTGGGCGGGTACCCGGCGGCGGGCGGTGTCAGCCGGCGTGCCTTCCGGCTCGAGGGCGGCCGCTGGGCGGCGCTCCCCGACCTGCCAGAGGGGCGCGCGGCCGGGACCGCGGTGGCCCTCGGCGGCCGGCTCTACGTGGCCGGCGGCATCGGCCCTGGCGGGCTCGCCGCGAACATGCTGGTGTTCGACTCGGCCACCAGTCGCTGGTCGACCGCGCCCGGGCCGCCGACCCCGCGCGAGCACCTGGGCGGCGCCGGGTTCGGCGGGCGGGTGTACACCGTCGGGGGCCGCGCGTCCGGGCAGGGCAACTTCACCGCCGCCGAGGCCTACGACCCGGCCACGGGGCGGTGGGCGAGCCTGCCCGACCTGCCGACCCGGCGCGGCGGCCTGGCCGCTGCGGCGACCGGGAACGGGTTCGTGGTCGCGGTCGGCGGCGAGGCCGAGGCCACCTTCGAGGAGGCCGAGGCGTTCGACGTGCGCGCGGGCACCTGGTGGTCGCTGCCGCCGCTGCCCACCCCCCGCCACGGCCTGGGCGTGGTCGCGGTCGGCACGGTCCTGTACACCCTTGCCGGCGGCCCCAGGCCCGGCCTGCACGTGTCCGGTGCCGCCGAGGCGATCGACCTCGCCCGGCTCCGCCCCTGACCGCCCGGACCTGGCCGTGAGCTCCTGAGCGCGGGGTGGGCCAACGACCTGGTCGTTCCAGCGCCAGCATGCCGAGGTGCGCGCACTCGACCTGGCCAGGGTGTCCGGCGGCGAGCCCTTACCGCCGGACACCCTCAGGGCCGCCGGGCGGATACCCTCAGGGCCGCCGGGCGGATACCCTCAGGGCCGCCGGGCGCTGGTGGCCGCGACGGCGAGCTGGTCGGCCATGGCCGCCACGGCGAGCCTGGTGGTGCGGTCGGCCGGCACGTCCTGGCCCGGGACGATGACCAGGTATCCCACCGGGTGCCCGCGGGCGACAAGGTCGAGGGCGACGCCCTCGTTGGGGAGCACCATCGTGCCTCCGAGAACGCGGTAGTGTCCGGGAGGGATGCGGCCTTCCCGGTCCAGGTGGGTCAAGGCGTCCATGTCGATCGGCATGTGGGTCTCGCCGACGTCGACCGTGATCGCGAAGCCGTCTGGGCTGCGGCGAAGGACGCTGACGCGGCGCACGCCGAGCAGCTCGTGGAGGCCCTCGGTGGCGACCCGGTCGACGGCACCACCGGCCGCGGCCGTCTCGGCGACCCGGTGCAGCAGCCGGATCGCGTCGGCGTGCGCCTCGGCCCGCGCTGCCGAGCGGCGTCGCACCCGGCCGCCGATGCCGACCACCATGCCGGTGGCGACCAGCAAGGCCACGGTGATGACCTGCGTGAGCGCGTCGATGACAAGGGAGTGGTACGGGGTGGTCAGGAAGTAGTCGTAGGACAGGGCGGCCGACAGCGCCGCGACCATCCCGGCTGCTCGTCCGCCGATCCCGGCCGCGGCCACCACGACGAGCAGGTAGAGGATGACGACGTTCTCAAGCCCGATGCCCCCCCGGAACGGTTCCACCAAGGCCCCGATGAGCAGGCTGACGACGAACGCGCCCGCCGCCCACACGGCACCTTCCCCGTTGATGTCACTTCTCCGCATCTGGCCACCTCGGTCCTTGCAGGCGAAGCATGGGCCGGCAGCCCGTCCGGCGCCACTGCGGCGACCGCCACCCGACCCGGCAACACCCCGTTTCCGGCCATGTCGAGGCCGGCATGTCGCTGCGCCTTGACCGGTCCTGACGTTCTGAGGTCACGGGGATGATCGGTCTGAGGTCACGGGGATGATCGGTCTGAGGTCACGGGGATGATCGGTGGGGCCGGTCAGGTGGCGGCGGTCTTCTGGTCGTGGGATGGGACGGGCCTGAGGCCGCGGCGCCGGCCAAGCCGGAACGGCACGATCATGACGTTGACGTTGTCGAGGTCGCCGAGCACCTTGGTCAGCTCGGCCGAGGTCTGGTCATGCAGCACGCGGCTCCAGAAGCCGACGTAACGCCGCCGGGGCACCAGCACGGTGACCTCGGTGTCTGGCTGGACCTGCTCGGCGACGGTCTCCTCGACGGTAGCCGGCAGGTTGCGGTCCGGAGCGTCGATGATCTCCAGTGGGATGGGGATCTGCACCTTGGACCAGAGCCGGGCCAGCTCGCGGGCGTGGTCGGGGTCGACCGCGATGTGCACGGCGGTGATGGACAGCGGGTTGAGCTGGCGAGCGTACTGCAGCGCGCCGATGGCCGCCTGGTCGAGGTCTTCGAGGAGCACGATGACCTCGTGGCGCGGCTTGGGCGGGGCCAGCCGCTGGGACGCCTCCACCCGCAGCTCGGTGATCTCCGAGCGGTAGGTCCTCTGCACCCGCTGCAGCAACAGCACCAGGGCGGGGATGGCGAGGCACACCATCCAGGCGCCGTCGGTGAACTTGGTGACGGCGATGATGACCAGGACGACCAGGGTGATGACGCCACCGGCGCCGTTGATCAGCAGGCCCTTGCGCCAGCCCGGCTCGCGCAGGCGCAGGTGGCGGCGGGCCATGCCGGCCTGGGAGAGGGTGAACGAGGTCACCACGCCGATGGCGTACAGCGGGATGAGGTGGTGGGTGTCGGCCTGGAACGCGATCACCAGGAAGATGGCCGCGGCCGACAGCACCAGGATGCCGTTGGAGTAGACCAGCCGGTGGCCGCGCTTGCGCAGCTGGCGGGGCAGGATGGCGTCCCCGGCGGCGAACGAGGCCAGCAGCGGGAAGCTGGAGAACGACGTGTTGGCCGCCAGCACCAGGATCAGCAGCGTGGCCACCTGGATGGCGACGAAGGCGGCCTGGTTGTCCAGCACGTGCCCGGCGAGCTGGGCGACCAGGGTGGGGTTGCCGTCGGCGAAGGGGCGGGCGTCGAAGCGGGTGGCCAGGAAGGTGATGCCGATGAACAGGAAGGCCATGATGGCCGCCATTCCCACCAGCGTGGTGCGGGCGTTGCGGGCCTCCGGTCGCTTGAAGGCGGACACCCCGTTGGAGATCGCTTCCACCCCGGTCAGCGCGGTCACCCCGGCGGAGAAGGCGTGCAGGACGAGAAACAACGACACAGAGACCAGCGCCGCGCCGTATCCCTCCAGCTCGCGGGCCTCGGCCGGGGGGTAGCTGATCGGGCCGAGGCCGCCGAACGCCCAGCGCCAGATGCCCAGCACCACCACCGCGGCCATGCCGAACACGTACAGGTAGGTGGGCACGGCGAAGATCCGCCCGGACTCGCGGATGCCGCGCAGGTTGGCCCAGGCCAGCAGCACCACGAAGCCGACCGCGATCGCCACCCGCCAGGGCTCCAGGGCGTGGAAGGCGGAGGTGAGCGCCGCGGTGCCGGCCGCCACGCTCACCGCCACGGTCAGGACGTAGTCGATGATCAGGGCTGAGCCGGCGATCGAGGCGACCAGCCCCCCGAAGTTGTCCCGGCTGACCACGTACGCCCCGCCCGAGGAGCGGTAGGCGTTGATGATCTGCCGGTAGGACAGCACCAGGATGCCGAGCAGCCCGGCGATGGCGATCGACAGCGGCAGGGCCAGCCCGGTGGCGGCCGTCCCGGCGAACACCAGCACCAGCAGGATCTCCTCGGTGGCATAGGCGGTGGAGGAGATCGGGTCGGAGGAGAACACGGCCAGCGCGACCCGCTTGGTGATGCGCTCGTGCACCAGCTCCGAGGTCTTCAGCGGGGCCCCGAGCAGCACCCGCTTGGCGCGGTAGCCGAGGGACTCGTAGCGCTGCGACCTCGCGGGAGGCGAGGGCTGGGGCTGTAGGCGGGCCTGGGGCTGGACAGACATGATGGGCGCTCCTGGGCATGATCGGCGCTCCTGGATGACGCCTGGATCGATGCTGTGGGGCCGCGACCCGTGCTGGGACGGGCCTCTGCCCACTGTGTCGGCCGGACACAAAGGAATCACTAAGACCGCACGGCGTCGCGCAAAGAAACCATCAAGAGGCACCCGGGCGGTGGTGTACGCAGCGGCCCCGGCGAACGATCCTCGGGCGAGGAGGTCCCGGGGTGGCCAGGCCGGTGAGCCTGTCGGGCGAACTGCTCGAATCTCGCGGTTAGCCCTATTTGCAAGTAACGGAGACGCCCGACTAGATTCCTCCCTTCTCGTCCAAATGCTCGGATATCGCCACCCTCTGCCCCATGGAGCCGAAGAGGCTGCCCGTTTCGCGCCGCCGAGGAGCCGACGGTCTGGTTTGCCGTGGTCAAGCGCGAGAGCATCGCGATCCGGTCGCTTTGGATAGCTGGCCCAACGATCAGACACGGCAAAGGGTGGCTGATGCTGCAGAATCTGAAAATCAGGTCGAAGATCGTCAGCCTGCTGATCCTCCCGCTGGCGGCGCTCGCGGTCTTCGCTTCGTCACAGGTCATCTCCACCTCGCGCAACAGCAAGGAGGCCCGTGGCGTGAGCGACATCAGCCACTTCATGCCGGCGGTGATCCGGGTGGTCGACGCCGCGCAACTGGAGCGGGGAATCACGCTCGGCTACGTCGGCAGCCGCCGCCAGCACTATCGCAGCACGATGGTCGCGGACCGGGCCATCACCAACCAGGCGAAGCGCACCCTCGACGCCGAGTTCGCCAAGCTCGACCTCGACGAATACAGCGGGCGCCTGCGCGCCCGGCTGGTCGCCACGGTGGCCAGGGCAGACCAGCTCGTCAACCCGAAGGCGCAGGGATACCAGCGCACGGCCTTCGAGCAAGCTGGGTCGGCGAAGGACGTCGCCGACTCTTACAACCAGGTCATCGGCGACCTGCTCCTGTTGCACAGCGAGATCGAGGCCGAGACCTCCAACCGGAACCTGGCCCGCAACCTGGCCACCTTCACCGCCGTCTCCCGGCTCAAGGAGGCCGCGTCCCAGCAGCAGGGGATCTTGTTCGCGGCCCTGGCGGGCGGCCAGTTCGTCGGCACGCAGTATGCGGACTTCACCACCGCCACCGGTGAGGAGAGCGCCTGGCGCAAGCAGTTCAGCGCGTCCGCCGCCACCGCGCAGACCGAGTTCTTCGACCACACCGTCAAGGGGCCGGCCGTCAACCGCGTCCATGCCATCCGCGACGCCGCGATCGCTGCCCAGGACTCAAAGGACCTTGTCCGCGACCTCAAGAACGACCGCGACGACCTGGCCGGCTTCGACGACGCCACCGACTGGTTCTTCTCCGCCCAGGCCAAGATCGACCTGCTTCGCGCCGTCGAGCAGAAGCTCGCCGGCGACGTGGGGAAGCTTGCCGGGTCGGTGCGGACCAGCGCGGAGAACCGCGCCACGGTCGCGTTCTTCCTGACGATCATCGTGCTCGAGGCGACGATCGGCTTCTCGCTGCTGATGGCCCGCTCGATGGCGAGGCCGCTGGAGCTCCTCGAGCGGAGCGCGCGCGACGTGGCCGAGCAGCAGCTCCCCGGCGTGGTCGAGCGCCTGCAGCAGGCCAAGGAGGTCGACCTCGCCGCCACGCAGGCGAAACCGGTGCCGGTCAGATCCAAGGACGAGATCGGCCGGGTGGCCGAGGCGTTCAACTCCGTGCACCAGGTGGCCACCCGCGTCGCCACCGAGCAGGCCGCCTTGCGCCGCAGCATCGGCGACATGTTCGTCAACCTGGCCCGGCGCAGCCAGCGCCTCATCGACCGGCAGCTCAACTTCATCGAGGAGCTGGAGCGCGACGAGACCGACCCCGACGAGCTCGCGAAGCTCTTCCAGCTCGACCACATGGCGACCCGCATGCGGCGCAACGCGGAGAACCTGATCGTGCTCTCGAGCGCCGAGTCCGCGCGACGCTGGAGCGAGCCCGTCGCCCTCGCCGACGTGATCCGCGCGGCCATCTCCGAGGTCGAGGACTTCACCAGGGTCCAGCAGATCACGGTCGACGAGGTGCAGGTCTCCGGCCACGCGGTCAACGACGTCGTGCACCTGCTCGCCGAGCTGGTCGAGAACGCCACGACCTTCTCGCCTCCGGAGACGCTGGTGAAGGTCGCCGGGCAGGCCACACCCAACGGGCACCTGCTCGAGATCGAGGACTGCGGCATCGGCATGACCGACGACCAGCTGGCCTCGGCGAACGAGCGCCTCGCCAACCCGCCGATGATCGACTTCGCGCTGTCGCGCCTGCTCGGCTTCTTCGTGGTCAGCCGCCTCGCGCAGCGCTACGGCATCAAGGTCCAGCTCAGGCACTCCTGGTACGGGGGCGTGACCGCGCTGGTGCTGATCCCGTCGAGCCTGCTCAACCAGGCGGGCACGACCCAGGTGTCAAGAGCCGACATCGCCGAGTTCCCGCGGGACGGCCGCCTCGCGCAGGTCCTGCCGCCGCCCGCGCGGGCCATGGCCAACGCCGACCGCGGTGGTGACCTGCCGATCTTCGAGGCGACCCGGTGGGAGTGGTTCAAGGGTGGTGCCTGGGCCACCACGCAGCCACCGCTGCGACCCGAGAAGCTGTCCGAGAGCGGCCTGCCACGCAGGACCCCGCAGGGGAACCTCGCTCCCGGGCTGGCGGCCACGGCCCCGCCGACGGCGCAGCCGCCACGGCAACCGTCCGGGCTGACCCGCTCGCCCGACGACATCCGGAACATGCTCACCAACTACCGGGCCGGTCTGCGGCACGGCCGCTTGGAGGCGGCCAGCGACCAGCACACCCAGCCCGCATCCGACCCCTCCGACCCGTCGTTCCCCGGGAGCTCGCATGGGACACCGCACTAGCGCTCCGGTCAAGCACCCACGGTGGGCGGGTTCTGGGCTCCCTGTCCCTGCGGCGTGCGCAACCGCCTCGCCGGCACGTGACCGGCGCACTGGCCGGCCACGGGTCGCCTGGCCCCCTGGTCGCGAGGAGCAGGACGCGCGATGAGCGGCACGGGCGGCGCCGACAGCCCGGAGGGGCCGAGCCGCCTGGGCCCGGAGGGGCCGAGCCGCCTGGTGCGCGCCTACGCGGTGACCGGCGGCCGGACCCACTCCCAGCGCGACGACCTCGAGCTCGAGACGCTGGTCTCGACCTCCCCCTACGGCGAGGCCGCGGCGCCCTCGCTCGGCTTCGAGCGGCGCTCGATCGCCATGCTCTGCCAGGACGTGCTGTCGATCGCTGAGCTCTCCGCCTGCCTCGACCTGCCTCTGGGCGTCGCCAAGATCCTTGTCAGCGACATGGCCAGCGAGCGGCTGGTGATCGTGTACCGGCCTGCAAGCTCCGGCGGGCGCCCCGACCTCGCCCTGCTCGAGCGGGTCCTGGACGGCCTGCGGGCGATCTAGCGGCCCCGCAGACCCCGCAGCAAGGAGGGCCAGGCACCCGGGCTCAGGCCCTGGTCGCTGAACCGGGTTACGGACAGAACCTCTGGTGACCTGCTTAGGGCTCGCCGGCCAACAACTCGGTCGTTCCAGAAGGAGCCTACCCAGGCCAGACGGGTCGAGCTTGCACAAGTTGTCGAGCGGAGGGCCCGAAGGCCCGCCGCCGGACAACATGGCCGGTGTCGGGCGTCTCCGAGCTGAGGTCGCTCGCCCAGAAGCGCGACGAGCGGCTCCGGGAAGTCGGCGCAGCCTGGTCAGCGCCTCGCCCGGCTGCCGTTTCCTTTCACCGCTCCGCCGGCAGGGCCGGGCGGGTCGGCTCGGGGGTGGGCGGCGCGACCGCGCCCAGGTGGATCTGCCGCTCGACCTCGATGAATCGCTGCTCCGCGTGACGGTCGCGGGTCAGCAGCGAGACCACGAAGCCGCACGCGAACGCCAGCGGCATCGACACGAGCGCCGGGTTCTTGAGCGGGAAGGGCGCGCTGGCGTTGCCGAACACGTCGACCTGGATGGTCGGCGAGATGTAGATCAGCACCAGGGCCGACACGGCGCCGACCACGATGCTAGCGACCGCGCCCCAGGTGGTGAAGCGACGCCAGAAGATCGCCAGCAGCAGCGCCGGGAAGTTCGCGCTGGCGGCGATCGCGAATGCGAGCCCGACCATGAAGGCGACGTTCTGGCCCTCCAAGGCGATCCCGAGGATGATCGCGATGGCGCCCATGACCACGGTCGCGATGCGGGCCACGCGCAGCTGCTCCGACTCGGGCGCCTGGCCACCGCGCACGACGTTGACCCACAGGTCGTGCGAGAGCGCGGCCGCCCCGGCCAGCGTCAGCCCGGCCACCACGGCCAGGATCGTGGCGAACGCCACGGCCGCGATGAAGCCGAGGAAGGGCGTCCCGCCGACCTCCTGGGCGAGCAGCGGCGCGGCCATGTTGCCGCCCTTCTCGACGCCGGTGATGGTGTCCCGCCCGACCAGCGCCATCGCGCCGAAGCCGAGCACGAAGGTGAACAGGTAGAACAGCCCGATCAGGAAGGTCGCCCAGTTGACCGACGACCGTGCCGCCTTGGTGTCGGGCACGGTGTAGAAGCGCATCAGGATGTGGGGCAGCCCGGCGGTGCCGAACATGAGCGCCAGCCCGAGCGAGATCGCGTCCCACGACCCGGTGACCACCTTCGTGCCCGGGGCGAGCACCGCCTGGCCGTTCGCGTCGGCCGCCTCGGCAAACAGCCTGACGGGGTTCATGCCGAACTTGGCCAGCACCAGCACGACGAGGATGAAGGCGCCGCCGAGCAGCAGCAGCGCCTTGATGATCTGCACCCAGGTGGTCGCGATCATGCCGCCCAGCAGCAGCAGCGCGATCATCACGGCGCCGACGATGATGACGGCCAGCGCGTAGTCGAGCCCGAACATCAGCTTGATCAGCGCGCCGGCGCCGACCATCTGGGCGATCAGGTAGAAGACGACCACCGACAGCGTGCCGACCGCCGACGCGATCCGGACTGGCTTCTGGTGCAGGCGGAAGGCGACCACGTCGGCGAAGGTGTACTTGCCGAGGTTGCGCAGCGGCTCGGCGATCAGGAACAGCACGATCGGCCAGCCGACCAGGAAGCCGATCGAATAGATCAGCCCGTCGAAGCCGTTCAGCGCCACCAGCCCGGCGATGCCGAGGAAGCTGGCCGCGCTCATGTAGTCGCCGGCGAGGGCGACCCCGTTCTGGAAGCCGGTGACGTTGCCGCCGGCGGCGTAGAACTGCTCGGTCGTGTGCGTGCGCCGGGCCGCCCAGTAGCTGATCCCGAGGACGCCCAGGATGAACAGGACGAAGAACGAGATCGCGAGCGCGTCCGGGTCACCCAGCTTGGCCAGCACCACCATGTCGCTCACCCCCGGAGGCGCCGGATCTCGGGCTCGTAGACCCGGTTCGCCCAGCCGACGTAGAACCAGGTCAGTACCCAGGTCGCGAGGATCACGAGCACGCCGAGCAGCATCCCGAGGCTCAGGCCGTCGGTGAGGCGCCGCCCGAGCAGCGGCTTGTTGAACGCGATGAGCAGGATGAAGCCGAAGTAGACGACCAGCATGATCAGGGTCAGCACGACGCCGACCCGGAAGCGGCGGGCGGCCAGGGCGTCCAGATCCTCCTCGTGCGTGGCGGCAGCCCGCCGCTCGGCAGCCTCGTCAGCCATACCGACCACCTCCCAAACCGGGACCAACCTGGAAAGCATGTGAAGCGTATACCTCTACTCCAGACCCCGGTACCACCGGTTCGTCCGCGCTACGCCGGGGTCGCTCAGCCGCGCGTGTACAGGGAGTCGCTGACGCGCGCCTGGTAGGTCCTGCGGGCCGCCTCCCGTGCATCTCGCAGCGTCACCACGCCCTGCGCGACCAGGAGCCGGAGGAGCTTGAGGAAGATCTCGCCGGTGAGGATCGCGTCGCCGAGCGCGGTGTGGCGCCCGATCACGCTGACGCCGAGCCGTGCCGCCATCGCCTCGAGGGAGTGCTCCTCGTGGTCGGGGTGGACGACCGCCGACAGCAGCAGGGTGTCCAGCACGGGCTGGGTGAGCCGCACGCCGGTCTGGGCCTCCTTCAGCTGCAGGAACCGCATGTCGAAAGCGACGTTGTGCCCGACGAGCACGGTGTCTGATGCGAAGCGGGCGAAGGCGGGCAGGACCTCCTCGATGGTCGGCTGCCCGCGGAGCAGCTCCGGCGAGATGCCGTGCACGCGCTGGGAGGCGGCCGACACTCCTCGCCGCGGGTCGACCAGCTGCTCGAAGGTCTCCTGGCGCAGCAGCCGCCCGTTGACGATCCGGATCGCGCCCATCGAGATGATCTCGTCCCCCTCGGACGGGCTCAGCCCGGTCGTCTCGGTGTCGAAGATGGTGTAGGCCAGCTCGTCCAGCCGCCGCTCGTCCCATGCAGGCGCATGCTCGGCCGCCCCGAACAGGTCGAAGTCGTAGAACTCGGGCCGGCTCTCATCCGGCACGGCCGGGCTCACCGGCGGCGGGCCCGGCGCGACCTCGGCGAGGGGCAGGAGCAGCCGCACGTAGGCGCCGCGGCCTGCCTCGTCCTGGCGGCACCACAGCTCACCGCCATGCCGCTCGACCACCTCCTTGAGGGTGGACGCGGCGCCTGTCCCGCCCGGCCCGAGTGGCTGCTCCGTCCACGATCGCAGCGTCTCCGCGTCCAGTGGGGCTCCCAGCCAGCGCAGGTCCAGCTCGGCGTGCCGCCCGACGCCGCGCACGGCGAGCCCGATCTCGTCCACGCCGCGCTCGGCGTGCAGCCGGCCGGCGAGGTGGGTCACGGCCCGCACGAGCGCGAAGCTGTCAACCCGCAGCCAGCGCTCGTCGCCCGGCTCGTCGATTGAGGCGCGCACCCCGGCCTCGCCATCGAGGCTGCGGCCGAGGGCGGTCAGCAGCTCGCGGTCGAGCATGTCGGCCAGCAGCCACTGGTCGTGCAGGTAGCCGGAGGACTCGCTCATGGCCCGCTCGACCTGCGCGCCGAGGCCGGTTGCCTCCTCCCGGATGATCTCCACGAACCGGCGCCGCTGCTCGGACTCCATCTCCGGGTAGTCGAGCATGCTCTCCACGGCTGCCCGGATGCTGGCCAGCGACGCGCGCGTCCCTTCGGTGAGCGCCCGCAGGAGCGCGTCGCGGCGCTCGCTGATCTCGGCCCGCCGGGTCGTGTCGTCCAGGGTGAGCACGAAGCCGGCCAGCTCCCCGCCCTCGGCAGCGACCGGGGCGATCTGCACCCGGAGCAGCTTGTCGCCCCTGGCCGTCATGGCCGGGTGCGAGGCGGCCGAGCCGTCGCGGACGCACGCGAGCGCGTGCGCGATCAGGCTCCGGTCGACGATCCCGAACACCGAGCGGCCGAGACCAACCAGCCCGACGGGACGGTCGAGCAGCTGCCTTGCCGCGGCGTTGTACAGCAGGATGCGGCCCTCGACGTTGCAGACGAGCACGGCCAGGGTCAGCTCGGACATGAGCGCGGCGAGCCGGTTGCGCTCCTGCTCCAGGTCGGCCCGGGCGGCCGCGATCTGGCCCTCGACGTCCGACCGGGCCGACCGGTAGCGGTCGGCGAGCTCGTTCACGGCGACGGCCAGCTCGCGCACCTCCCCCGGCCCACGCACCTCGAGGCGGTGGTCGGGGTTGGCCGAGGCGATGAGCCTGGTCTCGGTGGCCAGACGCCGCGGCGCGGCCACGTACAGCTTGAAGAAGAGCGCGACCAGCGCCCCGAGCCCGGCGAGGAGCAGGAGCCCGCCCGTGGCCAGGAGTGCCGCCTGCTCGCGCAGGACGCGGGTGAGGACGGCCTGGTCGCCCGGGCTGACACTCGACCAGACGCCGACGGCGAGCAGGGCGACGCCCGCCCCGACGGCGAGCGACAGGATCGCCAGGGCCAGTGCGAACTTGGCCTTCGCGTTCACGAGCCGCCCTCGAGCAGACGCGCGACCTGGTCGACGAGCTCACGGGTGGAGAACGGCTTGGTGACGTAGGCGTCGGCGCCCATCGCCATGCCCTTGGCGATCTCGGTCTCGCGCCCCTTGGCCGTGAGCATCACGATCTTGAGGTCGCCGCGGCCGGTCGCGCGCAGCTGCTGGCAGACCTCGAAGCCGTCCCGGCGCGGGAGCATGACGTCGAGCAGGACGATGTCAGGCTGGAAGCGCTCAGCTTCCTCGAGGGCCAGGTCGCCGTCGGCGGCGACGCGGGTCTCGTAGCCCCTGCGCCGCATGAGGAACTCGAGCGAGGTCACGATGTTCGGCTCGTCGTCGACGATCAGGACCTTGCTCGCCATCAGCTCGCCGCCTCTGTGCCGACCGGCGCCTGCGCCACCGGCAGTGTAAAGGAGAAGGTCGCGCCCTGCCCGGGCTCGCTCTCGACCCATAGCTCGCCACCCAGGTGGCTCACGATCTGCCGGCTGATCGGCAGCCCGAGGCCAGTGCCCTGCGGCCGGTCGGTGAGGGCGTCGCCGCCCTGCCGGAACTTCTCGAAGACGACCTGCTGGTCCTCGGGCCGGATGCCCGGGCCGTTGTCGCGGACGTCCACCCGCACACCCGGCCCGTCGACGCGCAGGTCCACGGTGACCCGGCCGTCCTGCCGGTCGCAGAACTTGGCCGCGTTCGACAGCAGGTTCAACAACACCTGCATGACCCGGTCGCGGTCGGCGGCGACGGGGGGGACGCTGGCCGGAACGTGCACCTCGAGCGTGGCATGCCCCTCCTTGAACAGCTGCGCGGTGGTCGCGACCGAGTCCTCGACGACGGCCTTCAGGTCGACCTCGGCGATGCGCCACTCGGCCCGGCCCGACTCGATCTTGGACAGGTCGAGCACCTGGTTGATGAGCCTCGTCAGGCGCTCGGCCTCCTCGACGAGGATGCGCAGGTACTGCGCCCGCTCGTCCTCGTCGAGGTCCGGGTTGTCGAGCAGGATCTCGGAGAAGGAACGGATCGAGGTGAGCGGCGTGCGCAGCTCGTGGGTGACCATCGAGACGAAGTCGTCCTTGAGGCGATCGAGCTCCTGGAGCCGCTCGTTGGCCGCGCGCAGCTCGGCGGTCGCCAGCTCGAGCGCGCGCGACTTGCGCTCCAGCTCCCGGCTGTAGGCGAGCACCTGGGAGGCCTCGTCGAGGATCTCCATCACCTCGCCGAACCCGAGCGGCTCCTCCTCGACCACGGAGGCGACCACTGCCCGGGCCGAGGCGGCGCCGATGGCCCCGGCCAGCACGGTCTCGACGTGGTGGATCAGCTCGGCGTCGGCCGCCAGGCCGGGGGACAGGTCCAGGCCGCGTCCGCGGGCGTGGCCGGCGAGCGCCTCCTCGGCCCCAGCCTTCCCGAGGAAGCGTTCGAGCAGGCCCCGCAGCTCCCCGACCGAGGCGCTTCCCCGCCAGAAGCGGGCGTCCGCGCCCTCTCGCGGCCGGCTGAACACGTCCACGAACAGCGCCGCCTGGCCGTGCTCGGCCGGGCTGGGCCGCCCGACAAGGGAGACGCCGACGTAGGCGCCCAGGTTGGCCAGCATGCTCCAGAACATGGCGTGGCTGATCTCGTCCATCCCTTCCAGGCCGAGCAGCTGCTGGGGCCGGAGCAGCTCGATCTGGAACGGCCCGTCGAGGAAGCCGAGCGGCAGCCAGCCGGAGCGGGCCAGGTTGGGCAGCAGCAGCGTGTAGACCCAGACGGCGAAGCCGGCGACCAGCCCGGCCAGGGCGCCGGCCCGGGTGCCGCCCTTCCAGAGGATGCCGCCGAGCACCGCCGGGGCGAACTGGGCGACGGCCGCGAACGAGATCAGCCCGATCGACACCAGCGCCGGCGCCTCGCCGGCCACCCGGAAGTAGGCGAACCCGAGCAGCAGCACGAGCACGATCGTCACCCGCCGGATGCCGAGGATCAGCCCGCCCAGCTCTCTGGGCCGGGCCATGCGGCGCCGGACCCATGACCAGCCATCCAGCCGCAGCAGCACTGGCAGCACCAGCGAGTTGGACACCATCGTGCTGAGCGCGATCGTCTCGACGATGACCATGCCGGTGGCGGCCGACAGCCCGCCAAGGAACGCGAGCAGCGCCAGCGCCTGCTGCCCCTCGGCCATGGGCAGCGCGAGCACGAAGGTGTCCGGGTTGACGCCGCCGCCCCCGAACCGGAGCAGCCCCGCCAGCGCCACCGGCATGACGAACACGTTGATGACCAGCAGGTAGAGCGGGAACAGCCAGGTGGCCGTGCTGAGATGCCGCTCGTCAACGTTCTCGACCACGGCGATCTGGAACTGCCTTGGCAGCAGCAGGATGGCCAGCATGGACAGGACGGTGAGCCACACCCAGGTGCCGTAGTCGGTCCCGGGGCCGAGCGTGAACAGGCGGGTCAGCTCGGGCACGGCGGCCGCCTGGCCGAACAGGTCGCCGAAGCCTGTGAAGACGCCGAAGGTGACGAAGACCCCGACAGCCAGGAAAGCAACGAGCTTGATGATCGACTCGAAGGCGATCGCGGCCACCATGCCCTCGTGCCGCTCGGTCGCGTCCAGGTGCCTGGTGCCGAACAGGATCGTGAAGGCCGCCAACAGCAGGGCCGCGTACAGGGCCGTGTCTCCCAGCAGCGGCACCGACCCGAGCTCGGTGGTGGTGACGATCTCGGGGTGGCGCCGGAGGATGTTGAAGGTGTTGGAGATGGCCTTCAGCTGCAGGGCGATGTACGGGACGATCCCGACCACGGCGATGACCGTGACCAGCGCGCCGAGCAGCGTGCTCTTGCCGTAGCGGGCCGAGACGAAGTCGGCCAGCGAGGTGATCCGGTTGCGCCTGCTGATCCGGATGATCTTGCCGAGCACGAGCCAGCCGAGCGCGACCATGAGGGTCGGGCCCAGGTAGATCGGGAGGAAGCCGACGCCCTGGCTGGCGGCCCGGCCGACGCTGCCGTAGTAGGTCCAGGAGGTCGCGTAGACGGCCAGCGAGAGGGCGTAGATGGCGCCGTTGTTGATCACGCTCCGCCCGGCGCGAGCGCGCTTGTCGCCCCAGTAGGCGATGGCGAACAGCAGGCCGAGGTAGGCGGCCGAGACGGCGACGATGACCCAGGTGCGGAGCACGCCCTCAGCCCCGGGTCATCGCGGCCGCCGGACGATCAGCGCGACCAGGACGATCAGCAGGGCCCAAGCCGTGAACAGGTACGCCAGCTGCAGCGGGACGCCGAGCACCCTGGCCGGGGAGTCGAACAGCGCCAGCAGCGGGTAGTTGAGCAGCAGGAACCCGAGCGCGGCGGCGGCGGCCAGCCGCGGCGTCCTCAGTCGGTCGTGCACGGCCGTCCCCGTCTACTCACCCGTCTGGAAGCTGCGCGCGGTTGCCCGCTGCAGCTCGACCACGGTTCGCAAGGCGTCCCGCAGCCGCCGCTGCTCGAGCGGTGAGAGGCTGCCCAACGGAACCCGGTTGTCCGGCTGTCCGCCGGCGGCGAGCCGCCGGAGCTGCTCCCGGAGCCGCAGGTGCGTCAGGTAGCGGAACGCGTCGGCGAGCGCCTCGGCCCCGCCCCGGCTCAGTGTTCCGGCCTGCGCCGCCGCCTCGAGCCGTTCCAGGGTGGACCGGGCCAGCGACCGGGCCGCGAGTGCGTAGAGCCGGGCGAGCAGCACGATCGCCGCGATGCCACCGCGCTTGAGGTCGACGCTGCCGCCGTCGGTCCGGATCCGCCCGAATGGGCCGAGGGGCGGGCTGAACTTGGTCGCGGCCCGCGCGAGCTGGACCAGGAACAGCTGCCGGTCTGCTCCCGTGAGCAGGATCTGGTTCAGCGGCGCGGGTGACAGCTCGCCATGGACGTGGCGGAAGTCGAGGAACACCTCGGCCTCGAGCAGCGCCTGCGCGTCGGGCGTCTGGATCCACTGCCGGAAGACGTCCTGCCAGGCAGCCAGCGGCCGGCACCAGTTGGTGGCCATGTAGCCCCCGGGACAGGGCGGAAAGCCCGCCTGCAGGAGCCCGGCGACGACGCGGCCAGCGAGCATCTCGAAGTAGGCGCGCGCCTCGGCCGTGTCCTCCAGGTAAACAAGGGCGTTGTCCTGGTCGCTCAGGAGCACCTGTTCCATCCGGCCCTCCGAGCCGAGCACGAGCCAGGCGTACGGGCACGGCGGCGGGCCGAGCTCCGCCTCGGCGAGCTGTAGGAGCTTGCCGGTGAGGGCGTCGTCGAGGCTCGCGATGACCCTGGCGATCCGGACGGGCTCGACGCCGCCCGCGAACAACGCCTCGGCGGTCGCCGCGATCTCGTGCGCGTACCCCTCGAGGGCTTCGAGCCGGTCGAGGGCCCGGATCCGGCCGAGCACGAGCAGCGGGCTCCTGGCCTGCTGCCGGAGCAGGTCCATGTCGGTCACCATGCCCACGATCCGTCCCGCCCGGGTCACGGGGACGTGCTCGAAGTCCTGGTCGAGCATGAGCAGGAGCGCCGCGTACAGCGGCGCGTCGGCGGGCAGCGACCGGAGCGGCCGGCTCATCACCGCCCGGACCGGAGTATCCGGCGTGCGTTCCTCGGCCAGGACCCGGTTGCGCAGGTCGCCGTCGGTCACGATGCCGGGTGGGTCGTCGGCGACCAGGGCCGAACTCACGGCCGCCTCGCGCATCGCCCGCGCCGCTTCGGCGATGGTCGCCTCCGGGGAGACGAACAGCGGCGGCCGGGTGACGAGCGTCCCGACCGGGGTCGCGAAGTCCCCTCCGAGCCCCGAGACCTCCAGGCTGGGCGCGTCGGGCCGTGACTCGCCGGCCTGGGAGACGTGCTCGGGCTCGCCATCGCTGGGACGGCCGCCGGACCGGGTGGGCTCGATGAAATCGACCGGTTCCACGTGATCCCCGTCGGCTCCGAGGGTGTAGCGGCGGAGGCCGCGCGGCCAGTGGACCTCGTCCTGGAGGAGCCGTCAAGCCTCCCCGACCGGGCGTCGAGGCAGCCTCCATGCCGGCCGCAGGAACCCGGCAGGCGAGACGCGGTGACATGCCTGGAACCAGGCGGCGGTCGCCACCGGTCGCGCTGCGCGGCCGACGTGAACGCGGGCTCGATCGGGATCGTGCTTCGACCGCCCGGCGGTTGCGGTCGTGGACGTGTGCCTGGAAGCTGCCTGAGGAGACGGTCGGCAAGATTGCCCCGTAGAGGCGGAAGCATCAGCCGGGATCCACCGTTGCCGGGCAGGTCCAGGTGTGCGGAGGAGGCTCGAGGAGCTCGACCCGTCGAGACGTTCACCGCCAATCCACGAGCCCTGGCGAGCGGGGACCGAAGTTGCGTCTCCTACTTCGACGGTTGGGGCAGCTAGCACTTCGACGGTTGGGGCAGCTAGCACTTGACCTTCGGGTTGACACCGGCGTAGTTCAAGGGGCCGGCGACGATCGTGACCGCGATGGTTCCCAGCTTGGCGCAGTTGACGTTCGAACTGGAGAAGTAATTGCGCTGCGCCGCCGCGACCACGCCGATGACCAGCCAGATGACGACCAGTAGTGACCCGATGCGCCTCACAGCTACCTCCCATGCCGGATACAGATCGCGACGTTGACGACAGGGCGGCCTCCAGCCCCCCGCGTTTCACAAGTCCGGGCACCCATGGTCAGCAACGAGAGCCGCCGGCCCTCGCGTGCTCTCAACAGATGCCCGCTCACAGGCACCTTGCTCGTACGGCACCGTCATCGGGTCAACGGGGTGGCGCGCCTGCGCTACCAGTAGTGCCGGCGACCGCGAACCGGGCGTCCCATCGACCCCAGGATCCACAAGACGGCGCCGATGATCAGCAAGATGATCCCAATCGTCCACAGAATCGCGATCTTGGCGACCAAACCGATGACGAGCAGGACCAATCCGAGAATGATCATGCTGCTGCCTCCTCCGGCCCCACCTCCACGCGTCGTGCGCCGAGGGACCTGGCCGACCGTGACTTTGATCGTTCCCACGCCGCAGTGTCAATCCAACCTGGCCGGCGCGTAATTGTTCAGGGCCTGTCGCCGCGCGGTGGCCGGTTCGACCGTGGGACGGCTGCTGGTGTGGCTGGGCCCTACGGCCCATGGGCAAGTGGGCTCGACCGCGTTCGTGGTCGGGGCCTCATGGTCGCACGCTGCCGTCTGACCGCTGTCGCCTGCCTGACCGCTGCCCTGGCGCTTGCCGGGTGCGGCTCGGGTACTGCAGCCGCGCTCCCTTTGGGGCCAGCGAACACCAGCCCATTCGGCTCCCGGGGCGGGAACCGGTCGAGGTGGTCGCGGAGCAGGTCGATCGTCTCGGCCGCCAGTGCGATCGTCCGTGGCTTGCCTACCCCCTTGGTGGGGCCGATCTTAAGGCGGGCAGCCCCACCTCGGGCTGCTGCCCTAGATCCGCCAAGCAGCAGACTCATTTTCGGGACTGCTGCCACGCTCTGCCCCTGAGCGCCTCAGGTGATACCCCAATGGCCAGGTGGGGACTGTTGCGTCCATGCGGAAGGCGTCGTTGGAGGTCGGCGGCGTGGAGGCCGCGCCCACGATGAACGCCTCGAGATCGAGCCGAAACGCGCGATCGCTACCGTGGTCGACGGGGTGTGAAGGGCAGCGTCGGGGCAGCCGAGCCAGGTGATCGCTAGCTGCAACAGTCCCTTCTGATCAGGCCAGCATGGTGAGCCAGGCCGGTGCCGGGCAGCACGAAGACGAATCGGAATCAAGGCACGCCACAGGCGGCCAAGGCGGAATCGGGTCACCCGCGCTACCCGGCACAGCCTCCTCCACAAGGCAGCCAACAAGACAAGTCGCCGTGCCGCTACACCCTCTCGACCCGGCACCAGACCGAACCATCTAGCCCAGTACCAGACCCCAGTCTCACAGGCGGATTATCGGCTGCGGTGTTGGCTGTCCGGTCCCCACCAGGGTTGAACGCCGCATGAGCTGCATGAACGCATTTCCGTACCCCACGAGCTGTGGCAGCGCCGTAGAACTCCATCAGGAAGACGACCCCGGCCGGCGCCGAGCAGGTGGCGGTGCCCTCGCCGGCGGCCTCGTGGCCGAGGGGTTACCTCGGAGCCCTTGGAGTACTCCTGGCGGTCGGTGCCGCAGATGGCGTTCGCGCGGACCCGTAGCAGGAGCTGGCCGGGGCCAGGCACGGGGACGGGCTTCTCCGCGGTCTCGATCCGGCTCCCGCCGGTGAACGTCGGCACCTTGACGGTGGTGGGTGTCATGGTTGGACCGCGGCCGGCCGGCCGACCGTGCTCTCGCGGACCGCGAGCCTGAAGTCAGCCTGCAGCTCGCGCGGCGGCTCGGCGTTGCCCTCCCTGATCCGCGACAGCAGCAGGTCCACGACGAGGTTGGCGATCTGTGCCTTGTCGGGAGAGATGGTGGTCAGCGACGGGGTGCTGAACCGTCCGTCCTCGATGTCGTCGATCCCCGCCACGGCGACGTCCTCGGGGACACGGTAGCCGCGGTCGAGCAGCGTGCGGATGGCACCCAGGGCCATCAGGTCGTTGAAGCAGAAGACCGCATCGGGTGGTTCCTCCAGCGCCAGCAGCCGCTCCATGGCGCCGGCACCGCCCGGTCGGTCAAGGGACCGGGTGGGCACGACCAGGCGGCGCTCGACGGCGGCGCCGGCGTCGCGGAGTGCCGCCGCATAGCCACGGTAGCGGAGGTGCTCTGCCACCAGGTTGGTGGTCTGCCGGCAGCCGATCGCTGCGATCCGTGTCCGACCGAGCTCGAGCAGGTGGGCGGTGGCCGTACGGGCGGCGGCGACGTTGTCGATGGCGACGTGGTCGGCGGGACACCGGTAGGCCTGCTCGCCGAGCAGGACGAGCGGGGTCTGGTCGTCTCGTGCACGCAGATCCTTGGGGCGCAAGGCCACAGGGTTCAGGATGAGACCGTCGATCAGGTGCGGGCCACCGTTGGCGAACAGACGCTTCTCGCGCTGCGGGAGGCTGTCGGTCTGCTCGATGAGGACTGTGTAGGAGTGCCGCTCGGCGGCCTTCACGATGTGCCGGGCCAGTTCGCCGAAGTACGGCACGTCGATTGCCGGGACCGCGAGGGCGACGATCCCCGAGCGACCCGTGCGCAGGCTCCGAGCCGCCAGGTTGGGCCGGTAGTTGAGCTCGTCGAGCGCCCGCTGCACCCGCGAGCGTGTCGTCTCCGTGACGTAGGGGTAGCCGTTCACGACGTTGGAGACGGTCCGCACGGACACGCCAGCGAGCTTCGCGACATCCTTGAGGCCGACCGGCATGCGCCCTCCCTCGTTTGGCCCGATCACCCTACCGCCGTCGGCCTGCCCGCTTGGAGCTCTTGACAATCCACAGCGGGTCTGGTACTTCTCTGCAACGTTGCAGAGAAGTGTAGCACAGTTGGAGCTCGGCCGGCCTCGACTCTCCAGGAGGCGGGAGGATGGCCACTCTCGAGCAGACGGTTCGTGTCCCGGCGAAATCCCCCGTTGCCACGTGGGTTCGCCGGTACCGCTTCGAGCTCGCCCTGGTCCTGCCGCTGGTGACCTATGTGCTGGTGCTGACCGTCGCCCCGATCATCGACACCTTCCGGCTCTCCTTCACCTCTGCCGACGGCGGGCTCGGGTTGCAGAACTACCGGGCGATGTTCGGGTCGGAGGTGTTCCGGACCGCGGTGGTCAACACCCTGATCGTGGCGCTGCTGTCGCTGGTCTTGGAGATCGGCGTGGGACTGACGGTGGCGTTGGCCCTGAACGTGCCATTTCGGGGCCGGGGGTTCGTCCGCACCGTCACGCTGGTCCCGATCGGGGTGCCGACGATCGTCTCCGGGGCGGTGATGCTGCTGATCTTCGCCCGCTCCGGCTACCTCAACTCCCTGCTTGCCGGCGTCGCGAACCTGGTCAGCCTGCTCCCGGGTATCGACTGGACCTTCCGCCCGATCGGGCTGACGGTGGCCGGGGGGTGGAGGACCCTGCTGACCGTGGCCGTCGCCGACATGTGGAAGGTCCTGCCGGTGATGATCCTGATCTTCCTGGCCGGCCTGCAGTCCATCCCCGAGGAGCTCTACGAGGCCGCCGACGTCGACGGCGCCACCAGGTGGCAGCGGTTCCGGCGGGTCGTCCTGCCCCTGCTGATCCCCTTCATCACGATCGCCGTCATCCTGCGGGCGATCGACGCCTTCAGGATCTATGAGCTGGCCCTGGTGCTGTCGGGGCGGGTCGAGCCGGTCCTTGGCACCTACATCGGCACGGTGTACCTGCCGCCCACCAGCGACCAGTACACCGCGGCGGCGGGGTCCATCGTCCTGTTCGCGATGATCATGGTGTTCATCGTCCTGTACCTGCGGTTCGTGGCCGCTCGTGGGGAGATCCGGTCATGAGCACCGCCTCCGTCACCGGGCCCCGGACCAGGCGGGACCTCCTGGAACGGCCGCTGAAGGTCGTGTTCCCGCTGTGGGTGATCGGGTCGGTCCTGCTGGTGGCGTTCCCGCTGTACCTGGTGTTCCTGGTGTCGTTCGCGCCCGGGTCGGCCCTGTTCGGCGACACCCCCAAGCTGTTCTTCACCGACTTCACCCTCAGGTGGTGGCAGCGCGTCATCGAAGGCGGCGACCTGGTTCCGCCGCTCATCAAGAGCCTCACGGTGGCCAGCATCACCACGCTGCTGGCGATCGTCATCGCCGCGCCCGCCGCCTACGTGATCGCCCGGCTCCGGCCCAGCCTGCGGTACACGATCGTGATCGGGCTGCTGGTGACCCGGATGTTCCCGGAGTTCGCCATCGGCATCTCGGTGGCCACGCGGTTCGCCGGATGGGGGCTGGTCGACACCTACCTCGGTCTGATCCTGGCGCACCTGATCGGGACGCTGCCGTTCATCGCCTGGATCCTTGTGGGCACCTTCGAGACCGTGCCGATCGAGCTCGAAGAGGCAGCGCAGCTCGACGGCGCGTCGCGGATGGCCACCCTGCTGCGGGTGGTGTTCCCGATCGCGGCGGGGGGGATCGCGGTCGCCTCCCTGTTCGTGTGGCTGTACTCCTGGAACGAGTTCCTGTACGCCCGCCTGCTGATCACCAACCAGAACACCCTGCCGCTGCAGGTCTTCCAGGCGATCGACCGGGGCAGCACCCAGACCATGGCGACCGTGGCGGCCGTGCTCACCCTACCGATCCTGCTGGTCGTGTACTTCCTGCAGCGGCATCTCCGCCCCGGCGCGTTGACCGGGGCCGTCAAAGGATGAGGCATTCCTCTCGTGTGTTGGTTCGAGATGGAGGTGGACCGATGAAGCGACGTCACCTGCTGTGGCTCGCGCTGCTCGCGACCCTGGCCCTGGTGGCTACGGCCTGCGGCGGCGGCGAGGAGGAGGGCGGTCAGCCCGCGGCGGGCAAGACCCTGTCCGGCACCACTATCACGTTCAGCACCGTGCTGGCCGAGGCAGAGCTGCCCGCCGTCCGGGAGGTCCTGGGCAAGTTCGAGGCCCAGACCGGCGCCAAGGTCAATTTCACCCAGGTCACCTCCGCGGACCTGCCGCAGAAGCTCCAGGTCGAGGTCGGGTCCGGCCAGCACACCATCGACCTGTTCGCGCAGGACAACCTGGCGCTCAAGGTCCTGGTGGACCGGAAGCTGGTGGAGGATCTCTCCGCCGTGCAGATCCCCGCCGGCGTCAAGCAGGAACTGCTCCCGGAGAAGTTCGACGGCAAGCAGTACTTCCTTCCCTACCGGCCCAACGTCCGGGTGGCCTACACCAACAACGGCAAGTTCCAGGAGGCCGGCGTCCAGCCGCCCACCACGGTGGAGGAGCTCATCTCGGTGGCGCAGAAGCTCAAGCAGGCGGCCGGCGGGACGCCCAAGGTGACGCTGTCGCTGGCGCAGGGCGACCCCGCGGCGGTCACCATCTCGGAATGGGTCGTCTCCTACGGCGGCAACCCGCTGATCCTGAACGATCAGGGGTCGGTGCAGGCCTTCACGACCCTGCAGCAGCTCTGGAAGCAGCAGCTGCTGGCCAAGGAGAGCCTGCAGGCGAAGTTCGACACCGAGGTGAACTACCTCCAGGGCCAGACGTCCTGGCTGGCGCAGAACTGGCCGTTCACCTCCAGCTCGCTCAACGACCAGGGGCTGCTGGAGGAGTTCAACGTCTACCCGGGATGGGCCGGGCCCGCGCGCGCCGCCCACGTGATCGGCGGGGAGGTCCTGGGGATCCCCAAGGGGGTGAGCGGCAAGCAGAAGGACGCGGCCATCCAGTTCGCCAACTACCTGATGTCCAAGGAGGCCCAGGAGATCTTCGTGGCAAAGAACGGCTGGCCGTCGGTCCGGGACGACGCCGCCGCGCAGGTGCCCGAGGAGCTGAAGACGACGTTCGACGCCATCCAGAAGGCCCTCACCGACGGCTGGTACCGCCCCAACGTTGCCTACTGGAGCGATGCTTCGGACGCGATGAACGCAGCGATCCAGCGGATCATGGTTAAGGGTGAGTCGCCCAAGCCGGTGCTGGACGACCTGCACCGGGACATCGAAGCCGCCGCCAAGAAGAAGGGAGCCCAGTACCCGCCGAGCTCCTAGCTCGCAGACCAGGTGCGCACGACCCTTCCCCGCCCGGAGTACCCGCGGCCGCAGCTGCGCCGCGGCCGCTGGCACAGCCTCAACGGTACCTGGTCCTTCGCCTACGACGACAACGACCGTGGCCGGGCGCGCGGGTGGCAGCACCTGCGCGCCCACGACCTCGACATCGGGAGCGGGCCGCTCACGCACCGGATCGTCGTCCCGTTCTGCCCGCAGTCGCCGCTGTCGGGCATCGGCGACGCCTCCTTCCATGACGTCGCCTGGTACGCACGCACCTTCATCGGGCCGCGGCGCTCGGATCGTGAGCGGGTCGTGCTCCACTTCGGCGCCGTCGACTACCGGGCGGCGGTGTGGGTCAACGGGCAGCTGGTCGCCACCCACGAGGGCGGCCACACGCCGTTCCACGCGGACATCACCGACGTGCTGTCAGCCACCGACAACGTGCTGGTGGTCCGGGCCGAGGACCCGGGGAGCGACCCGACCATTCCACGCGGGAAGCAGGACTGGCACCAGCGCCCCTCCCACACCTTCTACGGCCGCACCACCGGCATCTGGCAGACTGTCTGGCTGGAGGTCGTCGACCGCACCCACGTCAGCGACCTTCGCTTGGAGCCGGACGTGGACGCCGCGGCACTCCACGCGGTCGTGCACCTGGCCGGCTGGGAGCCGGGCACCCACCTCCGGATCGTCGCCACCAGCCAGGGCCGGCCCGCCGGCGCCGCCACCGTCGCTGCGGCGACCGACGAGCCACAGGTGACGGTCCCGCTGGGCGAGGCGCCGCTGCGGGTCTGGGCGCCGCAACACCCCGCGTTGTACGACCTGACCGTGGAGGTCGTCGACGCCGCCGGGCAGGTGCGGGACCGCGTCACCAGCTACGTCGGCATGCGCAAGGTCGACGTGGCCGGCGACCGGCTGCTGCTGAACGGCAGCCCGCTCTACCTCCGGTTGGTGCTGGACCAGGGCTACTGGCCCGACGGGCTGCTGACCGCGCCAAGCGACGAGGCGTTACGCCGCGACATCAAGCTTGCTCTGGCGATGGGCTTCAACGGCGCGCGCAAGCACCAGAAGGTCGAAGACCCCCGCTGGCTGTACTGGGCGGACCGGCTTGGCTTCCTCGTCTTTGGCGAGATGGCCAACGCCCACCGGTTCTCAGCTCGCTACGTGCAGCGCATCACCCGCGAGTGGCAAGAGGTCATCGCCCGCGACTACAACCACCCATCCCTCATCGCCTGGGTGCCCATCAACGAGAGCTTCGGCTGCCGCAGCCTCGCACCCGACCAGCGCACCCCGGTCGGGCCGTTCCAGGCCCACCATGCCAGCGCGATGTACTTCCTCACCAAGTCGCTGGACCCGACGCGTCCGGCGCTGTCCAACGACGGCTGGGAACACACCCACTCCGACCTCTGCACTGTCCACGACTACCGCGGCCCGGAGGCGTTGGCCGATCGTTTCGGCTCGGTGGGACGGCTGCTCACCGCACCCGACCACGGCATGCGGGTGTATGCGGACGGGCACGGGCACCGTGGGCAGCCCATCCTGGTGACCGAGTACGGCGGCATCTTCCGCGACACGCCGGTCGACGGCTTCGACTACGCCGTCGTCGACAGCGACGAGGACTTCCTCGTGCGTCTGCGCGCGCTCACCTCAGCGCTGCTGGAGAGCCCCATCGTCAGCGGCCTCTGCTACACCCAGCTCAGCGACGTCGAGCACGAACGCAACGGGCTGCTCACCGCCGACCGCACGCCAAAGATCGACCTCGCCCGGGTCCGCGACGTCATCGCCGCACCCCACACCGGCACCGCAGGAGGGGACATCCATGCGCACTGACGTGACCGGGGCCTTCCCTGCCGGGTTCCTGTGGGGGGCGGCGACGGGCGCGCACCAGATCGAGGGCGGCAACGTCAACAGCGACCTGTGGGAGTTGGAGCATGCCCCCGATACCGCATTCGCCGAGCCCAGCGGTGACGCCTGCGACAGCTACCACCGCTGGCGGGAGGACCTGGACCTGCTCGCCGGCGTCGGGCTGAACACCTACAGGTTCAGCCTGGAGTGGAGCCGCATCGAGCCGGAGGAGGGCGAGATCTCTCGGGCGGCGCTGGACCACTACCGGCGGATGGTCGACGGCTGCCGGGAGCGGGGCCTGTCGCCGGTGGTGACGCTGCTGCACTTCACGATCCCGCGCTGGATGCACCGCAGCGGCGGCTGGCGGGACCCTCGAGCGCTGGACCGTTTCGCCCGCTTCTGTGAGGCCGCGCTGCCCGTCGTGGCCGAGGGGGTCGACTGGGTCTGCACCATCAACGAGCCGAACATGGCCGCCATGACCGACCGCACGGCGAAGACCTCCACCAGCCCTGCCGGCGCGAGGCCGGCGCCGGACCCGGCGCTCTCGGAGGTGCTGGTCGGCGCCCACCGGCGGGCCGTGGAGGTGCTGAGATCTGTCGATGGCCTCTTGGTGGGGTGGACGGTGGCCAACCAGGACTTCCAGGCCGAGGAGGGCGCCGAGGAGGCCACGGCGGCGTGGGCCTGGCCACGCGAAGACCGCTTCCTTGCGGCGGCCAAAGGCGACGATTTTGTCGGGGTGCAGGCCTACACCCGGGTCCGGGTCGGCCCCGACGGCGCGCTACCCGTCCCCGAGGGCGCCGAGGTGACCCAGACCGGCTGGGAGTACTGGCCCGACGCGCTGGAGGAGGCCATCCGGCACACCTGGCAGGTGACCGGCGGCACACCCATCATCGTCACCGAGAACGGCATCGCCAGCGGCGACGACCGGCGGCGCATCGACTACACCCGCCACGCGCTGCGGGGCTTGAAGGCCGCCCTCGCCGACGGCATCGACGTCCGCGGCTACCTCCACTGGAGCGCCCTGGACAACTTCGAGTGGGTCTTTGGCTTCCGGCCGACGTTTGGCCTCATCGCCGTGGACCGCACGACCTTCCAGCGGACCCTCAAGCCGAGCGCACGCTGGCTCGGCGCGATCGCAACGGCCAACCGGCTCCCGGAGTGACGGCCAGCACGCCCGCGAGCGTGGACCGGCCCTTCACCGACGTTGCCGCGGTCGTCTGCAACCCTCCCAGCGCGCGGGTGTACGAGCACGGCTGGCAGACGGGGAGCCCGACCACGACCTACGGCCTGCGCGACCGGCCGTACCGGCCCGCCAGCGAGACGACCCGGGTGATGTGCTACCGCCCGGACCGCTGGGTGCCCGAGGGTTCTTCCAGGGGGAAGGCCTGCTCGCGGTGCAGGAGAGCGCCGACGGACCGGTGCAGGTGTTCGCCGGCCGGCCGGGTGCGACCGCCGTGGCGTCCATCCGCGCCCGCGTCGGCAACAACTGCGTCGTCGTCGCCAGCGATGGCGATATCGAGCAGCTGGTCGACCCTGGTCCAGGCGGGATGGTCGGCGCGCTGGGCCGGTGGGCCGACCGCTACGCCGACGCCGTGGGTGTTGGTCCCATCCGCTCGCCCCCGACGATCTGGTGCTCCTGGTACTCCTACTTCACCAGGGTCACCGAGCAGGACATGGTCGAGAACCTGGACAGCATCGACCAGCTCGACCTGCCGGTCGAGGTCGTGCAGTTGGACGACGGCTACCAGGCCGGAATCGGTGACTGGCTGGAGCTGTCCGGCCACTTCCGGTCGCTGCGCGACCTGGTGGCCCGCATCCGAGATCGGGGCCGGCGCGCGGGAATCTGGACGGCGCCGTTCCTGGTTGGCGAACGCTCCCGGCTGTACGCCCAGCATCGCGGATGGCTGGTAGAGGGCGCGTTCGCCGGCCGCAACTGGGCCCAGGACCTCTTCGCCCTCGACATCACCCATCCCGGCGCGGCCGCGCACCTCCACCAGGTGTTCTCGACGTTCCACGAGCTCGGCATCGACTTCTTCAAGATCGACTTCCTCTACGCTGCGGCGCTCGACGGCGCGCGCCACCAGGACGTGCCGCCAGTGGAAGCCTACCGGCGGGGGTTGCGGCTGGTGCGCGACGCCATCGGGCCCGCGGCCTACCTGCTGGGCTGCGGCGCGCCGATCCTGCCCAGCGTCGGCCTGGTCGATGCGATGCAGGTGAGCCCGGACATCGGTGCGACCTACGAGCCGCCGCAGGGCGACCTGAGCCAGGGCTCCCAGCGGTCGGCCGTGCTCAGCGGCGTGGGCCGGGCCTGGCAGCACGGCCGCTTCTGGGTGAACGACCCGGACTGCCTGATCGCCCGTTCCCAGGTGGAGCGCCGCCAGGAGTGGGCCGCGCACATCCAGCGCTACGGCGGCTTGCGCGGATCAAGCGATCGGCTGCGCGGCCTTGACGAGTGGGGCCTGCAGACCACCCATCGGCTGCTGTCGACCGTGCCGCCACCAACACCGTTCGCGCTCGAGGCCGGCTGAAGCTCCCTCCACAGACGCCAACCACTGCTGTTGGTGGGGCGGTGCGCGTTCTCGGGAAGCCGGGGGCTGGCCACGCGGGCCGGGCAGGCGCCGGTTCTGGCTCTACCGGACGATCGCGCCCAACTGGGGGTGGCGGGGCCGCGGCTTGGCGGGGATGCGGCCGGCGAGAAGCGGGTCGCCGGTGGCGACCCGCCACCGCTGCAGCATCGCGGCAAGCTCCTCCCGCTGCTCGGCGTGGTCGGGGTCGGCAGCCAGGTTGTGCCGCTCCAGCGGGTCGCCGTGCAGGTCGTACAGCTCCTCCGGCGGCCGCCGGCGCAGGTGGTCGTCGCCGAGCCCGTAGCGGGTGGGGCTGCCCTCGATGTCGAGGGCCAGCAGCAGGTGCGGCCGGTCCTCGAAGCTGCGGATGTACTTGTAGCGCTCGGTGCGCACGGCCCGCATCGGATCGTAGGCGTCGTGGAAGTTCTTCTCCGCGTAGATCTCACCGCGGACGGGCGACGGGTCGCCAGCGGCCAGCCATCGTGCGTGGCTGACTCCCTGGACACGCGCGGGAACCTCGACGCCGAGCCGGTCGAGCACGGTCGGCACCAGGTCGACGTGGCTGAACAGGCGTCCCTGGGCGCCGTCCGGCCGTGGCCAGCCGGCGGGCAGCCGCATCACCAGGGCGACGCCAATGCCGGGGTCGTACAGGGTGGACTTCGCGCCCGGGAAGGCGATGCCGTGGTCGGTGGTGAAGATCACCCAGGTCTCGTCGGCCAGCCCGGTACGGTCGACGGCGTCGAGCAGCCGCCCGACCGCCGCGTCGGCGCTGCGGATGGCGCCCTGGAAGGCGGCGAGGTCGTCGCGGGTCCAGTCGTTGTCGGGAGGAACCCCGGCACCTCCACCGTGGCCGGGTCGTCGGGCGGGTAGCGGTCGGGCGGGTAGGGCCGGTGCACCTCGTGGAAGCCGACGGTGAGCAGGAACGGGCGGCGCCGTTGGGCGGCGCGCTCCGCCTCCAGGACGGCGATGGCCGCGTCGGTGACCGGGCCGCAGTACGCGGCGGCGCTGAGCGGCCCGCCGGGTGCGACCACCTGGTCGAAGCCGACCCCGTGCGGGTCGAGGCTCTCGTGTTGCAGGCCGGCGAGCACGGTGTGGTAGCCGGCGGCGCGCAGCAGCACCGGCAGGGTCTGCTCGCCCGGCGCATACTCCCAGCCGAGGTGGGCGAGGCCCATCAGGCCGTTGGCGTGCGGGTAGCGACCGGTGAACAGCGACCCGCGGGCCGGTGAGCACAGCGGCGCGGTGCAGAAGGCACGGTCGAAGCGCAACCCGCTGGCGGCGAGGCGGTCCAGGGTCGGGCTTTGGACGCTGCGCACGCCGTACATCGCCAGGTGCCGCCCGAGATCGTGCCAGTGCACCAGCAGGATGTTGGGACGGGCATGCGCGTCAGGCACCAGCCGGCCTCCTCTCCTCGTCGTCTTCGTCT
>Ga0184610_1000019_pt1 | contig 40744 bp, 58 predicted proteins | sample PLM1_100_coex_FD_133011 | JGI IMG/M metagenome (GOLD analysis project Ga0184610, IMG submission 133011) | Groundwater sediment microbial communities from an aquifer in East River, Colorado, USA - PLM1_100_coex | ecosystem: Environmental > Terrestrial > Soil > Riparian zone | place: USA: East... | reverse complement strand
TCTTGGCACCGCTCTCGCGAGCCTTGCTGTGAGCGATCGCAACCGCCTGCTTCTGCGGTTTGCCGTGCGACATTTCGGTTTTGATGTTCTCGCTGACTACGCGCTTGCTCTTTCCTTTCCGTAAGGGCACGTTATTTCTCCTCTTTGTGACGACGAAGGTACTCTGACATTTTCACAGCTAACTCAGGATCGTCGTATAGGTGCCCGATTGCCACATTACATGGACTACAGAGCAATCCACGAACCTTTCCCGTTTTGTGATCGTGATCGACAGAAAGGCGGGCTCTAGGTCTTCCTCGGGCTTCTTCTGGTTTCTTTCGACAGATCGCACATCGCCCAAGTTGACGAAATTGCAATCTCTTATACCCCCAAAGAGAGAGCCCAAACTTTCGAAGCCGATTCGTGAGATCTTGTTCGGGATGTTCGGCTCGCCATTTTCGAACATGGGCTGTACTGGTATAAGGCGCCTCGCCCACCGCACTCTCCTTTTCGGGACTGTCGGCCTATTCTACCTCAACTTCGTTTCAAATAGTCAATCGCGTCCTGAAGTCGTAAGGGATCATCCCCAAAGAAGCCCAGTCCCCGTTCCCAAGAAAATCAGCCACGGAAGCCAGCCGTACCCCGTCTCGTCGATCCCTCGCCGCCTTGCCAAGGCTCGCTGCACTCCCCCACCCCCGCCGACCCTGATCTTCCTCGTCGGCCGAACTCTTACAATATTGGAGAGCGCGTCTAGAAAATCATGCTTCGCGCCCGGGAGCCCAAACCTCCCCGCTTCTTCATGGAAGATCCTATGCTCCTTCCGCACGTACAGATTCCCCGACTCCATGATCGGCAAGAGCGCGAATTTGATCCTGTCGATCTGCGCCCCCTCACTCCTCAACCTCGGAAGCTGCATGATCATCTCTTCCCTGATCGGGATCCCCCTCGTCTGTGCCGTCGTGAGGATCGTATCCTTGATCGTCGCCTGATACGCGACGCTCTCCGGCGCAATCCTCTTCATGTACGGCCGCCACTTCTCATAAAAGTCCAGAATCGCGTTGATGTTCACATGGCTCGGGTGGTTCTCCGCGTACTCGTCGATCAGGAAGATCCTGCTCCCGTTCCTCTCTGCCGCCACCGTTGCGATGGCGAATCGACAGTTCCGATCCGTCGAGACCTCGCTCGACGCAGGATCGATCAGAATGTAAAAGTCCAACGCATCGAGGGACAGAAGCGCAACGACATCCCCCTCACCCCGCCGTCGATACCTCGGGTCCCCCTGCCCCACCGCCATGTCCGCTGCGATCGTCATCGTCGGGATCGCGATCCCAGGATCCCCACCATGGTCGTACCAGAAGTCATAATACTTCACCCACTTCATGTCGATCGCGAGGTTCTGCGGATCGACCAGAATGTTCTCCCTCTGTGTCAGGAAGATGAAGCTCGGCAGGCTCTCCCGCACGGAGGCGATATAGGTCAGATCCTCCTCGACATCCGGATCCGAATCCTGCACCTTCTCCTTCAGGAGCGCGAGGGGGTAGATCTCTCCCTCATGTTCGTGTCCAGGCTGTCGTCCCGCCGTGCTTCCACCTCCAGGCCAGATTCTCTGATCAGAGACTCTGCACCCCTCGCATCCCGTGAGTCCTCGCTCCCACACATTGACTCGCTTCCACTCAGGCAAACAGTCATCGCGGTCAGGGTGGAACATGTCCTGCACATCGCCCACAGTCCAGTAATTCCCGATGAAGCCACGAACACCATGCACGGGCGCTGTAAGTGAATGCGAATGCTCAACCCACCCCCGCACCCGACGCACTTCCGCGTTCGATCGATAGTTCTGCTCATGAATGGGATCGTCGCAGAGGAGAATCGGCGGATGAAGCGATGTCGAGACGCTCTCCATCCCAAGAGGAAGGAGAGAAGGCAGACCATGAACCAGAGTTCGTTTGAGGAGAAGTCCATTTTTCAAGCTCCAGAATTTTGGATCCGGTTGAAGATGCGGGAAGAGATCCCGATACGCCTTGCAATTCGTGAACCGCCGTTCCACGTTCGCAACGATGATGTTGCTCGCGAGATCCTTCTTCGGCGCGACGATCGCAAAGCAGGTGTTGAAGCTCTGAAGCGGCGTTCCTGGGATCGGATCCGCCGCCCACGCCGCCAGCGGCGCCGCAACCGTAAACCCATCCGTCTTCCCGCTCGCTCGACTGTCCCTCAGGCTGAAGATGTTATCCGGCGTCCTCAACTGCTTCCACGCCCATACCAGCATCGGCTTGTGTGTCCGTTCGCTCAACCGATTGTTCCCGACGAGATACCGACTCACAAACCACAGTCCCTCCTCCGAATTCACGATCGCTCTCATTTCATCCGCGACCGAACTCGGCTTCACGTCTCTCGGTTCGAGCGTTCCGTTCTTCATGGTTCAATACTACCATCAGCGCGGATCTTCCGTAGCCGAACCCATTCGATCGGCGCCATCGCACCCTCCGGCACCTCCTGAAACGTTCCCGACGCGACCATTACCTGCACCACGTTCTTCAACCAGTCAACATGAAAGTCCGACACGGTTGCGTCCGGCGGAAGCGGTGGATCGATCACCGCGCCGTGAAGGAGAGTCTCCACCGACAGCAAAGTGAACTCGAACACCTTGACTCTCTTCAATTCACCTTCTCCTCATCCTCATCCGATAGAAGCTCCGGGTCCGGATCATCCATGCACTCTGAATGTACCGCAACCACTCTCAGAATAAGCCTATCCGTCGGCTTCGGATTCGGACACAGCGGGCACCCTTCCTCCCTCGCGTCGTTGATCGCCTTCTGCACCTCGTCAACGATGCTCACCGAAGGAACCTCACCTTCCTCACGCACGCGATCGGAATCGTGAACACATCGCTCACACTGTCGTTACTCGCATAACCCGACACGATCCTGATCACCTTCCGATCCCGATTCAGCAGATACCCGACGTTCACGCAGGTCGCAGGCTGCGCCTCCTCCGCGACCTCCAGCGGCATCCACCCACCCTCGGTCATCGGGTCGATCCACAGCACCTCAACCTTCCGAAGACTCTTTCGCTGTTTCATGCTAAAAACCACTCCATGTGAGGACAATTCCCGTGTTGCGATTTCGCACTATTACAGTTGCTACAAAGAATTTGAAAGCGAGCACGATCCGCGACTCTATGCCTTCTCCAGATTACCACACTCGTTGGACGCCACGGATTGCCGCTTGCCGTTTTCTTCTTCTCTTTGTGCCCATCGCTAAAAATGTGATCCAACTCAAAGAAGCGTGGCTCCTTCTCCCCGCAACAAACGCACTCTCCGCCATACGCGGTCCACATTTCGGCAGCATCCTTCTTGCGTGCGTCAGCGTTCTTAATGCTAACAGCCTGACGAGTTTTCTGATAATGGAGTCGGCTCTTCCCGTTGAGCATTACTCGATTTTTCTGATAATAGCGCCGCATCGCCTCTCTTCGGTGAAGAGTGGTGACTACACAATCCTCAGTTCGAGAACGCGTCATGATCCCTTCTCCTCTTCATCTCTCTCCTCCGCGACCGATTTCAGAATGCTCATCTCATCCGGCGTGTCCTTGAAGACCGTTCGTATAACATCCGCCGTTATACCCTGCGCTTCCAAAAGCAACTTCAGCTTTCGTAGGCCGCTTTTTTCGGCTCTACGGACTTGTGCTAGCGTTAACCCTAACCTCTTCGCGATCTGCCTGCGGGTCACGATTCCTCCCCCGGCCCCTCGCCCAACGCGGGTACAGTCTGTGCGCTCGAATCCTCCGAAACCCGATCTATCTCCACATCAACTGTACCCGTCCCCAGGCTCCCCGTGACCGTCTGTGTCTCCGTCACCGTCGTCCCATCGGGCAAATGCTTCCTGATCGCCCGCTGCCAGATCCCCTTCAACTCATCCGACAGCACGCTCCCCTTGCCATGTGTGAACTCCTTCCCCATCTGGATCAACTCGTTCGCGATCGTGTTCTTCAACCACTCGCTCTTGCTCCTCCTGAGCATGTCGATCTTCACCTCCAGCGCCTCCTGCATCACCTCCGACACCCGCTCCCCGATCGAGTCCCCGATCTTCCCGATCCTGTCCTTCCTGAACTCCCCGTAAACCATCGCGAACCGCGGATCCAGCACAAGCGTCCGGATCAACCTCGGCGTCATCTCGGTCCGCTTCGCAATCTCCCGATGGCTCAACCCTGCGAACTGGTACAGACACATAATGTCCATCAGGGCATTCCGTTCCATCCCCCCCTGCCCCCGCAGCATCGCCCGCACCACCGCACTCGCCTCGCCCCGTTTTAGCCCCGTCGCCTCTGGCAAAACCGCCAGCTTCAGATCCGCCTCCTGCACAAACGGGTGAAAGTACCTCTTCGCGAGCTTCTTCTGCTCCTCCTTCCCGTCCTTCTTGTCCGCCTTCGCCAGCGCGGCGCCAACGTCGAGACGTTCTATTCTCGGTCCATCAGCCACAGTCCACCGTCCTTGGCATCATTCTCCCACGCTCCACAGTGAATATACACAACCGCCACTCGAATGTCAAGCCCCGTCATTAGCACGACGGTGGTAGAATCGCAAGCGGCAGAGGGGTGTGACGGTTGCACTCGCGGTTGTGGCCCGCGCAGAGTGGGTTCGACTCCCACCTCTTGCCACCACCCTTTCACAAAGTCTGCCGATCCTTTGAAACCCTCCAAGAATCGCCAGTCCCAATTTTTACTCCGCCACCCCCTCCCCCCGCTGGTAGAGGTCTCTTGTGGGGGGTGGGCGGCGAAGGCAAGGGGGCCCCTCAGGGGGTCTCCGCGGGAGCGGGACGCATTCGCCTGCTAGACCTGTTGCCAATGGCGATCACAATGCGATCGAGATCGAGGGGGTCGGGGGGGTGTGATCGTCGAGCGTGACGCATCGTGGCGCGCGGCGGGGGATTGACGCTGCACCGATTACACAGTACTACTGAAGGAAACGCACGCATGCGATCGCACAACGATGAAAACGTGCGAACGCTCGCTCACAGCAACGGAAACACGCGACGCATTGTGATCACCATGGAAGATCGCCATCCTTGGCAAGGCGATCACGCTTGATTCGATCAGGGTCCGGGGGATTAGCACAAGGGAAAACGCATGCGGATCACCTTGTGAAACGATTCACACGCTTATGGCATTGTGACAAAAAGTGTCGATCTAAATTGTCGCTTTGACACTGATTGTCAACGAGAATTGTGATCGTTTGTTGATTCTAAAGGGTTTAGGCGTTGGCGCGGAGATTGCAGTATGATCGGATCATGATGAACTTTCTGCTCTACCTCACGCTTGGATATGTGGTTCTGTGCGTGATGGCAGCGTTTAACAACGGGATTGATTGAGCCGCACCGCGGCAAGTTGGGGGATTGACGCATGCAGAGTGATAGTCTCTTAAAACGCAAGGCTTTGGCGATGATCTCGCCGGAACAGCGGAAGGTCTGGGCACGGGAGCATCCGCTCGCCTCAGACTGTACCACGTGTCTGAAGTATCGCAAGGTCTCGCGGACGTGTTTCTATCCGAGTCACTTCTGGGGACCGAGACTGGACGCGGCGTTTCAGGAACTGTGCGGGGGGAAGTTTTCGGAGACTGCGATCGGCGCGGATGCCAATGCCAGTGGCGCCATGGCGGAGAATTCGACCGCGATCGAGGTTGAAGCGACGACCGCAACAGACGCGGAGTTAGGGTTAGATGAGGACGACGGGGCGATCAATTCCGCGATCACTCACGCTCACACGGACGTTGGCAAGGACCGGGCGGTGGATCTTGCTGATGCACTCCGGGCCGCGATGCGAGACAGTACGCCGAGACTCGATTCCAACGCGGTCAAGGCGATTGTGAAGGACATGATCAAGGATCTCCGTCCGGGCGTGAGTCGGATGGAGATCACGGTGATCAAGGACGGCGAACGGAAGACGACGGATGTTGGGCTGACGCATTCGCAATTTCCCAAACTGGTTCAGCGGATCAACGCCAAGGTCAACACTTGGATCGCGGGTCCGACCGGGAGCGGAAAGACGCATGCGGTTGAACAGGCGGCAAGGGCGTTGGGATTGCCGTTCTACTTCAATGGCGCGATTGACACGGAGTACAAGCTGTCCGGGTTTGTGGACGCGGCGGGAAGGGTCGTCTCGACTCCGTTCCGGACCGCGTTTTCGCAAGGGGGCGTGTACTTGTTCGACGAGGTTGACGCCAGCATGCCCGCGGCGGTTCTGGCGTTCAACGCGGCGCTTTCGAATGAGGCGTGCGATTTCCCTGGAGCGGATCAGCCGGTGCCAAAGCATGCGGATTTTCGGTGCGTAGCGGGCGCGAACACTTGGGGGAATGGCGCGACGATCGAGTACGTCGGTCGGGCGAAGCTAGACGCGGCGTTTCTGGATCGGTTTGCGTTTCTGAAGTGGGATTACGATGAGAAGCTGGAACGGGCGCTCTCGCCGGATCAAGATTGGTGCGTGTTTGTGCAGAAGCTCCGCGCCGTTGCCAAGTCGAGGGGGCTCAAGGTGATCCTTTCACCGCGGGCCAGCATCATCGGGGGGACGCTTCTGCAAGCCGGAGTCGAGCGGGCGGACGTGATCGCTGAGCTCATCACAAACAAGATGACGGCCGAGTCTGCGGCCGCGTTGGGGCTCTGATGGAAGCGTACACGCACGAAGGGATCCCCGTTCACAGGTTTGATTCCGCGTCCGAATTTGCCAACGCCGCGAAGCCGTACGCATCAGGATCGTCTCATTGGACGGGATCAACGGCGGCAGAAGCCTATGACGCATGTACCATAGGGGATCTCTCCTGTGTCGCGGATGCGGAGATGTTGATCGAGAAGATCTCCGCGAACGTCGAGACAACACGGAGTGTTTGGGAGCCCGCTGTTGCAGGGACCTATCCGATCGTTCCGGATTATCTCACGGGTCATCCGCTCAACATGAGACGGCGAACGCATGTTACGAATGAGAATGCGCCGATCAAGATTTATCTGGATCTCACTTCGAGCGCGGGGGTGGATTCGCGTGACCTTGCCAAACGCGGGATCGCATTCCTTGCGTTGGCAATGCTCTTGACGCGGAGTCGGCCTGTTGAGATGCATGTATTCACGGCGTTAGGATCGCACCCCGATCGATCCACGGGGAGCGGCGATCGATCCACGGGGAGCGGATTGATTTCATTCCAGCTTCCGACAGCGCCGCTTGATCTTGCACTTGCGGGGGGAGTTTTCACCAAGGGGATCGCAAGGACGTTGGGGTATGAATATCTCGCAAAGGTACTTGGTACGGGGCCGGGTTGGCTTAGGAATCTTTCTCCGACAAGGCCGGAGACCATGCGGGCGTATGTTGCTCTCGCGCGGGCTGCATTGCGCGCGGGGCCTGAAGATATTATCATCGGGCCTGTGTACTACACGGACGATTCGATTAACAATCCCGTCAAGTTTGTGCAGAAGATGATCGACTTACACGCAAAGGGGGAAAGCGAATGAAAACGGTCAAGGAATTGCAGAAGGAACTAAAACGATTACGGGCCTACTTGGATCGGGATCTGGTTTTTCCTTGTGGGTGCCGTCTTATTCAGCATGATCGGCTTGACCTGTGTGCGATGCATTGCAATCAAGGGGGTGCGGAATGAAACAGACCATCGATCTCAGGTTCGAGAATCAGTTTTCGCTTGTTTTGATCCGACCGCTGACGGTGAGGGGGACGGAGTGGGTCAAGAAACGGATGATCGTAGATGATTGGCAATGGGTCGGGGGAGCGATTGCGACGGATCCGAGACTTGCCGTTGACATTTTTCACGGCGCGGCGGCGGACGGATTGGGATTGCAGGCGGCGGACTATCACGGCGAAGTTGAACAGGCGTAGGGGGAACAATGCCAATCACAGAGCACGAATGTTGCAAACGGTGTAACGTCGCGAAGGAAGTGATCGAGGACCTGTTGCACCAATTCGCCTATGACGGTGCCGGACCTGTCTTGTCAACTGGCGGATTGTCGGCGTTGGAAGCCGGGTTCGAATTCGTTGGGTGGGACGATCCACATCCTGTTCCGGAATCCCGTTGCGATGAGCCGGGATGCAATGAACGGAACGTCTGCGGCTGGCCGTCACCAAGCGGATACCGGAGGACGTGTGGCGCTCACTGGATCGAGGATGGAATATGAAGATTCCTGAGCCGGTGTGTACCTGCTACAGTCATCTAACCTGAAAGGGGGATCAGCTATGACTCAATTCAAGATATGGATCACGATCGGGAACGCTGCGATGCAAACGGGAGAGGACCTTGCACGAGCGTTGCGGGATGTTGTAGAAAGGCTCGAATGCGGCCAGACGGACGGGAGAATCAGGGACGAAAACGGGAACACGGTCGGAATGTTTGAAATTTCATAGGGAGAAGTGAGAATGAAAACCAATCCGCTCGAACGTCACAAGCAATGCGGGACGGAGTTTTGCATGCTGCACAAGGCTGCCCCGGATTTGGTGGTGGCGCTACGCGGCGCTCTGCTCTGGTGGTACTCAGATACACGCCGAATGTCGGCAACAGAGCCGCAGTGGGTGAAAGCTGCCCGCGCCGCCCTACGCGCCGCCGGGGTGTCCGAATGAACACGCCAAAAACGGGGGAGTGTTGCACGTGCAAGCGGGGGATCATGCGAGACAATTGTCCGACCTGCGAGGGGAGCGGAATGGTGATCGATTTCAAGGCGATCCGCAAGTCATGGTGCGCCGTTATCGGCTGCCCATGCCGCAATCGCCCCGACGACAAGAAAGGGGAATGAAAATGAAGTGTCAAGTTGCGCGAGTACTCTATCCGAACGGAAACGAGCATAGGGTCTATCCGTCCAACGACAAGAAGTTCACGCTCGAAGACTTGCAAGCGCTGGTCGGCGGGAACATCGAGCATGTCATCTTGCCAAGGGGGAACGGTCATGCAACGATGTGGATCGACGAGGAAGGCAAGTTGAAGGGGAAGGAATACAACTTCGAAGCGTCAAGGATCTATGGACGGATGCCGTATGATTGCATAGTCGGCGTGGCAGTGATCGTCACGACCGAAAAGGAGTGAACGCATGTGCGTAATTTGGGGAATGAAAGGGGAAAACATGGACGGGCTGAAAGGGTACAGGGATCAGATACAGGAGAGGATTGATCGGCTTGAGAAGATGGAGCCGGTGTTCGAGGCGATGAGGGAAGCGCTCGACAAGGCACGCATCTGGGCGATCCATGCCAGCACGGGCGGTAAGGTGAATTGGGTCGAGATCAATTCGCAGTTGGCAACTGTCAAGGCCCTGGCCGACAAGGTGTCCCGTGGCAAGTAACCCGGGGGCATGGGGGGAGCGACCCTGCCGATACTGCGGGCTTGTCAGAGGGCGTTGGAACAAGGATTCTGACAAGGATTGCCCGAGTTACGGGCGCGGGGTCAGACGGAAGGTTTTGATCGTAGGAATCTGCGTTGTGACTGTGCTGCTGGCAGCCCTGGCGTGGATTTGGGTCATGCAGAGAAGGGGAGCACCGGTGCCGTCCGTCGATCCGATTGAGGACGACCAGAACATCGAACAGGGGGTGTCAGCATGAGGACAGTGGTGTGTGCAGAATGTAGACACCTGTGGTTCGAAGAGGGTGGGGTTGGAACGTGTGTCCGCTGCGGTGGTCAGGGAGTGGCGCAGCGAGTGGCAGCCATGCCAAGGCAGGAATTCGTGGCGGAGTGTCTGAACTGTCCGGCCGTGAGGATTTTCCAGGGTGGAGTGGTGACTTTCGAGAAGCCCCGACCACTGGTGGAATGGCAGGCAGCGATCCATCGACGGATGGGGCATGAGGTCAGGTCGATCAAATAGCCTTTTAGGATCTGATACCTTACCCTCTTAGAAGAGGGTAATTTTTACGTCTAAAGTATTGAAAACAAAGCTACATATCGTTCCCCTAGGGCCAAAGTGAATTCGTTGAAAACAAACGACTTATCGTTCCTCGTAGGAATGCAGTTTTTCACGATCGGGACCGAAACGAATTCCAGAAATCCGCTTCGATCCAATTCCGCGGCCGTCCTTGAGGTAGAACGGTCGGAGGCGGATCGAACCGCGAAAGCTCCAGGCACGGGCCTTTCCGTGCGAAAGACGAGTTTCATGAAGGTTATCTTCGAGAGAAACATCTTCGCCGCTGATGCTCTTGACCTTCGTGAGCTTCCACCATGCATCGGAGGCTCCGCGCCATGCAGAAGCACCGCGATTCATCACGTGGCCGTCCTTGTCGGGCTTGCCGTGGGCGAGAATGAGAATGGTGGAGGTAGGGCTGGCAGAATTCCGAACCTTGCGAATTTTCTTGATGATCTCCGTGGCTTGGGAATTGTCGTTCTCGGCGTTTTCGCCGCGGAGAGGGAATGCGGACGCAGCGGTGTCGATCACAACGAGGTGGGGCTTGTGGAGTTTGAGGTAGTGATCGAGCATAGCGTCCCATTTATCGTTTGCTTCGCGGAAAGCACCGTCGTGGAAGATCAGGTTGTTGAGCCAATCGGAATCGGTCGAGAGATCCATTCCGACGATGATGTCACGGAGATACTTCAAGCGTTCGTCTTCGGCGTTTTCTTCGTCGAAGTAGAGAACGGAGCCGGGGGTTGCGGGGATGCCCAGGAATGGAGCACCGGCTGCAACGGCAACCGCAAGATGATACGCAAGGATCGATTTCCCCGTGCCCGCTTCGGCGGCGAGAGTGATGATTTTCCCTCGTGTGATGATATCGGGGACGATCCAAGTAGGGCGATCCAACCCTTTCAGGAGTTGATCGCGGATGTCGATGCGGGTTTTACTCATTGGCGACACAATCGAAACAGATCCCGTTTGCGAGAAGGTAGCAGGGACGACGCGGGACGGCACAGGATTTGCAAGGGAGCATGTCTGCGATGTTCGGATAAATACGGTGCGCGCGGTGGTAGGGGTAATTAACCGAAACGACGTTCCGATACGATTCTGTAAAGCCGCAGAGGAGTTTGACGCGAGCGATGGTTTCGGCGGGAAGGCTTGCCATTTGATCTCCCGGTTGATCTGGCAGTTCCAAGTATAGGACAGGTGGCGGAAAAGGGTCAAGTGAAAAATCTGAGCGGATGGGGAGAATTCGGTTGACTTTGGGGGCTAGGTGGCGTACACTCGGATCTCAAGGTGGGCGGCGGTTGTGGGTGACGCGCCCTGCCACTAAACGAGCGGTGGAACCCTCATTCAAGGAGGAGCGCATGGGGTGCAGGATTTTGGCGGAGAAGCACGACGGACGTGCGGTTCTGTACTGCTCGACGACGGGGTGGGCATTCGGCCCGGTGTTCAGTAGCTACGAAGAGGCTGAGAGATTTTTGACTTGGCTTCGAGAAACGCCGAATGAGGAGCGGACGATCATAGGATTGAGCAAGAGTGATCCCCGGAGCTACGAAGAGTCGGTGCTGGAGAGGCTCTATTCGAAGTTCTGCGGGGAGATCAAGAGGAGAGTGTGAGATGAAATGGGTGCGGACGCTGGCCGAGAGGGTGCATTCCGTCGGGGACAGGAGGCGATGCGGGAATCGGCGCTACATTGTCCCACCTTCGTTGCCATCCCCATGCGCGAGGGGGTAGGGGAAAAATGAGAGACGATCTGATCGACGCGGAGGAAGTGGAAGAATCGAAGGCTCTTTCGAAGGCTCTTCGGGATACGAACATCGATCCGAAGTTCGTGGAGAATCTTCGATCCCTGACAAGGGGTTTCACAACGTTTGGCCTCGATGAATTGGCGGAAGACTTCGGAAAGGGGGTTCCGGTGAACTTCTCTCTCGAGGAGATCGAGGAGGCAGACCTCGCGGAGAAGTGGGAGAAGGATTTCTATGACGCGCATCCGGAGTTGCGGGGGTTGATCGCCGCAGGGATCCTTGTGCTAAACGGACAGGCCAACATCGGCTACCCGGGAGGGGATTTGATCTTCAACGTGAGCGGGACGTTGATCTGTCACGGAACCTGCTTCAAACCGTGGGGGGTTTTGGGAGATCACATCGCGACGTGTCCGATCTTCGGACTCATGTCGGCAGGAGCGAATCCGCCGACGCAGACGCAACGAGTGATCATGAATCCGCCTCTTGTCGGATGTTCGGGACCGTGTTGCAATCCGAATGTGCCCATGCCTGGAATCCAGGCGACGGCCGATACGGTGAAGCCAATGGACAAGAAGGCCGCGGGGTGGAAGGGGCATGAATACTACGGCTACGATTCGGATTACGACTGAGCCATGATTCTCTTCTGGGATCCGTGTCTGATTGAGCCCGTTACTTACACCGTGGAATATGTTCGCCGCGTTGACAGTGAGTGGGTGCCGCAGTTGGTGAGTGAGGGAGGAACGATGCTACAAGCGGAGATTCCTTGCGAACCGGAGGTCGGGGAGGTCTGCGTGGGGATCGTGACTGCGGTGGATGAGGCAGGGAACAAGGACGACGGGAGGCCGTGCGAATGATCCTCAAGTGCGGGTGTCCGGGGTGCATGTTTTTGGTGGGGATGATCCTTGGCAGCGCGGCGGTGACGATCGGCTTTGCGTTGTGGATGGTGATCGAATGGGTGAGATTCCTGTGAGGCGGACCAATCAACATTGCCCCGAGTGCGAAGGGTGCGAGGGGACGATCGAGGCAGAGAGGGCTTTTGAGGAACACGGAGAGACGTGCGAGGATCTCTGTGAGCAACCGTGCGAGGAATTCGAAGAACTCGCACAGCCTTGCACGGAAGAAGATAAGCACAGGATCTGCTTTGAGCACGATCCGGCTTGACAAACTGCCGCAGCGGCGGGCGTATCCCGTCACGGCGAAAGTGTCCGGCGGCGTACTCTGCCGGACTCCGTTAAATGGCATCGAAAGCCCAGTCAGAGTGCCAGCCATTACTGATCCATTTATGGTGCGGAAGTGGCCCGGTGTACCCCCGAGCCGGGCAGATTCGGGGGATTTTCTCTTGACTTTAGCACGCGGAAGAAGTACACTTTCTCTCGGAGGGAATCATGAGCGACACCGTTCCACCGGATATTGATACCAAGATCGTGACACCTGCGGTTTACATGCCCAAAGGGGCGAAGAAACTCGGGAGCGAGGTTCGTCCGAAGATCGCACTCAACATCATCGGCCCGAGCGGGTATGGGAAGAGCTTCTGTGCGGTGCATCAGTTCGCGAAGGACCCGCGGTATGGCAAACAGGATGTCATGATCGCGATGGTTGAGGATGCGACGAGCACGTACGGGAAGGAAGCGGCGGAGAAGGATTTCATTGTGATCCCGATCGGGAGTCTCGCGGACATGCACGCGCTTGTGAGGGAACTTGGCACGGCGAGCAAGGCAGGACGGAAGATGCCGAAGCTGTTCGTGATCGACGACCTGTCGAGTCTGAGCGAGAAGGAACGGCGGCGGTGGGCGGAGAACCCGAAGCTGAACAATGACGGTGAGGAAGACACCCGAGCGATGTTCAGGGAGAAGGGGTATGCGTTGATCGATCTCATGATGGACGTGAGGTCGGGGCTCCCGGGGATGGATTCGATCACGCTGATCCGCGCGCATGAGAACAAGTATTTCATCGACAAGAAGGACGCACCGACGAAGGGCGGGGTGATCGAGCTTGCTTTGGAGGGGAATATCGCCCCGAAGAATCTCACGGGGCATTCGAGCATGACGCTTTATCTCCAGGCCGAGGCGCCGGTTTTCGCGCCGGAGGCTTTCTTCGCAGCGTTCGAGAAGAAGATCCTGTTCCAGCCACATCGGACGGTTGCGCTGACACCGGAGGAAGTGGAGCGGGAATACGCGGAGTGGAAGAAAGACGCAACGCGGAAGGTGGACACGACGATCATCAATAGGTATTTTCTGACGCAGAACAACGGGGAGGTGATTGCCAAGGGGAACGTGACCTTGAGGTTGAAGGAGAAAGCGTACGCGCCGGATATCCTGGCAAAGGTGCATGGAGAGAAGACTCTTTTTCTCTAGGATTTCCCTTGACAATCTGTTGTGGAGACAGTATTCTTCCTAAACCGGGGCCTCGGCCCCTTTCACAAGGAGGGCTCACTTGAGCCAATACGACGATCAGTTGGACGGCGAGGCCGTTGCCGCGAATGACGGGAACCTCGACGAGTTCAGTAATTTCACGAATGATGTCGCGGAACGTAAGGTGGGGAGCGAGCCCATCCCTGGGTTCCCGTATTACATACTGGAACCGAAGGGCGCGAACGTCGCCTTCGAGTTCGATGACAAGGATCGGCCGGTTCTGCGGCATCGCATGCTTGTGATCGAGGGTCCGACTGGCACGGAGGGCGAGATGCTCTACGTGGATCAGAGGATGTACGCGCAGAAGGAGAACTGGACCGACGAGAAGGACGCGAACGGTCGGCCAGTGTTCGAACCGAAGTCGCCGAGCGAACTGGCAGCGAGCATTCACGCATTCCAGGCCACGCTCAACCGGGTAGGGCAGGCTTTCAACCTGAAGCAGTCGAACCCGGGCGGGAAGACGGCGGTGATCCTGGGAGCTTACGCCCGTCAGTTCGAAGGGGCGGACAGGATCATCGGGAGCGTCAGTCGGAGCACGAAGAAGGGGTTCACGCGGAATCTGCTCAAGTGGGATTCCGTGATGGCCCTGGGTGGGATCGCGAAGGACGCGAAGTTCAAGTCGGCGCTGCTCGAAGCACAGGCGAAGATCGCTGCCAAGAACAAGGCGGGCGGCGGAGCGGTGACGACGCAGCGAAAGACCGAGCTTCGTTCGGTTTCGAGTCAGTCGATCGACTAGTTCGCTCTGCCCATACGGCCCCGACAAGGGATCACCGCATGGACTCGCAGACAGGGGTGTTGAACCCCTCGGTCCCGGCCCCGAGCGATGACCGGCAAGATGTAAGACGAAACCGCAGAGCGCGGAGGCTAGCGGTCCTCTTCGAATGCGCTCCCGATTGTGCAGATCGGTTTCCGCGTCCCGCTGCATCGTGCGGTTCCTCAGGGAGAACCCCAACTCCCTAACCTCCGCCGCACGCGGGACGCGATTTTTACTTGGGGGAGGAGGGGGAAGTGGCACGATTCAAGAACGCAGATTGGGACATCCGGACGGAGGATGAGATAAGGCCTAAAGTGCACGAAGACGCGATACTCGCCGTGCTAATGGACATTCGCGATGAGATGCAGAGGTTGAACACTCTGCTGCATTGTCCCAACTTCGTTGGCATTCCGGGGAAGCTGGAGAGGATCGCAAGGAAGCTGCCGAGCAGGAGGAAGAGATGAAGCGAGTCCGCAGGAAGGCGAAGACTGGACAAGGACGTTGCAAGTGCGGGCATCCGCGGTGGGGGAGGAGGGGTGGATTTGGAGGACATTGCAATCCACGCTACTGTCACAAGGAAGCCTTCTGTCTTGCCTGTGAGCAGCAAATTCCAGCAAAGGTATGCCGCTACAAGGAGGCGAGTCTCTGATGCTGATCAAGGAGTTTTTCTGTACCTGTGAGGGGAAGGTGTTCCCGGTGGGGCATTATGAGAGCGGCGAGTGTCGGCGCCCGCCGATGGCTCTGCCGTTCATCCTGGGAGCGATCGACAAGCAGGTTGGGGATCTGGTTCATGCGGATAACAAGATGTCCGCGAGTCGGCTGACGCATTGCTTCCGAAAGATGGCGATTGAAGATAACGTTTCGTGCAGGGTTGACGTGAGGGATCTGGACTCGCTCACGAAGGGGATCGCACTTCATGAATTCTGCGAGAAGTACACGCCGGAGTGGATGCTGAGTGAGTACGAGCTTCCGCAGGCGGGGAAGCCGAAGCCGCTTCTGTTCGAGGGGACGGAGAGCGAGATCGAGATCCGGGGGAGGATTGATGTCCTGAGCAAGATCTCAATGGTGCTGGAGGATTACAAGACAACGAGCGAGTGGAGTCAGAAGAAGAGATTCGAACGGAGCGCGGCGACGCTGGAGTGGAACATCGCGGCGAGCGTGTACAGGATCCTCCTGAAGAAGTGTGAAGGAATCGACGTGAGCAAGGCGGTGATCTGGAGCACGGCCCAGGTGAGCCGGGCGAGCAAGGCACCGGGGTGGATCGAGATCCCGATCGTGTTCATGAACGAGAGGGAGATTCTGAACGCGAGGCCGCTGGATGGGGACTTCAGCGTGAGGGACATCATCGCGGAGTGGAAGAAGTTCGTGGCGCGATTGGTACAGGAGGGGGACGTGATGGCCGCGGTTCGAGCGGTGCCACTGATGGGGCAGACGACGAGGGTGTTCAAGGAGTGCTCATACTGTACGGTGAAATTTGATTGCGATAGAATTGCAGGAAACGTGCAATGGTAGATCAAGAAGGTCATCTGCCGGGGTGTGACGGGAAGTGCGACGACGGGTTGGACCAGTTGAGCGTGCCGGAGTTGGTCTCGATCTTGGCAACGCGGAAGGCGATGCTTGTCTGGAGCGTGCTGCTCTATCCGATGAAGGGATCCCTGCGGAGCTTGGTGAATTGATGAGCAGAGGAACACTGTGGGACCCTTTTCGCAAGCCTTCAGCATGCCAAGGGTGTCCGGCGGAGAACAACGGGAGAAGGTTCGTGCCGGGGTTGGGGGAGTTGGACGAAGCTGAGAACTTCATCGTGGCAGAACAGCCGGGGGAGAACGAGGACAAGGAAGGGGAGCCGCTCGTAGGCCGGACGGGCCAGAAGGTCGAGCAGGCGTGTGGGGGATGGGGGAAGGTTTTCAGGACGAACGTGAGAAAGTGTCTGGTTGGGAAGACGAAGCCGGAGATCAAGGCGGCGACGATCGCGCATTGTGTACAGGCGTATTTGATCCCTGAGATCGAACGGGTGTGCGGGCATCGGCCGCAGGGTTCGGTTGTGATCACGGCGATCGGGGCGGATGCAACGAAGGTTTTCCTGGGGACGCCAGCCGTGCAGAAGTTGCATGGGAGCACGTTCACGCGGGAAGAGGTCGAGGCGATTCAGGCGGTTGAACAGGTCGAACAGGAGGAAGACGATGAAGACTCTGGAGTGGTGGAAGAATGAGTTGACGCGGATCAACCGCGTTGCTAGAATGGGGTGTACACCCGAGCAGGTTGAAGTGGTGGCGGTGAAGATATATCGGGATCTGCTGTGAGCATGACGAAGGAAGAAGAGGCGGCGCTGCGGGACGAGTGGGGTACGCCGGATTGGCTCTACAAGGCGCTCGATGCCGAGTTCGCGTTTGATTTCGATGCGGCGGCGAGCGAGAAGAATCATCTTTGTCGCCTGTGGTCAACCGATATCGAAGTGGGGATCAAGGTGATCCGCTCGGAGAGGTATCGGGTCTTCTGCAATCCTCCATTTTCGAACATCGAGCCGTTTGTTGAGGCCGCGCTGCATTCGCCGAATCTCTGGGTCTTCATCTTGCCAACGCGGATGCGGGCGGGGTGGATGGAGAGGCTGAGGGATTCGGGACGGGTTGAGTTCCGTTGGCTCCGGAAGCGGGTCGAGTTCGTTCCGCCGACGGGGGTGGAGGAGAGTTCGCCGAGGAATGATGTTTTCATCGCGATCGTTCGCCCTCGTACATGATCAATCTCCCCCTCTCCATCAAGGCCCTCGTCGTTTCGCTGCATCCTTCCCATGCCTTCCGCGGGATGCCTCAACTTCTGCCACAGATCCAGCGGACGATCAAGAGGGCAAGACAGATCACAACGTTCGGAGTGCAGCGCCCGAAGGTGGAGGTGAAGTTCGCGAAGACGGCGGAACAGGTGAGAGAGTATCTTCGTGCCAATCCTGGGCCGGTTAGCATCGACATCGAGACGCCGGGGAAGCATGATTCGAAGACGATCACGATTGTTGGATTGAGTGCGGCGCCGGGGACGGGGATTGTCTTCAGGTGGAACGAGGAATTCGCCGATGTTATGGGAGAGGTTTTGCAGGATCCAGGGAGGTTGAAGCTCGGGCATAATTTCGCGTTTGATCAACATGCGTTCATTGCGAACGGGATTGATCCGGTTCTGCCGGTGGCGGATACGATCGTAGCTGAGGCCGCGCTGTATCCGCCGTTCAAGGAGGCGAAGAAGCGAAGGTGGCTCGCGCTCTCGACCTGCATCGCAAGGCATGTGGCAGGGTGGCCGTATCACAAGGAGCCGTACATCGAGCGGACGAAGGCGCTCTACCGCGTGTGGTTCCCTGACGTGCCGGAGGGGTTGTACCCGCTTCTGTACTGTGCGCTCGATGCGATTGGCACGTTGCTGCTGTGGAACCAGCAAAAGGAGAAGCTGAAGCGGGCAGGGATGTGGACGCTGTTCACAGAGGTGCTTTGTCCGGCCGCGTTTGAGATCGTGCGAATGGAGGATCGGGGGATTCCGATCGATGACGACAAGAGGCTGGAGATCATCTCGAACTGTGATGTGAAGATCACCGAGTTGACGAAGGAGGTCTATGCCTTCGCGAACGAGAAGCATCAGACGAGACTGACCATGCTCGTTGGTCATATAACCATGTTGAGCGGCCAACGCGGCGCGATCCTGAACGCGAAGGGGAAGGCGGATGTTCGGAACCCCGCGCGGAAGGAACTGTCGAAGAAGATCGCCAAGGTGTGGACGAAGATCAAGCAGGTGGGGGAGGAGTTCGATTGGCATAACGAGAATCACTGGCGATGGTTGCTATTTGCTGATGCTGGACTCGGTTTGATCCCGACCAGGGTGACTGAGAAGACGGGAACCCCAGGGGTGAAGAAGGAAGACATCGAGCAGCTTCAGAAGTTGTATCCGGATTGCGAAGTGCTTCAGTGGAGGGTGGATCTGAAGGACGCGGGAAGGAGGAAGGATCTGTTCGAGAAGCTCGTACCGGATGCGGAGGGGCGGGTGAGGTTCGCTTTTGCGATTCACAGGACGGAGAATGGAAGGTTCTCCTCGGGGCTTGATGAGGATGAGGATGATAAGATCCGCGAGAGTCAGGGAGGGAACGCGCAGAACATCACGAAGAAGGATCGGGAGATCTTCGTCGCGCCGAAGGGGTTTGTGTGGATCGATCTGGACATGAAGCAGGTCGAGCTTCGAGTCATGGCGTGGCTGGCGGGAGAGTGGGAGTTGATCCGGTTGCTCATGGGGGGTGGGGACATTCACTCTGAGAACGGCGCGGCGATTTTCGGTTGCAAGCCGGAAGAGGCGCGAGCGTTCAAGGTCTGGTTCGGGGGGAAGGCAGATACCGCACGCCAGGGGGGAAAGAAAGCGAGCCATTCGTGGGACTACGGGGCTCAGGCGAAGAAGACGGGGGATACGTTCCGGCCTTGGCAAGGAAGGAGCTTCGAGGAAATGCTGGCGTTTCTGTTCTCGCGCCAGGATGGGCTCACGCAGGAGAGCTACGCGAGGCGACTGAAAGCGGCGGAGAGAGCAGCCGAACCGGAGGCCGAGTCGAAGAAGCTCAGGATGCGGCTCTTCGAGATGGCGAACACGATCACCGCGAAGGACTGGATCACGGCGTACTTTCGGCGCTGGACGATGCTCGCGCTGTTTCAGAAGACGATCACGAGCAAGGTGGATCAGAGCAGAGAGTTGAGGAATTCGTTCGGGAGAGTGCTTCAGTTCTGGAATTTCAGGTTTGACTACGATCTGAAGAAGTGGTTCTGCTCGGATCGGGAGGAGGCTCTGGCGTTTTGGCCTGCGAGTGATGTGGGGGATATCTGTAAAATTCGTCTCCCTCCGATCGCCGCTTGCGCGAAAGAGTTTGGCGGGGAATGTGTCACTTCCACGCATGATAGTTTTTCTTGCATCATCCCGAAAGATCAGGTGGATTCTTTTTGCCGCAAGGCGAAGCAGATCATGGAGCAGCCGCTTCTACAGTATCAACCACATCCGGAATTCGGCGCCTTCTGGATCCCGTGTGAAATTTCGATCGGTCCTAATTGGGCCGATCAGGTGCCTTATGTCGAGCCGTGAGTATCAACGGGCTTGGCGTATCACCCACCCCGAATCGCGCCAGCGGTATGAACAGCAACGATTGGCAGAACGCCGTGCCGCCCCACGATCCCCTTGTCGGGCATGCGGCGCCGCGATTCCGTATGGATCAAATGGTCGTCTGTGGTGCATGGGGTGTTCTGCCCAACGAGAGCGCGCTATGCGCTTGATCGCAAATCGAAAGCAGCTTCGACAGGCTGCGTCGGAATTCAGCGCGGTCAAATTGTCACGCGGATGTGATCGTTGTTCCTATCGGAAGTGTGCAGCAGCGCTTGAATTTCATCATCGAGATGCCAGGACAAAGCGGTTTCATATTGGGGCGTCCCGCTGGAAAAACTCGCCGCGCGTCGCCGACGAGATTCAAAAGTGTCTGTTGCTGTGTGCAAATTGTCACCGCGAAACGCATGATGAACTTCGAAAGGAGGGCAACGGGAATGGCAAGAGGGATCGGGGCAAGAACTATTGAACGCCTTGAAGGCGGTTCGACAGGTGCAGGCGAGAACGGACGCAGCATCTCAGGGTATAGGATCTTCCGCCCCTACGGGTTGAGGTGGACGAGTTCCCACAAGCCGACCGGGGCGCAAATCCAATGGGGACTTGAGGTTATGAGGATTTATAGGAAAGCCCTTGACAAGGGGGCGGTTCCGATGTATCCTCTAGAACCAAAGTGGGGGAAGCGTGCCTGATAGCCGCGAGACCATCATCCGCCTAGACCATGGGGAAGGCTATGTTGAAATCTGGAGCCAAGATCGGGCCGTACTCCGCAAGCTGGACAAGGCCAAATGCCCCCTTTCTGGCGACCAGCGGGGGCAGGAGTGGCGCAGAGTACCAATCGACCGCTTTCGGTGGAGAATCGTTGGGAAACTACAGAAACTACAGAAGAAACCAGCAACGGAGGCCCAATTGGCAGCTTTAGCCAAGGCGAGGATCGCTCGTGGCGGCAAGTCAACGAACGCGGCGCCAAAGGAGGGGTGAGCACATGCCGTACATCGACCGTCCGAAACGGCCAAGTCTGGACGAGGCGTTGGAGCCGGTGTTGAAGAAGATCGCCCTGGGGAGGTCCAAGGGGGAGATGAACTACATGCTGACCCGGATGGTCCTGGCGTGGTTGCGGGCCCGGGGGCATTCGTACGACGCCATCAGCGACACGCAGGCGGTTCTTGAGGACGTGAGGAGCGAGATCCACGATCGAATCATGCGGCCCTACGAAGACAAGAAGCGGGCTGAGAATGGAGATGTGCTGTGAGCTGCAACCGCAATCCGTACACTCACTGTGCTCTTGGGATCCGGGGCTGCGCGGCACTCGTCCCGCACGAGCATTCCCCTGATACGATGACGAGGGGGAGTCTGCCCGGCGTGGAAGAGTACGTTCCAGGCGCCATCGTCGCTCCAAGCACCATCCTGGTTCTCCCCACCGACGCGAAGGAGCGCAAGGCGGCACCGGTGTGGACGGGGGTGATGATGTACTTTCCGGCGGTGTGGGCCGAGGTTGCGAAGGTTAGCAAGCTTGGCAACGACCAGCACAATCCTGGGCAGCCCCTCCATTGGGAGCGGGGGAAGTCCACGGACCAGATGGATTCGGCGTTGAGGCACATGATCGATCACGGTTCGGGAACGCCGAAGGACACGGACGGCGCGTACCATCTCGCGAAGGCGATCTGGAGACTGTGTGCGGAGCTTCAGCTTCAGATCGAGGCCGATTCGAGGAACCTAAAGTGAGACTCTACAAGAGCGGAACCGGATGGTGCGTGTGGCGATGGACGTTCACCCCGAGTAACTACATCACGCGCCTTCACCTCCTCAAGACGCCCTGGTTTGCGTTGATGGTGCATTTCATCAACGGCCCGGACCCGGAGCCGGACATGCACGATCATCCGGTAACGTTTCTCTCGATCGTTCTCCGCGGCGGCTACAGCGAACTTCGTCCGAGTGGGGTGTTCTCGCGGAACTGGGTCAATTTCATCCGCGCAACGGACATTCACCAGATCCTCGTGGTCAAGCCGCACACGGTGACGTTCTGTTTCGTCGGCCCGAAGGTCCGAGATTGGGGGTTCCACACCCCAACCGGGTGGGTCTACTGGAAGGACTACAACGTGAAGTACAAGGAGAACTCATGAGAGTCTACATCGCCGGTCCGATCAGTCTTGGGGATCGAGTCGCCAACATCCGCCAAGCGATCCTTGCCGCGGATCGGGCGCTCCGGGCCGGGCATACACCGTTCATTCCCCACCTTGACTTCCTGTGGGAGCTTGTCGTTGAGAGCCCCTACGAAACGCGGATGAGCTACGACCACGAGTGGATCAAGGTCTGCGACGCGCTCATTCGGTTGCCAGGGGAATCAAAGGGGGCGGATCGAGAGGTCGTGTGGGCGAGAGAGCTTGGGATTCCGGTCTACTTTGGGATCGATGAGTTCCTCGATGTGGTAAAATAATGTCATGGAAAAGCGAATCGAGGCCCTTCGGTTGGAGTTCCAACTCATCGCGAGGGAGATTCATCGGAAGGCTAATGAAGAGGCTCATCTCGATATGCGGATCGTTGAGACCTTCCGTACAGTGGAACGCCAAGCGGCGCTTCAAAAGTCCAGTTCATCGGATGTCATTCTGGGATATCACCAATTCGGACTCGCCTTCGACTTTGCTTGCTTTACTAACGGAAGGCTCATTACCCGGGGCGATGCGCCAGAATACGCAAGAGTGGGAGCGATTGCAAAGACTTTCGGATGTAAGTGGCCGATCCGTCTCCGCTCCGGGGCTCTGGACGCGGGGCACGTTGAGTATCACCCCGGTTTTACCTTACAGCAATTCCTCACAGTCCTCGGAAATGGAATCGTCGCGCCCTGGTCGCCCCCGAAGGACTAAGCTGGAGGCTGTGTGAACGACATCAACTCCTTTTGGGGGACCGCAGCACTTTTTATTCTCGGCCTTGTTTTCAACGCGGGCGGGTTTATCTGGATGACAAAAACCCACTTCAATAACATCCACGCTAGGCTGGATCGGTTGGATCTTCATCTTGACAAAATCGACGCCACGAATTTGACCATTCTCAGTGATGTCGCCTACCTGAAAGGAGCCGCGTCAACGGTAAAGAATCCATGAAGAAACTCGTGCTTGTACTCATGGTCGCACTCACGCTCCTCTCCAGCGTCCCGGCGACTTCGCAGACGCCGACAGAGATCGCGTGGAAGCGCGCGATGAAACTCGCGGAGATCCGGAAGAAGGAGTGGATGACCTGGACGAAGCCGGTGGTGGATATCGTCTACACGCCGCGGTACATTCCTCTGAGCAGTACCGAGGGGAATCGGCTCTGCGGGACTACGGAACCGATGTTCGAGGGGCCGAGCCCGGATCAGATGAAGCTCGTGTTCTACGTCCGCGTGTTCGTTCGTCCTTCGGAGATCGTGCTGCTTGAGGAGGTTCTGACCCATGAATTCCTCCATGTGGTGTGGGTTGAGCGTGCGATATACGATGAGGGCTGGTACGCCGCGCATCCGGATTCAGAAGTGTGGGTGCGAAATCTCCTTCCCAATTCCTGTCCTTCATTCTGAGGGGTTGACCATTGGAAAAGATCCAGAAGTGGATCATCCTGCCCGACATGCAGGTTCCGTACGAAGATAAGCGGAGCCTTGCTGCGGCCGAGAAGTACATGGGCGCACACAGGTGGGATGGCTATTTGAATCTCGGGGATTTCCTAGATTTCAACGCTCTGAGCGAGTATTCGAAAGGGAAGCCGGGGCTCATCGCGCTTGAGGACGACGTTGCATTCACGTTCGAGGCGGGGCGGAAGATCCTCCGGCGACACGCACAGATCCTCCGCAAGAATAACGTGGATTGCCGGATGGTGTTGCTCCAGGGGAATCACGACGAACGCGCGGAGAGGTACGCTGCGGCACATCCGGGGACGAAGGATCATTTCGATGTCCAGAAGAACCTCGAACTCGAAGAGCTTCGGGTGGAGTGGATCCGATCGTGGGCCGCGGGGAAGCTGTTCAAACTTGGCAATGCGTACTTCCTGCACGGGAACTACATCAACAAGTACCATGCGTTCAAGATGGTTGACAGCTACGGGTCGAGCGTGTACTATGGTCACACGCACGACATGATGAGCGCGAGCAAGATGACGAAGACGCATGGACAGGTTTTTGAGGCGGCGAGCCTGGGGTGCCTGTGTCGGTACGATCAGGCGTACATGCAGGGTCGGCCGCACAACTGGATGCAGGGAGTGACAACATTCTTTCTGCGGCCGGGGGGGAATTACAATCTGTACACGAGCAGGATCTTCAATCACACGTTCACAGCACCGGATGGAGTGACCTACTCTGGTTGAAAGGAGAGGTCATGCTCTCCAGGGTTCAAGTGCGTCCATGGCCCAAACAGTGATAGAACGCTGCATGCGGTGTAACGGTCGCCTTACCGAGGACCGTTGGCACTACATCTTCCATACCGTGACGCGGAAGGTTCTCCGTGTCTGCAAAAAGTGTTCGGAGGGGGAGCGATGAACTTCAGTCAGCTTTGTCAGTTCGCAGGAATGCAGTTCGTGAAGGGGAAGGCGATCTCGTATCAGTTGTTTGCCTACGCGCAGGTGATCGGATTGTTCGTGCTGGCGTTCAAGCGACCCGAGACGAATTGGGTCGGCTTCGCGGCGGTGCTGGCGTCGGTGAACGTGAGTTACTTCGGTGGTGGAGCGATGGCGAACCATTCCGACAAGATGTCTGCGGCGGTGGGTGCGGGGAAGTGAGTCACCTCAAACGGACGGTGATCGAAATACTCGCGTTTCTATTACTAATAGGCGCGTTCGGTCTCAACATGTACTGCCGCGGCAAGCGAGTAGGGGCCGCGACGCAGGAAGGAACCGACAGGAGGGAGAATGTCAACAGGGCGAAAGAGGATCAGGACTTCGAAGCGATCGACAGGGAGTGGGAACGATGAAGCGACACCTCGTTGGTGTACTACTTGCCCTCGTCATCCTCTGTCTGGCACCGTTGACAACTGCCGTCGCTGCACCCTTGAAAGGCTTCAGGCCAAAGCCGCAACCCGCCGACTGCCCCAAAAACGCGGACGGGACGTGGAAGTACCGCTGCCTCGACCCCGACGACTACGCACAGATGACGATCATCAAGATCAACCTCGAAGAGGAAGTGAAGAAGCTCAAGGCTTCCTCGCGGCACTTCGGGCTTGGGTGTACGCTCGGACCGGGACTTGGTTTGGTCGTCGATGAGGATTTGACCACGCACATCGTTCCGAATGCGGTCGGGGTGAACTGTGGGCTCACGCTGAAGTTCTGAGGAGGAAACCATGACTAGGGTCATTCACGCCTGTCAGAAGTGTACCAAGCCGATCGTTTGCCTGAGTGCAACGCGGAGACCAGACGCGCAGCCGTGCAAGCAGAAGGCGCCGTTTATCTGTGCTGAGTGTGCAGGGAAGAATTGATGCCAATCTCAAGGAACCGTCCGAAGCAGAAGGGTCCTGCACAGCCGGAGCCGCAGTTCAACGACCTCAAGCCGAAGTTCCGCGTCAAGCCTTATCTGCTCGGGTTCAAACCGGGGACGGTACTGGAGGGTCCAAGCGGGCGGATGTGGATCGTGTCGAGGAGTGGATCGTGGTTCAGGATTCCCGCCGAGACCGCACAGGCGATGCGAACCGCCCGCGAGAATCACGCGAAAGCCGACGTGAACGCGCCGCCCACGTCACGATGAGTCGAGTCACCTCGAAGAGAGCATCAGCAAGGTAGATAGCCGCCACAAGTGAGATAAAGTCTCTCATTCCTTCTCTCCTGCTCGCTTCACCACCGCAAGATAGAACCTATACCGCCGCATCGCCTCAGCGGGCGGGAGAGCTTCGGATCCTTCGATCACAGCGTTCAAGCGTCCGTCCGTGAGCATTTCCAAGGCGAGTGCGCTTGGCATGGAGGCAGCGGTACGTTCCTCCGGCGTCATGGAGAGCCCCTTCCGTGCGGTTTCACGATCGGTCGGGGTGATCGACTTCAGGATGAACGGTCGCTCGGTGACGATCTGAAGGGCTCTTTGCTGTTCGGCATCGGTCGCCTTCGGATTGAAGAGCGCGTTCATGAAGTCGGTCTTCACAAGCCGCATCTCTGCTTCGGCTTCTTTCACGTACTTGATGTTCTTCTTCGTCTCCTGCTCAACGCGGGTCTGGCCGGTTAGCAAGCGAGTCGCAGCATTGACGGGGGTCGTCGGCTTCCCCGCGGGCGACAGCGGAGCCGGGACTTCCGTTCCCTCCGAGGCTTGGCGAGAAGCGAAGTTCCACCAATCCTGAACTGCGCCGAGACCGGCCCCATAAACCGCGGCGATCTCGGGGAGGTGATTCAGTTCCGGTGCGGGTGTGTCGCGGAAGATGAAGGGGGTCAGTTCCCCGAACGCGCGCTGCCGAAGTTGACGAACTTCATCCGTCACGGGACCACCGCCCGCTGCTTCCGCTCCGACAGCCACGATGTTTTTGATCGGCCCGAGTGCCGGGTTGCCAAAAATGGCACCACCCTGGGGGGCGCCCAAGCGGCCGTAGAGATCCGTGACAGGCGCGAGCACGCTGAAGCGCGAGCCCGACATCCCACCGAAGGCGGTCGTCCAATAGTCCTGATACGGACGTAGGAACCGTTTTGCCTGTCCACGGGCGCTCGGGCTCAGTTCACTCGCGGAGTCGATGAACTCGTTCACGAACGGTGCGCCGAGAGGTCCAGCGACAGCGGTCGTGAAGAGAGCCATGCGAGCGAGCTTCCCTTGAGCACGGAGGCGGATGGCCTTTGGCAAGGTCGAGTTGAAGGCGTCCTGCACGGCCGAGACGAGTGCGTTCGAGTAGTTCGCCCCGAAGTTGGTGAACATGGTGGCGGAGGGTCCGACGAGCGGGACCCTCTTCATGGCACGGAGGGCTCGGGGGAGCGACGGCGATTCGAAGAAGAATGCCACCTTGCGAACCATGTCCGACCCGGCGCGGTTGAGGATCGCCTGATGCTTGCCAGCGATCTCTGTCGCAAGGTTCTCCGTAAGACCGAGTTCTTCCATCTTCTTTGTGATGCCTCCGATGTACGACCACATTCGGAGGAGACTCTCCGCGTGTTGCATGACATCGATCGCCTTCACGCCCGCGCGCTTGGCGTGGAGGAGAGCTTCGGAGACGGTGGAAGACTTCGGGAGATTCTGAAGCGCCCGCAAGCCCTCGTGTTCCAGGCTCGGGAGGATGGAACGGATCTCTGGCACGGAAGAAAGCGCGGCTCGCACGCCAGGATCGAGCATGCTGGCGAAGGCGCTCAAGGCGTGCGGGACTCCCATCTCCGGGATGCCAACTTGGATCGCCTGCCCAACGAGGTTGTTGAAGGCGGGAGAGAGTCGGCCAAGCAGGACGCCGCCGTAGGCCGCGCGGGTGATCTTGTTCGTGTACCGCTGAAGCTCAGGGGCGATCGAGCGATTGTGTCCGAGGGTATCGTTGACGTAACTCTTGATCTCATTCACGATCCCCGGTTCGACACCCGAAGCGGAAGCGGATTCAAGCGCGCTTCGCATCTTCCCGAGTTGGGGGCCGAGATGGATGTCACGGATGACTGATGGAGCGTAGGCAGAGAGCGCGGCCGCCGCGTCCTGTGTGTAGCCCTGGGTTCCCTTCCGGCGCTGATAGTACTTCACGAAGAGATCACGGGGGATCCTACGGATCTCGCGTTCATCGATCGTGTTCTTCGCGTCCTTCAGCATCGCGCGGACTTGAAGCGTGAGGGACTTGTACTTCGCGTCGCTCATGGGGCCGAAGGCGTTCTCGAAGAGCGCCTTCTGCGCCGGTCCGGGTTCCGTCTTCATCATCTTTTTCAGATCAGTGATGAGGTGAGAGGGATCCGCCCAGGCAGCCTCGGCGACGATGCCCTGGAGTTCGGCAGGGCGATCGAGGTGATCGAAGACGATGTGGGGAACGTAAGCAGAGAGCGTCGTCCCCACTCGGTTCGCGAGTTCGACCTGCATGGGTTCGGGGGAGTTGAGCACCGTCCCGCCGAGCTTGAGCGCAGCGTCCTTCGCTTCGGACTCGTTGAAGTACCGTTCGATGAAAGCGCCCTCGTTATCGAGGACGACCCAGGGTTCCATGCGGCCGATCTTCTCCGGAAAGGTCTCACGGGAGTAGACATCGATCGAGCGTCGGCGGAGCGCGTCGAAGTGATCCGCAGAGAACTTCGTGAACTCACCGATCTTCCCCGTGAATTGCTTCAGCGCATCGAGCGCGGCGCGGGTGCGGAGAGGGGAGATCTCCTTGTTCCTCTGAGAGGAGGCGAAGATCGCCTTACGCCACGAGGCGGGATCCTTGGGATCCAGTGTCCGGAGAAGGTCGTTGTCGATCGCATCGAGCATGCGGAAGGCAACCTGTGAACCAATGCTACCACGGCCCATACCGCGCGCGGTCCATTCTTCGAGTCCCTCGCGGAATTGGATTAGCTCGTGTCCCGCTGCACGCTGCGCCATGCCAAACTCCTGCGTAGGTTGCTTGAGCGTCGGGATGTTGCGAACGAGTTCCTCCGGACCGCGGAACATGTGCGTGAAGTTCGCCGCGCCTTCCTTGACTCTTCCCCACTCTTTCATGAACGCTGCGAAGCGACCGACGCTTTTGATCGGGCCCGGCGTGGAGGAGGGCGGGATCGGAGGAACGCCGCCGTTCGAAGGCGGAGGCGGAAGCGTCACACCGCCACGGATAGCCTCCTTCATCTGCTTCGTCACGATGTCGTCCTTCGGATTCGCCTGTGTGAGGAACGGAGCGAGTTCCTCTGCGGTCGGGGCGAAGGCTTCCTTCGCGGTCGCAAGGGCGTCCTGAAGGGTTGAGGTCGTGTAGATCCCCTGACCAGTTTCGTCGTGGATGACGAATGCGCGACCATTGGGAGATTCGGAGACGCGGAGATCCAAGCCTGATCGCGCAAGTTCGGCACGGACATCGGAGAGGCTCGGTTGCGCGCCGGGGATGGGAGGGACCTTGCGAATATCCGGCTCTCCCTGCGTTACGATATCCTTGAAGAGTTCCTCATCGGTACGAGCGCCGAGACGATCCCCCATCGCACTCTGCGCGAGGATGGCGTCTTCGTTCAGCTTCGCAGCATTGCCAAGAGGACGCTCGGCGAGACGATCGAGTTGGGTGCGGACGAAGGAGCCTGCTTCGTCGCCGCCGACCTTGATCGCGGTGCGGATCATCTTTGTGGTACGTTCGATCTCATCCGGAGCCATTGAGCGGATCTTGTTCGCGATCACGAGCCCGTCTTCGGCAGGGAGGAGTTGTTTGCTCGTCGCCTCGATGAACCGATTGATGGCGTCGCGCTTCGCTTCGTTCCCCGCCTCGACCGCTTTCGCGGTATTGAACTTGAGCGGGATGGGAACCTCTCCCGGCTGCGAGAGGATTTCCTCCATTGCCAGCGAACGCGACCGTTGGATCGCTTCTGCAAGGACAGGCGCAAGCTCTGGCGAGGCTTCCCCGAGTTGGCGAATGTGGAACATCTCAGGAACGGGGTGTTCCTTGATCAGCTTTGCGGCTTCTTCGATCATCTTGCTAGAGAATCGTCGCTCCGCGCCAACGCGGAGGAGTCCACGGCGCTTCAGGATACGACGATCGGTAAGACTGTCTTCCATCCAACGGGTCGCAGGGAGATCCACGGTCGGCGAGATCCCGGACTTGATGATGTCCGGTGCATGCTTCAGCGCGACTCCATGCTGTTCGGCCGCGTTGACGATGGTGCTGATGTTGGTCTGAAGATTCTTGCGAATCAACTGAGCGGTCGGAGGATCCACCTGTGCCATGACCGCGGCCATTCCATCCTTCGCCGCGGCGGCGGTGGCTTTCTCGGACATACGACGGGCTTCCGCTTTGAAGCCACCTTTCTCCAGAGCGGCGATCCTCTTTGCCATTTTGTCGAGAGTGGCGGAGACGGTGGACTCGTACGTGCCAACGAGCTTCTTCCAGCCGGTTCCGGCGCCGACGAGAGCGCCTTCGAAGACAAGGAAGGAAGCGACGGTTTCAGCATAGGCCGCAACCTGGGCACCAGGGGATCCACCTTCCTTCTGGACTTCCGAGGCGGACTGAATCCCATACGGCTGTGCGGCTCCAGCGGCAACGGCGTAACGGGGCAGTTGACGCGCGGTCGCCGCGAGGAGCTTCGAAATGAGCGCGGAACCCTGTGCGGTTTGCGAAAGGGCCATGAGCCCTCTCTGACCGTAAGTGATCGCCTCAGCGGTGCCCGCGGCGGCTCCTGCCACGATGGATACCGCTGCGGTGACGAAGTTGTCCATGCTGCGCTGACGTTCGGGGAGGCCGATTGGAGATGGATCAAGCCCCGTTGCGGTGTTGATCAGAGTCGAAGCCGCCTCTGCGAGAGTGTTGGCGGGGCGATCCCGTAGACGTTCGAAGATGGAGATCGGCGGAGTGATTTCAAACGTCCGCGGCGGAGCTTCGGTTGAAGTCGGGGCGCCTGCTATTCCTGGCACCTGAGCAAGCTGTTGTGCTTGAGCAGAGTCGATCGGAGATTCCGGCGGGAGTGCGGGGAACAGCGCTTCATTCTGCGCCACGAGCTTCTTGTTGCGGAAGAAGTCGCGGATCTCCTCCTGCGACTTTCCCTGAGCCTTCAGTTCTTTGATCTGTTGACGCGCCTGCTCACGGGCAGGATCCTGCTCCGCGAATGGCTTCCCGGTGTGGACGGAGATCGCCTGCTCGGCGGAGTCGATCGATGCCTGAAGCCCAACCCGTCGGCGAGGATCGGTCTCAGCGTTCAGTTGACTCTGAGTGTTCGTGCGGATCTTGTAGAGATTCTGGATCCGTTCTTCCAACGGGATCTTGAAGGTTTCGTCGGCCATGACCTACCTTTCTACGGAAGCAAGCCTTGATCTTCGATGTCTTTGAGCGATTCGTCTTCGTCGGATGGAGCGGGCGAAGTCGGAGTGCCGGTCCCACCACGCGGCTGTCGGCCTTGCTGAAGCGTCTGCTCTGCCTGATGCACGATCGCGAGTTGACGCCCGAGGACCGTGTGGAGGAACGTACGATCATCCGCGAGGAACTGTCCCGAGAGCATTCTGATTGCGATATCGGAGGTCTCGGGGTTGTCCATGAGATTGACGATCAGAAGCCGCATCGCCTTCTTGGTCGCAGCATCACCCGTAACGAGCTTGTCCCACACATTGTCGAGGCGCTGGATCGCATCCACGACCGGACGCCGCTTCTCGATGTTCGCGTTCGTTTGGGCGATCTGCTCACTCGTGAGCGGCGCGCCGTTCTTCGCATTGAAGAGGGCGACGTTTTGAAGCTGCATCGCGAGATCGTCCTGCTTCAACTGCGTCTCGCGGAGGAGTTTCTGAAGCTCGATCGTGTTCGGATCTGTCCCCGGAAGAACCATCGACACGAGGTTCATCTGTTCCGAGAAGGTCGGTGGGCGATTGTTCTCTTGCGTCCAGAGGCGGGTCAGTTCCGACAGAGCATCGAGGTTCTTCGCCTCGGGCTGCATGCGGATGACGGCGAGTTCCTCCGGCGTTACACCGAGATCCTCCGATCGTGGGAGGCGCCCTTGGAGGATCGACTTCGCGTAGCCGTTCATGAAGACAGCGGGATCGCCGACCTTCACGCCCTGGGCGGACGCGTTTCGCATGAGAGTTTGAACGTGTTCGAGCGCGAGGCGGACTTCGTTCGGCTGTGCTTCGGGGCCTTTGTCGCCTTCCGCCTGCGCCGCCTGCGCGAACGCCTCGCCGACCTGCGCGCCCGGGCTTGCTGGCATCGCCTTCGGAGGCTTCTCACCCGGCTGCACCGGACCCTGCGCTTCCACCTTCCGCGGGAACGCCATCGGCGGAGCGGAGAGGGTTTTGATCAGCTTCGGATTGTTCTGCACGACGAGTTGAGCGAGCGCGGGGTTCGCCTTCGTTAGAGTGTTGAAGAGTTCGTGTGCGTTCTCCTGCTCTTTCATCCGCAGCTTGAACGCGGTGTCGAAGGCGGCACCGAGACCACTCATGCTCGTCTCAGCGGACTGGTTGATCAACTGCTGAAGCGCGGTGTTGTCAGGCAGGAACGGCATGGCCTACCTCTTTTGAAAGAGCGATTGAAATCCCGGCGAGGCTGCAAGATTCGCGAGTCCGCCGCCAATGATCTGTCCCGAATTCGGCGCCGAGACCGGATTGTAGAACGGCGTTCCGCTCAGGAGCGAAGACAGTCCCGCGATGCCGGACGCCTGCGGATATCCGAGCGCCTGTAGACCACCCTGGAACAACCCAGGGATCTGCGCGGCGGACTGATAGCGTAGCGCGGCTGACTGCTGTGCGAGAGGGATCAGGCTCGACTCCTGCCTGTTGATCAGATCCGAGAGACCGAGGTTCTCCTGCTGAATCCCGCCCGAGCCGAAGTAGATCCCACGCGCTGCCTGGGATTGACGGATCCCCGCAACGAGTTGATCCCGCTGCGACTGGAACATCGGTGCGAAGGTGCTACGGATGCGACTGAGTTCGTTCGGATCCAACCCCGTCTCCGCGCCCTGCGTGAGAGCCTGAAGAGCGGTGTTGAGCCCGCCCTGGTTCACGAGATCGGAAACAAACGGTCCACCGAAGCCGGGGAAGTTCCCCTGGAGGCCCTGGTTGATCGTTCCGAGCGCGGAGTTGATCGCGGGCTGGAACTGCGCTGGAATCTGCGGACCCTTCTGACCCTTCGCGGCCTTCTTCGAGCCACGGGCAGAGATCGCGCCACCAGCAACGGAAGCGACAATAGGAACAGCGGCCGGCATTACACAGCCTCCTTTTTCGGTTCGAACTCTTCCGCTTCGTCGCGGAGGATACTCGTGAGGATCCCATCTACCCACTCTTCGTGGAAGCGCATCGAGTCACGAGAATGGCCGTCGATCTTGAACCCGACCGCCTCGGCGAACTTCATCGCGCGTCGGAGGGGTGCGGGGGTGAGCCCTCGGACGGAGTGAAGATCGTGCGCTCGCATGACGGAGAGGAGGACGAATTGAGCAGACGCGATCAACTCCTTGTAGTCGTACGTTCCGTGCTCGAACATGAAGATGTGCGCGAAGGCGGAGTTTCCGGGATCGATGTCGGCGAAGATAAAGACGCCGAGAGGATCGGTGTCGGACTCGCCGACGCTGAAGATCTGCACATCCGGCGCTGCGAGCCAACAGACGAACTCGATCTGATCCTTCGCAAGCGCGTCGGGGAAATTGGCACGGTTGGCGTCGAACTTCTGCCAAAGGTACTTCAGCGCGGACGCGTTCAGTTGAACGATGCGAACGGGGATCATTACTCGTCCTCCACGATGCCCAAGATCACATCTTCCTTCACGATGCGGATGTCGTCGATCGAACCGCCCGCGGTGAGGCCAACCATGACACGATCGCCAGGGTTGACCGATCGGCATTTCGGCCCGATCGCGAGCACGGTGCCAACGCGATGTGTCTGTCCCGCCGCGGGGCGCCGGACGGATTCGAGCCGGTGGTTGCGGTTGATTCCCGTCATTACGTAGTCACCACCCTCTCGCCGCCATCGCTGTCCGTAGGCCAACTGTGCCGTCTTCTTCTGCGAGTCGTCGGCCCATTCCTCTTCGGGAACGCACTTCGTCCGTTCGAGATCGTGGGTGAACGAGGTCGCCGGGCACTTCACGCAGAACTTGATGGTATCGTAGTCCGCGAGATGGAGTCCACCCTGCATCCGGAAGTCCGGATCGAGCCTGAGCAGGACCCCATTACGAATCGGTGAAAGCACGTCTACCCGACCTTTCTGCCCACGACATCAATGAGGGCGGTGATTCCACTGAACCCCCAGGGGGTGCCGGTGGAGAGGTTACTGAGCCGGATCTGAATCGAGTCTCGGAGGGACATTCTCCCCCTCACGGCTATGTCTACTATTCTACCATTGTCCGTGCCTGTAGGGCCCAGGGAGGTCAAAGAGGCCGTTCCGAACGCTTGCCAAGTGGCACCACCGTCGCCCGAGGCGTCCACGGCGACGGAGTAGTTCTGGCCCCGATCGATGAGTTCGACCCGGAGGGTGTCGAGGATCAGGTGATCCATCACGCCGATCGCTCGGGGCTGTCCGGCGACCTTCATTTCCTTGCCAAGAACGTCTACGACCGGCGAGACGAAGACGGCGTGGATTTCCTGCCCGCCGTCGGTCGAAACCGTGTCGTCGAACTGGAGGGTAGCCCCGCCCGCGGTGCCATAGATGAAGAGGGGATCCAGCCTCGCGCCGGTCGAGAGGTCATCGATGGAGGTCCCTGCGAAGGAGTCGATCGTGCTCCCCGCGAGTTCGTCGATCGTCGTGGTGTCGGCCGCGGTGGAGTAGATGCTCATTGCTGTGTGCTTCAGCTTGTCGATCTCCCACCGGCCGGTATGGGTCTCGAACCACCAGATCTCGGATGGATAGGATTCCCCGTCGAGAGGAAGTCCCCAACCGACTCGCGAGTGCCGAGCGTCGAAGGCGGAAGTGATCTGAGAGAGGGCGTTGTAGTTCAGACGGCGCTTCCACTCCAGATTGACCGGACCGTCGATGGCTTCGAACGTCGTCCCGTTGAAAGTGGAGAAGGCATTGTGCGTCATCCCCGCTGCGACGTTGCCATAGAGGACGAGTGATCGCGGGGCGAACCAACCCTCCGCATCGTTCAGGACGTTCGGGAAGTAGGCGTTGAGGGGATCTCCCGTCGGGGTGATCGTCAGAACCGCACGTGAGCAGCCAACGAAGGTCTGCCCGAACTGCTTCCAGATCGCGGTGATGGGGAATGGCGTCTGTTTCAGATCGATGAAGCCAGAGCCGAGGCCGGTCCAATCAAGTGCGTTACCGGTGGCAAGGCCGGGAACGGTCCAGCGGATCCTCTGCTGATGCCGTTGTCCACCTTCGAGCGTGTCGGCGACGATGAGAACGAAGTCGTGGTTGATGATTCCATACCGTGCCGGAACGGAACCAGCGTACTCCTCGTAGTCGTTCGTCCCACCCTTCCACGTGACGATCTGATTAACCCCGTTGCCAATGATGATCCGCCCCTTGTCCTCTCCTGCGAACGGCGCGAGCACCGCCCAAAAGCGGTTTTTATCGCCGCCGTCGAAGAATTCCGTCCCGGCTGGATTGAGCAGGACCCAGGTGTTCGTGCTCGGATCGGCGCGATAGAGTTCGTCACCGGACGCACGGATCGTCTCGACGGTGAGATCGGGGTAGGAAACATTCATCAACTCCACGACAAGGCGACTGTCAGGGTTGTTCAGAAGGGTGATCGATCCCGCTCGCGATCGTGCATAGTACTGATTGAGCCTGAAGTTCTCCAACCGCGAGGCGGTTCCCATTGGCAGATACCGCGGATTCTCGAAGGAGGCCCCCTTCTCGGGGATCTCGATGCGGACCATTGCAAGCCTTGAGTCGCTCATTCGAACTCCTGATCAATCCGGCCGCGGATGTATTCCACCGCAGCGGCGAGAATGCCCTGCCCGATTTCCAGTTTATCCAGGCGCTTGTTCACCGAGCGGAAGTGGTTCATTGCGAGCCAAAAGAATCCACCCGCCATGAAGATCAGGTTCACCGCGAAGAGACCGATCGTGAGCCACATTGCGGGAGTGATCGACTTCATGCGCCACCTTCCACGGGAGCCATTTCGCCCCGCGGCGCGGTGATGAAGCGGACTTCATGAAGGTGAACGCCGGAGTTCGAGCTTCCGAAGATGCGGAGAACTTCGACAGTGAATTTCGCGCGGCGGGCTTCGGAGCCACGTTTCGAGGGCGTGAAGAAGAAGGATTCGGTCCGTCGCGAGCGCCCAACAAAAGCGAACTCGGCGATTAGATCGTTCGTTCCATCGCTCTGATTATAGAGCCGCACTCGGAAGTTGGTGGCTTCAATTTCCCAATCCATCTCGACGCCGATGAAAGCGCGTTGATGGCCCCCGTCTTCGCCAGCGAACTGCTGCTGTCCAGTCTCACTCGCTGTGAGATTGCAGTTAGAAAAGGTAGAATCATTCGCATCGAACGAGTTCGCGTCATTCTGCCAACGTGAAGAGATTAGAATTTCATCCGGAAACTCAATGAACGAACGTTCGGTATGCACAGCCATCGTATTACTCGATCTGACAGAGAACGGTCACATCGGCCGCATCGCCGACAGTCGTCCACGTTGCGACGATCTCTTCCCCAGGCTGGATCGTCTCGGGCGAGCCGAGCGTGACCTCGACGGTGTAGTTCGCACCGACCGCGAGGGTTGCGGTGCCGCCAGCAATGGCGGTGGTGTTGCCATCGACGAAGGGATCGTTCGAAACCGTCTGCTGCGCGACGGTGCGTTTCCGGAGGACGAGGACGAGGTTCGCAGAAGTCGGACGAGTGCCGACGACGATCTTGATCTTCTTCAGGGATCGATTCGGTGCGCCTGACGCGTCACTCGCCTTGTAGATGATCCGCTTCAGATAGCCGATGACAGGGAAGGCATCGGAGAAGATCGCCCTCGCGTGCGCGCCCGCAGCAACGCCAGAGGAGAAGGTAGATCCGGTAAAGGAAAGGTTCCCAGGGATCTCCAGCACGTTTGCCTTCGTGGCGTGGCTGGAACCATACAGGCGGATCAGTGGGGTCTGTCCATCGTGCGAGTACGCGAGGGTGATATACCCATTGTCTCCTCGATCGGTCTGATTCTCCCACCCCACCGCGGGCTTCCCGTCGTGTTGCTCGGCGGTCGTCGGAACATCGTTGTCGAAGCCGGTGAAACGCTTCCCGCCCTGCTGCATTCGCTGACGCCAGTTCCGCTTCGTGGTCTGGATGAAGACCTCAAGATCCCCCGCGTCGTTCGTGCCGACCGGCGTGCCTTCGTTGTATGCTTCGGAAGCCATTTATACTCCAGTCCGTCGTGAAAAGTAGGCCGGATGAGGACGCGCTCCGCCCTTTGAGGCATTGAAGCGACGCTCCACCCTTCGTGCCGTCTCGCGGCCTTCGTACCAGTCCTTGAACTCCTGCGTGGCGATCTGGGCACGCTCCTCGTCGCCGAGATCCCTGAACGCATGTTCGGCCGCGATGAGGCTGATGGCATAGTGCCACTCCGCCTCGATGTTCGATGAATCGTTCCCGTTGGGTCCCATGAAGGGTCGCCGGTGGCCGTAGATCTCCCAGGAGAGATCCGCCGCCTTCGTCGTGCCGGGAATGGGGAAGACGATGAAGCTCGTGCCGTATACGATGTATCGCACGGGCGCGTCGTCGGCCTGTACTTCCCGCCGGGCGATCGCATCGAGCATGGATTCCAGAGCACCTTCCCATGGCAGGAGACGACGAGTCGCCTCACCGTTCCACGGCTGCGGGCCATCCTTCTGCTCGATGTGGGTCAGGGCCAGGAGCGGTTGATTGTCAGGATCGGTCGGGATTCCATACGTGCTCACGCTCGCAGATGGCACCACGGACGTGATCGGCCCAAGCTCCAACGAGCGGATCATCACCCGCTTCGTGCAGAGATCAAGCAGACCATCGTTGAGCCAACCGTCGAGGAGCGTGGTCGTGGCGTCAGGTCGATTGCCAAGGCGAAGAAGAAGTCGTTCTCGAAGCGTTGTGCGGTCCACTTACCCTCCGTATTGATCGAATCGCGGACGGCGACGAGACCAGAATTCGTGATCGGCATTGCTCGGCTCGTCCGCATGCCGTAGACAGACCCTCATCCCGAGGGCCTTTGAAGTCGGCAGGGTTTCGATCTTCGTCTCGCTCTCCGGAACTGGTTCACCCATGATCGCGCAGATGTACCACGGTTCACGAATGGACCGACGACCGTTCGTTCGAATTCCGATCTCTCGTGAAATCGCACTCATTACCCTTCCCTTACGCGGGAGCGGTTCGGTCGAACTGTGCCCACTTCCCTGCCATGCGGTCTATCGCCGGTTTGACTCCCGGCTTCTATTCTACCCTAATTGGACCCCCGATCGACTCTAGAGGTGTCGATGTAGAAGCGATCGATGTATGCCTTTTGAGACACAGAGGGATTGTTGGTGCCAGTGGTTCGTTGATAGATTTGGATGCCGAGTTTTTCTGTAACGAGAGGAACATTGACCCCACTCAACGTCCCAACCAGAGATCCATTCACATAACAACTCACCGTTTGACTGGCACCGATGATCACCTTCAAGTTTGTGAACGTAGCGCTCGTCACCCCACCGCTTACGGCTTCATAGTTCGGACTCTCAGCGGTGTCGATCACTTCAAAGAAGAACAAGTCCTGCCCGAGTCCGGCATCACCACGTAAGTCTTCGTTTGACTTATACATTCCAAATGCGAGAAGTTTGGTTTGCGAACTGTCCCCCGAGAACCCATCTCCGATTGAGAGTGAAAACCGTGCCCGAGTGTAGTCGGTTGAATGCCGCCGTACGCGCATTCCGATCTCCAATCCGGGAACAAGGGTGATTGGTTTTGTAGGCGACGAACGCTCCCAAAGATGGATGCTGAAGCAATCACTGACGGTGGCGTTTGAGAATAGTCGGTGAACCCCAAACGCACTCGTATCGGTATCACCGGCTTCAGTTGCCCACGATCCGCCCGCGCCTTGACTGCCGGTCCGCCACACCCCGTTCGCACTTGGGGCTGGATCGCTTTGCGGATCGTACATGAAGTCATCATAGAAGATGATCTCTTCGCGCTCATGGACGTGATCGCGCCTCGCCGCGAACGTGTCGTTACCGGTGTCTGCATCATCTCCCGGCCGCGACAATGATGGATCCGCTCCGTCATCGAAACTCGCGCCTCCGCCTCCGCCGATCTCCCACCAGATATTGCTCGCGTCGCGTTGGAATGTCCGCGCGGTGTTCGTCCCCATCACGATGTTCACACCACCAAAGAGCTTGATCTTCGTGGTATCGTGAACGATCGTCGTGTTCCCGTTCGTCGCGAGAACACGGATCAACTGTCCTTCTACGCCGCTGTCGAAGTTCGTGATGCTCGTCGGAGAGGAATTCGATGCGAGGAAGGCGTTACTTCCCGCGACCGTCGGCGTCGTGTCGTTATTGGCAAGGGTGACAACCACAACCCCCGTCTGTGCCGTATCCACGAATCCATTCGTGAGATCCGCAACAGAAGTCGTCGAGTTCTTCGAACCAAGTACGCTCATCCGAGAAGCCCCCTGCTCTGACAGTCCGTGATGAACGACCCGAGCACATCCGCGAGTTCATCAAGGCTCGTGGAGTCCGCGTCGTAGGATCGATCCACCGAGATATTCGATACCGTGTACGGGTTCGCCGTGTTCCCTGCGATCAGATCCGCCACCACCGTTCCTAGTATATCCGCAAGTTCGTCCAAAGTGGTCGAGTTGGCATCATAGGACCGATCCGTCGTGACGTTCGAGTAGGTGTACCCCGTCAGCGTGCCAATGTCGATCTCGTCCCTCACCACCGTCCCGAGCACGTCGGCGAACTCGTCGATCGTCGTGGAATTCGCATCGATCACACGATCCGCAGTTCGGTTCGTGATGGTGTAGAGCGGCCAGGGAACCGTCGGAGCGGGCCCACCCGTGATCGGCGTCGGGGTGTTGGCAAGAGCGATTGGCAGAGCGATCATCAACCGCCTCGCCCAAGCAAGCAGTTCTGCGTCCGACTTCGGCGGTTGCGGAAGTGGGATGGTCCGGATAGGCGGCGCGGAGGCCATGAAGCCTCCGGTTACGTGGTGTAGAGGATCAGCGTGGACTTCGCGCCCCAGGCGGTCGGGAGCGCGTCGATGTAGAGACCCCGAGTCACCGGCCCCTCGTCTGAGCCGAACGCAACATCCACGATGAAGCGCGTCGCCGCAGCCACGACTGCCTCACATTGCCAGACGATCGGTCCAGAGGCAGAGTCCGTGCGGATCACGATCGTCCCATCGCCCGCGCCGGTTGTGCCAGACAGATAAATGTGACCGATCTTCAACTGCCGTCCCTGCGGATTCTGCGCTGCTGGTAGAGCGAAGGCGCCTGCGTTCGTGAGATCGAACACAAGCTGCCTGTGACCAGAAGAGTTCCCTGCGATGATGACGGGCATCGAGCCTCCCTCAAAAGGAGGGGGACCGAAGCCCCCCTCCACATTGAGTGCGTCGAATTAGACGCCGAGAGAGCCCATCGCCGGACGCCAGTCGCCGAAGCCGTAACCGAACCGATCCGCGATGGTGTTGACGGTGGAGAGCGTCGCCTTGTCGTCGTACGAATCCACGACGGGCGCGACGCGCCGGAAGAAGTTCATGTCGTGCTCGGAAGCCAGAACGATCCACTGATCCGTGTCCGTCTGGTAGTGGCTCAGGAACGGCGTGAAGGCTCCCTGAAGCACGTTGATGACTCCGGAGGTGTGTGCCACCGCACCCGACAGCGGGCCGACCTTGCCCGGCGACCTCATCAGTTCCGCGAGCAGGAACATATCGGCCGTCGAGTGGATCAGCTTGTAGTCGTGACCCATGCTGATCCGGTTCCCCGCGGCGTCACGGACCGTCTCGTACTGCACGAGAACCTCACGGAGCGAAGACTCCGAGATGTCCTGCGTGCCGAGGAGGTTGTCCTTGTACGCCAGGGTGTCCGAACCGTCGAGGTTCGTGTGCGTGTCGTGGAGCAGCGCGAGCGCGTCGAAGCCCGGCAGAGTCGCGGAGGTGGCGAGGTTGAGCAGATTCGCAACCTCGATGTTCTCCGTTTCCGCAGCGGCCTTTCCGAGCGCCTGCATGTTCCGGCGGATGAAGCCGTACAGGTCGTCCATGTCGGCTTCCCAGGAAGCACGCACGGCGCCCGCGAAGACGAACTGCGGGTAGTTCCGGACGCGACCGACCCGAGGATCCGTCACGACGATGGGAGCGTTCTCAGGCTTCAGGGTCAGGGTGCCGATCGTCGCGACCTCACGATCGAACATCACGGCCTTGTCCGCCTTGTTGACGTTGGTGAAGTTCGTGTACTCCAGATCGTACCGCTTGTAGGCATCACCCGTCAACTTGCGGATGCCCTCAAGGGTAAGAGGGGCGATG
>Ga0184610_1000017_pt1 | contig 41520 bp, 39 predicted proteins | sample PLM1_100_coex_FD_133011 | JGI IMG/M metagenome (GOLD analysis project Ga0184610, IMG submission 133011) | Groundwater sediment microbial communities from an aquifer in East River, Colorado, USA - PLM1_100_coex | ecosystem: Environmental > Terrestrial > Soil > Riparian zone | place: USA: East... | reverse complement strand
GGACTCGATCCGTGAGACGTTCGGGATTGAGGTGTCGGTGCCGGCGGTTCCGTTTCCGCGAGTCCCGATGCAGGAGGCGAGGGAGATCATCGCCGGCAAGGGTCATGTGATCCCTCTCGAGCGTGGCGATCTGGATCCCCCCGGGGAGCGGCTGATTGCCGAATACGCCATGGAACGGTTTGGGCACGAGTTCGTGTTCGTGACGGACTATCCGGTCGACGTTCGGCCCTTCTATCACATGCGGTACGTGGACACGCCTCATGTCACGAAGAGTTTCGACCTGCTCTGGAGAGGGATCGAAGTCACGACGGGCGCGCAGCGGGAACACCGATACGATGTCCTTGTCGCCCAGGCGCGGGAGAAAGGGTTGAGTCTCGAGCCGATCCAGTTCTACCTGGATTTCTTCAAGTATGGGTGTCCGCCGCACGGCGGCTTCGGCGCGGGCCTCGCGCGCATGTTGATGGTCCTCTTGAATCAATCCAATATCCGGGAAGTGACCTTCCTCTTCAGGGGGCCGACCCGGCTTCATCCGTGATTGTTGACTCCGGCTGTCCAAAATCTGTCAATATCATCCGAAATACAGATTGCAAGGTGAGAGATTCGCGGTAAGATCAACGTAGTAAAAGATCCTGCCGTGCGCGTGGGGCCGTTAGTTCCGATCCAACAGGTTGCACAAAGGGAGCCCGGCTCTGTTCGTCGATGACACGCCTCGATTCACCGAGGTAGTCAGAAGCGCGCAGGAGGGCACCCACCTGGGAGACCAGGTTCGGGAACTGCAGTCCCACGACACGGCGGGGAAATGACGCGGGCCTCGGCAGACGCCGAGGCCCGCGCAGTCTTATGAGTCCCTTGCTTCTAGCGGCCGCCCAGAATAGCGTCCTTGGCCGCCTTGCTCACACGGAAGCGCACGACGCGCTTGGCCGGAATGCGAAGCGGTTCGCCGGTCTGAGGATTGCGCCCCATTCGGGCCTTGCGGTTTCGCAGCACGAGTTTCCCGACACCCGGAATCGTGAACGTGTTCTTCGCTTCTCTGTATGCAAGAGCGGCCAGTTCGTCCAGGAACATGTTCGCGGTCTTCTTCGGCACATCGAGCTTGCCGGCCAGGTGATCAGCGATCTTCGACTTCGTCATGGCCTTTGCCATCTACCCACCCCCGTCCCGGAGTCAGTGTCCGGTTGCGATTTCCCGCGTCAATATTGAATATCCTGCATGAGTATAGGAATGTGCTCTGGGACTGTCAAGCAATACCGCGGCTCCTGTCAGGCCAAAAACCGGTATGTTACGATTTGACCAAGAAGCCACAGACCAACGGAAGAGGAAAGAAGTGGAACTGTTCAGGCAGGGCACGGCAGAGCGTCTGGCGGCTGAGGCGCCGCTGGCCGCACGGATGCGCCCGCGCGCGCTCGATGAGTTCGTCGGCCAGGAGCACCTGCTGGCGCCGGGCAAGGTGCTGCGCCGCGCGATCGAGAGCGGCGAGCTCACCTCCCTGATCCTCTATGGCCCGCCGGGAACGGGAAAGACGTCGCTCGCGCACGTGATCGCGCGGCACACCGACTCCGACGTTGAACAGATCAACGCCGTCACCGCCGGCGTGGCCGAGCTTCGCGAGGTGATCGCGCGCGCGAAGGACCGGCGGATGCTGCACCGCCGGCGCACCATCCTCTTCGCCGATGAGATCCACCGCTTCAACAAAGCGCAGCAGGACGTGCTGCTCCCGTTTGTAGAAGACGGGACGCTCGTGCTCATCGGCGCCACCACGGAAAATCCGTTCTTCGAAGTGAACGCCACGCTCGTGTCACGTTCCCGTGTGTTCCGGCTGGAACCGCTCGGTGAGGACGCCCTACGCACGATCCTGGACCGTGCTCTGACCGAACCGGATCGTGGCCTCGGTGCGTTCCGTGTCGAGGTCAACGAAGATGCGATGACTCATCTCATTGCCGTCAGTAACGGCGACGCGCGTATCGCCCTGAACGCGCTCGAGCTGGCGGCGATGACGGCACCGCCCGACGGCGGGGGTGTCCGGCGGGTCACGCTCCAGAGTATCGAAGAGGCGGCGCAACGGCGCGCGCTCGTGTACGATCGCGCCGGCGACGCGCACTATGATCACATCTCGGCCTTTATTAAGAGCATGCGCGGGTCCGATCCGGACGCGGCGGTGTACTGGATGGCGCGCATGCTCGCGGCAGGGGAGGATGCACGGTACATTGCGCGCCGTATGGTCATTCACGCGTCGGAAGACGTGGGGATGGCAGATCCGATGGCGCTCCTTGTCGCGACGGCTGCCGCCCATGCCGTGGAGTTCGTAGGACTGCCCGAGGCACAAATCCCGATGGCCCAGGCCGCGATCTACATCGCGACCGCGCCGAAGAGCAATGCGGTTGTTCGTGCCATCGGCTCCGCGATGTCTGACGTTGAGGAGCGCAAAGCGGATCAGGTCCCCCTACACCTGCGCGAACCGGGGCATCCGCTGGCCGCAAAGCATCTCGGACACGGGCGCGGGTACAAGTACGCGCATGACTACGCCGGCGGGTTTGTCCCGCAGCAGTATCTTCCGGATAGCGTCAAAGACCGTATCTACTATCAGCCGTCGGACGCCGGGTTTGAGCAGGACATCCGAAAGCGCCTAGAGGGTTGGTGGAAAGGCCTCAAACGCTACACTCCGGAATGATCGGTATGGGGAAATCCTTCGTCTTCGCCGGCCCCCGCAAGATCGATGTTGAGACCTACAACGAGGTCGTCCTCCAATTCACGTGAGGGTCGGAATGATCGGCACCGGGGATTTTGCGCGCCGGCACCTGCAGGTGCTCTCCCGTGAATCGGAAGTGGAGATTGTTGGCCACGTCTCTGGCCGTCCCGAGCGCGCGCAAGGCGCAGCGAAGCAATGGGGTGGACGCGCATACGCCGATGCGATGGACCTGGTGCGTGGGGGGTCGCCCGACGCGGTGTGGATCTCCATCACACCTTCCGCACATGGCGCGATCGAGACCGCCCTCATCGATGCCGGTGTGCCGTTCTTCGTCGAGAAACCGATCGCGGTTGATTTGGCGACGGCTGAATCCATCGCGGCGCAACTTGAGCGCAAGCCGGTCATCACAGCGGTTGGATATCATTGGCGCGCGATGGACACGATTCCGGAAGTCCGTTCCGTGCTCGCACAGCATTCGGTGCGGCTGGTCCAGGGCGCGTGGCTGGATACGCTACCGCCTTCCAGATGGTGGCACAGGCGCGCCACCGGGGGTGGGCAGATCATCGAGCAGGCGACGCATCCCATCGATCTTGCGCGGTCGCTGGCCGGTGAGGCGAAGGTCGTCGGCATGACCGAAAGCGACGCGCGAAGTGAGGAAATCGATGTGGCGAGGGCCACCGCCGCATTGGTACGCTTCGAGAACGGCGCGCCGGGGGTCTTTACCGCAACCAATGTGCTCGATGGCCCCGCGGCTGTCTATCTACAAATCACCTGTGATGGTGTGTTGATTACGATCCTGCGGCATTACGTGACGTATGACACCGGGAAGGCGAAGCGCGACACTCCGGTCCGAAATGATCCTATCGTTGATGAGAATCGCGCATTCCTGGCCGCCGTCCGCTCGCATGATCAGTCCAAGGTGTTCTGCACGTATCCCGACGCGCTCAAGTCACACCGGTTATGCTGCTCGATTGCCGCGAGCGCCTGATTCGGGCAGGAAGGAAGCAGCAAGAGGCGCGAACACAGACAACACCCAGCAGGATCCGGCATCATACGTTCCGCACGTCAGTCATGCTTCGAGGGAGGGACCAAACGTGAAATTGTGGAGGATAGCCACATTGCTCGCGGTGACGATTCTTGCTGCGAGCGCGCCGCTTGGGTCCGCGCCGGCGGTTGAGATCACCTGGAGCTCGACTCAGCTGAATCCCGTCAACGAGCAGGAATGGGCCCGCAACACAATGCTGCGCCCGTTCGAGGAAGAGTCAAGCATGCGGGTCCGATTCGTGAGTGACCTAGCGGGTCCGTTCATTGACCGGCTGGTGGCTGAGGCGAGGGCGGGGCGCGGCTCGGTCGATATCATCGGCACCCTTCATGGCGACTACCCGCTGCTCGTCGCAGAGGGCGCGGTGCAGGACGTCGCGGCCATCCTGCGACAGCTCGACGGCCGTCCCGATCGAACTTTCGTCCCGGATCTCGTGCGCGCCGGCCAGATTGGCGGAATGCAGTCGTTTGTGCCGTGGATGCAGGCGACATACCTGATCGCTGCTCACAAGCAGGCGATGCGGTACTTCCCAGCGGGTCGCGATCCCATGCGTATGACCTATGACGACCTATTGCAGTGGGGCGAGAACATCAGGAGCGCCACGGGCCAGCGCCGGATCGGATTTCCCGCGTCGCCCACGGGACTGTATGGTCGGTTCCTGCACGGGTATGCGTATCCGTCGTTTACGGGCTCACAGGTCAAGAAGTTCAAATCGCCGGAGGCAGTCTCGATGTGGCGGTATCTCCGGCGTCTCTGGGGGGTCAGTCATCCATCGTCGTTCACTTATGGCTTCATGAACGAACCGCTGCTGCGGGGGGAGGTCTGGGTTGCCTGGGATCATGTGGCGCGGCTTTTGCCGGCGTTCCGCGAGCGCCCGGATGATTTCGTCGCCCTCCCGTCGCCCGCCGGCCCAAGGGGACGATCTTTCCTGTCGGTCATCGTCGGCCTGGGCATTCCCAAGAATTCCCCCAATCCCGAGGCGGCGGCGCGATTGATCGAATACTTGACGCGTCCGCGAACGCAGGTACTGACTTTGCAGGGCGTCGGCTTCTTTCCGGTGGTTCGGGAAGCCGCCGGTGTTGTTCCCACCGGCGGTCTAAAGGTCATGGCGGAAGGCGTGACCGCCCAGGCGACGGCCACGGATGCCCGTACAGCGCTGCTGCCGATCGGACTCGGTGCGCGCACCGGCGAGTTCGTCCCGCTGTACCTAGAGACGTTCACGCTGATCGCGATCCAGGGTAGGAACATCGAGCAGGTGCTGAACGATCAGGCACGCAAACTCGAGGAGATGTATCGCACTACGAATGCGCCGTGCCCGCCGCCCGATTCCGCGGAGCGGCCGTGCAGGCCTGATTAGGTGCTGACCGCGGGGGAGGGGATACCTCCCCCGCGCCAGTTTTTATGACTGTTGCAGAACAGCGGCTGGAACAGACGCTGCCACCGGTCCGTCGTCAGGCGGTCGACTGGCTTCCGTACGTTCTTCTTCTGCCGACGGTCGTGTTTCTCACCGTGTTCTTCGTGTATCCCATGCTGCAAGCGTTTGTGCTCAGCTTCCGGTCTCCCGAAGGCGCGATCACGTTGCGCTACTTTCAGGCCATGCTCAAGGACACGTATTTTGCCGGCGCGCTGCGTAACAGCTTCTTACTGACGGCGATAATAATCCCGCTCCAGGTTGTCCTGGCACTCGTGATCGCGCTGCTGATCAACACGCGCTTCCAAGGCCACCCCTGGTTTCTGTTCATCTGCGCCATTCCGCTCGGCATCTCCGATCTCGGCGCTGGACTTATCTGGTCGTCGTTCTTCACCGAGCGTGGATACCTGAACCTCATCCTCCAAAACTTGGGCCTGATCAATGAGCCCATCACGTTTCTTTCGTTTGAGAGACCGGCCTGGCTATACGGCGCGATCGTGGCCACCGAAGTGTGGCGAGCGACGGCGATCGTCATGGTCATCCTCGTAGCTGGTCTACAGCTGATCCCCAAAGACTACTTCGAGACGGCCGACGTCTTCGGTGCGAGCGGCTGGCGCAAGTTGCGCTATGTGACCCTGCCCCTGCTGCGGCCGGCGCTGCAGACCGCGCTCATCATCCGCACGATCTTGGCCTTTCAGTTATTCGCAACCGTCATCGTCATGGCCGGCCGCATTGTGCCGGTGCTTGCGGGAGAAGCCTACTTTCAGTACGGGCTTTTGCGCAATGTGAATGTCGCGAGCGCGTATGCAGTGCTCATCATGACATTGTCGATGACAATCACCATCTTCTACCTTTGGTTGCTTCGCACCAAGGAAGAGGAGCTGGGGCGAGGATGACAACGCCTGGCCGGAAGGCATTGTTGACGGTCCTCGTGGTGCTGATCTCCGCATGGGTGCTGTTCCCCATCATCTTGATCGCACTGGCCAGCTTCACGACACGAACGCAGCTCTACGCCTGGCCCCGGTCGCTCGTGCCATCACCGTTCTCCGCTGAGACGATGCGATTCTTCGTCCAGGCCCAAGATGTGCTGCAGTCGCTGCTCAATAGTCTCCTCGTCGCAGCGATGACGATTGTCCTCGCGGTTCTCATCGGTGCGCCGGCGGGATATGCGCTCTCGCGGTTTCGCTTTGGAGGGAAGGAAGTGTTCCGGCTCGGCATCCTGGGGACGAAGATGTTTCCCGCGACGATTCTCGCTGTGCCGCTGGCGGTCTCGTTCATCAACTGGAACCTCTACGACACTCTGCTGGGCGTCGCGCTGGTGCATACAACACTGGCTCTTCCGTTTGCCGTCGTGATCACGACGAGTGTCTTCGTCGGGGTGCCGTTTGAGCTGGAGGAAGCCGCGATGACGCTCGGCTGCAGCCGCGCACAAGCGTTCCGCAAGGTTGCGATGCCAATTGCCTTACCTGGCTTGGCCGCCGCTGCGATCTTCACATTTGTGCTGTCGTGGAATGAGGTCTTTGCGGCGACCATCTTGACCCTGCGCAACCGGACGCTGCCAGCGCTGGTGATGAATGCGGTCGGGCTCGCCGGCGCGCCGATCGACTACCGGTTCGCCGGTGGATTCTTCATGATCATCCCGGCGCTCATCATCATTTTTGTGATCCGGCGGTATCTGCTGACCCTGTGGGGGGTCACGGTCAGGTGAAGCGTCATGGCTGACATTCAGCTCGAACGTGTCCGCAAGATGTTTGGGAAGGTCCTGGCAGTGGCGGACGTTTCGCTCCACATCAAAGAGGGCGAGTTTATGGTGCTGCTGGGGCCGAGCGGGTGTGGCAAAACGACACTCCTGCGGTGCCTGGCGGGGCTGGAGCGGGTTGATGGAGGACAGGTCATCATTGGTGGCGACGATGTCACCGACCATCCGCCGGGGAAGCGCGGCATTGGGATGGTGTTTCAGTCGTACGCCGTCTTTCCGCACATGACCGTGTTCGACAACATCGGCTTCGGACTGCAGATGCAGCGCGTGAGCTCGGCCGAGATCCAACGTCGCGTAGGCGAAGGCGCCGAGCTCCTGCAGATTCAGCAACTGCTGGCGCGCTATCCGGCACAGCTCTCCGGCGGACAGCGCCAGCGCGTGGCGGTCGCGCGCGCGATCGTGATGCGCCCAAGAGTGCTCCTCATGGACGAGCCGCTCAGTAACCTCGATGCACTTCTACGCCTGCAGATGCGCGGCGAACTGAAGCGGCTGCATCACGAGGTTCGCTCGACTACCGTCTATGTCACTCACGATCAGGTTGAAGCGCTCAGCCTCGGCGATCGGATCGCGGTCATGAAGGACGGAACGATCGTGCAATTGGACATCCCGGATCGTGTCTACGATCTGCCTGCCACACGCTTCGTCGGGAGCTTCATCGGCAGCCCACCGATGAACTTTCTGGAAGGAACGATACGGTCTTCCAACGGTGCCCGCATGCTGGAGACGGCGGGTGTGCGGTTGGAGTTCCACGGCGTGCCCGCCCGAGGCCGAGACGCGGTGCTGATCGGCATCAGGCCGGAGCATATTGCCGTTGAGCGAGCCGCCGTGGCGGGCGGCATTCCCGCGGGCGCCATCCCCGCGGCGGTGGTCGTCGTCGAACCCATCGGCCCGCAGAAACTCCTTACAGTACAGGTCGGACTGTCCACACTGAAGGTCACCACGCCGGTGGACTTTGCGGTGGATCAAGGCCAACGCGTCTGGTTGCGCTTCGATCCCTCACGGATCCGCCTCATGGATCCTCAGACCGGCGACGCCATCGCATCCTGACCCGGTGACAGAGCAGGATCTCCTCTCCCGCGCAGAGGGCGTCCTCCGCGCCAACGATGTCGGCGAGTACACCAAACCGAGCGGCCGTCTGTACCCTCATCAGTGGAACTGGGATAGCGCATTCAACGCGCTCGGGTGGGCCCATGTGGATTGGGAGCGCGCCGCGCGCGAGGTCGAGGCACTGCTGGCAGCGCAGTGGACGAACGGGATGTTGCCGCACATCCGCTACAATCCGTCGGTCACTGACTACGCCCCGGGTCCAGAGTGGTGGACAGACGTTCCCGTGACGCGGGCAGGCGAGGTCACGAGCGGGATTTCTCAGCCCCCGGTGCTATCCACGATGGTACATCTCGTCGGGCTGATCCAACCGGACGAGCAGCGCCGGCGGCACTGGTGGGACCGCGTCTATGATGCGTTGGCCGAGTCACTGCTCTACTTCGAGCGCGACCGTACGACGGGCAATTCGCCCTTGATCGTACTGGTACACCCATGGGAGAGCGGACTGGACAATAGTCCGCGCTGGGACGCGGCGGCGGCCAAGGGATTCCGGCCCACCCGGCCGTACCGGCGCGTGGATACCACAAAGGTAGCCGCGGCCGAACGCCCAACGTCTCGCGACTATGATCTGTACATGTTCTTGGTCGAGCTGATCGCCTCGCATCGATATGACATGCGCAGTTACCTGCCGGTCACACCGTTTGCCTTCTACGATGCGATGTTCAACGCGGCGTGGTACCGCGCCGTGAAGGATCTGAATCGGATCGCAGACATGATCAACCGGCCGGTCATCGTCTCCGACGCATCGCTGGATGCATTCCGGCGCGCCTACCAGGCCACGTTGTGGGATGACGAGGCCGCCATGTTCCTCGACTTCGACCTGACCGCACGCGCAAAGGTTCCGGTTCACTCGTGGACCGGGATCGCCGCAGTCTACGCCGGACTCGTCGATGGGGGGCAGGCGGAGCTCATTTACGATGGCTACACGAAGCGGTCCCGGAACTGCCGCCGATTCCCGTCGGTGCTGCCGGATCAGACGGGCTTTGAGTCTGATCGGTACCACCGCGGACCGGTGTGGGTTAATGCCAACTGGATGATCACGCGCGGCCTGGCTGAGCTCGGGCTGCAGTCGCGTGCGCGACAACTCGGTGAGGCGACGATCGAGCTCGTCCGTCGCAGCGGTTTCTATGAGTATTTTGATGCGTACACCGGGCGCGGCGCCGGCGCCGATCAGTTCTCGTGGACGGCGGCGCTCACTATTGATCTCATTAAGCGCCCGATCGTATAGCGTCTATTTTGACCCCCGCGGGTAAGCCTTGTTATGATGGGAAGCGTTTCTTGGAGGTGAACGATGGGCAAGTGGGCCGTCGCGATGAGCGGCGGAGTCGACAGCTCAGTCGCCGCTGCGTTGCTCGCGGCCGAGGGTCACGAGGTCGTGGGTCTCACCATGAACCTCTGGCCGGACTGGCTCCCCGAGCCGGACGATAGTTTCAAAGCCTGCTGTGGCGTTTCGGCAATCGACGACGCGCGGGCGACCGCGCGCCACCTCGGCATCCGGCATTATGTCCTCAACATGCGCGAAGAGTTCGAACGCGCTGTGATCGGTTACTTCGTCGACGAGTACGCGTCCGGCCGTACCCCCAACCCGTGCATTGCCTGCAATCAGAGCATCAAGTTCTCTTTGCTGCTCGATAGGGTGAGCGCGCTCGGCTTAGACGGTGTGGCCACAGGTCACTACGCGCGCCTGCGACACGACGACAAGAGCGGGCGATGGCTGGTACTCAAGGCCGCGGATCCGCACAAGGATCAGTCATACGTGCTGTACGGACTCACGCAGGCGCAGCTGCCCCGAGTGCAGTTTCCGGTCGGCAGTTATACGAAAGAGGAGACACGCAACCTGGCGCGCCGGTTCGGTCTGCCCGCGGCCGACAAACCGGACAGTCAGGAGATCTGCTTTGTGCCTCGAGGTTCGTACACAGACGTGGTGGCTCGATTCCGTTCGGAAGCCCTTACCCCCGGTCCCATGGTCGATACCTCAGGCCGTATTGTCGGTGAGCACCAGGGGATTGCGCGGTATACGGTGGGCCAGCGCCGCGGGCTTGGGGTCGCGGCCGGCGAGCCGCTATACGTCATTGGGATTGATCGTGAGCAAAACGCGGTCATCGTCGGAAGCGAAGAAGACCTCCTTTGTGTCGAACTCGTGGCGTCCAGGATGAATTGGATCGCCCTTCCGGAATTGCGCGGTGCACAACTCGCAACCGCTCGTATCCGTCACGCCAGCCGAGACGTCGAGGCCGTTGTCAGACCCGGCCGCGAGCCTGGCGAGGCGATCGTGCATTTTGCCGAAGCGCAGCGGGCCGCCGCGCCCGGTCAGGCCGTGACCCTCTACGATAGAGATGTCGTGCTGGGCGGCGGGACCATCACGAGCGTGCGCACGGCCGCTTCACTTGCCGCTTCTGCCTAGTCCGCTTTACAGGGTACCCTCTACAATATGAGTCCCGTTCGGCTAAGGCTGCTGGCGTGGGTCGCAATGGCCGCGCTCCTGCTGGCCCCGCCGCCGCTTGCCGCGCAGTCGCCTGACGAGGCAGTCACTGCCCTCGTTCAGGAAGTCTTCACACGCCTCCGCGACGACGCACTCGCAGCGGCTGATGGTCCTTCGCTGTTGCGCGCTGCCGTGAGTGGCGTGCAGCAGGTCCTCTTGGGTACTTCCGCGGTTCCCATGGTTCCGGTGCTTTCAGGGATCGAAGATGAGGATCTTCGCGCCGTTGCTATGTACGTAGAGGCGGCCGTCAAAGCGGCTCCGGGCCGGAGTGAATTCGTCCTGTCCTCGGCGCTGCGGGCGATGGTGCGTTCGGTGGCCGATCCAGTCAGCGCTGTCTTCACGCCTGCTGAACTGGGCCGGTACATGGCTGACCTGAGAGGCGAGCACGGAACAATCGGCATGCAAGTAGATACGATCGGAAATGCGATCAACGTTGTCGAGGTGGTAGACGGCGGCCCAGCGGTACGGGCGGGGATTCGCGTGGGAGATCACATTCTGGAGATCGACGGAACCTCGATCGACTTTCACTCTCCCGACGCGGTGCTCAGTCTTCTGCGAGGGCGGCTGGGATCGCCTGTGCACGTTACCATCCGGAGAGGTTCGAGCCAACCGCAGCGCCTCTCGGTGATCCGTGAGCAGGTGCGGGAAATCCCGATCCGTGCGCGGATGCTCGAGCCGCGGGTAGGGTATCTTCGGCTCCTCGGATTTACCGAGCGCGCGCACGAAGATCTGGCGCGCTGGCTCCTCCGTCTGAACGAGCAAGACGCGCGGGCATTGGTGCTCGATCTTCGAGAGAACGGCGGCGGTCTTGTAGAGGAAGCCGTGAATGTGGCGTCAGCCTTTCTTCCCCAGGGCGTCGTGGCGGTGGAAGAGGGGCGGCGCGGCCAAGTCACGCTCATCGTACGACCGGCGGCGCACCGGTTTGCCGGTCCTGTTGTGGTTCTGGTAAATCGCGGCACAGCGAGCGCTTCAGAAATCGTTGCGGGCGCGCTTCAGGATGCCGGTGTCAGCCTCGTGGGAGGGAGGACCTTCGGCAAAGGAACCGTGCAGACGGTGTACTTCCTTCAGGCAGGGTGGGGGCTCAGGATTACTACTGCGCGGTACAGGACGCGTGCGGGTCGCGCGATTGACGGTACAGGCCTGACGCCAGATGTGCCGGTCGTTCAGGCAGTGAATCAGGTCCAGGGTCCAGGCGATACTCAGCTTGAAATCGCCCGAGTTCTGGCCCGCAGGCGGCTGGAGTCCACGGGCCAGCGAGCTACCGGTCGGCGCTGGTGAGTACATTACGAGAGGGCGCCGTCGAGGTCGTCCGGCGGTTGCGCGCCGGGGGATTCGCAGCAATTTGGGTTGGTGGCTGCGTGCGGGATCTTGAGATGGGACGAGAGCCGCACGACTACGATATCGTCACAGACGCGCGCCCCGAGCAGGTCGCATCGCTGTTTGATGATGCGGTTGCTGTGGGCGCGGAGTTCGGGGTCGTCGCCGTTTCGTCACATGGCCATCAGTACGAAGTGGCAACGTTCCGCACCGAAGGGCCCTATCTGGATGGCCGGCGTCCATCGTCCGTCCGGTTCGCGACAGCCGAGGACGACGTCCGTCGCCGCGATTTCACGATCAACGGGCTTCTCCACGATCCTCTTTCCGAGCAGACGATCGATCACGTCGACGGGCGGCAGGACATTAAGCGGCGGATCATCCGGACGATCGGACCTCCGCAAGCGCGGTTCGCCGAAGACTACCTGCGCATGCTCCGCGCTGTGCGGCTGGCCGCCGAGCTCGATTTTACGATTGAGCCACAAGCATTCCGTGCCATCACCGCGCTGGCTCCTTCCATTGCACGGGTCAGCGCGGAGCGAATCCGGGACGAGTTGTTTCGCCTGCTTGTCGCGCCGGGCCGGAGCAAGGGCGTGCAGCTCCTCGACGAAAGCGGCCTCTTGAAGGTGATCCTGCCGGAAGTGGCGGCAATGAAGGGTGTGGAGCAACCTCCCGAGTTCCATCCAGAAGGTGATGTCTTTGTACACACGGTCCTTGCAGTGGGGCACCTTCGGAATCCCTCGCCGGAACTCGCGCTGGCCACGCTACTGCATGATGTCGGAAAGCCACCGACGATGACGCGAGAGGACCGGATCCGTTTCAATAACCACGACGAAGTCGGCGCGCAAATGGCAGCGTCCATTTGCCGGAGGCTCCGGTGTTCAAACGAGCAGATGGACCGAGTGGTCTCGCTGGTCAGGAATCACTTGCGCATCAAAGACCTTCCGAAGATGCGGCCGGCGAAAGCCGCCAGGTTCCTGCTGCAACCTGACGCCGCCGACCACCTCGAGCTGCACAGAGTCGACTGTCTCGCAAGCCATGGGGATCTGAGTGTGTGGGAATGGGCGGTCAAAGCGCACCAGGAGCTCGCGGCGACGAAGCCTCTGCAAGCCAGGCTGCTGAGCGGGGACGATCTTCTAGAGTTGGGTTTACCGCCCGGACCAAAGTTCAAGGAAATCCTCGAGTACGTCGAGGATGCGCAGCTCGAGGGGCAGGTCAGTAGTCACGAGGAAGCCGTGGCTCTCGTCAGGCGAGTATTTCCGGCCGAGCCGCGGTCGGGTCCGCGGTAGAGGACTGATTTAAGAAGTAGGGAAGCTAGGACGCGAGGTGATGCGACGGTGTCGGAACTAGAAGTCGTCTATATCTTCCTCGCGCTCCTCGGATTATTCATTGTTATCGGCGCACTGATTCCGAAGTATCTGCCCTCGCTCGTCCGCTACGTTGACAACAACGTCCTCAAGGAGAACAGGAAGGACCATCACTAAGAAAAGGGATAAGGGGATAAAGGGATAGGGGATAAGGAGTTCGGGAAAGGTTGAGGCCTGGGGATTGATCCCCAGGCCTTTTCATCTTTGAACCTTATCCCTTTATCCCATATCCCATTATCCCGTAGTTTCGTGTTAGTCGGGATCGTCAGCAGTGACGGCTGCTTCCCGCGTTGCGGCTGTTATCCCCTGACCGTTTCGCACCGCGAACTCGGGATCCAACTTTCGCAGCCTAGCCACAATTCCGCCGTACTCGAGCTCTGACATGGGCAGCATCGCCGGTTCGAAGAAGCCTTGCCGGCGCATCTCAATGGCTTTCTCTGCGATCCGGTCCCGGACCTGATTCCAGAACGGATCAGCGAACAGGTCGACAGGCGCCGTGAGGATGCCGTCATGCATCGAGAACCCGAGGGCGGAGACCATCGGGCAGCAGAAGAACGTGGACGCTGCCGTGTTCATCGGGACCGGCATCAGGGGCAGGTTGTGGCTGCCTCGTGTGTCACCGCCGACGAATGGGGCCACGGCGAACGCCGGGCCAAACTCCTCAGTGGCCGGGAAGATCTTCTGCACCCTAATCACGGCGGGCGGGTCGTCTTTTCCGACGTAGCGGCCCGCGATATTCCGCAGCCTCGTCGTGCCGATCGCGGCAGCCTGCTCGTTGGGGTATTTCCGAGACCAGATGGCCTCTATCGCATAGCGGTTCGTGTCTCGCAGGAGGGAGGCGATATCATACAGCCGCTCCGGGGCTTCCAGCACGATTACTCGGTCGCCTTCAGTGTGGTCCATGTCCATAATGTGGAACGTGAAGCCGTCGGTCAGTCCTTCGGAGAGCATCAAGCCAGGCGAGTACATCGGGTCGGCGAAAGCAAGGTACAGCGGCAGGTTGAACGCGCCGGGGCCACACTTGTCCCCGAGCGTCACCATGAACGCTTCGCTCGGCCGCTCGTCCAACTCGATCTCGGCGCTGCCGGGTCCGAGTCCCCGGACGTTGCCCGAAAACGCTTCCTTCAGGAGGTCTTGCCCGGCGCCGTAGAGACCCTGGCTCTTCGCCTTGTCCGTCGCTTTGAGCAACGCATCCCAGGCCAGCTGGTGCACGTCGGAGCTGTCTTGTCCTTTGGAGTGCGTCATGATCATGGCGATGTCGTCGCCGGTGTGACACACAAACGCGTCGATCAGGAGTTTCTTGCGCTCCCGCTCGACGCGGTCTCTGACGATGCCCAGGATCTCGGCGCTGGGCATCGTGTGGCCGCCGATCGCGCCGATATCGGCCTTGATCACGCTGATGGTGACGCGCATAACCTCGCCTCCTTAAAGTTCTACGAAATTGACAGGCGCCATGAGACGACGAATCGACCGGCACAGGAACGGTGCCGGTCGAAGGTCAAACGGTTGGCGCTGTATGGTGGCAGCTTCACGCTCGGTGCGCTCATTGTAGCACTTTCTGTAGGGAAAAGAGGAAAACCTTCAGAAGAGTCGAACACGCAACCGAACGGAACCAGGACCATTTTCAGCGCGACGCCCAGCGGGCATGCCCGGCTGGGTATCAACGCAGAGACGAATCGAGCATCGCATGATCTACCCTGAATCCGCGAGGGTCATCGCGCTCGTCAACCAGAAGGGCGGCTGCGCGAAGACTACCACGGCGGTGAATCTTGCCGCCTGCCTCGCCGTCAACGGTCATCGAACCCTCCTCGTCGACCTCGATCCCCAGGCCAACGCGACCGTAAGCCTCGGCGTCGACCCCGGCAGCCAGCACCGCAACATCTACCATGTCCTGGTGGAAGTGGACCACGACGATGATGGCACGACTATACCGTCGATTATCGTTCCAACCACCGTGGACAACCTGATGCTGGCTCCCTCCTCGATCGATCTCGCGGCCGCAGAACTGGAACTGGCCTCCCGCATCGGCCGGGAGCGGGCTCTGCGCAAGCGCATGGGCCCCGTGCTCTCAGAGTATGAATACATCGTCCTGGATACGCCCCCGAGCCTGGGAGTCCTGACGCTGAACGCCCTGGTCGCGGCCGACGCGCTGATCATCCCGATTCAGACGCATTACTACGCACTACTGGGGATGCGGCAGTTGCTGCGGACCTTGAAGATGGTGAGGGAGGAAGTGGGGCACAACGTCGAGATCCTCGGCGTACTGCCCACGATGTACGACTCCCGGACGAACATCAGCAAGGAGATCTTACAGGGCATTCAAGACTTCTTTGGCGAGAAGGTCTTCGGCACCACGATCCACTTCAACATCAGACTGGTCGAGTCGTCGATGGTCGGCGTCCCATTGTTCATCCATGACAAAGCATCGCGAGGCGCGCAGGAGTATATGGCGTTGGCCAAGGAGGTCGTCAAGCATGCGGAAAGAACGCGAGGAGCTGCGGCGCGGACTTAGATCGTTCATCGAGGACGCGTCGATTGAGCTAGCGGAGTTCACCAAAGGTGCTCCGGCGCCGCAGACACTGCCCCCGGCGCCCAAGCCTCTGCGGGAGCCGGTGCCGCCCGAGCGTCCGATTCTTCGCCTCGTGCGTGAGGCTCAACAGCAGGATGTCGACGCACCCAAACTTCTGGAGATGACGCTGCATCTCCCCAAGAAGGGTGTGTGCGCCGCCTACTACATCAATAAACGGTGCTGGGAGCTCCCCGACGCGTTCTGCAACCATGCGCTGCACATCTGCAGGCTGCGCGAATGCCCCGTGTACAATCTCCATCGAGAAGAGATGGAGGGGCGATTCGCGTCGAAGTTTCGGCACCTCTGGTAAGAGCTGGAAGGCGGCTTTCAGTTCTTCAGCTTTCCAGCTTCAAGTCGAGTAACTCTCTCAGGTCCATTATCCATTTCCAGATCGGCAATCCTCGATCGCGGACTGACGCTTCCTTCGTTCCGAATCCAATGAAGCGCGCGCCTGCGTCGCGCGCTGCCTGCGCGTCGATCCAAGCATCGCCGATCAGGTAGAAGCGGCTCACGCGAGCCAGGCGATTCACGATGTAGGCGATGCCGTCCGGGTGCGGCTTCAGCGCAGGCACTTCATCCCGGGTAGCCATGACCTTGAAGTGACGCTCCAGGTCCAGTGGTCGCAGCCGGTCCGCGACCCCCGCCCGCGCATTGTTGGTCAGCAGCGCCAGTTGATAACCCCGCTCGCTGAGCGAGGCAACAACCGCGGGAGCGCTCGGAATCACTGTGGCGTGTTCGAGACCTTGCCGCTCCCCCTCTCCGATGATTTGCCACATCTGATCGGCCAATCCCAGGTTAACCTGGCTGCCCAGGGAGACCAGTTCCGGAAGGGCCAGCCGCACGAGCTCGTCCCGGGTCTGGGTCGACGCTCCCTTTTTATATAGGACGTCGATGAGGCGGTGGCGCAGGCCGAGGAAGTCGATGTGAGAGTCGATGAGGGTGTTGTCGAGGTCGAAGATGAGGGCGATTTCGCGGGGCGGCAGAGGCACAAGAGGGGTTTCGTTTGTTCTTCCCAAAATTCTTTTCCAATTGGCCAGCTCTGAGGGAGGGCGAAGCCTCTCCCCGACTACAACTAATACGGGGACCCCCCTGGCTCCGCCCTCCCTCACGCTAGCCGTTGAGTTCTCAGGAGGATGACGTGATTGAACAGGGCCAGCGTGCGCCAGATTTCACTCTCCCCGACGATCGAGGCGAGCGAGCATCGCTGAAGGATTACCAGGGGCAGAAGGTCGTCCTATGGTTCTACGTCCGGGATGACACTTCGGGTTGAAGAGTTGAAGCTGCCGCGTTCCGTGACGAATACGCGGAATACACGAAGCAGAACGTCGCCATCCTCGGTGTAAGCCCCGACAGTGTGGAAAGCCACGCCAAATGGAAGGAGAAGATGAAGATCCCGCATCCGCTCCTGGCCGATGAGGGTGGAAGCGTCGCCCAGAAGTACGGTGTCTGGGTCGAGAAAACAAGTCCCTCAGGGAAGACCTATTGGGGCGTGGCCAGGACGACCTTTATCATTGACGAGCAGGGCATTGTAGCTAAGGTGTTTCCGAAGGTACAAGCGAAGGGGCACAGCGCCGAGGTTCTCTCCGCCCTGAAGTGAGCGGCCGCTTCAGGCGGACCCTGTTAAAACTTCATATTCATTCCACGACCGACGACCCCCGACCTACGACCGCGGCCTAGGGATACAGCCTGTTGAGCAGTCGAGGAAATGGAATCGTCTCGCGGATATGCTCGATCCCGCATATCCAGGCCACAGTTCGCTCGATCCCAAGCCCGAACCCGGAGTGGGGAACAGAGCCGTAGCGACGGAGATCGAGATACCACTGGTAGACATCGGTCGGAAGGTTGTGCTCGCGCAGCCGCTGCTCGAGGAGCGCAAGGTCATCGATCCGCTGTCCGCCTCCAATGATTTCGCCATATCCCTCGGGGGCGAGCAGGTCAGCGGAAAGGACCACATCGTGCCGCTCCTGGTCGGGCTGCATGTAAAATGCCTTGCATTTCGCCGGATAGTGATGCACGAAGAGCGGGCGGTCGAACTGCGATGAGAGCATCGTTTCTTCATCCGCCCCGAGATCATCGCCCCAGGGCACCGGCTTGCCGGATTTCTTTAGCCGTTCGAGCGCCTCGTCGTAAGACAACCTGGGGAAGGGGGACTGAATGTCTTTGAGCTTTGCCGTATCTCGCTCGAGAGCGGCGAGTTCGTTCGTCCTGCGCTGCAGCACCCGGCCGACGACGGCGACCATCATCTCTTCAGCAAGCGCCATGTACTCGTCCAGCGTCATGTAAGCAACTTCCGGCTCCAGCATCCAGAATTCGGTGAGGTGTCGCCGGGTCTTCGACTTCTCGGCGCGGAACGTAGGACCGAAACAGTAGACCCGGCCGAAGGCCATCGCGTTTGCCTCGTTGTACAGCTGACCGGACTGCGTGAGGTATGCGGTACCGAGGTCGAAGTATGGCGTTTCGAAGAGTGTGGTCGTCCCCTCGACGGCGGCCGGGGTCAGGATAGGCGTATCCATCCGGACGAACCCTTTGCCATCGAGAAATTCAGCGCAGGCCCGGATGACCTCGGCGCGTACGCGCATCACGGCGTGCTGCCGGCGGCTCCGCAGCCACAGGTGTCGGTGGTCCATTAGAAACTCGACGCCGTGCTCTTTTGGCGTGATCGGGTAGGGCGCCGCGATCTGCACGACCTTCAGGTCCGTGAGCGAGAGTTCAACACCGCCGGGCGCTCGTTTGTCCTCGCGCACGAGGCCGCGAATGATGACGGAAGACTCCTGCGTGAGATTCTCCGCGAGAGTGAACGCGTGTTGGGATACGTCCTGTTTGGTCAGAACAGACTGCATGATCCCGCTGCCGTCGCGGATCTGGAGAAAGTGGATGCTGCCGCTGCTTCGTTTGTTGTACAACCATCCCTGGATCTCGACTTCCTTGCCCACGTGTGCGGCCGCGTCTTCAATCCGAATGTGCATTGATGTCACCTCGCGCTGGCCGCTAGATTCATCGATGCACGATCATTACCTCCCCCGGACTTCGGACCTCGGGAATTTGCTCGGGTTGCCATCGCTGGAGGGTGATGTTATACTCGGAATGTCGCGTGCAACGCGCGATGTTGTGCAAAATCAACGAGCTTCCGTTCGGAGGCAGAGTGTGAGTGGGTTCCAACCCACTCTTTTTTAATGAAGAAGATGGCACGGTCATGAATCGAAAAGATGTGGTTCAGCAGGTGGAGGAGCTCGTGGGGCCCATTGCTCAGCGCATGGGGTTGGAGGTCGTGGACATCCAACTGACGGGGGACATACATCGACCGCTGCTGCGGGTGTTGATGGATCGCCTCGAGGGCGGGATTACGGTCGACGAGTGCGCCCGTGCCAACGAGGCGCTGAGCCGACAACTCGACCTGTACGATTTGTTTCCGACCGCGTACACGGTGGAGGTGAGCTCGCCCGGCCTGGATCGGCCACTGCGGACCGACGCGGACTTCCGGCGATTCGCTGGACAGCGGGCCGAGATTAAGACATTCGTTCCGATTGACGGGCAGCGCCGCTTTCGGGGGACGCTGCTCGGGATCATCGGCGACGCTGTCGTGGTACAGATTGACGCGCGCCAGGTGCACGTGCCCAAAGGGGAGATTGCACAGGCCCGTCTCGCCGTAGAGATGGAAGATTTGCGACAGGACTTTAAGCGGTAACGCATGGGGTGGATGGGATGAACGGAGAACTGCTCAAGGCGCTTGAAGCCCTTGAGGAAGAGAAAGGTATTACCAAAGAGGTCATCCTCGATGCCATCGAGGCGGCTGTGCTGTCCGCGTACAAGAAAAAGCACGGGCCGTCGGCGCAGAACGTGCGCGTCGAGGTGGACCGCGGCACGGGGGAGATGCGCGCGTATCAAGTCCGGACGATCGTAGAATCGGTCGACGACGAGCACACACAGATTGCACTGGCCGAAGCCCGCGAGTGGGACGATTCGGCGACAGTCGGCGACATGGTGGAGCTTGAGGTCACCGTCGATCCTCAGGAGTTCGGCCGCATCGCCGCACAGACCGCAAAGCAGGTCGTCGTCCAGCGGCTCCGTGAGGGTGAGCGCGACCTCGTTTACAAGGAGTTCCGGGACCGCGAAGGCGACATCGTCACAGGCACGGTACAACGTATTGAGCGGAAGAATGTGTATCTGGACCTGGGGCGCATCGAAGCAGTGCTCCCTCCGACCGAGCAGATTCCTCGCGAGAGCTACCGTCAGAGCGAGCGGATCAAAGCATACGTGGTCGAGGTCCGCCAGGGGACACGCGGTCCGCAGATCGTAGTCTCCCGCACGCATCCAGGGTTGCTCAAGCGGTTGTTCGAGCTGGAGGTGCCCGAGATCTACGAGGGCATCGTCGAGATTAAGGCGATTGCGCGTGAAGCTGGCGGCCGCAGCAAGATTGCCGTCTCCTCGCGCGATAAGAATGTCGACGCCGTCGGCGCGTGTGTCGGTCCCAAAGGCTCGCGCGTCCAGGCCATTGTCGATGAACTGAAGGGCGAGAAGATCGACATCGTCCCGTGGAACGCCGACCAGGCGTTGTTTGTGGCCGGCGCCTTGAGCCCGGCAAAGGTGAGCCGCGTCGAGATCGATGACGAGACGAAGACAGCGCAAGTCATCGTGCCGGACAACCAGCTGTCGCTGGCCATCGGCCGCGAGGGACAGAATGCGCGACTGGCTGCGAAGTTGACCGGATGGCGTATCGACATCAAGAGCGAGACGCAGATCAAGGAGATCGAGGCGAAGAAGCTCTTCATCGACTTGCCCCCGGAAGAAACTGTGGAGGAAGCCGCAACGGCAGCTCCCGAGGAGGGAGCGCCCCTGGAGGGAGCGCCCGTGGAAGGAGCACTCGTGGAGGGTGCGCCTGTAGAGGGTGCGCCTGTAGAGGGTGCGCCTGTAGAGGGTGCGCCTGTGGAGGGTGCGCCTGTGGAGGGTGCGCCCGTAGAGGGTGCGCCTGTAGAGGGTGTGCCTGTGGATGCTGTTTCCGGCGAAGCAGGCGAGGGCGTTGCTTCGGACGGAGAAGCACCCGATACGACTGTAAAGAAGGAACCCTCGACGGCGGGCGATGCCTAGTACGCGAAAGGTGCCCGCGCGCACATGCGTGGCATGTCGTCGCACGCGTCCAAAGCGAGAGATGGTGCGTGTGGTGCGTACACCTGCCGGCGAGGTCATGGTGGATCCGACCGGGAAGCTGTCGGGAAGAGGCGCATACGTCTGTCCCGAGTTGGATTGCGTGAACGTCGGCGTGCGAGAACAGCGTCTCCAGCATGCCTTAGAAGTTCAAATCCCAGAAGAGATCGCGCAAGTGTTGCGTGGGTTGATACATGCGAGTACATGAACTAGCCAAAGACCTAGGCGTGTCCAGCAAAGCGCTGATGGATCTCCTGGCCAAGATGAAGATTCCGGCCAGGAGTCACAGCAGCTCACTGGATGATGCCGCCATCGGGCGCATCCGCCAGCAGCTTAAGGCGCCTGCCAAGCCTGCCGCCCCGGCTGTCCCTGCGCGGATTGCGAAGACACCGACGGGCGAGCGGATCCTCGGTATGCGCAAGATCGTGCGTCCAGTGGTGGAAGAGGCGCCGCCGGTAGCAACGGCTCCGGTCGCCGAGCCGCCGGTTCATGAAGCTCCTCCGGTCGTACCCCCGCCCCCGCCTGTTTTGCCTGAGCCCGTCAAAGTGAAACCGGCCGTCGTTCCAGATGAGGCAAAAAAGCCCGCAGCAAAACCAGCGCCGGAGGCCCCGGTGATCAAACCCGCGGCAAAGGCGCCCGCGCCACCGCATCCCAAGGCTCCGCAAGTGGATACAAGACTTCCCGGTACCCGGACGCCGCGGCCGATGCTGCGTCCAGTTCCGCGAAAAGAAGCGCCGAGAGCGATGCCTCCACGCGGTCCGGGAGGGACTCCTGTCACGTCGACCGGAGCACCCCCGGTTGTTCCGGCGGCGTCAAGCGATCGGAAGGCCAGGGAACGCATGCCCCCTCCGCCATCGCAGCCGCTTCCGGTCGCACCCGTGGTTCCTGCCGAGGTCGAACTCACCAGCGCGTTGACGGTGGGCGACCTTGCAGCAAAGCTCGAGCTTCACGGCGGGGAGGTGGTGAAGCGACTCCTCGAGCAAGGTGTGCTGGCAGGCATCAACCATCAGATCTCACTCGAGGCGGCATCCAAAGTTGCGGAATCGTTCGGTTCATCGGTAAAGAAGCCCGCGCGCGCCGGCCAGCCGGGCAGCCGGGTGTCAAAGCGCCTCGAGGTTTCGAAGGAAGGCACCTTTGCGCAGCGTCCGCCCATCGTGACCATCATGGGTCACGTCGACCACGGAAAGACGACGCTGCTGGACGCGATCCGGCAGACCGATGTCGCAGGCAAAGAGTTCGGGGGGATCACGCAACACATCGGGGCATCGACGGTGGACGTCGACGGCCGCCGCATTGTCTTCATCGACACACCCGGCCACGAAGCGTTCACGGCCTTGCGGGCGCGGGGCGCGCAGGTCACTGACATCGCGGTCCTGCTGGTTGCCGCGGACGACGGCGTTATGCCGCAGACGGTTGAAGCGTTCAACCACGCCAGGGCCGCGGGCGTCCCGATTATGGTGGTGATCAACAAGGTGGATCTGCCGCAAGCCAATCCCGATCGCGTGAAGCAGCAGCTCTCGGAGCTCGGGTTGGTTCCTGAAGATTGGGGCGGCGATACGGTGACCGTTCCCGTGTCTGCGCGGACGAAGCAGGGGGTCAAGGAACTTCTCGAGATGATCCTGCTCGTGACGGACCTGCAGGAGCTGCGTGCCCCCGCGGACCGTCCCGCTCGCGGCACCATCGTTGAAGCGGAGCTCGACAAAGGCCGCGGCCCCGTGGCGACTGTGCTCGTGCAGGAAGGGACGCTCAGAGTCGGCGACGCCATCGTCGCCGGCGAAGCGTATGGACGGGTCCGGGCGATGACGGGTGATCGCGGCGAACGGCTGAATGAGGCCGGACCGGCGGTGCCCGTAGAGGTTGTGGGGCTCGACAGCATGCCTCAGGCAGGCGATCTGCTGGAAGTAGTGCGCGACGACAAACTTGCAAAGGCTGTTGCGGAAGAGCGCCGCGAGCGACGGCGTGCAGCGGAAGTGGCGGTCGCACGTCCGTCCATGGGCACAGAAGAAGGCGGTGAGGCGGGACCGAAGGAGGCGCGCCTGATCATCAAGGCGGATACGCATGGGTCCGTGGAAGCGTTGACGTCCTCGCTATCTCGCCTGGCGATTCCTGAAGTTGGGGTCACGATTCTTCACGCGGCGGTCGGCAACGTGGCGGAGTCTGATGTGATGCTCGCTGCCGCGAGCCGCGCGGCCATCATCGGGTTTAACGTCCGTCCCGAGCCTCAGGTGCGCAAGCTGGCCGAGCAAGAACAAATCGAGATCCTCACCTATCGCGTGATCTACGAAGCAATCGAGGATCTGCAGAAACGACTGCGGGGCATGCTGGCACCGAAGCGGCGCGAGGTTGCGCTCGGTCAGGCCGAGGTCCGCCAGACGTTCACGATCTCGAAAATCGGCACCATCGCCGGCTCGTATGTGGCGGCCGGGACCATCCCACGCAGCGCGAATGTCCGTCTGATCCGGGACGGTGCGGTCGTGCACGAGGGGAAGATTGCCTCGCTGCGCCGCTTCAAAGATGACGTCCGCGAGGTCACGGAAGGCTTCGAGTTCGGCATCGGGCTGGAACGCTTTAATGACATCAAGGTAGGGGACATTATAGAGGCGTACGAGATAAGGGAAGAACCTGCATAGGAGCGGTCGTAGGTCGTTGGTCGTAGACAAGTCTACTGATTTCCCACGACCTACCACCTACGACCTACTACCGTAGTTTTCGATGGTGGTCGGCGTCCTGCACATCCAACTCAGTTTACCGGGCGCAGGCAGTCTAAAGGACAAGCGCCGGCTGCTCACGAGCTTGCTCGATCGGCTCCACAACCGGTTCAATGTCGCGGTGGCGGAGGTTGATCAGCAGGACGTCTGGCGCCGGGCCGAGGTTGCCGTCGCCTGTGTCAGCAGTGAAGGCCGCCACGCCAACCAGATCCTCACGCGTGTGATGACGGAAGTCGAACGCGCGAACGATCTCATTGTGGTCGGGTACGAAATGGAACTACGGTAGCCCGCGATCCGGGTAGCCGGTAGCCTTTACCATAATTTGGGCTACCTGGCTTCCAGGCTGCCTGGCTACCTTGGGGTAGAGCGATGACGCGAAGAACCGAAAAACTCCAGGAGTTCATCAAGGAGCAGGTGAGTGAAATCATCCAGCAGCATGTCCGCGATCCTCGCATTGGGTTCGTCTCAATCACCGACGTCGAGGTCAGTGCGGATATGCGCCATGCGAAGATCTTCGTCAGCGTGCTGGGAGATGAGGACGCGAAGTCTGGGACGATGGCCGGCCTGGACAGCGCTTTGAAGTTCATCCGCGGCGAGCTGGGCCGCAGGCTGGAGATGCGCTACACGCCGGAGATCATGTTCAAGCTCGACACGTCGATCGAACGCGGTTCACGGATCGTGTCATTGATCCGGGATGTTTCCCAGGGAGCCTCGCATGACGACACTGCCCCAACAGATCGCGACGACGCTTCGAAAAAGCCCTGACGTTTTGATCGCCTGCCACGTCGCCCCGGACGGAGACTGCATCGGAGCATCATTAGCCCTGGCACGTGCGACAAGCCGGCTGGGCGTGCGCGCCGTGGTGGGCAGTGCCGACGGCGTGCCCGAAGCATTCTTGGATCTTCCAGGTGCGGATCAGATCGTCAGCACGCCACCCGTCCAGACGTTCGCCACAGCCGTGGCCATGGAGTGCAGCACGATCGAGCGGTCAGGGGTGTTTGCAGACACGTTGAAGCGTGCCGGCACGCTCATCAACATCGACCACCATCTCAGCAACGCCGGATATGGCCACGTCGTGTACTGGGACAAGGGCGCGGCCGCCGTCGGTGAGATGGTCACCGAGATCATCCGGGCGCTCGGGACGCCGATCGACGCTGGTATTGCGCAGTGTCTACTGGCGGCCATTGTCACCGATACCGGGGTCTTTCGGTTCACGAATGTCACGCCACATACGCTCCGACTCGCCGCTGAGCTCGTCGAGGCCGGCGGCTCAATTCACCGGCTTGTGGAGCGTGTCTACGAAACTCGGTCGCCGGGCGGGCTGCGATTGCTCGGCATGGCGCTGGCGGCGGTGCGCCTCTCCGCGGACGGACTCGTCGCCTGGACAACGGTGACACCCGAGATGCTGGCGGCATCGGGCGCGCGGCCGGAGGATACTACGGGGATCGTCGGCATGCTGCGGCAGATCCGCGGCGTGAAGGTCGCGTTGATGTTCGAGTCGACGGCCGACGGTATCAGGGCGAGTATCCGTTCGCGAGACGGCGCCCGCTCCAATGTGATCGCGGAGACCCTTGGGGGCGGCGGCCATCAAGCCGCGGCGGGATTCACGCTGGCCGGCTCGATGAGCGACGTCGTCGGCAAAACTCTGCTGGAAGTCGAAAAAGAACTGCGTGCACAGTAGCTCCCTATTGCCGCCCGCCGGCGGCGTGCTCAGTATCTGCAAGCCGGTTGGGATGACGTCCCATGATGTGGTCGATGCGGTCCGCCGCATCGTTGGTACGCGGAGGGTCGGCCACACCGGAACGCTCGATCCTGGCGCAGCCGGCGTCCTCGTCCTCGTGCTCGGTCGGGCCACCCGTGTCGCCGAGTTCATCGCTGATGCCGACAAAGAATATCGCGTGGAGATCGTGTTCGGGCGCTCCACCGACACCGGCGATGCGTATGGTGAGATCGTCCGCGAAAGCATCCCGGCTCGCGTCGGGCGAGACGAACTAACCGCGATCCTGCATCGGTTTACCGGCAGGATCGAGCAGGTGCCCCCGATGGCATCCGCGGTGCATGTGGGTGGTCGGCGACTGTACGAGTACGCGAGGCAGGGAAGCACCGTCGAGGCCCCGCCGAGGGAGGTGCATATCTTTCGGATCGACATCCTGGAGGTGCGCGAAGGCCCGCCGGCCGGGGCCTGGCTCCACGTTGTGTGTTCGAAGGGGACCTATATTCGAAGACTCTGCACGGACATCGGCGAGGCCATCGGCTCCGGAGCGTATGCACAATTTATGGTCCGCACCCGAGTGGCCGCGCACCATCTCGACCAGACACTGACCCTCGAAGAAATCGATCGTCTCGCCTCCTCAGGCGATTTGACGCGGGCAATTCAACCGACGGATGCGGCCCTCGGCGACCTGCCTGCGGTTGATCTGACCCCCAGTCAACGCCAGGCCGTCCTGCATGGTCAGGGGCTTCCGTTATTCAAAGTTGCCGATTGGCAGGTGCTTATGCAGGCGCGTGCGATACGGCTTCGTGACACCCAGGGACTCGTTGCAATCGGGAAGGTAGAGCAGGGCGTGCTGCGACCTTTCAAAGTGCTACGTGAGTCGTAAGTAATGAGTCGTGACTGGTGAATGGAAGTCATCAACGGATTAGAGAGCTTTCCGAGACAGCGTGTGCCTGTCGTGGTCGCGCTCGGCACGTTCGACGGCGTGCACATCGGGCATCAAGCATTGATCCGTCGCGCCTTGGACCGGGCGCGAGTAATCGGCGGCCGCGGCGTCGTGCTGACCTTCGATCCCCATCCGCTGCAGGTCATCGCTCCTCCGGCAGAACCGTTTCTGCTCACGACGCTCCGGGAGCGACTTCAGTTGTTCGCAGACCTCGGAGTGGACATCAGCGTCGTCGTGCGGTTTGATCCGGCGTTGCAGCAGATTCCGCCGGACCGATGGATCGCGATGCTCGTGGAGCACATCCGGCTGGCCGAGGCCGTGTGCGGCCCGAACTATACCTTCGGGCATGGACGAATGGGCACCGTGGCTGCACTGGTGGACGAAGGGCACGATCACGGATTCGTGGTGCACGTCGTGCCTCCAACGGAGATCGATGGTATCACCGTGAGCAGCACGGTGATCCGAACTCTCCTGCGGAAGGGCGACGTCCGCAGAGCCGGGAGATTGCTTGGGCGGTGGTATGGAATTCGCGGCACGGTCGTTCGTGGGGACGGCCGGGGCGTGGAACTTGGCTTTCCTACCGCAAACCTCCGGCCGCCCACCGACAAGGTCACGCCTGCTCAAGGTATCTACGCCGGATTTGCCCGGGGGCCGTCAGGAATTGGCCAGGCGGCGATGAGCGTCGGAACACGACCGACCTTCGGCCCGGGACAGCTGCTTGTCGAGGCGCATCTCATTGATGTGTCGGTGGACCTGTACGGTGCCGAGATTGATCTCTATTTTGTCGAGCGCCTCCGCGATGAACTGAAGTTTGGTTCTATCGAAGAACTCATCCGTCAGATGCACGCCGACGTCGAGCAGGCGCGCGTGGTGCTGGGGGACCCCGACCTTCCGCGCGCATTGCCCGCATGATAAGATGCAAGGAGAGTGAATTGGCGGGGAGGTCCGTGCCTCCGGCGGCCCCTCGGCCTTTTTCGTGAATGGTAGAGTGCATGGAGGTGAAGTGGGTGGCCCTTCGCAAGTCGGCCAAAACTGACATTGTGACGAAGTACAAACGCCATCAGGAGGATACCGGCTCGCCTGAAGTTCAGATCGCCCTGCTCACGGAACGCATCAATCAGTTGACCGAGCACCTCACGACCCACAAGAAGGATCTCCACTCGCGACGCGGGCTGCTGAAGATGGTGGGGCAGCGGAGGGGCCTGCTCACCTATCTCATGCGCAGCGACCCGGCTCGATACCGCCAGATCGTCGACAACCTCGGCCTCCGCCGATAAGATGGTGGCGACTATCAGCGTGAACACCAGATGAGTTCAGTCGGGCAGACCCCGGTGCGACGCACCGAGGTAGACCTCGCCGGCCGTACGCTCTCGCTCGAGACCGGATGGCTGGCCAAGCAGGCCAATGGCAGTGTGGTCATCCGCTATGGGGACACCGTCGTGTTGGTGACTGCGACAATGGCGGAGACGCCGCGCGAAGGGATCGATTTCTTCCCGCTGACCTGCGACTTCGAAGAGAAGATGTACGCCGCAGGAAAAATTCCCGGCGGGTTCTTCAAACGCGAAGGGCGTCCCGGCGAGCGTGCCGTCCTCTCCAGTAGGCTCATGGACCGTCCGCTCCGCCCGCTCTTTCCAAAAGGCTTCCGTAATGACGTTCAGGTAATTGCCACGGTGCTGTCGACAGACCAGGAGAACGATCCGTCGGTTCTCGCCGTGAATGGCGCGTCCGCGGCACTGACCATATCCAACATCCCGTTTGATGGCCCCATCGGAGCCGTCCGCGTTGGGCTGGTCAACGGTGAGCTCGTCGTGAATCCAACGATGAAGCAGACCGACGAGGAAAGCGATCTCGATTTCATCGTCGCCGCAAGTGAGGATGCGATCGTCATGGTGGAGGCGGGAGCCAACGAGGTGGCGGAGGAGCGCATGCTCGAAGCGCTTGATCTCGCCCACCGCGAGATCCGACGCATCCTCGGGGCGCAGCGTGAGCTCGCCTCGCGCGTCGGGAACGCAAAGGTTTCGGTCCAGCTTGCCACGCCCGATCCCGAGCTCGACACTGCGGTGCGCGGGCGGGCGCTGCCACTCATCAGGGCGGCGCTATCGCAGCCTGAGAAGCTCATGCGTGAGGACGCGCTTCGGCACGTCGCCGAGCAAGTGGCGCCGGCGATCCTGGAACAGTATCCCGAGCGTGCAAAGGAAATTGAGGAGATCATTGCGTCGGCGACCAAAGAGGAAGTCCGGCGAATGATTCTCGACGACGGCCGCCGACCGGACGGCCGGGGCGCACGCGACATCCGGCCACTCACCGCCACCGTCGGGGTGCTGCCGCGCGCACATGGCTCGGGACTGTTTTCGCGCGGTCAGACTCAGGTGCTCTCCATTGCCACCCTTGGTACGGGCGAGGATGAGCAGATCATCGATGATATCAGCCTCCGCCAGAACAAGCGATTCATGCACCATTACTCGTTCCCGCCGTTCTCAGTTGGTGAAGTACGCCCTCTGCGCGGTCCCGGTCGTCGCGAGATCGGGCACGGATTGCTAGCAGAACGGGCGCTCGAACGAATGATTCCCGACCAGACCGTGTTTCCGTACACCATCCGGCTCGTGTCGGAAATCCTCGAGTCGAACGGATCGACTTCCATGGGCGCGGTGTGTGGCTCGACGCTCGCGCTCATGGACGCGGGAGTGCCGATCAAGGCGCCGGTCGGCGGGATCTCGATCGGACTGGTGAGCGGTCAGCAAGGGCGGACGGCTTTGCTGACCGACATCCAGGGGATCGAGGACGCGATGGGGGACATGGACTTCAAGGTAGCCGGGACGCGCGCCGGCGTGACCGCAGTGCAGTTGGACGTCAAGAACAAGGGACTGTCGCGCGACGTGGTGAGCCAGACCTTTCAACAGGCGCGAGAAGCCCGTCTGACCATCCTGGACGCCATGGCCCGGGCGATCGCCGCGCCGCGGGGGGAACTGTCACGGTTCGCCCCGCGCATCATCACCATCGAGATCAACCCCGACAAGATCCGGGAGGTCATCGGCCCGGGCGGCAAAGTCATCAACAAGATCACAGCCGAGACCGGTGTGAAGATCGACATCGAGCAGGATGGCCGCGTGCTCATCGCGTCGGTGGACGAGGAAGCCGCCAGAAAAGCGCGCGAAATGATCGAGGCGATCGTGCGTGAAGCGAAGGTTGGGGAGACGTACACGGGGCGCGTCACACGGCTGATGAACTTTGGCGCGTTCGTGGAAGTGTTGCCGGGCAAGGAAGGCCTCGTGCACATCTCAGAGCTCGCTGAAGGACGCCCCGAAAAAGTGGAAGACGTCGTGAAAGTCGGCGATGAGCTGACCGTCCGTGTCAAAGAGATCGACCACCAAGGCCGCCTCAACCTCACGCGCCGCGGCCTTCCGGGCGGACCGACCGGTGAGGCCGCTCCTGTGCCGTCAGGCGACCGGCGACCGCGACGCGACGATCGCCGGTTCGGGGACCGCCACCGGCGTCGAGGCCCGCGTCCCGATTCTCCCAACCAACCGTAGCAAGGTAGCAGTAGCCCCAGGACTTTTCTGCCACCCGCGTAATTCCACTTGGAGATTACATGACTGAATTGATCAATAAAACTGTTCTGCCTAGCGGCATCCGCGTCCTCACTGAGCGGATGCCGCATGTGCGCACGGCGGCGATGGGCATCTGGGTCGGCGCAGGGTCGCGCTACGAACCTGCCCCACAGCACGGGATCACCCACTTCCTCGAGCATCTGTTCTTCAAGGGAACCGAGAAGCGGAGCGCGCTGGAGATCGCCCAGGCTGCCGACGACATGGGCGGTCAGATGAACGCATTTACTGACCGCGAGCAGACCGTGTTCTTTGTCAAAGTGCTCTCCACGCATCTCGAGCAGGCTGTGGAGATCTGCGCCGACATGCTCCTGCACAGCACCTTCGCCACCGAGTCGGTCGAGCGCGAGCGTCAGGTGATCATCGAAGAGATCAAGAGTTACGAGGATGCCCCGGACGAGCTGGTGCAGGACCTGTTTGCGCAGACCGTCTGGAACGGCCATCCGCTGGGCCGGCCGGTGATCGGAACTCTGGCGACCGTCAGCCGCCTGACGCGCGACGATTGCCTCGCGCACGTCCAGCGCTACTACCGCGCGGCCAACGTGGTGGTGGCGGTCGCAGGCGAGATCGAGCACGAGCATGTCGTCGAGTTGATCAGCCGGTACTTCGGCTCGTGGGATGGCGCCGTCGAAGTGATGCCGGCCGATCCCCCCGTTCCGCTCGCCGATGTTGCGACCCGCTTCAAGGAAACGGAGCAGGTACATCTGTGCGTCGGCGCTCAGGGTCTGGCGTTCGATGACGAGCGGCGCTACGCGCTCTCGGTGCTGGATACGGTGCTTGGTGGAGGAATGAGCTCGCGGTTGTTCCAGGAGATCCGTGAGCGGCGCGGATTGGTGTACACGATCGGGTCGTACGGCGCGTCGTATCGTGACGGTGGGCTGTTTGTGATCTACGCCGGCATGAGCCCATCGGCCGGTCCCGAGGTCATCAGGCTTACGTTTGCCGAGATTGAGAAAATGAAGCAGGAGTCTCCTTCGCCGGAGGAGCTTGCCAGAGCAAAGGAATCTTTGAAGGGCAGCCTGATGCTCGGTCTCGAGAGCACCAGCAGCCGGATGATGATGCTGGCACGATCGGAGGTGTACTACAACCGCCAGATCACGCTCGACGAGCTGATCGCGCGCATCGATGCCGTCACGGCAGACGAAGTGCAGCAGATGGTCATCGAACTCCTCCGACCTGGCCGGCTGTCGATGGCGGCGATTGGGCCGTTCAGGCCCGACGGAAAGCTGGACGGTGAGCTGAGAGAAGCATTCCGACAGTCTCGCGGTAGCGCGGTCGCGCGGTAGCACCCATGGCTGAAAAGATCAGGGTTGCGATCGCGGGGGCTGCGGGACGGATGGGACGCGCATCGGTGCGGACCATCGCGAAGCAGGACGATATGATCATTGTCGCCGCACTCGGGCGTGCGAATCAGGTTGGCCGAGACGCAGGCGAGGTCGCGGGTGATCTGGCAATCAACGTCAAGATCACCGAGAGTCTGGACGAAGTACTCGCAGCGGGGGCGAACGTTCTCGTAGATTTCGCTCCCGGCGCGGCCGCGATCGCCCATGCCCGCGCCGCGATCACCTCGGGGGTCAGTCCCATCGTCGGCGGGACCGGTCTAAGTAGTCAGGAGATCAACGACCTGACAAGTCTGAGTGAAGCGCGCCGGGTCGGTGCGGTGATTGCTCCGAACTTTGCAATTGGCGCGGTCCTGATGATGGACTTCAGCAGGCAGGCTGCTAAGTATTTTCCGCACGTGGAGATCATCGAGCTCCATCATGACCGCAAACGCGACGCGCCGTCCGGGACTGCGGTGAAGACAGCCTCTCTGATTGCCGCAGGACGGGCCGGTCCGCCGGCCGCCCCTGTCACCGAGGAAGAGACGATCGCCGGTGCGCGCGGAGGCCGTGCTGAGGGCGTTCGTGTGCACAGTGTTCGGCTCCCAGGCCTGGTGGCGCATCAAGAGGTCATTTTTGGAGGACCAGGCCAGACGCTGACGATCCGGCACGACTCTATCAACGAGGAATCGTTCATGCCCGGGCTGCTGCTCGCTGTGCGGAAGGTGCGATCGTTGCCCGGGCTCGTCTATGGGCTCGAGAAACTGCTTGAACTACCGCTGAAGCGCTGAACAGCTGGAAAGCTGAAGAGCAACTGACGAATCTCTTCAGCTTTCTAGCTCTCCAGCTTTCTAGCTGGAAGGAAACTGAGGTACATATAAGATGATGACGGATTTTCGTGTTGGGATCGTTGGGGCCACGGGGGCCGTCGGGCGCGAAGTCGTAAAGATCCTCCGCGAGCGGCGATTCCCTGCGACGTCAGTGCGGTTGATCGCGTCCGGGCGGTCTGAGGGAACGCGGCTTGGCGACACGGTCGTCGAGGCGATTTCCGAGGAGATTCTCAAGGATCTTGACGTCGCCATCTTCGACACGCCGGACGATGTCGCGAGGCGATGGGTCCCGATCGCCGCATCGCTCGGGGTCACCTCTATCGACAACTCCGCGGCGTTTCGCATGGAACCCGACGTGCCGCTGGTGATTCCAGAGATCAACGCACACGCGTTGCGGAATGCCTCACGGCGGATCATCGCCAACCCGAATTGCACGACCGCGACGATCGCCCTGCCGCTCGCGCCCCTCCATCGTCTGGCAGGACTCTCCAGAGTCATCGCGTGCTCGTATCAGGCCGTCTCTGGTGCCGGACAGAAGGGCGTGCAGCAGTTGTGGGCTGAAGTGGACGAATCCGCGAAGACCCATCAGCCGCCCGCCATGGCGCACGGGGATGCATTTGCGCATCCCATCGCCTTCAATATCATCCCCGCGATCGGTTCATTCAAGGGCGAGCACACAAGCGAAGAAGTCAAAGTCGGATCCGAACTTCGCAAGATGCTGGACGCGCCGGACGTCCGCACAGGTGTGACCTGCGTGCGCGTCCCGACGTTCACCGGCCATGGTGTGGCGGTGCACGCCGAATTCACCCGGCCGATCGATGCTGCGACGGCCCGGCGGACATTGATGGATGCGCCGGGCGTTGAGGTGGTTGATGATCCGGGGGGCAGCCGCTATCCGACCACGCTGCAATCGGCCGGTCGGGATCCTTGCTTTGTCGGGCGGATCCGCGACGATGGGGCAGGGGCGCTGGCGTTCTTTGCGATCGCGGACAATCTCCGGAAAGGCGCTGCGCTCAACACGATTCAGATCGCAGAAACGCTGATCGAGATGGGACTTTTGGTGCCTAGGGTTCGTGCCTAGTATCATCGTTCAAAAGTACGGCGGCAGTCTGCTCGCGACCACGGAAGGACGCGAAGAGGCCGCCAGGCAGATCATCACGACGCGCAACGCCGGGTCGGCTGTCATTGCGGTCGCGTCCGCGATTGGCCGCGAAGGGGATCCGTACGCGACCGATACACTGATCACCCTCCTTCACGACGTTGACCCGCGGGTCGATCCCCGCACCATGGACCTGTTGCTCTCCACGGGGGAGATCATCTCCACCGCTCTGCTGGCCCACATGCTCGTCCGTATGGGCTGTCCGGCGGTGGCGCTGACCGGCGCCCAGGCCGGCATCCTGACAACCGACGAGCACACAGACGCGCGTGTCCTTAGTATTGATGCCGCGGTGATCCGCCGCTACCTGGAACGGGGCGAAGTGGTGGTGATCGCAGGGTTCCAGGGTGTGACCCCGGATGGGGAAATTACGACCTTGGGTCGCGGCGGGAGCGACACCACGGCGGTGGCGCTTGGCGCCGCGTTGGGTGCGGACGTCGTGGAGATCTATAAAGACGTCGAAGGCATCATGACGGCCGACCCGAAATTCGTGCCTGCCGCTCGTCCAATTGAGACGATCACGTATGACGAGGTCTCACAGATGGCGGCGCTCGGCGCCAAGGTGTTGCACCCGCGGGCGGCGGATCTCGGACGGGAGCATGATGTCCGGCTCGTGATCAAGCGGCTCGGTAGGTCAAACGGAGGGACACTCATCGTGAAGGGACCGGGGTTAGGTGTGCCGATCAGTGATGGAAGGCCGGTGATCGGTCTCGCGCACGTGCCGGCGGTTGTGCAGCTCAAGATCCGGAGGACATCTGAACGAGATCTTGGCAGGCCGATGCTCGCGCTCCAGACCCTCGCGGAGCACGGCATCAGCATTGACCTCATCAACCTCCTGCCAGAGGTCCTGGTGTTCACCGTGCAGGAGGAGGCGGTTTCGCGCGCCGCCAACCTTCTGAGCGAGCGCGGTTTTAATGTCACGGTGAGCGAGCCATGCGCGAAAGTGTCGATCATCGGCGCCGGCATGCGTGGACGTCCCGGCGTGATGGCGCGCGTCGTGCGGGCGCTGCACACCGCCGGCGTGGATATCCTTCAGACGGCCGACTCACACACGACGATCTCGTGCCTGGTGCAGCGGGGACAGATGGAGCGCGCGTTGCGCGCGTTGCACGACGAGTTCGAGCTGGCGAAGGAAGTCGCATCGCAACGAGAGAGCGAAGGGTAGAGAGGTGAATGGGATGTCTGAGATCTTCGGGCGAGTGCTGACAGCGATGGCGACCCCGTTCGACGAGTCCGGGGGCGTGGACTATGGACAGGCCACGGTCCTGGCGAAGCACCTCATCGCGAACGGATCAGATGGAATCGTCGTCGCCGGAACCACCGGAGAATCGCCGACGCTGAGCGATGAAGAGAAGATACGTTTGTTCCGCACGGTGAAGGAGGCGGTTGGTGGCCGGGCGGCGGTCGTGGCCGGCTCGGGCACCAACGACACCAAACACTCCATCCACCTCACGAAAGAGGCGCAGCGCGCCGGCGCCGACGGCATTCTGCTGGTCAATCCGTATTACAACCGGCCGAGTCAGGACGGTCTGTATGCGCATTTCAGGACGGTGGCGGAATCCACGTCCCTGCCGTGCATGTTGTACAACATCCCCAGTCGCACCGGGGTCAACTGCCTCCCTGAGACGATTGCGAAGCTGTCTGAGATTCCGAACATCACTGCGGTCAAAGAAGCGAGTGGGAACTTGGACCAGGCGTCGGAAATTCGACGGCGCACAAAAGCCGTGTTTCGCATTTACAGCGGCGACGACAGCCTTACACTACCGATTCTCTCGGTCGGGGGCAGCGGCGTCGTGAGCGTGGCCGCGCACCTGGTTGGCCGCGAGATTTCGGAGATGGTAAAAACCTACGAGCGTGGTGACGTGGGCAAGGCGTTGTCCATCCACATCCGGCTCTTCCCGTTGTTCAAGGTCCTCTTTATCACCACGAATCCGGTGCCGCTCAAAGCAGCGCTCAACCTGAGCGGCGTCAACGTCGGCAAGCCGCGGCTGCCGCTTGTCGAGGCAACGGCGAAAGAGAAAGAGCAGATTCAAAGCGTACTCAAGGAGCTCGCGCTCGCCGCTGTCTAGCAAGCATCAGGCGCTGACGGATCTGCACGCGAGGATCCGAGCGTGCACCCGGTGCCCGCTTCATCTGACCCGCACCCAGGCCGTCCCAGGTACAGGATCCGCCGATGCGGAGATCGTGTTCGTCGGCGAGGCGCCGGGCCGTCAGGAGGACGTGCAGGGCACGCCATTCGTCGGCGGCGCCGGCAAAGTGTTCGATGGGCTGCTGGCCTCAATTGGCTTGTCCCGCACCGACGTTTACATCACCAATACCGTCAAATCTCGACCGTTCGTGGGCCCACCGCCCGGCCGCAATCGAACGCCTGCGCGAGAGGAGATCGCGGCGTGCGCCCCATGGCTTGCTGAGGAAATACAGATCATCCAGCCAAAGCTTGTCGTCACACTCGGCCAGATCGCCCTCGACCAATTCCTACCCCACCGCAAGATCTCTGAGATCCACGGAAAACCTCAATCCACCGGCGGCATGACGATTCTTCCTTTATATCACCCTGCCATGTCGCGCTATGGTCCGGAGTGGATCGCCATTCTGAGGGCGGATTTTCGCAAGATTTCGAAGGTCATGATCCCCGAGTCTCGAACATAGTTTCGTTACCGACAACGGACCTTTCAACGGAGCGCCAATGTGCTTGAGATGGTTATCCTCGGCCTCGTACAAGGCCTGACCGAGTTCCTCCCGGTCAGCAGCACCGCACACCTCCTCTTCGCCGAATCGTTTCTCGGCATCCCGCGGCCGGGGATCCTGCTGGAAGCCGTGCTTCATCTCGGGACTGCGCTCGCGGCCCTCATACTGTTCTGGGATGACGTGCGCCGTCTCGCTGTTGGGTGGGTGCGGGGCGAGGAGGCAGTATACCGCCGCGTCGCGTGGCTCATCATCCTTGCGACGGCAATCACGGCGGCGGTCGGGTTGCTATTCGCGCCGCAGTTTGAGCGGATGTACGGTTCGCTTCGGGGCGCGGCATTCCAGTTGGTCCTCACCGGAGTGATCCTACTGCTCGCTCGCGAGCGAGGGGCGCGGCAGATCACGGATCTTCGAGTCTCCGATGCTGCCGTGCTCGGACTTGCTCAGGCGGTGTCCATCGTTCCAGGTATCTCGCGGTCTGCGGCGACGATCGCCGGCGGAATGTGGGTCGGGCTTCGTCGCGATGAAGCCGCGAGGCTTTCGTTTCTCATCGCCATCCCCTCCGTCGCCGGCGCGGGCCTCTTTGGACTGAAGGATCTGCGGGAGGGCGCAGCGCTTGGGTACGGCCCGCTTCACTTGATGGTTGGTTTTGCCGCCGCGCTGATCTCAGGAGTAGTGGCGATTAAGTGGTTGTTGGCAATGGTCCGTCGCGGTCGATTGGGTCTGTTCGCAGCCTATTGCATCGTGGTCGGTCTCATCGTGCTGGTCGCAGCGTCCCGAGGGTGACGGGTGGCACGTAAGAAACAGATCTCATCGAGGAAACCGGCCGCCGGAGTGATGCTGCTCGTCATCAGCCTGCTGCTGACGCTGTCGTATCTCCCCAGAGCGACCGGGCTGGCGATCACGCTCGGCAGATGGCAGCGGCTCCTTCTCGGCGAGGCAGCAGTGCTGCTACCGCTGGTCGCGGGCGGGGCGGGGCTGTATCTGCTCATGGCGGGCGGCCAGGCGCGATTCACTCGCCGGTTCGCTGCCGTGATTTCGCTGGCGCTCGCTGGGATCACAGCCTACCACGCACGCATCGCTCCGGGATTAGAGTTTGTTGCCGCTCCTTCGGGATCGGGTCTCCTCGGCGGCGGACTGGTGTGGGTCCTACGGATGCTGTTGGGCGAGATCGGAATGTGGCTGATCGTCTCGCTGGCAGTCCTCGCGGGCGTCGTATTCGGATCGGGCGCCTCGCTGTCCGAATGGCGTGAGATGTTGAGGGCCGGACTCGCAACCTTGCTCGGGGTGATCTGGGCCAGCGGCGTCGCCATTGCGGCTGGATTCGCGCGCCTCGGCCACCTACTTGCTGCGCGTCTCTTCCGCCCAACCGGCGTTCCGGCGACCGAACCGCCGATTCCGGCTGTTCCGCGGGATGAAATACCGGAAACAATCACTCGACCTCCACAGGATCGTCGACCCGCGCCGGTTCCCCCGGTTGCGCCGGTCCCTTTCCAGCCGGTCACGCCACCGGCTGATGCAGCGCCCAAAACCGACTCCAAACAGGAGTCACTCGAGCTCGAAGCGCCCTCCGGCGGATATCAACTGCCGGCGATCTCGCTGCTCGCCGATCTTCCGGGGATGCGGGGGAAAGGTAAGGCCGAGCCCTCCGAGGTCGCCAGGGCCCTGGAACAAACGCTGGCGAGTTTCGGCGTGGAGGCGAAAGTGCTCCGCTGGGAACAGGGGCCCGTGGTCACGCGTTTCGAGGTCCAGCCCGCACCGGGCGTGCGGGTGCAGAGGATCAGCAGCCTCACGAACGATATCGCCCTAGCCCTCGCCGCGCCGAGCGTGCGTATTGAAGCGCCGATTCCAGGGAAGTCCGCCGTCGGGATCGAGCTTCCTAACCAGAAGACGAGCCTGGTGCACATCAAGGAGATTCTGGCCAGCGAGGAGTACCAGCGCGCGTCCACGCCGCTGACGGTGGCCATTGGCAAGGATATTGCCGGCCATCCCATTCTCGCGGATCTAGCGGAAATGCCCCACGTCCTCATCGCGGGCGCCACCGGTTCTGGAAAGTCCGTCATGCTCAACGCGATTATTGCGGGCCTGCTGTTTCGCTGCACGCCGCTCGATGTGCGCCTCTTGATGATCGATCCCAAACGCGTGGAGTTCACGAACTACAACAACGTTCCCCACCTGCTCGTGCCGGTTGTCACCAACCCGAGGACGGCCGCCGGCGCGCTCAAGCAGATGCTGGCTGAAATGGAGGAGCGCTTCGAACGGTTCGCGGGAGCCAGCGTGCGGAACATTCAAGCCTACAACCAGCTCACTGATGTCGAACGGTTGCCATTCATTGTGATCGTCATCGACGAGCTCGCCGACCTCATGATGGTGGCGCCGGCTGATTTCGAAGACGTCATTGTAAGGCTGTGTCAGATGACGCGAGCGACCGGGATTCACCTCGTCGTGGCGACCCAGCGTCCATCCGTGGACGTGATCACCGGCCTCATCAAGGCAAACATCCCCTCGCGCATTGCATTCGCCGTCAGCAGCCAGGTCGACAGCCGCACGATTCTGGATATGCCCGGCGCGGAAAAGCTGCTCGGCAAGGGTGACATGCTGTTCATGCCGATCGCCGCCCCGCGGCCCACTCGTGCTCAGGGTGCGTTTATTGCCGACAGCGAAGTCCAGGCGCTGGTCAGCTGGTGGAAATCTCAGGGCCGGCCGGCCTATGATCAGAAGCTCATCCACGCGGAGAAGACCTCGGCCGAAGGCCAAGGAGATGGGGATGAGCTGCTGGTGGAAGCCGCCCGCCTCATCGTGCGTTCAGGCTATGGGTCGGTGTCACTACTCCAGCGCAAGATGAAGATCGGCTACGTCCGCGCCGCCCGGATCGTGGATCAACTGGAAGAGAAAGGCATCGTCGGCCCCACGCAAGGCAGCAACCCCCGCGAAGTCCTCGTCGGCATCGACGAGCTCGACCGCCTCCTCGGGTCGAAAGCCCGGTCGCCCGCAGAATAGTCAAATTTGGCCGAAAATCGGTACCAGGTACCCGTTTGGCGGGCGTCCGGTACCAGGTACTCTGGTGGCGGTTCTTCTGAAAGGGATGAGCAGAGGGGTGCCGAAACAATGGCCGACCACGGGGCAAGGCTTGCCACCCGGCATCGCCATGGCCTGACAAGCGCCAGGAGCTACGGGTCGCGTCTAGATGTTGCATTCAACATAGATATTCAACGAGGGGGTGTGGTATGAAGCATCGCAGGTGGCTTCCAGCGTTGCTTGCGGCGTTGGGGGCAATCGTACTAATCATCACCGGCTGCCAGCAGCGGGCGGCAGGACCACAGCAACCACAGAAGATCCGTGTCGGGATCGTCTATGACGTTGGTGGCCGCGGCGATCTGTCCTTCAACGACATGGCTTTTGCGGGCCTGGAGCGGGCGCAGAAAGACTTCGGCGACCGCATTGAGACTCGCGATCTTGAGCCCATGGCGGGCGGTGAGAATCGAGAAGAGCTGCTGCGGCTCCTCGCCGGAGAGAAGTACGATCTAATCTTCGGGATCGGGTTCCTGTTCACGGACAGCATCCAGCGTGTCGCCAAAGATTCTACGACCACGAAGTTCGGGTTGATCGACGGCTTCGTCCCCGACCTCACGGCCGACAGCAACATCGTGTGCCTGCTCTTCAATGAGCACGAGGGATCCTTCCTCGTCGGCGCGGCCGCGGCGCTCAAGTCGAAAACCGGCACGATCGGGTTCGTCGGTGGGATGAAGATCCCGCTCATCGAGAAGTTCGAGGCGGGCTACATCGCCGGCGCGAGGTATGTGCGCCCGAACATCCGCGTGCTCTCCGACTATGCCGGCACGACGGGTGAAGCGTTCCGTGATCCGGTGAAGGGCAAGGAACTGGCGCTGGCGCAGTACGACCGGCGCGCGGACATCATTTACCACGCATCCGGCGGCACGGGAATCGGCGTCTTTGAGGCGGCGGTGGTGAAGAAGCGTCTCGCGATCGGCGTAGATGCTGATCAATCTCTCACCGTCAAAGACGACCAGCGCAACCAGATCCTCACCAGCATGATGAAGCGCGTCGACGTCGCAGTCTACGAGACTATCAAGGCGTTCGTGGAAGGCCGTTTTCAGGGCGGATACCGAAACCTTGGCCTTGGCGAGGGCGGCGTCGGCTACGCGGAGAACGACTACAATCGGAGCATGATTGCGGACATCAAACCTCGCCTGGAAGAACTGAAGAGCAAGATTACCGCTGGCGAGATCAAAGTGCCCGCAAGCAGGGCCGAGCTGACTACGTTCCTGCAGAATCTGCCAAAATAGCCGCAAGTCAACGCGACGGGGGAGCGACCACGCAAAACGCTCCCCCGTTTTTGATTTTCTCTGGAAGGGGCAGAAGCGTGCGCCGAGGAAAGGCCGCTGTATTGTGATTGTCCTACGCGGCATCACGAAGCGATTTCCCGGCGTGGTCGCCAACGACCACATCGATCTCGAGGTCCGCCGGGGCGAAATCCACGCTCTCGTCGGTGAAAACGGCGCCGGCAAGTCCACCCTCATGCGGATTCTCTACGGCCTCTACCAGCCGGATGAGGGCACGATCGAGGTCAACGGCCGGCCGGTGGTCATCGACAGTCCCCGCACCGCGTTGGCCCTGGGCATCGGGATGGTCCACCAGCACTTCATGCTCATCCCCAGGTTCACCGTCGCGGAGAACGTTATCCTGGGCAGCGAGCCGGCGGGGGCATTCGGACGCCTGCACCGGCGGGACGCGGAACAACGTGTCCGTGAACTCTGCCAGCAGTATGGCTTCGTGCTGGAGCCTGCGGCGGAAGTCAGCACGCTGTCCGTGGGCGAGCAGCAGCGTGTAGAGATCATCAAGGTGCTCTATCGGGGGGCCGACATACTCATCCTGGATGAGCCGACCGCCGTTCTCGTCCCGCAAGAAGTGGATGAGCTATTCATGAACCTGCGCAAGTTGCGCGAGCAGGGAAAGACGATCATTTTCATCAGCCACATGTTGGACGAAGTGCTCGAGATCTCGGATCGCATCACGGTGTTACGGCGAGGGCGGGTCGTCGGCACGGTACCCGCCGCGGGGACCACGAAATCGCAGCTCGCAGAGATGATGGTCGGGCGGCCCGTGCTGCTCGAATTGGAGCATCCGCCGGTGACGCCCGGCGAGGTCCGCCTTGAAGCGCAGGAAATTACGGTTGCCGGGCGCGGCGGGAAGCCTGCCGTCCACCGCTTGTCACTCGCGGTACGCGCGGGTGAGATCTACGGCATTGCGGGTGTCGAAGGCAACGGTCAAACCGAGTTCGTGGAAGCGCTCGTCGGGCTGCGTCCGGTGATCTCTGGACGGCTCCTCATCGATGGCCGCGAGGTGACCCACGCCACTGCGCGCGCCGTGCGCCTCTTGGGCGTGGCCCATATTCCCGAGGATCGCCATCGCCGTGGGCTGGTATTACCCATGGCGGTCTGGGAGAACGTCGTGCTGGGTCACCACGCCCGGCGGCAGTTCCTCAACGGCGCGTTTGTGGACAGACAGGCGGTCGAGTCGTTTGCGGACGAGCAGGTTGAAAAATTTGACATCCGGCTGAGCAGCATCGACGTCCCCGCGCTGGCGCTCTCGGGCGGCAATCAACAGAAGGTGATCGTCGCCCGAGAGTTCAGCTTCAGTCCGAAAGTACTGATTGCCGC
>Ga0184610_1000014_pt1 | contig 44055 bp, 60 predicted proteins | sample PLM1_100_coex_FD_133011 | JGI IMG/M metagenome (GOLD analysis project Ga0184610, IMG submission 133011) | Groundwater sediment microbial communities from an aquifer in East River, Colorado, USA - PLM1_100_coex | ecosystem: Environmental > Terrestrial > Soil > Riparian zone | place: USA: East... | reverse complement strand
GAGGCCCTCGCATGGATGGCGAAGCTTGCAGAGACAGACGAAGGTGCAGCCATCGTCCTGAATCGCCTGCGGCAACGGGTAGCCGAAGTCCGTTCCTCCATCCCGGTCCGCGCAGCCCCAGAGCCGTGGGAAATCGTTGCCCGAAACGGTCGCGTGTGGGTGGAGTCATCGCGCGGGCGGATTGACTGCGACTCGCTGCTTGATGCCGAGCGCATAGCGGATGCGTTGAAGGCTCTTGATCGAGTGGCGTCCGCTCCCCAGCCCGAGAGGCCCCCAGCATGAGCGAGAAATTGAAGATTCAGTACGATGTGGTCGCTATCGACGACGTGGTCAACTACTTCGTGCGCGGCTACCAGAAGGACAAGGGGGAAATCACGAGCCACGAGTGGTTCATTGATCCAGCCAAGGGCAAGCTCGTTATTCGACTATACGTGCGTGTCGCCCCCGCGAAGGGAAGGGAATCTACGTGAGCGCCTTGGATATCGCCGCCATCCGGAAGCGGCTGGACGCCGCAACGCCGGGCGAATGGCAGCGCATCGGCTGGGACGTGACGGGGAACTGCACCTATTTGTTCTCCGTCTTGAGCGATCCCGAGAAGCGGGGGCGCGAAGATGTACAGCAGGCCACGCGCAATCTCAATTTCATCGCTGGGGCCCCGGAGGATATCCGGGTCTTGCTGGCTGAGGTCGCACGGCTTACCGCGTTGCCTGGAGGGGAAATGATCGAGCATCGGATGGCGCGCCCCGGCGCAATGGTCGGCTGCGAGCGGTTAGATGGCACGCTCCATATTCACCCCAAAGCCGAGACCTGCGCTGTGTGTGGGCCGCGCCTCGTGTTGGAAAATGAGCAATTACGGGCTGAGGTAGAACGGCTGACGCAGCAGCTTGAGACCGCGCGCACCGCCTTGCAGGCGTGTGTCACGGCGTTCGGGGTGTTGAAGGAGGGCACATGCTGGTGCGCATTTACTCGCGACTACCGTCAGCGCCACAGCGCGGCATGCGACGATGCGGGCGAAGCGCTGGCGGGTGCGCGTGCGGTGCTGGGGAGCGAGGCCCCGGAGGTTGCGCCCGAATAGCGTCTACGCCATATTCGGCTAACTCCAAAGGGGTTAGCCCTGTGTGACGGAGCGCGACCTGTTCGCTGTCGATCCGCAAGCCGCATCTGACCTCTTCCTCGACGGCTACCACGCCGGCCAATCCCGCGTCCGCGATGAAGTCCCGACGGCGTGGAACCGTGGGTTTCTCTCCTGCCTCATCATCGCCGGCACGATCCTGCTCTGGCAGGCGCTCTGATGGCCAAGCGCAACGGCCGGGGCAACAAGAACTTGCCCGCAAAAATCCCGCCCTATCAGCGTGGGCTTAAGCGTGGCGGAAACCCTGGCCCGCATCCTGGGGCAGGCCGCCCCGGTCTTGCCATTCGTCTCCGGGCGCAGAGTTACAGCCCCAAAGCACTGGAACTTGCCCGCAGTGTCCTTGAGGGTGAGGAGTTGGAGCCGCGCGTCGTGGACAAGGAAATCGTCTATACCGCGCCCACGAACCAAGCGAAGCTCGCGGCCGCTGAGCTTGTGCTCAAGGTGGCGGATGATCTGCCCCGTACGGGCGTAAACATCGAAGCTGGTGGCGATGTCACGATCAACGTGGTGCGTCTGCCGAAGGCGAACCGCGTTGCCTGAATGCACGGTTGAACTGATCGAGCTCCACCCCGGCCAGCAGAAGGTCCGGGATAGCCAGGCGCGCTTCCGCGTCGTGATGTGCGGCGGTCAGTCTGGTAAGACGACATTCGGGGTGGACGAGACCGCTGAGGCCATCCTTGCCGGCAAACGGGTCGGATGGTTCGCCCCGACGTTTCACTACCTCGCCGAGCCCCGCGACGAGCTGCACACCCGTCTCAGTGAGATCATCAAGGACCGCCAAAAGACCGAGAAGCGCACGACGTTCGTTACCGGGGGGCTGTTGGATCTCTGGAGTTGCGACGACCCAGACGCCGGCCGCGGACGCCACTATGATCTCGTCGTATTCGACGAGGCGGGGATCACACGGGAGTTGCAGGTTGTCTGGGAGCAGGCGGTCCGGCCGCGGCTCTCCACGCTTGAAGGCCGAGCACTCTTCCTCGGCACGCCGAAGGGGCGGACGCACTACTTCTCGCAACTCTTCGCCAAGGCTGAACAGGGCGAGCGGGACTGGGCAGCGTTCCGGTTCCGCACGATTGATAACCCGATCCAGAAGCCCGAGGAGATCGAACGGGCTCGGCACGAGCTGCCGCCTGCCGTCTTCGCGCAGGAGTACGAGGGCATCCCTGCGGACGATGGCGGCAACCCGTTCGGGCTCGACGCAATCATCGCTTGCACCATGACGCCGGAGGAATGGATCAAGGCGCAGAAGCAAGAGACCATCGCGCGCGGTTGGGATTTCGGTCGTGCGCAGGACTACACCGCTGGCGTCGGCCTCGGGCGCAAGTACCAAGTCACGCGGTTCGACCGCTGGCAGCTCGTGCCGTGGCATGTCACCTACCAGAAGGTCACCGAGCAGACGGGTGGCGTGCCGGCGTGGGGCGACTCGACGGGCATCGGCGATGTGATCGTGGAGTCGCTGCAGACCATGGGCTGCCCGATCCAGGGCTATCTCTTCTCCCGCCCCTCGAAGCAACTCCTCATGCAGCGGCTCGCCTCGGTGATGCAAGGCCGACGGCTGAGGCTGCCGCCTCGCGAGCTGTGCCCGCTGGTGCCCGAACTGGAGACGTTCGGCTACGAGTACACGGCGAGCGGGGTGCGCTACACCGCGCCTGAGGGGATGCACGATGACACCGTGATGGCGCTTGCGCTGGCAGTCTACGGCCGCGACCAGTTTGGCGAACTGCCTGAGGTCAAGCCCGCGAAGGCGATGGGGGACGACGATCATCCCGGATTCCGGGAGAGCGGGGCACGCATTCGCCGGCCGACGGGATTGCCGGGCCGCAATCAACCGTCCCGCCCAAGCTTCATCCCCGGAACAGGTCCACTCGTGGAGGTCGAATGAGGACTCCCGGCTCTGCTGCCTACGTCGCTGGCCTGCTCATCGAACTACGCTACACGCCTGGCGGTCGTCTGATTCTCACCCCAGAACTCGCCGAACTCCAACTCGACGCCTTCCACGCCTCGCGTCATCAGTTCGCGCTCGACCAGCGGGCGCTTCGCCTCGCCCAGAGTCGTCGCGACAACCCAGCCTCAGAGGTTTGGGTATGAGCACAGGGCGGTCGGCACGCAGTCGTCGCGTAAGCCCGTCTGAGCACGCGGGGCCGTCCTGCCTCACCTGCGCGGTATTGCGCGGGAAACTGGAGATGGCGGAGGGCGTGATCCGGCAGCTCATGGAGGTCGCCGCACGCCACCCGGTGTCCGGCGTCGTCACGGGTCACGGCACGCCACCTGAGCCGCCGAAGCCCGAGAAGCCGCTGCCCTCGAAGGTGGCTCAGGCGATCGTGCTCAAGTTCCCGAAGCGCACCAGCGAACGCGCAGACCATGAGACGCTAGCGCGTGACCTGCTCGCCTCCGGGATGCAGGACGGTGATGTCGCGCGGATGATCGAAGACGGACGGCAGATCGAGATATGAGCGGCGAGAATCCATTCGAAATCTCCGAAGCGCCGCAGACGACCGCGCGCCCTGAGCAGGGCATCGCGGGCCCGAACCTGTTGGAGATGGAGGAAGCCGACGCCGCCAAGCGGATGATGCAGGACTGGGACCAGTCCCATAAGTACGTCCGCAACGACATCGAGATGTGGAAGGTCAACGTCCTGCGCTCCGAGGGCTACACGGGCGTCCGGCTCAACAAGGTCCAAGACGAAGCTCGGGCCTACATCCCGTGGACGGCCACGCCGAACCTCACGGCGATGAACCAGGCGGGGCGGCTCAAGCGCCGAGTCCGAGCGCTGCTGTTTGCCGACCCCCCGCGGCTTGAGGGGACGCCGTCGAGTGACGAGGACGAGGACCGCGACGCTGCGGAGTTCGCGACCCGCGTGCTGGACGACCAGTGCTCGGAAGGCAACCTCAGCTACAACATCAAGGCGGCCGATGCGTTCGACTCCGCCTCGGACTATGCCTCTGCCTTCATTCGGTTCTGGGTAGACCCCACGGGCGGTGGCTGGCGACCGAAGGAGCTGCAAGCCGCTCCCGTCCCGCAAGCGACGGCCCAGGACCCGCTCTACCAGCCCGGCACCCGTATCCCGTGGGCGAAGGAGGACGGGACCATTCCCGATCCCGTCATCCGCTACGTCAAGCAGGACGGCACGCTCACCGACCAGAAGAACGACCCCGACATCGTGATGCAGTGGCTGCCGAAGATCCGTGAGGAAGAACTGGACGGTCGGCACGTCCGGCTGATCCCGCACACCGCCCGCGACATCTGGGATGCGCAGGGTGCGATGGTCGGGGCGATGGTCCCGCTCGGCGTCTTGAAAGGCATCTTCCCGCAGCTGATGCAGATGGCGCCGGAGAAGTTGCGCGAGATCGTCAATGCCCGGCCGACCAGCGCCAGGGACCTGCTCCCGAAGAGCCAGCAGCAGACGCCGAGCGATATCTCGGACGCGACGCTCGTGTTCACGCTGTCGCGCTACCAGTACCACGGCAGCACCTATCCGAAGGGCGCCTATCTCTGCTGCGCTGGCGCCGACACCATGCTGCACCGTGAGGAACTGTGGGACGAGACGCACGCCGAACCGCTCGACATCCCGATCACCCAGTTCAAGCAGTTCAACCGCAAGGACAAGCCGAACGGCATCGCGCTCATGGACTTCTTGGGCCCGGGCAACGAACTGCGCGCGTACCTGTTCGGCTATTACCTCGACCATCTCGAGCGACTGGCCAACCGGCCGATCTGGGCGCCCGTCACGGGGGTCTACACCGACGAGCAGTTGCAGAATCCCATGGGGCAGGTGTTCCGCATCGTGCCGGGGACAGAGCCCAAGTATGGCGAAGTCCCTGATCTCCCGAACGACATCAAGGATCTCTTCGTCGCGGTCAAGGATGACCTCAACGACGAAGCGGGGGTCTACCAGGAAGCCGCCGCCGGGACCAATCCGCCGGGGGTCAAATCGGGCCTGCACTTTCAGCAGATCGTGGAGCAGACGACGCAGGCGCTCTCGGATCTCCGGCAGAACACGGAGCGCGGCTTCGTCCGCGGCGGGCGGATCATCCTGCAACTCATTCGCGCGCGGTTCTCTGTGCCGACGCGGGTCAAGTGGACGGGGGACGACGGCTCGTACAAAGAACAGGCGTTCGTCGGGGCGGATCTCGGCTCGACGCGCGACGTGCGGATGGCGAAGGGCAGCTTTACCCAACTTGCCCCGAGTGCCAAGGCGGCGATGGCCGAGCAGATGTTTGCGGTCCGGGACCCCGTCACGGGCGAGGGGATACTCGGCATAGACGAACTCCGCTCGGTCATGTCGGGCAACGTCGGTGGGCAACTCGCGGTGCAGGACAATCCGCACGTCAACCGCGTGCGCCGGCAGATCAACATGTGGCGGAAGGGACCGCCGCAAGGCGCGCAGCCTCCGCCGCCGATGCTGGACCCGACCACGGGCCAGCCAGTGCAGCCGCCCGATCCCGTCGCGGCCGGCATCTTTGCCCCCGTGCCGGCAGACGACGAGCCTGCCGTGGCCCGGCTGCGTGCCTACGAGCTCGGCCGCGCTATCGCGTCAACGCGATTCGGCCGCTGGCCCGCGCCGTGGCAGCAGGCGATCGCGGACGAGTACATCCGGATGCGCCAAGCGGCAGGGATACAGACGGTCGCAGAACAACAGGCGGCGGCGCAGCAGCAGCTGGATGCCCAGAACCAGCAGGCAATGGTGGCCGAGCAGGCCAAGGATCAGACCGCGCAGCAGCAGCAGAAATTGGTGGCGGAGATTCAGGCCATTCAGCAGCAGATCAAGGCCACGCAGCAGCAACTCGCCCAGCTCCGGAAGGCGATCGAGCCGGCGATCAAAGAAGCCGTCGCCCCGATTGCCGAAGCCGTGGAGACGGTCAGCGGCGAAGTCCAGGAACTCGCCAAGGCCCAAGGGCAGGGTGCCGAGCAGTTGGCCAAGGTCGGGCAGAACGTGGCCGATGCGCTGGACGAGCAGGAGGAAGAACTGCGTGGCAAGCTCGAAGCCCAGCAGGAGAAGCTGGAGGAGCGGGTGCTCCGGCTGGCGGAGACGCTGAAGCCGGGCGCGAACACCGTCAATCTGCCACCCGGCGAAGAGCACGCGACGGCGTTGTCGCAACTGGCGGACGCCGTGGAGAAGCTTGCGAATCGGCCGACGAGTTTCAAAGTCGTGAAGCGGGAAGGTGGCAAAGTCATCGAACCTATCGCAGCCTCGAATGGAGACGAGCATGGTGAAGCCGAAGAGCCCCTATCGTAGCGACGCGCACCGGGCGCTGGCCGAGCGGGAAACCGCGATCGTGGACGCGCACGCGGCCCAAGGGCTGGAGGCGCAGTTTGCCGCAGTCGCCGAGGACCGCGCCGCGCGGTGGGCCGCGCTCCTCAAGGACCGTGAGGAGTCAGCGGAGATCCGCGCTTGGGCAGGTCAGATGGCGGTCGTCCACCGCAATCCCAAAGTGCGGATCCATCGGAACACGCTGGACTGGATCACCGCGCTGTATGTCGCCCGGTACGGGGAAGCGGAGGACTTCTGGCCCTCACAGCTCGGGCCGTCCGACGTGCTGAAGGCGGGGCGCTGGCTCCGGGGCGAGAAGAAGCCGGAAGGCGTCGTCTATCTGCCGCAGGAGGGCTGACCGATGGCCGCGATGTCAGATTTCCTTGAGGGCGAACTTCGCAAACACGTCTTTCGCACGGGCTCCTACACGAAACCGACCGTGCTGGCGGTCGCGCTCTACACCGCTGCTCCTGGGGATGCGGGCGGGGGGACGGAAGTCACGGGCGGGTCGTATGCTCGCGTCCAGCGGGACCCGTTGGATGCGAACTGGACAGCGGCGAGCGCGACAGACGGCCTCACGGACAACGCGGCGGCGCTGACCTTTCCCGCGCCGACGGCGAACTGGGGCCTTTGCACGCATACGGCGGTCCTCGACGCAACCGCTGCTGGCAACTTCCTGTTTCACGGTGCGCTGACGGTGGCCAAGACGATCAACAACGGTGACCCCGCGCCGTTCTTTGCGATCGGTGCGCTGGATGTCACTTTCGCATAGGGGGGATGCACGATGTATTGCGCTGAGCATACCACGAGTCCCGTCGCCACGCTGATGGCCGCGCCGCCGCTTGAAGCGGTGCCGGCTTCCGTGTGCCGCCATGCCACGCCCATGGAAGGCCACGCCTACTGCGTGACCTGCTCGACGGCCAACGGCAGCTGCGCCTACTGCGGGAAGGTGGTCTAAGATGTACATCGTCCGAGGACGGACCGCGGCGACGGCGGCGACGATCGACCACGCAATCTTCCAGGTGTGGAACCCGCACAGCACGCAGCGCATCAAGCTGATCCAATGGTCGATCTTCAAGGAGGCCGTCGGCACGGCGGCCGACGGCCTCCGGTTCCGCCGCACCTCGGCGCGGGGCACAGCAGGCTCGACGGTGACCCCGACGATCGAGCATCACTCGGAGCGCGCCATCGCGCCCCCCTCGGGCTTCCTGCTCGATCTCTCCGCATTCTCGGTGCAGCCAACACTCGTGGCGGGCGAGCTGGGACAGGGATGGGTCGCGTCCGCCGTCGTCGGCTCGGGTGGGGTGATTGCCATTCCCGGCGGCCTCATCATTCCGCCCGGCACAGGCATCGTCGCGATTCAGACCAAGGCCACCATCTGGCCGATCTCCGAGGTGGGCGTGGTTGTCCTAGAGGATTGGTAGCCAACGATGCCGGGCGTTCGGACCGCCGCTGGTGCGCTCTTCTTTCAACTCTTCCCCGGCGAGGGCATGCTCCCGCATCCGGGGATCAATGTGGGCCATAGTCCGTTGCGCCCCATAGGCGACTATTACTCGCACCCCGAGATGCACGGCTTCCCCCTCCAGCCGAGTCCGTGGGGCTTCACGGAAGAGCGCCGCGCCACGCTCGCGCTCTATGACTACCGGAGGACCGATGCCGGGCTCTAGCGCATGCGAGTAATCGCGCCGCGCAGTTGGCGCACCGCCCTGATCTTCGGCCTCGATCAAGAAGTCGAGGCGGGAGCGGCGGAGTTCGAGGCTTCACTGACGGGCACCGCTACCGTCGCGGCGGCGCTGACGACCGAGATCACGCTGGCCGCCAGCCTCACGGGCACGGCCACGCTCACCGCACCGCTCACGACCGCCATCACGTTGGAGACCAGTCTCACGGGGACGGGCACACTCACCGCCGATCTGACGACGGCCATCAGTCTCGCCACCAGTCTGACCGGCACCGCCACCGTGACCGCCGACCTCACGGGCGCAGGGGCCGCCGCGCAGTTGGAGGCAACGCTCAATGGCACGGCGAACGTCACCGCCGATCTCAGCACCGCCATCACGTTCGAGGCGGTCCTGTCCGGGATGGCGAGTCTCAGCGCTGATCTCACCGCCGAGGCACCGCCTGCGCCCGTCGAAGTGGAAGTGGGTCGCGGCGGTTCGGGACTGCGGAAGCGTCGTCGGCGCTATCCCATCGAAGTCGAGGCACCGGAGTTGGGCGAGCGGGCCGAGCCCGCACCGTCGGCTGTCGGAGAGTCACCGACTCCCGATGTCGCACCGCCCGCCTCTCCGCGCAGGATTCCACCGAAACCCCATCCCGTGGTGGCGGGTGCGGTCGCCCGGCCGCAAACCCAGGCTATCGAAGGCGCTACGGAGAGCATAGTAGGCATTAGCCGCGTCCCGTGGGAGGACGCCGAAGATGACGAGTTGCTGCTTGCTGTGACCGCGATGTTCAGTTGACGCCAGCTTCACCTTGCGCCATTTGGAGGAATTGCCTATGATGGAAACCAGCCCGGGCTCGCCCGATTTCAACACGAAGGACGCTGGTGCGTCGTTCGATCACGAAATCGAGACGATGTTCGAGACGCCGGCCCCAGCTCCTGCGGAGCCCGCCCCGACCCCTCCAGCACCAGCGGAGGAACGGCCCGCGGAACAGGCAGAGAGCGGTCCACCGCGCGATGACAAGGGCCGATTCGCCCAGAAGGCCGCGCCCCCGGTTGAGCAACCCGCCGCTCCCACGGCTCCCGCTCCCGCAGCGCCCCAAGCCCCGACAGCGACCACGGAACCAGCGGCGATACCGCCTGCTGAGACCCCGCTCCCCGAAGCGAGTTATCGCGCCGACGGGAAGGACTTCACGATTCCCGGCTCGAAGATGGGTGAAGACGGCGTCTTCATTCCGACCGAGCAGTGGGACGGGGTCCAGCGGCTCATCGGCCAGGGACAGGTGCATCAAGGCTCCTTCCAACGTCGGCTGTCTGAATCGGCGCAAAGCGTTCAGCGCGAGAAGACCCGCGCCGACGCCGCCGAAGCCTCCAAGCAGGCCGTCTTTGACAAACTGATGGCGATGGCGAAAGACGGCACGATTGGGAACTGGATCGACGAGAATCTCGTCCAGAATCTCGAGGTGCTCCTCGCCCGCTCAGAGGCAGAAGGCCAAAAGCTCCGCGTCAAAGAGTACGAGGAGCGCGAAGCCGCGCGGGACCGGGAAGCCGCAGAAGCGGCTCGTGGGCCACAGATGGAGAACGCGCTGGCCAACGCCATCCTGCACTTCGGCGGCAAGGCTGGACTCACAGACGCGCGGATGCAGCAGCTCTACGCGCGCCTGAATCAACCCGAGTTTCGGCGGGCCTTGTACTCCGAGGCCACCGAAGACGATCCGATCAACGGGATTCGCAAAGGCGAGACGGTGATCGCGCTGGGATTGATCGAGCAAGAGGTCGCGTGGGCGGGACCAGGTACCACGCAGCCCGCCACGGACAAGGTCGCTGCAGCAGCAGCAGCGAATGCGAAAGCGGGTGTCACCGCTGTTGCGCCGCCGACGGTCGGTGCACGCGGCGGACCAGCACCAGGGACGAAGACACCGCCGAAGCAGTTCAAGAATGCGGCAGAGGCGGACGATCACATTTGGGGCGAGGGATTTAGGGACCTCGCTCAACGCTAGAACGGGGCGCCCGGTCACGGGTCGCCCGTGACCACAAGGAGTACCGATGGCGCTCGCAACCTACGGCGTCGAAACAGGCGGCAGTACCCTCAAAGAACTGGGCCGCAAGGTCCAGGCGGGGGTGTTCAAAGCCGCCCAGTATGGCGTCGAAGAAGTGACGTGGATCAAGGCGCTCGAGAAGTACGACGCGCCGATCTCGCTGCGCGAGATCACGCACGAGTTGGACGTCCTGCAGGCGACCGGTGCGGCGTTCATTCCCGAAGGCGGGAAAGAAGCGCGGCCGAGCTCGCCGACTGCCGTCACGGCGACGGTCAGCACCCTGCTCGTCAACAAACGGTTCACCATCTCCAAGACCATGCAGATGATCCTGCAGAAGCAGGGCGTCCGCGGCGTCCTGGAGTCGCAGTTCAAGTGGCAAGGACGCAAGGCGGTCGAAGCCCTGCGCGCGCGCCAAGGCGACACGTTCTACGGCTTCTCCACGGGCACGCTCGCGCTCATCTCCTCGGTCGCGGGTGCCGTCTACACCCTGAAAGACCTCTACGGGATCGCGGGACTTGGGTCCCTGTCCCACAATCGGCGCGTGGTGGATCAGTTCGTCGCTGCGGCCTCAGGCAACAACGCCGACTACATCGCGGCGCTGAACCCCTCCGGCCCGGCGCTCCGTGACGTGCCGCGCAAAGTCATCGCCAAAGACCGTGCTCTGAATACCGTGACCACCGATGTGGCGATCACGGGCGCTGTCGCGAACGATCTCATCGTCTACGCCCAGAACGTGGAGAACACGACGCTGGCGGGCGGCACGGAGCGGGATCTCAACCCCCCTGGCCTGCTCGATGGCCTGACCTCGGTCTCGCTGCACGGCGTCTCGGGAGCGACCTACGAGAAGTGGAACGCCGCGCTCAACGATGCGTCGGGCGGGCGGTTCACGGGCATCAAGCTGATGAAGGCCAAGGACGCCATCACCAACCTCGGCGGCGGGACGGCCAACCGCGTTATCTGGGCGCAGGGCGTGAAGAACGATGTCGTCGCCCAACTCCAGGCAGGCCTGCGGTTCGCCGACGCCTACGGCATGGAGATGGACGGCAGCCCGAAGTCGAAGGGTATCGAGTTCAAGACCAGCCGGCGCGTGCCCGATGGGTACACGTTCGTCATGGATGACTCGAACTCGATGCGTCGGCTGATGCTGACCCCGGACGTCGATACGCCGGGCATGGACGAAGGCGACAAGCTGCAAGATGACAGCGGCAGTATATTTTCGGTAGACTTCCTCTTTACCTACCCTTGGACCAACAGGGGTAACCTGGCCGGGTTTAGTGGCCTCACGCAACAGTGATCTTAAGTAGCGTGCTGGCAACATCATGCGCTTGCTCCAGCGGTCTTGCTTTCACTGGCCGCTGGAGCGGTGCGGTGGTAGCTTCCTAGCATGACGATAAACTTTAAGATATGCACTCGGTGCAACGAGTCCAAACCGCTGCGCGAGTTCTACAAGCGATCGCAGAAAGCCACGCGCCAGTCGTGGTGTAAGCCCTGTCTCAAAGCACTGGCGCGGGAGCGAGGCAGAGATCCTGCTGTGCGGGCGGCTCGGGCTGAGTACCATCGGCGCTTTTACAAAGTGCGGCGCGAAGAAATCCTCGCCGCAATGCGGATGCGCCACGCGAAGCTAAAGGGGACGCCCGCCTACGATGCGGCCCGCTATCGCTGGAGCCACAAGACGCAACTCAAGAAGTACGGGCTAACGCCAGAGGACTACCAGCGCATCTGTGACTCGCAAGGTGGCCTCTGTGCGATCTGCGAGCGCCCCGAAACGAAAGTAAAGCGCGGGCGCGTATGCCGACTATCAGTAGACCATCACCATGGCACTGGTCTCGTGCGCGGGTTGCTCTGCGATACCTGCAACAACACGCTCGGCACTTCGCGAGACAGCCCGACCATCCTCCGACGTGCGGCCGACTATCTCGAACGTCAGCGACTCCCGCTCGGGCTCGTCGCTGAGGAGAACTAATCATGCGAGCAACGCAGAACATCTCGATCGCGGGCGTGGCGACGCTTGCCCCGATTCCCATTCACATCGCCGAGCAGGATGGGTACCTGCGGGCAGCGGATTGGAGCTGCTTCGGCGCGACGGACGGCGTCAAGACGGCGCTGATTCGCAACGCCACGCAGAACATCGCCCTCTCGGCGGCGCTGACGATCAACGGGTTGGCGGCACTCGCGCGGACGCCGTTCGTCTTGGCAGCGACCAACGCGCTCATCAAAAAGGGCGATGTCATCACCGTGACCTACACCGTCTCCACGGCCGGCACCGTCGCGCCGGGGGAAACCAGCATCGGGCTGATCGTAGATGATCCGGTCGGCGCTGGGGCAGGACCGGCCTGGGCGGGCTGATGACGGTCACTGCATCACCGTTCGTGGCTTCCCGCGCCGTCCCGCCCGAGTGGCAGGCGGCGCTGGAAGCCATCGTCCCGAAATCCGACCGCGTGCCGTGGCTCCAGTTGGCTTGGATGAGCGGTATGCCCTACGAGGTTGTCGGTCGCTGGACGATCTACGAAATGGTCCCGCTCATCGACTTGCCGGGCGGCGTGGCCAATGTGCCGCTCGATCGGCTGCACGATATCCGGGGAATCTCGCCGCGGGAGCGCGGTCGATGGGTGCTCGACCCAGGTATTCCCGAGCACCTAGGCGGGAAGCGCTGGGTCTCCGACTCCCTGCACTCGCTATTGCAATGGGAACTGTTCCACGCGACGGGTGGAACAGCCTATCCCCTGTTGTTCTGGATCATTCAGGGCGACAAGGGCGGGCATGTGTGGCGGCTGGACAGCGTCACGCGAAACTTCCGGCTCACCATGGACGAGTACGACGTGCCGAATCCCGGCGAGTTGCCGTATGCCGAATGGGACAACCGCGTAGCGGAGCAAATCGGCCGCTTCGACCGACTGCGGCGCTGGCACCAGATGATGCAGACGCCGTGGACGGATCGCCAACTCAACAAAACGGATGCCGGACTCTGGATCGACCGGGAGACATGGGACCTCGAGAAATACTACGCCGCCGAAATGCTGCGCTTCCTCGACGCGCAAATCGAAGATGTCGTGCGCGACATCCCGCGACGGTTGCTGCCCGGCTGGAGCGATCTGCCGCCCGGCGACACGCACTACGACAAAGACCGTGATGAACTGGAGCGCCACCTGCTGGAAGACACGTCTCATAGCCTGAACTAGGGGGGCACATGGAAGAGATCAAAAGCCAACGCGACTACCGCGGCTCGTTCAACGGCACCGACCAGCACGGCCGCGAATGGCTCTACGAGCTGGAACTAAAGACGATGGACCAGACGGCGGAGATGCGGCCGGCGGGATGGACTGATCCGCTGCGCACGCCAATCAAATACGTCCAGCTCCTGCGCCAGCCGAAGACCAAGCAGCGCATCTTCGACAAGGTGCGCATCCTGTGGCGCGAATGGGCGAGCGAAGCCCGGCGGGCCCTGGAAGACTGGAAACTGAACCTCTGGAACGTCGGCCAGGATCTCTCCAGCGGGCTCCTGACCACCGCGCAACTCGAAGCCGATCCGCGCATCGTCAAGATGGCGGGGCCGCGGCCGTGGCCACCCGTCGAAGCGATCGAGCAGGCCGCGAACGGGCACCAGGGCCTGCTGGGCATCGTGCCGACGCATCTGCCCGATGGCCGTCCCAATCCCGACCCGCTCGCCGTGGAAGCGCGCAAGGTGCTGGGGATCGTGTACCTGGAAGATTTCGACGGGCCGACGGACGGGGAGTCTCAGCCAGACGCGCCAGCGGTCAATGAACCGATTCAGACGGTCAGCTACGCCGAGTTCCTGAAGGACTGCTTGAAGCGCGGGATGTCGATGGTCGAGGGCGCCGAGTTGTGGAAGAGCCACAAAGCCGCAATGAAGGAGGGGTAAATGCCACCACTCGCCGTGGATGCGAGTCCTGCTGGCGCGGTACGGCTCCGCGGGGCGCTGAAACCGGGCACCGTCGTCGGTGCCTCCACGACCGCCAAGCAACGGGTACGCATCGGCGGGGCCGTGAGCGTGACGGTGATTCACAAGCTGTCGGCCATCACCTTGACCCCGGACCTCAACATCCGCGGACTCGGGGGTGACGCGACGATGGACGAGGCAAACGCCGCGACGGCCAACACGTCGGGGACTGCGACGGCGGTCATGGCGACAGCCGAAACGGCGACGGTCTACACCACTCGTGGCGAGGAGTACATCGAGGTCGAAGTTGCCTCGATTGCTGGAGAAAGCGCCACGATCGACTACATCGACGTGCTGACCAAGAGGGCCTAGCGCGTGGCGCTTTGGGACGCTGCCGACCTGCTCTTGCGCGCCAAGCGCATGGCCGCACGGCCTGCGGCGGACGAGGTACCGCCACCGGACAGCAACGCCGACGATTTCTGGTACGCCCTGCTCACGGAAGCGCAACAATTCTGGTTCAACAAGTTCGTCGCGCATTTCCCGTGGGTGCTCTACGGCCCGCCCACGCTCATGACCAGCGCCGATGGCGGGCTCACTTACACGTTCGCGGGCGGGATCACGCCGATGAAGGTGGAGATCTACCGCACGCGGACGGGTGACTTGCTCTGGCCGGGTGCCTACTGGGACAGTTCCAAGGACATCGTCTGGGAAGGCAACCGTATCCGCTTCGCGCGCGGTGCTTCACGGACCTTCGGCGATGGTCCCTACGCGCGCTACGTCATTCCGCCGGGCGAGATCAACGCGACGACGGCGCCGACGCTGGCGCCGGACTGGACGCGGCTACTGCTCGTCTACCACGCGGTGAAGTTGTGGGCGGAACGCGGCGGCATGCGCGATCCCCAGCCCTTCGCCCGGCTGGAGAACGAGTTCTGGTACGATCCGGAGACAGCGGGCGGCGTGCTCATCACCATCAAGACGCAGCATCCCTACTCGGGGCTCGGGGCGATCCCGAACGCGCCGATTGCTGGCAGTCTGGCCTACATCGCGCAAGCCGGGAGCTATCCGCAATGAGCCCCGCGCCCTCGCAGACGTTCGACCAGGCGCCCTTCGACGGGATGCGCGACTCGCTCGATCCCACGACGTCCGATGCGCGCAAAGCGCTGCTGCTCCAGAACTGCTATGCGGTGCCCGGTCCCGATGGGTCGGAGGTCGTCGGCCGGCCCGGCTTCACGGTGCTCGGCGCGCAGCTCGGCGCTGGCGCGACTCGCCGGGTCCAAGGCTTCCACCAATACACGAAGGTCGATGGCACGGAGCTGACGGTCGCGTTCTGTGGTGGGCTGATGTACACGCTCAACTGGACGACGCGCGTCTGGACCAACGTGGCGCTCGTTGGGGTCTCGCTCTCGACCACGGCAAAAGTCCGGTGCGTGACATTCGCCGACGTGATGGTGGTCTCCGATGGCGTCAACCGGCCGTGGACCTATGACGGCACGACGTTCGTGGACCTGACCAACGCGCCCGTCGCCTACGGGCCGCCGACCGTGTTCTACGCCAAACTCTTCCTCATCAAGAACGCCGACCGTCGAACGATGGTCTGGAGTGAGGAGAACGCGCCGAACACGGGCTACGAGGCGGGTGGCTTCGCCAACGCGTGGACGCTCGCGCAGACGGGTTCGGCCGGCCTCGAGCGGTTGCTCGGCACGAACGAAGCGCTCTACTACTGGAGAGCCCGGTCAACCGGCCGGATCACGGGGACGGTGACGCCGGATTTCGTGAGCGCGGGCACGCGGGAAGGGGTGTCGGATACGATTGGGACAACGGCACCGGACGCAGTGACGATCTACGACGACATCATCTACTTCCTGTCGGCCGATGGACAGCCGTTCGCTCTCCCGACGGCGGGGAGTCTGATTGACCTGTGGAAGGAATTGCGCGAGACCTCGCCCACCTGGCCCAGAGCGCAACTCGCGAAGGCGCAGAGCGTCATTCTCACCGACATCAACGCCGTGCTGATCGGCGTGCCGGGGGCGAATCAGACCGAGATGACGAGCTACGTCGCGTTGCGCCATCCAGCCAGTGTGGTCATGGGCCTCTGGGACGGCTGGACCGCGACGGCGATGGGTGTCGTCAAAGACGCGTCGGGCAACATGGTATTTCTGCACGGCACCGCGAACGGCTATGCCTACGATCACGGGAGAGCCGACGGGACGTACTGGGACAACGCGCATACGGCGCTGGACGGTGGGCCGACGGGCGTGGCACATACGGTCACAGGCACACCGCTCGGCTACTCGGTGCAGCATGAGAAGATGTGGGACCGCCTGGACGCGACGTTCCGGCTGGACACCGACCTGACGGCGGTGCAGTTCGACTACGAGACGCCTCGGGGCCAGCGAGCCCCGCTGCTGCTTGATCTGACCGGCGTGGGCGCGGCGATGTGGGACGTGAGCTTGTGGGATGAGGGCCGGTTCAGCGCTGGCGCGTTAGAGCGCCAGCAGAGCATCGGGCTTGCGGGCTACGGTCGCTGGATGCGGCCCCGGTGGCGGCATCAGGTGCTCGGGGAACGGTTAGGACTGGTGGCGATTGCGGCGAGCGGATTCCTGCAACCCGGTGAGGCGAGTCGGGTGACCGAAGCGACGGCGGTGTTCGACGGGTTCTTCTACGACGGGGTGCTCACCCATGATGGTGCGGCACTGTACGGATAATGGCCCCCCTACCGTGGATCACCAGAGGCGAGCGGGTCGTCGCAAAGGACTCTCCGCTCTTTGCGGACGTGGCGAATCGGCCGCTCCGCGCACTCCTCACGGAATCCGGCTACGACCCCGACGCGAGTCCGTTCCCCGGCCTCATGGGACCCGTGTTCAACGTCAAGGCGTTCGGCACGTTCGCAGATACGGCGGCGACGCGCGCGGCGTTCGCCACGGCGTTTGCGGCTGTAGCTGCTGCTGGTGGCGGAACCGTCTGGGTGCCCCGAGCGACGTACACGTTCAACATCGCCAGCGATAGCGACACGCTCCTCCTGCCGAGCAACTGCGACATGCTGTGCGAGCCGGGGACGATCCTCCGGTGGGGGCAGCTCGGCTCGCCGCTGTTTGCTGCGGTGAATAAAGAGAACATCAACATCGTCGGGCCGATCTTTGAGTGGAACGGCACACTGGTCGATGTAGCGGGCGGGACGGCTGGACGCTTCGGACAGAGCATGAATATCAATAATCGCGACTACTGCTGCCATGTGCTCAGTCTTGGCAGCAACAACGTGCGCATCGTCCGTTCCACCTCTCGCACGCAGGGGGACGCTCCTACGCTGGCGACTCAGGCGTTCGTGATTTTCGGCGGGTTCTATCCCTCTACCGATGGCACATCCAATACTGGAAATGGGATGGAGGATTGCAAGATTGACGATGTAATCCAAGGCTGCCTGACAATCAATCAACACAACTTTCGGTTCGAGAATATTGCATCGCGCCGGTTCCCAGGCGACAACCCGATTGGGGGCGGTGTAGGAACCAATGGTCACCTGTTCTACAATTCTTGGAGTGCCACCCCGCAACGGTCCCAGAATATCACCATCCGCGACATTACCGATTTCGGTGTGCCGTTTGGGACCATTGATGCGTCTCGCGCCGATACCTCCATCCAGGCCAAAGCTATAGATGGTGGGATCATCACGGGCGTATTGTCTCGCCGTCCGACCGGGCTGTTCTCTTTTGACGGGACTATCAATTGTCGGATCACTAATTCAGCGCTCATTATCCCCACCGCGACCGTGGGCGGTCAGGCTGGCATTTCCTGTTCTACCTCTTTCGACGGTGTTGGAATGGCGGACTGTACGATGGAGGGAATCACGGTCATTCTACCGGACAACACTGATCGTCCAGCATTAAGCGTGAACGGGATGCAGCGTTGCCAAATTAGTATGTACGTCTCGGCTTCACATACAACGGAGTCCATTGGATCAGTCACGCTGAATAATAGCTGCATAGACAACATTGTACGGGTCGATTACTTGGCGCGGACAATAAACTCTGTTCAACCTGGCAAAGCCACAACCACCTCACATCGCAATCAGTTCTATGTGAATTTGGTTGGTCAGAATCATAAAGTGCGCCCCTTTGCCGAAGATGGCTGTCTTGACAATGTGATGCAGGTCAGGGACAACGTTATCGGGAAGTGGACTGAAAAGTCATGGTGGGTGACGGAGGCGAACAGCCCGGCAATGGGCTACGAGTCGATCAAGAAATCGAAGGTCTATCGCATTGGGACGAGCACCAATCCCACGACCACACTCCAACTTCCCCGTGCGGGGGTGTGGGTTGGCACGGTCCAGATCATCGAGGCGTCTGGGGCACACCTCCGGGGAGGCTTCTATCGCATCGTGTGGGATGCCGGTGCGTTGCAAAGCGTCGAACTCCTCGGCACGCAGTGGACGGTCGGGGCGAGCCCGCCCAGCGTCTTGAACTTGGCGGTGTCGGCGGCTGGCGTAGTGACGGTGACGACGACCGCCCCGAATGCGGCGTGGGATATCGTCTATGACTTCCAGAGTCTCGGCAACAACCGCTATGCGGACTACTAGGATGACCGTTCTCTCTCCGATCTGTCGCGCCCTCCACTACGCCGGACCGTATGCCGCGTAAGCCGGTATTCGCGCCGACGCCGCTGCCCGACGACATGGCGGGGAAGCCGTTGGTGCGCGAGCTCAACCGGCGGTTCGGGCTCGTCGGCCAGGCTTTGGCCGCGTTCAGTGTCCCGTTCCTGCTCACCTACAGCGCCAGCATCGCAATCGACGCTCGTGCCTCCACCTACTTCCGCCTCATCGTCACGAACGGGAGCGCGTTCACGTTCCAAAACCCCACGTTCCTCGCCCCCGGCCAACCGCTGTTCCTTGACATCCTGAACAGTTCAGGTGGGGCGATGGGGGCGATCACCTGGGGCAGTTTCTTCCAGCGTGACGCATCGTGGGCGAATCCGGCGAATACGAAACGGCGTGTGATCGGGTTCACGGCGGTAAGCATTAGCTCGCTGGTGCAGGTGGCGCCAGCTACAGGAGACATGTGAGCGTGCTACGGTTTCCGCTTGCGCTTCGCGTCTGGGTGGGCGCGCTGCCAGCTACGGCGCTGCTTATCTCGCATCCCTTCCGGGTCCGTTTCCCACTTCCGGCGCTGGTAATTGCGGGCCTCTTTGCGGTAGTGCTCTACGTTCGCCCAGTATTTGGCGCGGTTCTTGGCCCGGACCTTCTCGGGATTCAACCGACGCTGGCGCCGCTCCAAGAGTCGTACACACGTCCGGCAGATGCGCCGACGACCTTTGAGGCGCAGATTGACGCCGCTCAGCGAATGGCCGCGTGGACAGCGACGTTTGCGGGCATTGATCGCTGTGATTGTATGCCCGCGCAACACGTTGACCCGAGGCGTGACTGGCTCCATGTGGTTGGGATTCAGGCAGCGACGCTTTCGGCAGAGGTGGTCAATGTGCAGGGCTGGCGGGATCGGACCGATGAGCAGTTCGTAGGCGACCCGATGCGCCAAGCGCGTATGTCCGTTGACGCCGATGCTGACGTAGCCAGTGTGGGGATTGTAGCGCCCCGGCCATATCCAGCACGGACGGGCGCCGTAATGATAGCCCATCAGGTGAAGTCGTCGCAGGAACGGCATCGGGGCAAGATACCGACGCATGGCAAATGGGCTTTCTGTCATGCGTTCAGTTTACCGAATATTCACACCGGGAACAAGGTGTAATATGCCATACCCAGCGACCCTTATAGCGTTCGCCCCAGGGACGATTTTGAGATCCGCTGACGCGAACTCCAACAACGACGTCTTGAGAAACTCGCTCTTGACCGCCGTCCTAAAGGACACCGCCGCAACGATCACGGTTGGGCATACGATCAATCCCACGGCTGGCGACGTCCTGACGGCCACGCCGTTCGTCGGCGGCAAGGGGATCGTCATCAACGCGGCGATCCAAGTGACGAGCCAGCCGCTGCTCGACTTCGCACAGACGTGGAACGCGGCCGGGGTGACGTTCACCGGGCTCAAGTTCAATGTCACGGATACCGCCAGTGCGGCGGCCAGTTTGCTGATCGACCTCCAGGTCGCGACGGTCAGCAAGTTCAAGGTGGACAAAGCAGGCGCCATGACGATTGCTGGAGGACTGACGATCGCTGGCGCGCTGGCGGGCGTGACGACAATTGCCGGGACGCTTTCAACAGCCGCCCAGCCGAACGTGACATCAGTTGGCACCCTGACGAGCCTGACGACCGCCGGGGACATCAGCATCACTAGCCTTGGGAACCGCGTCAACATCAGCGGGAATCAGATTATTGGCGTTCGCAAGACGGGTTGGGCGACGGCAACCGGAACCGCGACGCGCACCACCTTCGATACCGCTAGCGTGACGTTGCCGCAGTTAGCCGAACGGATGAAAGCCTTGCTTGATGATCTCCACGCTACCGCCGGTCACGGGCTGATCGGCACGTGAACCTAGAACCGAATCGGGATCTTCAGCGACACACTCCACGAGATCGCGGTCACTTCAAGCAGTGTGCTCGTTCCCCACAAGAAGTTGCGGGCCCCCGCTTCGTGCAGCAGCAGGCCAGCGGCGAGCTGCGCAACGCCAACGGCGGCGATGTAGGTATTCAGCTGACCGACGCTCGGGCGGGGTCCGATGATGGGGTTCGCCTCACCACGCCCATGTCGGAGGGCGTGCTCCGTCATGCCGCGGTCGATCAGCAGGAGGACGGATGCGCTGACGGCGAGCGCGACGTTGGTGCGGGTGATCGGTTCACGCTGGGCAGACAGTGATGCGGCGATGGCGGGGTTGAGCAGCAGGGCAAGGAGTAGGACGCGCACAAAAAAGACGGTATGTTGAAGCTGACGTGGGCGCAACGAGAACGTTTCCCGAAAGGGACGCTGTGGGATACGCTGCTAGAATCAACCGTGAACGGAGGCTGCGCCGTATGGCGGACGAGCCGAAGCAGCAGGAACTGGAAATCACCGAACAGACCTACGCCTTGCTCAATGCGGCGAATGCCAGCGTGACGGCCGCGAACGATCGACAGCAGGCCATTCTCGCCGCGACGCTGGCGATGGCCAACGTCGGGAATGCGGAGATTGCAGGCGTCGTGCGGCGTGACGGAAGGCTCTTGCTGCTGTACACCGTGCCGAACGGCAAGGGAGGGTAACGTGGGTGCTCAGAAATCTCGGCTCGCCAAAGCCGGTGGCGACTACAATGCCGCGGTGCGTGGACTGCTGGCTGAGAATCATCCCGATGTCGAGAAGATCAAGGCGCAGCTCGGCAGCGGTGATCCGAGCGCCCAAGCGGCAGGGCAGGCGGCGCTGGATCGCAAGATCAATCAGAGCACGAAGGGCAAGTATTCCGGCATCGTCGGCACGATCGGCAAGGGACTGGGCAAACTCGCGCCCATCGCCGCGCTCGCGATTCCGGGGCTCGGCCCTCTGGCGGCGGCAGGGATCGCGGCGGGTGGGTCAGCGGCTGGGCGTGCGTTGCAGGGGAAGTCGGTCAATGTCGGGAACACGCTGCTCCAAGGCGCCGGGGCCTACGGAGCGCGCAAAGTCCTCGGAGGCGGTACGGACGCGGCTGATGCGGCCTCCGGTGCGGCCCCCGCCGTGGCGGGTGCTGGAGGGAAGGGCGTCATCGGACGACTCGGGGACTGGGTCTCGAACAATCCGCTGGAAGCCGCGCAACTCGGCCTCGGCGCGGTGAACGCCATCCAGGGAGCGAAAGCGCAGAGTGAAGCGGATCGCGCACGCCGTCGAGCCCTCGGTGCAGTGAACCAGCCGCAACGCGAGGATTTGTCGGGTCTGTACGGGGACAGCGGTAATCCCTACGCGGGGCCGACGGGACCGAACCGCGCGAGACGGGCCGCCGTGCGCTCACTGTCGGGAGGTAGCTACTAATGGCCACGCTCCGCACCGTGCAGGATCTCGTCAGAAAGCGCCCAGGTGGCACGTTCCCGGCGCGCCAGGCGAACCAGACGCTGCTCGGCCAAGTGTCGGGCCTCGTGCGGCCGCCGGTGAAACCGCCCACGCCCGGCATCACCGCGCCGATGATTACGCCAGCACAGCAGTCTGTCGGGGGTACCCGTGGCGGCGTGGGACCGACGCCCGGTGCTGGTGCGGGGCTCGCGACGGCAGCGGGCATTTCCCCAGAGCAGCAGGCTGCCATCAAACAGCAGGCGCAGGCGCAGATCGGATTGCGACCGCCGACTGCTGGAGGGCCCAACATTCAGCCGCCAGTTCCGCAGCCAGAGGACGACGGGCCGATTACCGAGTTTGGGCCGGGCAACGATCTCCGGTCCTCGCAAATCAATCCGCTGGCGTCGAATCGGCTCCGCGGGTTGCAGACGGGTGTGGATCGGAGTGCCGGGGCGTTGTCGGAAGCCCCGAGTCTCCGCACGGCGGCCTTGGATCGCTACGCCGAAATCGGGCAGGGGATTGACGAGGATCGGCGTCGTGGCATTCAGGACATCGGGCGCGCCAACGCCACGCTCGGACGCCTCGGCTCCGGCATGGTCACCGGCCAGCTCGGAGACTTGGAAGCACTGCTTCAGAAACGCAGCACGGCAGCCCAGCGCGGTCTCGCTGGCGAAACCGCATTCCAAGAAGCCGAGGATCGGCGCGCCAACGTCGGGACCCTGAGCGGGCTCGAGCGCCAACTGTTCGGTCAGGAGACGGGCCAGCGCGACGAGTTGCGTAGCGAGCGCGGGTATCAAGCCGACACGGCGAACCAGGCCGTCCAGAACCGCGTCCAGCAGCGGCTCTTGGAAGAGCAACTGCTCAACAGCGGGTTCAACCGCAATCTGGCCGGGGCGGATCTCGGGTTGCGTGGCGCCGAGCAGTACGGGGACGAGGCAGCGGCGTCGGGCGATATCACACAGCAACTGCTCGCCGAGTTGGGGCGCGCGCGGGCTGGCAAGAAGCGGACGAGTACTGGAACGCCGGCCAGTGATGCGTCCTACGCTGGTGCGGGCTACAGCTAATGGGCGTCGCCAAGGGACTCGTCACTGCGCTGAGTCGGGGCTTGATCGGATACCAGCAGGGCACGCGGCTCGGTCGCGAAGAGGAACGCGCACGCGGGCAGGAAGAGTCGGATCGCGCTGTCCAGGCGCGTCGCCAGATTCTGGAAGAGCGGCTGCTCAACGAACGGCTCACCGATATCTCCAGCACACGGGAAGTGGCGGGCACGAAGCTCCGACAGACGAGTGAGGCGGCGGCCCGGCTGCGCCAAGATCCGCGCTACAAAGCTCTGCACGGCTTGCCGGACGAGGACTTGGTTGGGGCAGCGGCGGAGGTTGCGACGCATCCCGAGCGGCGGCAGCGCCCCGACGCCACGGGCCGCACTGGCGCGGGCGGCGTCGATGAGCGCGCGGTCGTCAACATGGCCAACCGCCTGTTCGAGAACGACGAGTACCCGACCTGGGACGAAGCCTACTCGGAAGCGCTCCGGCGGATGCAGTCGGCGGGACGACTCCGCGGGCTCGACCCGGGCAAGCAGACACACGACGCACGCCGGCCGATTGACGTGCCCGATACCGTGCGCTCCTATATCGCGGGGCAAAATCGTGGCCCCACGCGCACGAAGTCGCCAGCGCAGTGGGTGAGCGAAGTGCGCACCGAGCATCCCGACTGGAGTCCTGAGCAGATCGCGGATGAGGCCCGCCGCCGGGCGGGTCGGTGAGTCCCCTCCAAGACGACGACGATTTTCTCGCTGAGGCCAAGCGCCAAGCGGGGGAGCAGGATGATCCCTTCCTTGTAGAAGCGGAGCGCCAGCACCGCGGTCTCGGGGCAACCATCAAGCGCTCTGCTCGGGCAACCCTGCGCAACACCATCGCTCTGCTGACGGAAGGCCCGAAGCAGTTCACCGGCGGGTTGGCCCAGTCGGGCCTCGCCACGCTGCGTGGCGCGGAACGTCTGCTGACGCCCGTCACGCCCAGCGCTGGCGGATTTGGGGCGTTCGCGAGCGAGCCGCCGCCACCCGACCGGACGATCCAATCGACGCCCGTGCAGCGACTCACCGAAGAGATCCGCGAGACCTATGGCGAGCCGGAGTCTACGCCAGGTACCGTTGCGCAACTGGCGGGCCGGTTAACGGGTGATGTTGCCCAGTACGCCAGCGGAGCGCGTGCGCTCGGCGCCGTCGGGGCGCTGCCCAAAGGGACGGGCGTCGGGGCGCGGGTCGCTCGCGGTATCGTCGGCGCTGCGCCGGTGGACGTGGCGCAGTCGGCGGCGGGACCCGAGCAGTCGAGCCTCGGCGCCGTGGCGGAGCTCGCCGACTCGCCAACGCTGCGGCGGGCTGCACGGTCCACACCGCTCCGGGTCGCGACGGAAGTCGGCATCGGCGGGTTGCTCAACGTTGGGGCCGAGTTGATCGGCGACCTGCTGAAACGGGCGCGGGATGTCCAGAAGGCCGCACGCCAAGCGGGGCGCCCTGAAACCATCACCGAAGTAGACGCCTTGGCGAACGAGGCGCGGGACTTGTCGCTTAAGACGGATCGCACGCCGGAAGATGTGGAGCGCGTCCGGTTGCTCGGCCGACGGATTGAGGAACTGAGTGCCGATGTCCCGGCCGCCCCCCCTGTGGAAGAATCGGCACTGGCGCGGAGCGCTGAGCCCGAGCCGTTGCCCACGGACATCATCGAGCGGGAGCGTCGGCGCTACCCCGTCACGGAAGCGAGCAACCTCCGACGTCGGGCGACCGATGTTGCGGGCGATGAGTTTGATCGTGCTGCCCGGGAAATGGCGGCTACGCCACCTTCGGTTACCCCACTTGAGCAGTCTCTTGAGATCGGCCCAATGGGTGCCCAACTGCTCCGCGCGATCAAGCGGAACCCGAAAATGACCATTCCAGGCATCTTCGAGGCATTTCGGCGGCGTGCGCGCGGTGGTGCCGGTCCGACTATGAGCGAAGTGCAGCAGAAGGTCGCCGAGCTTGAATCGCGCGGCCTCATATCCCGCTCGTGGGACGCGCAGGGCAATCCACGCTATCGTGCCGCCTCGCCTGCCTCCACGGCGCGCGCGCCTGGTGCCCCCGCCGATGAGGCGGCCGTACAGCAAGGGCTCTTCGGGGAGCGCACACTGGCTGGCCGTGAGCAGACCGAACTGCTGTCCGAGACGGCGGGCGTGCCGACGGCGCGACTCCGGGAGACGAAGATCCAGCCGGACGAAGTAGCCCGCGTGCGGCGTGAGGGCGCGGAACCGGAAGGCGCGCAACCCATGGCGCTGCCCCTCGGGGAGCGGTCGAAGAAGTTCACGAAGATGGACGATCCCGGGCTTGAGAGTCGGTACTTCCAGATCCTCGACCGGATGCAGGAGAGTGGTCGGGTGGCGTGGGAAGGCACGACGCCGTGGGTACGCAAGGCGGAGCGCTCGGCGGATGCTGGCACGAGCGGCGCCGGTCGCGGCTTCGGCGGCTACTCCCGAGAGAAGCCCGTCCTCTCGGGCAACGCGGTGAGTAACAAAGCGGGCCGCGCCATGGGCCGGATGAAGGACGACTCCCGCATCGCCGCTGAGCTGGAAGCCGAGCTCGCCGCGCGCGGCATCAGTCACGACGACGTACTGGAGCGCTACCTCGTTCGCCAGAGCCCGCAGGAGACAGCCGACGAGGCGATAGAACGGGCGGCCATTGAAGCCGAGGGAAAGGGCGAGATGGGGGCCGCGAATCGGCGGCTCGTGGCCTTGCTCGCTCGGACGGGGTTGGGCGGTACGGCAGGCGGGACCGTCGGTGCACAGATCGGAGGCACGCCGGAAGAGCGCCACCGCAACGCCGTCATCGCCGCCATCGTCGGCGCTGGCGGTGCCGCCGTCGCGCCTCGGCTGCTGCCCAAGAGCCGTGCAGGCATCACGAGCGCCGTCCCCGACGTCAGTCGCGCAGCTCGGGGCGCCTTCGCCGAAGGGCCGCAAGCGGCCAAGGCCGCAGCGGGGCCGATCAATCCTGACGACTATGTGAACGTGGCCAAGTTTGCGCTCGACCCCGGCGGCGAGAAGCGGCTTCGCAACGAGGTCACGCGCGTCGTGGAGGCGGAAGGCCTGCATCCCAAACAGCGGATCTCGTGGACCGAGACGAAGCGCATGGCGGCGACCATCGGCCTGCGCCCGCAGGACCTCGTGCAGCGGGAAGCCGCACGGCTCAACGGCGCGGAGATGCTGGCCATTCGCAACATCGTCTCGACCAACGTGGATGCGATCGAGGGCATGTCCAAGCGGCTGGGCGATGCCACGCTAACGCCCGAGCTCAGGGAACGCTTCGAGCGCGCCATCTCCGGGCTCGAAAGCCAGAACGACGCCCTGCTGGGCAAGTTCGTCCAAGCGCGTTCCGCTGCCGGCCGGGACCTGAACAACCTGAAGATCCTCGCCAACCGCACACTGGACCCCGTGACGTGGCTGGTGAAGACGCAGCGCCTCACCGGAGACGCGGGGTTCACGCCCGAAGTCCGTACCAACGTCCTGCGGCTGATCCACGAGGGCGATCGAGCGGGGCTCGTCCGGTATCTCGCCTCCGTCCGGCAGACGCCCTGGTACGAGAAGATGACCACGCTCTGGAAAGCCGGGCTGCTCACCAACCCCAAGACCCACGCCGTCAACATCACGTCGAACACGACGATGGCGATCCTCGAGACGGCGAAGGATAACCCCGCCGTCGTCTTCGACCGACTGATGAGTCTGTGGACCGGGGAGATCACGAAAGCCCCGACCACACTGGCGACGCTCGCGGCCTCGGCCAAAGGCGCGCGGCAGGGCGCACGGGATGCGTGGCAGATCCTCAAGGGTCAGGGCAGTGCCGACGCGCTCCAGCGCTTCGACATCCCGCGTGAGGTGAACTTTGACAACGCGATCCTGGACACGTACACGAAGACCGTCTTCCGGCTGCTCGGGGCCGAAGACCGTGTGTTCCGCGGCGCTGCCCTCCAGCGTTCCCTGTCCGAGCAAGCGCGCATCTTGGCCAGTCGGGAAGGGCTGAAAGGCCGCCCCCGCTCGGCCCGGATCGTGGAGCTCTTGGAGTCGCCGACTGACGAGATGGTCCTGACCGCGATCCGCGATGCGGAAGTGGCGACATTCACCGACGTCACCGAACTGTCGCGTGGTATCAGCGGGTTCTTCGGCCAGCTCAAGAGTCCCGCCTTCAGGACGGCTGCGGAGTTCGTGCTGCCGTTCAAGCGCACACCGGCGGCTGTGGCGACGCGGGTCTTCGAGTATTCGCCGTTCGGCTTCGTCGGTGGGGCTGCCGATGCGTGGAAGGTGTTCCGCCAAGCAACCAAAGGGCACACCGTCACCGCGCTCCAGAAGCGCGCGGCTGAACGGCTGGGCCGCGCCACGACCGGAGCCTCAGCGATCCTCGTCGGCATGTGGCTCTACGAGAAAGGGCTTGCGACGGGAGCGGCGCCGTCGTTCAACACGCGCGAACGCGAGCAGTGGCGGACCGAGGGGAAGCAGCCGAACAGCATCCTGATCGGTGGGAAGTGGCGCAACGTCGGCCGCTTGTCGCCGCTGGGCAACGTCATCGCCTTGGGCGCGAACATGGCCCACGCGCTGGATGCGAACAAAGAGCAGACCGTGGCAGGGCGGTTCGCCGAACTGGCGGCTGGGACCGTGCGCACCGTGGCGGATCAACCGTTCGTCACGGGCATCCGCCAAGCCACGGAAGCCGTGCTGAGTCCTGAAGAGGCGGCGGCCGAGTTCGGGACGAATCTCGCCGCCTCCGCCGTGCCGGCTGGTGTTGCCGCCATCGCCAGAACCGTAGACCCGACCATCCGCCGCAGTCAGGGTGTCGGCCAGCGGATTCAGAGTCGCATCCCCGGGGCGTCGAAGGGCCAGCCCGCCGTGCGTGATGTGTTCGGTAAGGAAGCCACGCGAGAGCCGGGCGTCATCGCCAACATCTTTGACCCGACGAGTCCTAGCTCCGACCGTCGTGTAGACGACCCGCTGATTCGCGAGATGAGCCGCGTCGGCGCGGCGATCGGGCGACTGAAGCGGGACAGTGACGAGACGCCAGAAGCGTTCGAGCAGCGGCAGATCACCTACGGTCAACGGTTGCGGACTAGGCTCGAGCGCGTCGTGCGTGGGGAGGTCTACCGTCGCGGGGATGCAGAGAAGCAGGCAGAGATGCTCGAGGACGCCGTCACGGATCTGCGTCGCCAGATGTCGCGGCGCCGCCGGAAGCGGAGCGCTTAATCATATGCAACCCCAGCCACAGCGCCCCGACGCCGAGCAGGAACAGGGTCCCGCCCCCGCCGTACAGCGGCCCGCGGCTGTAGTGCCACACCACCAAGGCCACGAGGCCCAGGCCCAGTGCGCCGACCGCCACGCCGCCCAAGCGCCAGAGCAATATGCGGAGAACCGAATTGGATGCTATCATCGTCAAGGGTACGGGGCAATCTGGCAGTCCGCTAGGGGGTCTCCATGAAGCTGCTTCCTGGGCCGTTCCTGATCCCGTCGCTCGCGGTTGGCGCCGGGGCGCTGGTCGTCCAAGCGGCCGTGTCCGCAGGCACGGACTGGCCCGCGATTATCATGGCTCTCGGGGCGCTCATCACGGCGGGCACGGTCGGTTTCGTGCTCGTCTGGAAGGCCATCAAGGCGGTCGCGACCGAGGTGAAAGCGAACACCGTCATCACGACGCAAACTCGGGACATGGCCGATGGCCGGTTGACGGATGTGACCAAGCAGCTCGCCGAGAGCCGGGGAAACGTCGAGCGGTTGGTCAATGAAGGCGTCACCAGAGCCTCCCAGGACCTCTTGGCGAAAGCGGAGGCGGCTGGCTACGCCATGGTTACGAAGGCTCAGGAGACGGCGGTGGAATTACTGGCCGAGGCGCGGAAAGAAGCGGCGGCGGTGCTGGCGGCGGCGGCCGAGCGCGATCCCCCACGGCGCCGCTAACTCAACATGGGAGCGGATCGATGACACCAACCTCCTTGCGAGATGCCGCGTTTTTCGTCTGGGAGTCATTCCTCAACCAGCCCTACCGTTGGGGCGGGGATGATCCGCTGGAGGGCGTGGATTGCTCGGGCCTGGTGCTCGAAGGCTTGAAGGCAGTGGGCCTCGTGCCCCGAGAATTCGACACGACTGCGGACGGCTTGCTCACCCAGACCTTCAAGGACGCGCCCCGGGTGACGAACCCCGCCGAGCTCCGCCGCGGAATGCTGGTGTTCTGGGGCTCGCTGATTCGGCACGTCGAAATCGTCTGGGCGGTGTTCCCTGATCGCGTGCTGACGATCGGTGCCAGCGGCGGAGGGAGCGCGACGGTAGACCGTGCGGCTGCGGTCAAGGCGAACGCCTACGTGAAGATTCGCCGTGTGAGTCCCAATTGGGTGGCCGCGGTGTACCCGTTCCCCGATGAGTGAACGGACCGCGGTTGGCAATCCGTTGCTGGTGGTCAAGGAGCATCTGCCTGCGCACGTCGCGGAGTTGCGGGAGAAGCGCGACAAGCTCGTCGCCCAGATTCGGGAGTTGAACTATCAGATCGCGGAAGCGGAGACGCTGATGCAGGTCGCTCCCGTGCCAGAGCCGGAGGTCACCTGAAACCCACACTGGAGGTTCTATGACGTTCTTTAAGACGCTGATGCGGACCCTCGCCGCGGCTGGTGCGGCGGCGCTGTTGATCCTGATCCCGCAGCTCATCGCCGTGTTCCAAGGCCCGGCGCCGTCAGATATCTCGCCCGTGGTCTGGGGCATCGTGGGGACGGTGGCCGTGTTCATCCTCAATCTCGTAGTCGGCAAGATTCCGAAGCCCGCCGCGTGAAGCGCGTCTGAAGGTACGGCTTTGGGGGCCATGAAGAGCCGGGGCGGGACCCAACGGGCCGAGCTGCTGCGCATCCGCGCCGATCGCCTGGCGCGCCGGCTCTGGCCGGGGCTTGTGCAACCGCCGGCGACGTGCGGCAGTATGCGTGCGCTCGTTCCCACGCCGCCCATCGGGCCGAGACGGCGGAAGGCACGGTGAAGGTGCGCCTCCGTGTGCCCATCGTGGCCCTGCTCGTCGCGGCGCTCGCGCTGTACCTGTTCGCCCAGTGGCAGCAGCGGCAGGCGACAGAGGACCGCACCATCATCCAGGCGGCGCACAACGCCCTGTCGGCGGGGAAAGCGTACCGGGTGCGACAGGACAGCCTCCGCAAACGCGCCGAGCGGGCCGTGGTCACTGTCCGGGTGCGGGATACGGTGATCATCCGGCTCGACGCCCGGTTGGCTCGCGATACCAGCGCGCGGGATAGCGTCCAGACGCTGCTCCTCAAGGCGGATACGCTCACCGCCCAGCGGGACTCGCTCCGCACCGCTGTCCGGCTTCTGACGGTGCGGGCGGAACGCGCCGAGCTGCGGGTGGCCGATCTGGAGCGCCACCTCGCCACGACGCTCACGGTAGCGGAGTGCCGTCTCTTGGGGGCGCGCTGGCTTCCCAGGTGCCCGAGTCGGACGGTGGCGTTCGTGGTGGGCGTGACCGCCACCACGGCCGTTGTAGTCGTCGCGCAGTAAGTTCGAACTGGACGCTTTCCTCCGGAGGACTACCCGTGCTCGGAACGTTCGTCGTTATCGCCCCCATTCCGTTCCTGAAGGCAGACATTGGTGACCATCTTGTCGTGCGACCGGAGGATGAGTGCGTGGATGTGGTGAAGCACTACAGTTTGCGGGACGCCCTGCCCTTCGTGGGGGATGCGCGGTTTACGAGCCCTTGCTTCGACGGCGCCGGGCCGATGCCTCTTTCGCTCGTTCCACCCGGGACACTGCGTCAGAACTCTCCCGTGCCCCTTTCGCTCCATCGGCCTGTTGCTTCTCCCAGCGCGTCCGCAGGTCCCGCAGGAGCACGTCCAGCTCGTCTAAGACGACGCGCCCGCCAGTAACGTAAGCGCCGGCGTCCTTGCCACGGGTCGGCACTGTCCGTGCGCTTGAGGGCACGAGATCCTCGGGGCGTAGTTCCAGCACCCGCGCCACCGCCGTCAGCTTCTCCCCTGAGGGGATCGAGCGCTCGTGCAGCCAGCCATGGACGCTGGAGGGCGTCACCCCGACCAGTTTCGCCAGCTCGTACTGCTTGAGCCCCTTCACATGGAGGGCGGCCGCCAGCGCTGCCCGGAACACCAGCCATAGCTCCTGATCGGCCATAGACGGCGAGACCCCTTGCGCGGATATTCGGCGTGCGCCATATTCGGTACAGGTAAGACGCGATACCTACTCGGTACGTACCCGCAATCGGAAGAGTCTATATGGCGAAAGCTGGTAAGCGCAAGGTCAAGAGCCAGAAGTGGACGGCCCGCGAATACCAGGTACTGACCCGAGCGGCGCGCATCAAGGGAATCCCTGTAGGCACGCTCATCCGCTCGTGGTCTCTGCGGCAGGCTCGGCAGTTCCTCAAAGAGTACGACGAACGCCAACGCACCATTCGGGCCGCAGAACTGGCGGCCGAGTACGCCGAGCCATGCTGAGCCCCCGCACGGGTCTTCCCGTTCCCGACCCCGACCTCCTTTACGCGCGCATGGCGCAGCACACCAAGGACTGCGTTGCCTGTCAGGGGGGCCAGCAGTGTACGGAGGCGAGCGATCTGCTGCGGGCGTGGTTTACCGCAGACGGGGAAATGGCTGTGATCGAAGCCGATCTCGACGCGCAACTCCGGGGTGCTGCCAGTGGTGAGTGACGAAACGCCGGCGGGGCTGGCCCGCCATGCGATTTCGTTGCTCGTCGCGAGTGGCGAGCCCTACGTCGGGCCGGATGGGAAGCGAATCGGCTTTGCGGAAGACGACGTGACGGCGATGAAGACGTGGCTCTGGCGAGCCATAGACCAACTGGAGGGGAAGCCCCATGGACTTGGATAAACAAATCGCCGAGCGGTTGGACACTTGGGCGCTGGTCGAACTGTTCGGCCACGCGCGCATCGCAGGAAAGGTGAGTGAGCAGACCATCGCTGGCGGAGCGTTTCTCCGGGTAGACGTGCCGACCGTGGATGGCCAGGCGGAGTTCACGCGGTTTTTCGGCGCTGGCGCGGTCTACTCAATCAGCCCCTGCTCGGAGGAGGTCGTGCGACTCGCCGCGAGGCAACTGCGGACGTCGCCGATCTCGGTCTACATCCCCGAACTGCGCCAACTGCCACCTAGTCCTGACTACGAGCCAACCAGCGAGGACGACGATGACGAGCTGCCGATATGAACCTCGATAAACAAATCAGCGCACTGCAGGCCGTGCGCATTGACATTGCCGACCGCAACCGGACGCTGACGTTCCGTGAGTTGGAGGGCCGGCTGCTGCGGACGCGCCTGACCTTCGAGCTGCGCACGGGGCGGCGGAGCGCCGACGGGAAGGACTGGGCCATCGCCCCGATCAGTTCGAACGATGCGGCGGAGAAGGCCGCGAAGGTGCATCCCGACTACATCGAGCACGAGCGGGAAACCGCGCAGCAGACCTACGAGCGCGACGTCAAGTACGCCGAGGCGGAGACGCTGGTGTTCAGCCTCCGCGTGGCCCTCGACGCTATGCCCGAATCGGAGACCGTGCAGCACGCCACTTCCTAAGTCCCTGACCAGCTCTGGAGGACTTGTATGACCGACACGAAAGAGAAGGCCCCCGCTTCAACGGCAGTCGCCACACGCGCACCTGCGACCCTGTACGAACGGCTCCTCGCCCTCTCCAAGACGCCTGCGGAGCGGGAGCGGGCGTTTGCTCTCGCCGAGAAGTATCAGCAGCAGCAGCTCGTGCAGGAACTCGTCGCTGAAGTCAAAGCCAAATCGTGGGGCAACAACGTCAGCCCAGCTCTGCGTGTTGAGATCGTGCGCTGGACGCTCGAGAACGGCGGCGATCCGGTGACCGAGGTCGATATCCTTGGCGGCTCGCCGTACCTCAATGCGCGCTACTGGATGCGACTCGTCGCGGCGGAGCCCGACTTCGTGAAGGCAGAGGAAGTGTGGGTCCATCCCGACCCACGCGCGACGGACGAGGAGAACGCGAAACGGAAAGACCTGCGCATCCAGTATGCGATTCCCGACGAGATCGCGGCAACGGTTGGCGTGTTCGGCGACGACAAGCGCGCTGCGGCAGCGAAGCGCCCGCCCGTTCCCATCAAGGCAGCGGTGCTGGTGTTCCTCTACTTCCGGGGGCGCGGGCCGTTCATCGGGAAGAAGTGGAGTCCGTCGCGCGCCAACGACGACGTCGGCATGGACCATCCCGAGGCGAGTGCGCTCACGCGGGCATGGCGCAAGGCGGCGCTCGGAGGCGTGCGCCGGACTCCACCGTTCAGTAACAAGCTCACCAATCTCATCGTCGCGCAGCGCGTCGCCGACCAGGCTGGTGGGCAGGAACCCGTCCTCGGCGTCCCGGCCGCGAAGCCGTTGGACGGGATCGGCGGCGAGGCGGTGCCAGCGATGACGAGCATCGGGGCTGGCGACAGCCGTGACCCCTACAGCGACGAAATCATCATGACGAAGCACAACCCGAACGCCTTCTGTAACCGGGAAGGCGATCACCCGATTGACGAATGTCCGCTGGGCAAGACGAAGCCGTAGACGGTCGCCCTGCGGGGTGGCAAGGCCAGTGGGGGACCGGACTGCTGAAACGGTGGTTCGGTCCCTGGCATCCTGAGTTTGGCCCGTGCTGCAAGTGCGGCATAGAGACGGATCGCTGGTTCATCGGAGCGAGCAGCGGGAGTCCGGTGCGATCGACGCTGCACATCCTCGAAGCGTGGCCGTTCTGCGAACGGTGTGAGCGGCGTGCGGACATCGTGAGACTGGAGCAGCGGCAATTGAACTTGGAAATCTACCCTGAGCAGAGGGCGCGCGAAGCGGTGTATCTCGCGGAACTAAAGGTAGCGGAGGCCAACGTCCAGGCGATCCTCAACGGCGTGCCGGGCGTCGTGTGATTTGGCTCGTCTACATCATCGGCGGCTGCATCTGCCTTGGGCTCGTCATTGCCGTGTGGGAGCAGGTCACTGGTAAGGCGATGGGCGACTTGTTCCCGCAATCGGGGCTCAATGAGTTGCCGCTCCCCGGTTCCAAGTACATCCCCATCGGCACCCCCGTGCTCAGGCTGAAGGACGAGGGAGCCCAGCGCGACCGTGGCGACGAGAACACGGACATCGTGACCGAAGGGTTGGGCCGCTCCCGGAAGCGCTTCGAGCCGCCGCTCGATCCCGGGCACGTCACGAATTGGGCGCTGCTGAAGCCCGAGGAACGAGCGCTGTGGCTCGAAGCCATGGAGCACCAGTGAATCTCACTGAGGGCGAAGCTTCGGGACTCTCGGGCCCCGACGTGTTGCGGCTCTTCATCGAAGTCGCGGACGCGGAACGAGAACGGTGCGCGGCGCTGGCCGAGGAGTACGGCACCCGACTGACAACGAGCGGGAAACACAACGAGGCCATGGTAGCTATCACCATAGCCGCACAGATCCGAGCGAGGAAATGACCAAGGCGACACTTGAAGCATTGGCCGCGCACCTGGAGGGCCGCGACGTGCGCGCGATTGTGCGGGGCCAACTCGATGGCAAGACGTTTTGGGTGCTGTTCGGACCGGCCGACTCTGGCAGCGGGTACCGCGTGGACAATTACGTCCGGAAGAATGGGAAGTGGCAGCCTGGCGGGGACAGCATCGAGGCCGGTGATGAGGTGAGCGATGGATGGGACCTGCTCGGCTCGCTGTTCGTCCGCGCGTTCACGGCGGCCGCGTGACCGGCTCTGTGCGGTTCGGGTACGAAGTCGGCACGGGGAAGCCCGTCGAAATCCCGATTCACCACATGGTCATTACCGGGCAAACCCAGATGGCCGGGAAAACGACCGCGTTGGAAGCCCTCGTCGCGCGCTCCGGGGTGCAGGCCGTGGCGTTTATCACCAAGCGCGGCGAGGGCTCCTTCGGCGATGCGCGGATCATCCGCCCCTACTTCGAGGAGCATACCGACTGGAAGTTCGTCGCGGCCGTGCTGGAGGCGAGCCGCGGCGAGAAGCTGAAGTTTGAGCGGCCGTGGATCGTGCGGGCGTGCAAGGGCGCGCGGACGCTGGCCGACGTGCAGAAGAACGTGCGGAAGGCGATGGAGACGGCCAAGGGTCTCGCCGGCGACGTGTACCTGATGCTCAACGCCTATCTCGAAGATGTCGTCCCGCAGATCGGGCGGATCAAGTGGGCCGACACGGTGGACCTCGCCCCCGGGGTTAGTGCGATGGACCTGACGGGCGTGGGGACGTCGATGCAGCACCTCATCATCCGCTCAACGCTGGACTGGGTGCTGGAGCACGGCGTTGACACGGTGGTCGTCATCCCTGAGGCGTGGAACTTCATTCCCCAGCGCTACGGGACGCCGGTCAGGCTTGCGGCCGAGCGCTACATCCGGCAGGGCGCGGGGCTCGGCAACTACCTGTGGCTGGACAGTCAGGACATCGCGGGCGTCGATAAGGCGATCCTGAAGCAGGTGCCGGTCTGGATTCTCGGCGTGCAGCGTGAGTCAAACGAAGTGAAGCGCACGCTGGCGCAGATTCCTACGGGCATCAAGGAGCCGAAGCCCGAAGCCATCGCGACGCTGAAGCTGGGCGAGTTCTACGTCTGCCACGGCACGAGCATCACCAAGACCTATGCGCAGCCCCGGTGGATGGGTGACGCAGAGGCAGAGGCGGTCGCACGTGGACTCGTCCCGGCGGCCGGGGCGACGACGCGCGCACGCATGGAGAAGCGCCTGAAACCGGACCCCGAAATCGTGGAGGACGACGTGACGCCAGAACGTGCAGAACAGTTGGAGCGCGAGAACGCCGAACTGCGGGAGCAGATCGCGGACCTGCGGCGCCGACTGGAGAACGGGAAGAAGCCGACGCAGTCTCGCCAGCCTGCACCCCCGCCTGCGCCCGACATGGGAAAACTGACGCCGATGCCATCGGGGCCAGCGGTCGGGGATGATCTCTATGAGACCTTCAAGCGTCGGCTGATAGCCGAAGCGCCCGCACTGCTCAAGGTGCTCGCGGCTAGGCCGGAACTGCAGGTGGAGATCGAGCGGCGGACCATCGTAGCCGACGGATCGACACTGCCTGGCCGACTGGCGCTACTGCTTTCGGAGGGGTTCTTTGATGAGCCCCAGGGCGGCAACGTCGTTTACAACGAACTGACCCGTCGCGGGACGGGCATCGCCCGGCCCAACGTCTATCGGGAGTGCGACAAGTTGCTCAGCCTCGGCTTCCTGACGAAAGAGGCGACGGGCTACAAGGCGGTGTCGAACATGAAGGTCAACGTGGTGGAGCGGTAAGATGGCACTTGTGAAGCACTACGCGACTGGACCCGATTCTAACGAGTACGAATGCGGGAACTGTCATAAGACCTTCGTGACGGTGAAGCTCGGCGGGACGGCTCCGTGCCCGCACTGTGGGACAGTCGGCTCGAAGCGAGGGTGGCGAGGCGAGCCGCCAGCGCAGACTCCGTGACCGCACGCCAGACGCTCGCGCACTACGGCCCGCTCCGCGGCGGGGTCCGCGTCCTCATGGACCCGTGGTCGGATCGCATCATCGTCCAGTGGTACGAGCAGGGACGGCGCCGGGTGAAGTGGTGGGGCAAGGACAAGAAAGCCCGACGCAGCGCGATCGCCTGGGCGGAAGCCTTCGCGAACGGCAAGATCGTCGGCCAGAAGTCCCTGCGGCTATCGCTACGCCACGTCTGGGAGCGCTACAAGCGCGCGATGTTCAAGACGCTCCGTCCGAGGACGCGACAGCTCTACGAGGAGCACTGGGCCCGCTGGGCGTCGTTCAACGGACGGCACTTCATCGCCGAGGACGCGACGCTCGAAACGGTGGATCGCTTCCGGGACCGGCTGACTCGTGACGGGCTGGCCCCCGGACACCAGCAACGCATCCTGCGCGACGTGAAGACGGTGTACGCTTGGGCGGACAGTCGGGAGATCATCGGTCGCAACCGACTGGCGAGTTACCGCTTTCGCATCGCCAAAGAGTCGAGGCGTGCGAAGCCGGCCGCCTACACGCGCGGTGAGGCTGAGCGCCTAATCCGCCAGTTCAATCCCCAGAAAGCCGAGCAGTGGCGCCCGTGGGGCGTCCTCGTCTTTGCGGCCTATCAGGGGCGCCGACAGCGGTCCATCCTGCACCTGCGCTGGGACGACGTGGACTGGAAACGCGCGCGGGTCCGCTGGGTGGCGAAGTACGACAAGAACGGGGAGGAGCAGTGGCAGCCACTCACGATGGCGGCGTACTGCGCGCTGCTGACGGCGTGGTACTGGCGCGCGAAAGACGCTCGCATGACCCCGTGGGTCTTCTACTCGCCGTGGGCGCACAAGACATGCGGTCGCGAAGAGCAAGGCGTCTACGGCGCACAGGCGTTGTGGCTCGCGCTGACGAAGGCCGAGGAGCGGGCGGGGATTCCGCACCGACCCTACCGCGCAACGCATAGCCTCCGTCGTGGAGTCGGGAAGGACGTCGCGGCACTGATGGGCGACCCGATGGCGGGACTCGACTGGCTTGGGGATCGCGACCCGAAACAGATCGCGACCTACGTGCAGGTGCGGGACGAGGACACCGCTGCAGTGACGACCGCGCTGGATGGGTTGTGGACCGAAACCGTCAGCACGCCGTCATTGCGTAAACCGAATGGCCGGAAAGGCCAGCAACGCCAAGCTCCCGAGGCAGGACTCGAACCTGCGACCCGGTGCTTAGAGCCCTCGGCGTCGTTCGGTACACGCCACGCGAACAGACGGGTTGCCGCACGGAAGGCCCCGAAGCAGAAACCACGCTGGGGTAAACGCCGCACCCGAAACCGTCAGCCCACCGTCAGTCGCACATGAGCCTCGAATACTTCCACGGCGGGCAACGTGGGCTCCTGATCGGCGGGCGCATCCTGCCGCGCTCACAGACTGGCGCGAAGAACACACTGGGCGGCACGGCCGACAAGTATCACGTCAAGGGTCGGGAGATCATTCGCCCAGGTCGCGTCTACGTGGTGGTCCAGTATGATGCGGCGCTGATGTACGCGGCCGTGCATCCAAGCGTCGGGCAGGTCTATCGCGTGCGCCCCATCGGGCAACTCATGCCGGACCCGGATTGCAGTCAGTTTGGCCTCTCGTGGGAATGCGAAGCCGCAGAAATCCTTGACGTGATGGAGCCAACGCGCGACGAGCGCATCGCCGTGCTGCGAGTGTTCGGAATAGACAATCCCCCGCGTCGCCTCTTGGTGCCTTCGTGACCGCGCTCCCCGATCTGTTCGACGGGGATAGCTACGAGCCTGAGCACGACCATGCCCGGCTCGTCGGCCAACTCGAGCGCGTCGCCACGCTGATGCGCGACGGTCAGTGGCGGACGCTGGCGGAGATCCAGCACGTCGCCGGCGGCTCGGAGGCGGGGGTGAGCGCCAGACTCAGGGACCTGCGGAAGCGCAAATGCGGGAGCCATGTTGTGGAGCGCCGGCGCCGCGGGGACCCGGCAGACGGGCTGTTCGAGTATCGCGTTATCTGGAATCTGGCGTATACGCCATGAACGGAACTCGCTACTGCCCCCGCTGTGAACGGGATGTTCCGCTGGATAGCTGGTACCAATCGCGCAGTTCCAAGACGCGCTTTTCCTATTGCCGGTCATGCCATAACGCTTACCGTCGTGAGCGTTATAAGTCGCACGACATCTACGCCAAACGTCGCGAACAGCAGCGAGAATGGCGAGAAAAGAACCCGCACCGAGTACGTCACAGCCGTCTAATGACGCAACGCGGGATTTCCCTCGCTGAATACAACCGGCTTCTCACGTTGCAGGGCGGGAAGTGTGCTATCTGTCGGCGGGGAGATTCTAACCACCGTACCGGGCGCGCCTTTTCCGTTGACCACGACCACGCAACCGACGTTGTGCGCGGCCTACTCTGTCACACCTGTAATCTTGCCGTCGGGGCGATGCACGACAACCCGGAACATCTGCGAAGCGCCGCAGACTATCTCGAGCGGGGCCGAAGTGGCGCCCACGCCATATTGCGCAAAGTGGATTAGCCGTATATCGTACAAGGCGTGGCGACCTCTGCGATAGGTGGCCACCACGCAACACAACAATCAGCGAGCGGATGGGGCGAATCGTCGCCCCGTTCACTGTCCCATTCTCGGCTCTGCTCCGCTCGCGGCCGGGCTTGGATCGCGACTTGAACGGGGCGATTCGCTTTTAGGGAGTTCCGGTGGCACGAGCTGGCGACACACTATCCGATGGATCGCTCCCAATGACTAACCACCCGCTCCCACGCGGTCTGACTACGCGGCGCGCGCCCATCTGTACGGCTTCCTTCGAGCCGGGCCGCTGGTCAGAGCCTGTCCGGGGAACATCGGCAGTAAATGCGCAGGGCGAAGGGTTCGCAACGACGCCCGCGCAGCCGCAGGGACGCGGGTTCTATGCCTGACGCCAACTCCGACGAGATCGCCGCCGCTCGGCACGTCGCCTACGTAGCGAGCGCGATGCTGTCCGGCTCAGCAGACCGAGCCTCGCTTCGCGCGGCCGTCGGGGCGTGGACCGTCGCCCGGAAACGACTCGAAGCCAAGGCATTCCGAAGTACCAAGGGCGGGCGCGCCGCTAAGGGCGGCGTTCGTACTTCGGAGCCCTCAGGGGATACGAAGTATCCCCACGAATTACCTCGAACCGAAATCGTAAGCGTCGAACCGCAGCGACAGGAAGGCAGCGACCCAGCAGACAGCAACAACACCGGCGCGACAGCGCCGACGCAGTCCGCCTTCGATCCCGTGCCGTTCGCCAAGGCGTGGTGCGAGCGCTACAACGTCGGGAAAGCGCCGTTCGGCATGATCGGGAAGTATGCGAAGCCCGTCGCTGAGGAGGTCGGGCAGGAGCAGGCGCTTCAAGAGTTCAAGAACTACATCGGCGAGACCGAACCGAGCTACGTCAACTTGCACAAGTGGTCGTACACGCACGGCAGTTGGACCAACGATCACCGGGCTGGCGAGCGCCGCAAGAGCGATCCACTGGCCCCGCTGCCAGACGAAACGTCTGATGCGTACATCGCGCGCATGAATGCCCGTGGCTGAACCACTTCGGCTTCCGACCCCGCTGACCGAGGCGACCTCTCAAGTCACGGCAGCGCGCGAGAAGCTGAACGCCGACTACACCGGCGTGCCGCGGCCACCATGGAAGGGCGTCGTGGACCTGACGGGGCCGGGACTGCCAGGCGAACTCTGGGTCGTCGGCGCTCGGACGGGTTGCGGCAAGACGACCTTTCTCCTCAACTGGTTTCAGCATCTGGTCGTCTCCCGCAGACCCGTTCTCTACCTCGGCACGGAATGTCCGGCTGCTGATCTGCGCCGGCGCTGGGCCGCATGGGTCCTCGGCTACCCCGTCGCCGCCGTGCTCGAGAACGACTGGCGGGTGTTGCCGGCGGACGCGAAGGAACGCATCGACGTCGCCCTAAAGGAGCAGCAAGAGGAGTATCACGACATCGCGCTGTTCGGGGACGCACCGGACTTAGACCCCCAACAGCTCGTGGAGCACTTGAAGATCGGTCGGCGCCGCGGTGTCGAAGTCGTCATCCTCGATCACATTCACCGTGTGCGGCTTGGCGGCGATAGTCGCGATCAGACCTATCTGCTGGGCCAGGCGACGCGGTTTCTGAAACAGTGGGCGGTCAAGACGGGCGTCCTGAACCTCGTCGGGGCACAACTCAATCGAGCCGAGCGCGTGCCGCTCGCGGATCTTGCCCCACCTCCCCTCTCTGCCCTCAAACAGTCGGGCACCCTCGAAGAGGAATCCGACGTCGTGCTGCTGCTTCATCGCACGCGACGGCCCGATGCGACGCCCGACGAGCTCCATGCCGTGATGCGCAACGAGCGGCCGATCTCGGACATCATCGCGCCGCGGACGATGTGCGTGCGCATCGGGAAACACCGTCGGCGCGGAGACCAGGTGGACCACGTCGCGTTTCTGCACGTCGATGAGCGTGGCGGACTGACGGATCGGGCACCCCAGTGGCGGCCCGAGGACCCGCGATGATAACGCACCAGTCCCTCACGTCGGATCTCTACGCCGACGCTCTCCGCGGCGCCGAACTCTACGATGCCCGGTATCTGATCGATCTCTTTGAGCGCGCGTGGGCGTGCCAGGAACGGCTTGCGGTGGATCTCGCTCGGCACCACGGGGAGCAGAAGTGGTGGGAGTTCGACCGGGAAACGAAGGCCAGCCTCGAGCGCTTGCGCTACGGAATCGCGACGCTGACGCTGATCCTGGACGAGCATCCCGACGTGGAGCGGGTGTCGTGAACCGCTGCGAGCAGGAAGTCACCAAGATCGTCTCGCTCCCATATCTCGAGGGTGATGTCTACTGCGTCTGCGATCGCCACGAGTCGTGGGCGAAGGTGCGCGTCGGGGTCCGCGCCCGCGTGCGCCCCAACGACCATCGTGAGATCGCCAGCGGCTGCGTGTTCACCGACGAGATCCCGTGGCGACACCCGTCGGTTGTTGCTCGTCAGCGCCGGGGCGCAGCGGGCATCGTGAGGGTCGCGGTCTCTGAGGAGCCACACACACCATGAGCCGTCGGAAATTGTTCTATCGCCGTCGCCACGGGGCGATTCCCGAAGCCAAGCGCAGCGACTACGCGGCGAAGATCATGGACGCGCACGGCTCAGCGCATGACACGAAGGGGAATGTGTGCTCGCGCCCGATGCGCCTGGAAACCGCCCAGCGTATCGCGGGATGCCTGCCGCTGAAGGTGGTTGCGTGAGCGTGCGTTCCTCTGGGGAGGACCAACCGTGAAGGAAACGGACCTCGCGGCCGCTGTTGTTACGCATCTGCGTGACCTCGGGTGGGACGTTCACCAGGAAGTCGGGGGCGCCTACGGTGCGCGCGCCGACATCGTGGCCGTGCGGGGTCCGCTGCTTTACGTCGTGGAAACTAAGACGACGCTTGGGCTCGCCGTCATCAATCAAGCCTACGAGTGGCTGCACCAGGCGAATTACATCAGCGTCGCAGCGCCATCGGGTCGGCGCTACTCGCAAGATCGCATCTGTGCCGAGCGGATACTGCGCGAGTGGGGGATCGGATTGCTGCTCGTCTCACTGGCTGCCTACGAAGGCGAGCAAACAAGGGTAAGCGAAGGAATCGCCCCGCGTCTGTGGCGAAAGATTCCCGCCGAGCGGATCAGTCGGCTACGCGGAATGCTCTGTGATGCGACGCGCACATTCGCGCGGGCGGGGAACGCAGAGGGGAAGTTTTGGAGCGCGTTCAAAGCCACGGTAGACGAAGTGCAGCGGCGCGTTCGCGAAACCCCCGGCCTCACGACGAAGGAACTGATCGGTTCGATCACACATCACTACAGCAGTGATTCGACCGCGCGCTCCGTACTGCTCAAGTGGCTCCGCTGGGGAAAAATCCCCGGCGTGCGCGGTGAAGGCGAGCGTCCTGTGAAATGGTACGCGGCGTGAGCGTGCGTCGGGCTCTCGGAGACCCCGGCCATGAGTAGGGCAACGCTCTACTGCGGGGACGCCTTGGCGATTCTCCAAACGCTACCCGAGGAATCGGTGCAGACGGTTATGACAAGTCCGCCATACTGGGGTCTTCGCGACTACGGGATGCCAGGGCAGCTCGGACTTGAGGCCACGCCGGAGATTTACGTCGAGGATTTGTGTCTCGTGTTCGCGGAGGTGCGCCGCGTGTTGCGCGACGATGGCACGCTCTGGCTCAACATCGGGGACTGTTACGCCGGGTCGTGGGGAGCGCAGTCTCGCGAGCACGCTGGGAAACACGCCCCGAACGTGTCGGCGCTGAGTGCCAATCAAGTTAAGGCCGCCCAGATACGTGGCTCTGGAACAGGATCGTTGTCGCGTACTCCTGGCCTCAAACCTAAAGACCTCGTCGGCATCCCGTGGCGGGTGGCGTTCGCGCTGCAGGTCGCCGGCTGGTGGCTCCGCAAAGACATCATCTGGAGCAAACCGAACCCGATGCCGGAGAGTGCCACCGATCGGCCGACGACGGCACACGAGTACGTGTTCCTCCTCTCGAAGTCGGAGCGGTACTACTGGGATGCAGACGCGATTGCGGAACCCTGCGCGCCTGTCACGCTCCAAGATGGACGCGGGAACGGCGACGGCAAAAGACGCGAACGTGGATTCCCGGGCTCACCAAGCAATGGCGGGACCCGCCTCGGTGCTGGCGATACGCGAAACGCCAGGTCCGTCTGGACAATCGGCACGCAGTCATACGCCGGTGCGCACTTCGCGACCTTCCCCGAGGAATTAGCGCGGCGTTGCATCCTGGCTGGCAGCTCGCCGCGCACCTGCGAGCATTGCGGCGCGCCGTGGAAGCGGATCATCGAGGCGCGGGGCGGTACGATCGGCGCGGCATGGCACGACCACGCGGATGATGAGCAGCAGGGGCAGCGGATCGAGAAGCGCACGCAGGACAAGAGTCACGGCCGGAAGGGGCACGCAGCCTACTGCCGCATCGACCGTGGCTTCACACCCACCTGCGGGTGCGAGCAGCAGGGCACCGGCCGCTCGGTGGTGCTCGACCCTTTCGGCGGCTCCGGGACGGTTGCCCAGGTCGCGACGGGAAACGGCCGCGACTCGATCTACATCGACCTGAATCCCCAGTACCTCGAGCTGGCGCAGCAGCGGATTGGGCCGATGCTGTGCGAGGTGACATGAGGTACCTCGAGCTCTGCCCCGTGACCATCGGCGAGGCGCGCACGTTCGTCGAACGCCACCACCGCCACCACCATGCGCCCCAATCGGGGCTGTTCGCCGTGGCGGTCGCGGACAGCACCCATCCTACGCATGTCATCGTCGGCGTCGCCGTGGTCGGACGCCCGATCGCCCGCGCGTACCAGGACGGCTACACGGCAGAGGTGACGCGCTGCTGCGTCCTCGACGGATTCAAGAACGCCTGCTCGATGCTCTACGGAGCGGCGTGGCGTGCCGCGCGCGCCCTCGGGTATCGCCGGATCATCACCTACACACTCGCCGCGACGTGCCCGGATTGCGGCGCGGCCGTGCCACCCGCGAAGAATGGCTTCTCCATCTGCCCGCGCTGCGACGCGACTGTTATCCCCGCTGGCGAGAGTGGCAGCTCGTTGCGCGGTGCCGGCTGGAAGGTCATCGCGACGCGCGACCCTCGTTCTTGGGCCGAGGACTCGAAGGCGCGGCCGCGCGTCGATCGCACG